>Ga0163108_10000517_pt1 | contig 28876 bp, 21 predicted proteins | sample Fk1155metaG_FD_109644 | JGI IMG/M metagenome (GOLD analysis project Ga0163108, IMG submission 109644) | Marine microbial communities from the Central Pacific Ocean - Fk160115 155m metaG | ecosystem: Environmental > Aquatic > Marine > Oceanic > Photic zone | place: The Central Pacific Ocean...
GCGGTTTCGCCAAAAATCCGAACCGGAGATGTTGCCGAAAGCCATCCAGACTCCGGGATGCATCGAGGCGTGATCCTCGGCATCTACGCCCTTGATGGGCGGATTGTTTCGCGTGACCTGAGTTCCGCGGAGCGTGCGGATGTTTTTGAAGAACGGCCGAAGCGTCACGGGGTCGTTGTAAACATAAGTGCCGACCAGTTGACTATTGATTCGAATGCTCACCTGTCCTTCGATTTCGTCAAAATGAATCGCTGACTTGGTTGGCAGCTTCTCAGCAGTCGGCTGGGGTTTGTCCTTGCAGGTCACGAGGAAGGCGACGAGGTCGGCCAGTTGTTGAGCGTTCATCAGTACACCGAAAGTGTTGGGCATGGGGGAGTAGTTGGCGCTTGTCCGTTTTGAAATCTGCTTTTTATCGATTGTCACGCTCTGCCCGGCTGGCAGGCCAAGTTTAAAGGTTAGGCCGCTCTCTTCAATCGCCATCCCGGCGTAGGTTTTACCATCTTTCATCTCGACGATGTGGGTTCGGTAGCCTTCCACCAGACGGGCGTTGGGTTGCAGGATGGATTGCAGGATAGTAGCGGGGTTATCGCGCGAACCAATCCCACTGAGTTCAGGACCGAAGTTTTTTCCCGCGCTGTTTACCTGGTGGCAGATAGCACACTGTGGGCCTTGTTGACCGAAAAAGATTTGCAAGCCCCGGTCAGCGTCCGCTTGGCCAAGTGCCGCGAGCACGGCCTCCTGAGTCACCGGTTTAGGCTGGGGGTCGATCAGTGTCTGACTGAAAACCGTGACGTAATTCGACTTACCGCTGTCGTTTCCGTCTGTGGAATTGCCGCCGAGGATGATGGTGTCGCCGGTCCTGAAACGTCGATGGAACAAATCTAAAACTGCATCGCTGGTTTTGATTTGTTGTCCGGTGGCGGTGAATTGTTTCAGCCAATTCGGCTTGGCCGTGGTAGTAATCCGGGTATCGTGCGCGACATGAACATCCAACAGGCATTGTGCGGTCAAGATAACGAGTTTGTTTCCACGTGAGCCGGAATCGTCATTGCGAGACATTAGATACACCGATCCCTCGAGCGTGTTGGGGATGTCCGTGAAACGATAGCGCCGGTCGAGGTACACGGGAGCGCCTTCGTGCAATCCGCCCGCAAGGCGCACCGTGCGTTGGGTTGCCTGAGTGTTCAACTCAATGATGTTTGCCTGCACCTTGGGTAGATCAATTTTTTGGAAGCTGAGTTTCGCCAGCGGCCCGACCCGTTCGCCATCACGAAACATTGCCGCATGCAGTCGCGTTGACTGGTTGATGGTGAACGGCTCACGATAGACCTCCGATCGTCCATTGGGTTCGCTCCCGTCGAGAGTGTAGCGCACACGGGTATCGTTGATGTTGGCTTTGATGCTGATGGTCTGCGTACCGAGGAACTCGCCGCCGTTTGGGGTGACCTGCAACAGGTTGGCCATGTTGCGCTCGACCTTGCTAAGGTACAGCGCAGCCACGGTTGCCACGCCGGGATCGGGATCATTCACCAGCGGCTTGGCCTCGGCTGGAGAGATGAGTTGCAAACCGAGCAGAGCCAGCAGGCCCGCGCGGCGCACTCCGGCCCGCTTGTCCTGCAGCATCGGCCGGAGTTCATCGGGAGAGAGCATATCGCTCAGGGCTCTCCAAGCGGAATAAAATGTCAGGCGATCTGTCTCCTTTGCGGCCAAGCGAATAATCTCCGGGGTGAATTGGTTTAGGCCGGTCTGCCAAATGGTTTGGAGCGCGGCAAAACGTATTCGGGCATTGTCGAGGCCAAGGGCCTGGGCAAGTACTGCTCGTAATGAGGACTTTCCTTCAGACTTGGGTAAGCGCAGTTTTATTGCGCGTAGTGATTGTATCTGTTGATTCAGCGTGCCACCGCCCTTGGCCAAGCGCAGGAGTGCTTGGTCGATCTTGACATTCTGCATCGGGTTCTTGGGGCGGTATCGGGCAAGGGTCCAGGTCAGCCAAGTTTCGCGGGCTTGACTATTGGCTCCGTTGGCCAGGTTGATCAGCGAGTCGATTGTCTGCGCTGTGGTGCGCCGGAGCAGTTCGTCCTGAGCGTCAGTTCGCCACGCTGGGATCGGTTGGTCAAGGTCGTTGACCAACTCCTGTCGGCTCCATAAGTTGATGGGTTTCCGGCGCTTGGCCGTGAGCCACTCGGCCTGCTTGTCTGGCGGGTTGTCTCGGTGCCAAATGCGAAAAATTCGGCCTTCATTGATTTGGTTTTCGAGCACCGGCTTGCCTTTCCATTTGACCCCATATTCGTTGCCCCAACCGAGGACCCATAATGCGCCGTCTGGGCCGATTTCGATGTCACTTGGCTTGAACAGGCTGTTTTTTGCATCTGCGAAAATCTCAAGAGGCTTGTCACCGGTATCGCTTTGAAGTAGGGCGCCATTCCAGCGCGGGCGCATGACGTAGGTGCATTTGCGACCCCAATCGTTGATGAAAAACACGTTGCGATACTGTTTTGGGAATTTGTCGAGCGAATAAAAAATCACGCCAGTACCAGAGCCGTGAAAGAAGGGCCCGCTGTGAGGGGCACTGGGTAGATGGTCGGCATCGGTCCAGTTGTAACTCCATGAGTGGCCCCACCCGAAGTGTGCACCGAAAAAGGGCATAAAGATCTTGTCACCCTCATTTTGGTCATTGTCTGTACCGATAAAATGGAAGCTATTATCCATCGCCATGTCCCATGGATTGCGGAAGCCGCGGCTGACGATCTCTAGGTTTTTACCCATAGGGTCACAGCGAAGTACGCCACCCTCACGGCCCCAGTCATCCGAGGGATTGTGATATTTTTTACGGTAGCTTTTCGCCGTGAATGTTTCGGCAGGCGGCAGATTGGGAGAGTCTTCAGGTGACTTTACCCCCCATAGATCGCGGAATGGCTTGGGAGCAATCCGTCCCGACTGTGTAAGCCCTTTGGAGTTCCCCTTTGACATGTAGAGCATGCCGTCCGGCCCCCAGTTGAGTCCGTGCAGGGAGTGCTCGAGATTCCCAAGGTCGGTGTAGATTCGGGTGTATTCATCTGCGACATCATCTCCGTCGGTATCACGGATGACGGTGAAGTCTGGCGCGTTGGCCACGTACAGGTCATCTCCCTTCCACAATAATCCGTGAATGCTATTAAAACCGTGGGCAAATGTCTTGGCTTCATCTGCAACTCCGTCGTTATCGTTGTCGATGAGAATCTTGATTGTGTCGCCCGGTGTATTTTCCTTGGGTGATCGGAACTGTGGGCCTTGCGCAACAAACCCCCGGCCAAGACGATCAAAGGCGATACAGGTGGGATTGCGTATCAATGGCTCGCTGGCAAACAGGTTAATCTCAAAGCCGGGCGGCAGGGTGGGGAACTTGGATTTGTTCGTATCAAGATTGGTTGAATCCGCGACGGCACACGTGAGAATTCCAACAAATAGCACCAAGGACAGAGTCGAATACTTCATAAAGGAAAAGGCCCAACTAAATAAGTGAGCCATTAATATAAATCAATAGCAAAGGAGTACAACTGTCTATCCAAGATCGAGTGGGCCGCCTTGGCTTAGTTTCTTGTTGCCGAAAGTATCGATGTGGTGCCCCACCCCGTGGGCTAATGCCATGTGTAATCGGTTATGCGCGATTCCCTTAAGGTTGAGCGAGCGGCCCATCTTGAAGCCCATGCCGTTGCCGATCATCACGAACGGAATGCTGTTGAGCGTGTGACTGTTGCCTTTGCCCAATTCGTTTGTCCAGACGATTGTGGTGTTGTCGAGCAGGCTGCCGTTACCGCCCGGTTCGGGTGTCTCGTCCAGCCGTTTGGCCATGTAGCCGAGCTCACCGGCAAACCACTTGTTGATGCGTGTCAGTTTGGCGACGGCCTCCTCGTTCTTGTCGGTCTCATGCGACAACGTGTGGTGGGTGTCCTTGATGTCGAGCCAATTCATCCGCGCTTGGCCAACCGACTTGGTGTATTGCAGCGTGCCAACCCGGGCGAAGTCGTTGACGAAGCAGTTAACCATCAGGTCGATCTGCATTCGGCTTAGACGCGGCGTGTTGTCGTTCTGGTTGGTGATGCCTGTTTCGAATTTTGGTGGATCGGCAACTAGGTTCGTGCTGTCCGCGTGCCCGAACTCCTGCTCCATTTGTCGGACGAATCCAGCGTGTTCCTCAAGCAACCGTTGATCCTCGGCGCTGATTTTCGAGGAAACGTGCTTCAGGTCTTCCTTCACGACGTCGAGGATACTCAACAGGCTGTCGCGATCGCGCAATTGACCATAAAGCTTTTTGTACATCTGGTATGGATCATCGGTCGGGGCGATCGGCTGGTTTGGGCCGGCGTAGGACATGCGCGTCCACGGGTCGGCACGGTCGGAGACGCCGACACCGAACTCTAATGAACCGAAGCGGGTGCGGGTGGCATCGCGGCTTTGGAGGTGGTTCTTGATTTCCTGGTCGATTGAAATGCCCTTGGCCCAGCCGGCTGGGGTGTGGGAGCCACCTTGTATGTTACCTGGATACAATTCGATGCCGGTGAGCAGGCAGCTCATGCCACGCATATGGCTGTCTCCGTCGCCGCGTACTCTGTTGTTCAGGCCGTTAAGCACCAGCATCCGGTCACGGAAAGGCGCGAGTGGCTTCATAATTTCTTTCAGCTCGAAGTCACCACCTGTGGTTTCCGGCCAAAAATTTTTCGGTATGGTGCCGTTGGGACTGAACATCACGACGAGCCGCTGACGTCGGGGTGCTGTGTTGGCTATGCCAAGGCTAGGCAGTCCGGTGATGAATGGCAATGTGGCTGTGGAGACGCCAAGCTCACGTATGAACTGTCTGCGTGCGATCGGGTTCATGATTTTAGTTCCTTTCAGTTGGCGGAGCCGGGTCGATTCCCTGCAGCGCTGCAGTGACGGCGGTTTCTGCCAGTAAGAATTGCACGTTGAATCCGGAGCCGGCGAACTCATCGCGCAGCCGGTTCAGTGCACCGGAACCGTACGCTTGGATGGGCTGCTTGGCAACCTGATTGAAGAGCGATTCAATGAAGCTTTTCTGCGCGATTGGACTGGCGATGGCATGGTTGGCGATGTCTTTGGCGCCGGTCAGACGGATGGTTTGCCCCTCGTCGGATTCGTAGTCGCTGGCAGTATTTATAGGCCGGCCTTTCTCCGTTTGACGCGTACGGCCGACACCGTCGAATCGTTCCAGGGCGAAGCCGGCCGGGTTAATCAGGCTGTGGCAGCTCATGCAGCCCCCGTCGCGCGTGATGTAGGTGATCTTTTCGCGCATAGTCATGTGCGGGTCGAACTCGTCGTTTTTGAACACGATGGCTTCGGGCGGCGGCTTGAGTTCGCGGCCCAGCACCCGGCGTGCCACGAACACTCCCCGATGGATGGGAGAGGTGGTATTGTGGTAGGAAAACAAAGACAATAGGTACGGGTGGGTGAGTAGTCCGGCCCGTTCCTCCTGGTCAAACCAAGTGGGGGCAAACTCCTCGGCGTCGGCCACCCGCCTGGCTCCGTAAAACTTGGCTAAGCGCTCGCTGAACGGCAGATAGTCGGCGATGAGCAGTTTCCGGAAGTCCGCGCCGGTGCCTTGCCAGATCACGTTGTCGATGAACAGGTTCAGGGATGTGCGCAGATCAGATTCGAGCGCCTTGTCGTAGCCAGGAAAAACCTTGGGATCCTTGACGATCCCTGCGGCTGTATCGATTCCGATCCAGTGATGGAGCGCACTGCGTAGTTTCGCACGGCTGCGGGGATCACGGAGCATTCTTAGTGCCTGTTGCCGTGCCTGTTCGGGAGAGCCTAGTCGGTCGGCGTTGGCGGCGCGGAGCAACTCGGCATCGGGCAGCGAATCCCATAAGCCAAGCGCAAGCCGGGCGGCGACCGCGTGATCATCCGCTTGACCCAGGTCTGGGTAGAGGAATCGCGGCGACTTGAGAGCAAGCAAGATGACCTCCTTCACCGAGTCGGTGTCCGACTTGCCAGGGGCGAACCGCGAATCGATGAAGAGTTGCTGCTGCTCAGGGGTGAGTGGGCGGCGAAAGGCGAGTTCGACGAACCGGTTGCAGAACGCCCGCACCTTGGCCTCTCGTTGTTTGTCGTCGGGGGTAGCTCCGGCGAGGGCGTCTAGCTGGTCTGCCACGAGGTTAGCCACCTCGATGGAGGCGAAGGTGGTGGCTTCATCCCATTTTTTGGAAACGGCCGAGCCACGCTCATAGCCGATGCTGCTGTCGTCCGGCGGGAACGGTTGTTGTACCACCACCGTTCTCTCGGTGACTCTCGGTGAGAGACAACGTTTGGGGATGATTCGGCGCGCACCGTGAGGTGGTTTCCACTCCAGCCGGATCGAGGCTGAGGTTTCCTTGAATTTGAAAAATTCCAGCTTCAGCGGGTACGCCCGTCCACCGATGAGTCGTACCGTGCCTTTGGCTTCTCGCAACTTCCCGTTGGAGACCCAGGCATCGATCAGCTTTCGGTTCATCCCGTTGACCCACAAGTTTGCGCCGTTCTCCGTAGTGATGAAAAATTCGTAGTCACCGGATTCCTCAGCCAAGACTGAGCCAGTCCAGTTAGCCGAGAATTCCTCCGACTTGAATCCCTGGCGATCTTGCGCCGGCGTGCCGGTGCCAAACTGAAAATCCACCGTCGCATCCGTACGCTCAAAACTCTTGTCGTTGCGTCGGAGATTCCGGCTGTTGTGGTAGGTGCCCTTCAGGCCATCAGGTTGTCCGAATGACGCCTGGTTGGTGAAGTTACTGAACAGGTCGGCGATCGAGTGGAGATACTGTCGCTCAGTCAACCGCGCCAGCTTGATTCGCGCCGGATGGTTTCTGGCCTGGGCGGCGGTGGAGTAAAAGGAGTCGAAGACATACCTCGCCACCCGTTTCGCTTCTTCGCCGGTACAAAGCTCCTCCTCGTCCTCCGGCATGGTTTTGGAAATATTGCTCGCGAGTTTCTCGATCGACCAATCGCCGACGAGTGGCTCGTCGTGTTCGTCGGCGACACCCTGTCCTTTGTCGCCGTGGCAATCGGCGCAGAGCTGTGAGTAAATCTGCTCGCCGGACAGCTCCGGCTTGGCCAAGGCGGTTGCGGTCGCCAAGCAAAGCACTACTCCCAAGTCAAGCGCTAGGCCAAGTCTTTTTGCCAGAGGTTTCATCGCCGTAAAACGTCTACAATCGCAGTGCTATTCAATCCCCGCGCAACCGTTTTTGTCCAAGTTTAATCCCCTTTCAAATGTCGTTCGGTGAACTGGATGAACTGCTGCCAGTCGTACGGATCGACCGAATGGCCGCCGGTGCGGATGTGGTAGCCGATATCGCCGTCGAGTATTGGCTGGTTGGGCGGCGGCAGTTGGGTGGCAGCCAACGGTTTTTTGCTGAGTAATTTGTATACAGGTCCGGCGTGATGGGCAGACTGGAATTCGCCGTGAGGGTCGGCCCATGTGTCCGCCGTGGCGCTGGCGACGTACACCGGTCGTGGCGCGATCAGCGAGAGCAGCATGTGCTGATCGACCGGCAGGTCGTCTTCGCGGTCATTGAATTTCCTCGCGTTGATACTTAGCCAATGCGGGAAACGGTTGAGTTTGGCCATTGTCTCGCCATATTTACGCCGCCACAACGCCGCGCCGCCGCAGCCGGACTGTGCCGAGATCGCGAGTGCGAACCGCTCGTCTTGCGCCGCCGCCCAAAGCGTGGCCTTACCCATCTTGGAATGCCCCATCACAGCGACTCGACTGGCATCAACCCTCTCGTTGGTATCTAGATAATCGAGTGCCCGCATGCCGGTCCACGCGTTAGCTCCGAGCACGCCCCACTCGTGGGCCTTCGGCATGCTCTGGCCGTCTCGAAAGAACAACTTGTGAATGCCTCGCCCAAACGACACCTCGTTGTGTCCAACCAAGTCGCCGTGATAAACGGAAACGTATGCGTAGCCGCGATCGAACAACTGGCCAAGCGGCACGCCGTTGTTCAAAAAACCTTCGCGGCGATTGTTCAGCTTGAAACTGCCACCGCGCGGATTATCGAAGCTAAGCATCATGAAGGCTGGAACCGGTTCACTGGCTTTGTTTGGCAAAAAAACGAGCACCCGAGTCTCAACGCTGCCCTTGCGGTTTTTAAACCGAATGTCCACGTCAAGCCGAGTTCCCTTGCTGTCCATGAACGATTTGTCCTCCCTAACGACGTGGTACGTTTGCACGATCGGATCGGGCGGCACCGGCACGGCACCATACACCAAGTTGGCGAATAGCGAGAGGATCTGTGGTCGGCGGATGTTCTTCCACTGCTTGGCTGTTGTGACCAGCTTGCCCTCAGCGGTGACAAGCGGATCAGGCAGGTCATAGTGTGGCACGTGTGCCTCGTTGTAATTGACATCGTTGTCGAACTCCTTCAGTTCTCGAGACAACAGAGTACAGGTGGCAAAGCCAAGTGCGGCTATGGTGAAAATGATTTTTCGCAACATCAGTCTAATGAGTTTGAAGTGGGGAAGAACTATTACCGACTTAATAGCACTTGGCCAAGCGCAGAGTTTTATTGTACGGATTAATGGGGTCTGGGCAGCGGACAATGGTTGCGGCTTGCTCAATGTCTGGTAAATTTTCTTCAGGTGTTAAGTTTTCAACCATGGCAGACCGCGCCTCCGGTTACGTTGGCTGCTCTCCTTGTGGGGTGCGGTGCGGGGCAGCCTTCCAACCCAACCCCGGAATCAGTTCAGCCAACTATGTTAACCGCCGAGTCGGCTCCATTAATCGATCCATTGTCGGAGAACGTAGAGCCACCGCTCGCCGACTCCGTGCATGACGTTTATCCGGGCAACGATCTCCAAGCCGTACTTGATGCAGTAGCTAAAGATCCGGACCACAAATATATCAAGGTCCACGCAGGTCTGTATCGACCCCGCCAACATGGCCAAGCGTTGATCTGGCTGAATAAGCAGCATGACTGGATAACGCTTGAGGCGGTCGGAGAGGTTATTCTAACTGCTGCCAATCCCGAGATTGCGAGCGAAAACCATGAAGGTTACCCGGCGGTCGTGAACCATGTGGTCTATTTTGGTGATGGAATTACGCGGAATACAGTTTTGCGGGGATTCAAGATTACGGGAGCGAACAATTTCGTGACGGAATCAAACGAATCGGGTCCGATCCAGCCGGAACTCTCGGAGCCTCGATTAAAAAAAAATCTGTTCTTCTATACGGATGGTGGCGGGATCAAGATTTTCGGACGATCCTACCCCACGATTGAAAACGTTGAGATCTATGATAATTACTCCAGTCCCTGTGGCGCGGGTATTTCTATTGATCACCGCGATTATACGGGAGGTGTCGTGCTGCTTAAGAACTGTATCTTCCGCAATAACCGTTGCCCTGTCACCGGCTCGGCTGTCGACTTGTTGTGGGGGAGTGCTGCCGTCATTGAGAACTGTCTGTTCGTAGGAAACAAGTCAAACGGTACTCTGGACAAGCGAAGCGCAGAAGTCGGCAAATGGAAGCCTGAGCATGGTGCGGGTGCGCTTACGCTGTTTCCAGGTTCTAGAGTGATCGTTCGACGTTGCACGTTTACTGGGAACAGAAACGGTGTGGACGATTCCGGCGCCGGAAGTGTGTACGAGGACTCGATCTTTTGGATGAACAACGCAGAGGGCGGTTGGCCAACCGGAGCGCGATACGAAGTAGATATTAAAGGCACAAGCGTAGTTCACCGCTGCTTTCTTAACGGCGATACGATTGATCTTATGGGCAATCTAGATTCCACAAAGAATTCTCTTGGCTGCCCCGACCCAGAATTCGATGAGTTTTTTCGACCACGGGCAAAGGAGTTCACCGGTGCAGGGTACCGGCCTATTCCTGATTAGCTCAGGCATGGCGTGGTCAATTTGTCGCGCGGTTATTGCTCTTTTACTTCGACCGTTCTGTTCACATCAATTGGTCCCGGCACCGTTTGCTTATTGCCGGATGGCCAAGTCACTTTGATTTCATCGACGTTCGTGATCTCGTTAAGACCGAAGTAGAGAGGATAGAGACTTTGTGACAAATATCCCGACTGACCATCGTGAACTTTTAGATACGTCTGCGAACCGGCGCGTACTTTCACAACTGCACCCAATCCGTCTCGATTCGATTTTTCGCCAATCAGTTTCACTTTCAGATAATTTAGATTATCGTGCTTTTCCGAAAGATTACTGATCAGCACCATGGGGCGGGAATTGAATTCGTTGGTCACGATGTCTAAGTCGCCATCATTATCCAGATCGAACATCACCGATGATCGCGTACCTAATGCCGACCAAATCACGACCCGCCCCGATCGACCTTTTGCGAGCAAGTGGTCTTTATCCGCGCCATCGCAGTCGAGTTCAAACCAAGGTTCGGTTAACCGCCCATCGCGGCGCGGTTCGACACCAAGAATGAATTCGCTGCTCAAAAACTCCGAACCTTGATTGTTCAACAGCACACTATTCACACCATAGCGAAATGGAAAGTTCATGCTGGAAGCGATGAACACATCGTCAAAGCCGTCGGCATTTAGATCCCCAACGCTGATGCCCCAAGGCCAGTAATTTTCGGCGCCGATTTGATCAGACACTTCTTCAAAATTTCCATTGCCATCGTTCCGGTAGAAGGCGTTTCCCCAGATGCTCTTACCTTGGGTAAGTAGCATGCTTTCGGGCCACTGCTGTCTGGACTTGAAGCTTTCACGCTCAGGCCCGATTTGTTCGCTCATGTCGGAGTGCATATCCGTGATGAACAAGTCCATGTCACCGTCATTTTCGAAGTCGAACGTTTTGACCCCCATCGCTCCCCACGGTGTTAGAGGGAAAACCTCACGGCTTTTTTTCTTGAAATACTTGCCCTCCACATTGACATAGTATTGGTCGTCTCCCTGCATGTTTAATATGTATAGATCGGTCCAGCCGTCCTGGTTGAAATCAACAGGACTGGCGTCACCGGTCCAACTTTCGTCCTGCAGCTTGACTTTCTCCGAAATATCTTCGAATCGATTGTTACCCAGATTCTTGAACAAGATGCTTCTCTCGCTTCTTTTTTTTGCTGGGAGATGGCCGGAAAACGCATCAGCAAAGCCGGAGAAGAACTTATATTCTGCTTCCTTCTCACCACGGGCTTGCTCCATCGTAACTGTTGAAATTTCATCCGAGGTATATTTGCCTACGTTTGTCAGGTAGACATCGAGAAGTCCGTCGCGGTTGTAATCGAAAAATACGGCCGCGGAGGAGTGTCCCTTGTGGTTGAGCCCGGATGCTTGTGAGATATCCTTGAATTGGCCGCCACCAAGGTTTTCAAAGAGCATGTTACCGCCTCGCACCGTGGTCGTGTAGAGATCGGGATCGCCGTCGTTATCGATATCCGCAAACGAGGCCGCAACACCTATCTTGTTTTCAACAGCCACTCCGGCTTGTTCGGTGATGTCCTCAAATCGACCGTTACCTAGATTCCTCCATAGTCCGTTGCTGCCAGCTTGGGTGACGAAGTAAAGATCCAGATTGCCGTCTCCGTCAACGTCGGCGATGGCCAAGCCGTTGCCGTGGTCATAATGGACCGGTATGTAGTTTTTTCCCACATCATCCACAATCTTGTTGCGGAAGAGAATGCCACTCTCTTCGATACCATCGGCGAAGCTAAAGTCGTGAACCACCTTGAATTTATCCACAGTCTTGAGTTGTGCTTCGCGGCGACCTTCAAGCCATGGTGGGTTGGTAGCCTCTTGAGGTTCGACCACCTTCTCCGTTAATACTTGGTCTAAACCGTGACGTAAATGTGCTAATCCCTCCTTGGACGTCACTTCGTAGATTCCTCGGATTCGCAAGTAAGGATCAACCAGCATAACTTTTGGGCTGTGGGTGATGACTATTGCCGGATCATTATTTTCACTAACCGGCAGTTTGAAACCGTCCTTGCTTAGTCTCCAAATCGCATCTCGCTCACCTGTGAGGAACTTCCACTGGTGAAGATCGGCGTTGGCGTTTTTCGCATACTCGCTAAGCACTTGCGGCGTGTCATGATCTGGGTCAACCGTGAAACTGACAAACCGGATCTCATCCCCAAGCGGACTATCCTGTAACTGACCCTGGAGTTCGCTTAGTTTCGCCGTCTGCGCAGGGCAGGTAGCCGGGCATCGTGTGAAAATAAAATTTGCGATCCAGGCTTTGCCTCTCAATTGACGCGAACCAAATGTCTCAACGGCTTGGTCTGTCAACTCGAATTCAGGTAATAATCCCAGCACCGGTGGGGACTTCTTGCTTAGCGTTATACCTTCTGCCTTGTCGCGTTCGGTTTGGTTGACCTTGAAGTAAAGGGCAATCGCAGTAAGAACAATCAGGGTTATCCCAATTGGTACTAATTTAGATTTGGGTGAATTCATAATATAAAATTCCTGGTGCGAGTTTGTTGAAATATAGGTTATATTGACGGCAAAGAATAGTTCCGTCGGTTATGTGTGCGAAGCCGACCGAATAGTTTCATTTCGTACATCAGCTGCCATAATTATCGATTCGAAACTGGATCTGCAACCTTTTTTTTGAACCAGTCGTTGAAATCCGTTACCGAGTGGACAATAACACGGCCCATCAAATCATCGTGCAGTGGGCGCCAGCCGCACAATGGGTCTGTCAACAGTTCAAACCGTCCAATCTTTGCTGTGTGAAATTTCAAGGTGTGGGTGAGTTCCGGCACGGCGATTTGTTTTAATCCTAATCCGGAATTGGACATTATGTAAATGAAATCGTCACTTTCCAATTTGAGTGCAACGTCCGTTTCCAACGGCAGGTGTAATTCTTTATCAGAACGAAAGTCGTCCGAAGTGCCCAGCTCGCCATCTCGTCCCGGGTAGCGAAAGGACCACTCAAAACGCTTGCCTCTGGCCTCAATTTGGATGGGGACAGAAAGATATATATTGCCCATCACCGCTGGTTCACCAGAATCGTTTGTAGTGCCTAGGCGGAATTCATATGACTTAGGGTAGATAAACATCAAGCAGATCACGACGAACGTGACGGCGAAACCAACGTAGTGAAGCGATGTAACTGGGGTGTTCATGCAATGCCGTGCTATTTACCAAGCATGTTTAACCGGCAAGGTGGCCCTCATGATTTCGCTCATCAAAGCCTCAGGAGAAAAATATCCAGAAACGCGGCCGTCGTATTGCTTTTGACACTGTCACGCTATGGATGTTGACCTTCCGATCTTTAACTGTCACGAACTGATAATAGGATTATAGAGAGTGTAATTCAATCACTGTCTTAGAGGTCTTCTTTCTGGTAACCACGGGAGGTTTGTTTGAGTCTTAGATAAGGAAAAATTGCATCAAATATAGATGAAATCGTGAGAGTCCAGCTGTTACACGACAGAGGGAACCAAGATGAGATGAACCGTTTTCGTCATCTCAAAATGATCGTTTTGAGTGTGGAGGTGAGTTTTTGTTTGGACAACTCACCTGGATTTAAGCTGAGGACAATGGTTGCGACTTGAGCAAAGTTTGGTAAACTTCCTTCCGGTGTTCAAATTTCAACCATTGCAGGCCGTGAGTTGTGTTGTTGTGCAGGCCGTTCTCCTCGCTGGGTGTGGTTCCGAACAACAAAGACAGAAGTCAACATCAAGCCTAGACATGGTTTCCACTAATCATACGCTTGAGGTGCGAGCAACTCCGTTGATGGAACTCGAGCAGGTTCAGTCAAATGCTTCCACCACAGAGTCGGCGCCCTCAAGTGATCCCTTGTCCTTAACAAAGGAGCCAACATTTGAGGCCAATCTGCCAGCGGTCACAGCTGCTGATGAGATCGAGTCGGTCGATGATATATTGGCGGAACTCAATGCCATCAAGTTGGATGGCGAAGGTGACAATTTGCTTGGTGATCCTGACAAGGTGGTGTCGCTGATGCACGAGGGGAATGAGTTGCTTAATGCCGGCCAATCCGACGGCGCCTTGGACAAGTATAGAGAGGCACTCACATTTTCCGAGGGAGGTGAGGACTCGGAGGTGTTTTTTAACATGGGCATTGCCTACAAATCCAAGGGCGAACTGGCAAAAGCTGCAGTAGAGTACGAGAGGGCTCTAAAATTGGCCCCGCAATACGCGGAGGCGCTGAATAATCTTGGCAATATTCGGAAGGATCAAAAACGGTACGACGAGGCGATCCGACACTTCGACTCGTCGATAAAGATTTTTCCTGATAACCCGAATACGCACAATAATCTCGGTACGGCTTACGCGATGAAAGGCGACGTGAACAGGGCGGCTATTTGTTTTACCAAGGCTGTTCGGTTGCAGCCGAGCTACATTGACGCTCGCCAAAACCTCGGGTTGGCCTACATGCGACAACGTCGATTTGATGTCGCTGAGAAGGAGTTTAGTGAGGCATTTCAAATCACCAGAGGCGTGATGTTGCGCGAGGAGAAACGGCTTGAGAGTGCGAAGGAAATAATGGATCAAGCCAATACGCCAGGCAGTCCATTGACTTACAAGGAACGTAGCGAGGCTGGTACTAAACTAAATGCAGTGGAGCAGGCCTACAGGCAGGCAAAAACCAAGTATCAGCGCAGTCTGAGTTTACTCAAGAATTCTCGGGCCAGGAGGCAGGCCAGTCCTAAGCGCTGATCAGATAAGTGCCTTTTTGGTCTTGGCTTGAATGGCCTCGAACTCCGGCTTGAGTTCGGTGCGGACGAAGGCGTCCATGCGGTCAATGAACAGGATGCCTTGCAGGTGGTCCCACTCGTGCTGGATCGCGCGTGCGAGCAAGCCGCCGCAGCGGAATGCAACTGGTTCTCCGTTTTCGTCCGTTGCATTCACATCGATTTCCTCTGTCCGATTGATCTCTCCGTACACATCGGGAAAACTCAGGCAACCCTCGCCACCGTCCGACTTCGCGTCGCCGACCGCTGTCCACTCCGGGTTCAGCAGGACGAGTGGCATGTAATCCTCCGGCTTGACTGGTTCTCCATCGATGCTCATGCGCGACGGGCGATCTTCCGCGCCGGTCACGTCCACCGTGGTCAGTTGCAACGTCTTGCCAACCTGCTGCGCAGCCAGGCCAATGCCATGCGCCTCGCGCATCGTCTCGAGCATATTGTCGATGAGTTGTTTGATTTCCGGCGTGATCTCTTCCACGCGTTCGCCCTTCTGCCGCAGAACCGGATCTCCGTATTTAACAATATCAAGAAGCATTGAATTTAAAGTTAGTCAGCCTTGATGTCGAGCATCTCTAGGATGCGCTGCAAATCATCGTCGTCGAAAAACTTGATGTCCACTGAGCCTTTGCCTTTCCTGTAGCGCAACGTCACCTTGGTGCCGAGCCGCTCCTGCAGCTTGTTTTCGAGGTCGATGATATGCGCGTTGGTGCCGGCTCCCTTGCCGGCTCCGCGTTTGATTTTGTCCGGAGTCGCTTGGCCAAGGGTGCCAAGCAACTCCTCCGTTTGTCGGACGCTCAATTCCTTTTTAATCACGCGCTTGGCGGCGGCGACCTGATCCTTGGCGTGTTTCAGGCCAAGGATCACCTTGGCGTGGCCACTCGAGAGGCGGCCATCGCGCACATGCGTCTGCACCTCGGGCGGTAGATTGATGAGCCGCAGTGCGTTGGCCACCGAAGCACGGTTTTTGCCGACCTTCGTAGCAACTTCCTCTTGCGTGAGGTCAAATTGATCCAACAACTGCGCGTAGCCCTTGGCCTCTTCTATGGGGTCGAGGTTTTCGCGCTGGAGATTCTCGACGAGAGCCAACTCGAGAGCCGTCCGGTCGTCCACATTGCGGATGACGATTGGCACTCTGCCCAAGCCAGCCATCTGCGCGGCACGCCAGCGGCGTTCTCCGGCGATCAACTCGTAGCCGCCCTCGCGCGGGCGCACGACCAGCGGCTGCATGATACCGTTCTCACGGATCGACTCGGCCAGCTCGTTCAGTGAGTCGTCGTCCATCCCGTTACGCGGTTGCATCGCACCCGGCAAAATCTCGCCGACTGGTACCACGTTGGGTGCCTCGGTGGATTCGGGGACTGTGTTCGCCGATTTTTTCCCGGGTTTGGTTTTCTTCTTAGCTGTCGGGCGGGCACCTAGGAGCGAACTTAAGCCTCGGCCTAAACCGGTTTTTGCCATGTGCGGAGAGTGGGGGAGGCCGAGGCGGATGTCAATCGGACGCCGGTTTTTCGGCTTCGCCGGCTGGCTTGCTCTCAGTCCATAGGAACGAGCGGCGTTTGGCCAGCTCGATTTCGCCGTCGAGCAGTCGCACGCGCCAAGCGATGATTTTGCCGAGAGCCTTGAACGCGTCGCCGTGCAGCGTGACGGCGTCCCAGCCGCTACGTCGGCCTGGTTTGATGGCCAACTCCCGTACAATAGGCTTGGTTATTCCTGTGACACGCAACTCGAGTTGCAGCTTTGCGTCGCCGCTCGTGTTTTTGCTCCACTTCACATCGAAGCGGATGCCGGAGCAGAGGGCGCGATCTTTCCGAAGCCTGTCCTGGTAGGCATCGCGCTCGAGCAAGCTGGGAGAGAGCGTATGGCGACCCTGTAGGTCGAGCCAATGCGGCAGTACTTTACTGATTTTAGCGGGCTGCGCGGCGACAGTCGCATGCAAAACACCCAGCACCGACAGGGCGGTGGCGAGTTGCGAAAAGAGGTTCACACGGGGAAGTCTATTTTGAAAATCGAGTGCTGGCAATCTCCGGTGTCACAAGCCGGTTGGATGATCGATGAACGTCCATGGCAACTTGAACTTTTTCGACATATTTTCGCTGAGCGCCTTCACGCCAAATGTTTCCGTTGCGTAGTGACCGCCGTAAAACACATTCAGGTCAAGGTCCTCGGCCAGCGCGAACGTCCAGTGCGGGCCTTCGCCAGTGATGAACGTATCCACGCCCTCGTCGGCGGCTGTTTTCATTTCCGCGCCCGCGCCGCCGGTGACGACACCGATTTTGCGGCAGCGCGCCGTGCCACCCGCCAGCACGGTCGGCTCAACACCGGTCGCCTTGGCCAAGCGCTCGGCCAACTGCCTCCGCGTCAAGTTGAGTGTGCCTCGCAGGCCGATCGGTTGGCCTTGCTCGGTGAAAAACGGCTTGGGCATCTTAATGCCAAGCGCTCTGCAAAGCTGGGCGTTATTGCCGAGCCGCGGATGCGCGTCCAGCGGCAGGTGCGAGCTATAAACGGCGACGTTGTTGTCGAGTAACAGTTTCAGTAGGCGGTAGCGGTTTCCGGTCCACGGATGTGTCGCACCCCAGAATAGACCGTGGTGGACGATCAACAAATCCGCACCGGAGTTGATCGCTTTTTTGACAGTGGCCAGCGAGGCATCGACCGCCGCGGCGATGCATGAAACGGTGCCGCGATTCTCCACCTGCAACCCGTTCACCGCACCGGGCCAGTCCTGGAACGACTCCGGTTTGAGGGTGCTGTTGCAGTACTTGACGATGTTGGCGAGCTTGACCTTGGCCATGCAGGGTAGGAAAGCAACCTCGCCGGCCCAAGCCAAGCGGGAAATGCCGTTGCTCCCGCCGCAGCCTTGACTTTCAGAGGTTGCTTGCCGTTACTCGCTGCGGTTTTTGGAATCAATTATCTATGCCGACATACGAGTACTGCTGCGAAAAGTGCGACCACGAGTTTGAGTTGTTTCAATCTATTAAAGCCGATGCGCTGGAGATCTGCCCGAAAGAGGTTTGCCCAAAAAAACGTTGGGCCAAGGGTAAGGTGCGCCGCGCCATTGGCACTGGTGCTGGGATCATTTTCAAGGGTAGCGGCTTCTACGAAACCGACTACCGCAGCGAAAACTACAAAGCCGGTGCCAAAAAGGAGTCCGAGACCAAGAAAAAAACGGATTCATCTTCCAATAGCGACAACAAGTCCAAGGGCGACAGCAAATCCAAACCAGCCAAAACTGGCGGCAAGTCGGCGTCTAAGAAATAGCTGCGTTTGGCTGACGGCGTATGTGTTTGCGCTAGGGTTTTCGGCTGTCCCGCTGGCGGTTGGCCAAGCGGGGGCGGTTTCGTCCAAGCCGAAGCCGCCCCAGCCGGTGTTGCCACCGCGGGCTGTTCAGCCCAAGTGGCCAAACACATCGACACCGGTGCCGAAGCAGTTGCCAGCGGACATCAATCGACTGCTGCAGCCGCGAGCCGGTTTTAAGACGGCCAGCAGCCGGTCTGGACAGTTCATTGCGTACGGGCCGATGTCCCCGAAGCGCCGTGGCGGTATTCTGGATGCAAATGCCAATACGATTTTGATCGCGCCAGATTATGTGCTTGTCACCGCTGAGCGTGTTCACAACGCGGTTCTGGGTCGATTGGGACTGCCGTTGCTACCGGGCAGCAGGGTGAAATTACGCCTTGAACCGACAATGTCGTACAGGGCCGCCGTGCCAGTGGTAACCGACCGGCATATCAATAGCTACACGTATGAGTTGACGCTGCCTAGCGAGGTCGAGGCGGATAAACTCGTTCGCGCTTTGGTGCAGGTGACGCTGCTCGACCTGGCCAATAAGAAACCGCAGTTGCGCGACACAGAGATTCCGCTTTGGCTGACGGTCGGCTTCACGCAGTTGTTGCTGGCACAGCCGGACTTGGTGCTAGTTCTAAGTCAACCGGAACAGGGTGGGAAAGAAATGGCGATGGAAGGGGTGGTTAAAAATGTGCGCCGACACGACACACTGGCCGGAGTGCGGGCGCGATTGCGCAATCGACGTGCATTCGATTTCAGTGAGATCGCGATGCCGTCGCCGGCCCATTTGCGCGGGGAGAATTGGAGGGATTTTCAGGCGTGCTCGCACTTGTTGGTGGATCGTTTACTGGCGCTCCGGGGCGGTGGTGCACGTCTGCCAAACATGGTTCGGCAACTGCCGGACAATCTGAATTGGCAGACGAGTTTTTTGAAGGTTCACGCAGATCTCTTCCCCGATATGCTGGCGGTCGAGAAATGGTGGGCGGTGACGATTGTGCAGTTGACAGGCCAAAATCAGTACCAAAACTGGACGCTGTGGGAGGCGGTGGAAAAGTTTGAAAACCTGCTCAAGCTGCCGGCTGAGGTGCGGTTAAACGATGCCGACTCGCCACTCGAGGCCGAGGTCACGCTACAGCAGGCGATTCGCGGCTGGGACTTTGCAGTGCAGAAACAAACGCTCGAGCAAAAGATCAACCAACTGTTGATCGCTCGGATGAAGATGCCGCAGCAAATGTTGCCGTTCGTGAACGAGTACGGTCGCATACTTGAAAACTACGTGACGACACGGCGGCAGATTGAGTTATTCAAGTCGCGCCGGGGCCAGAAGAGACCAAGGATTGCTCCAGTCATCGACGAGGCCGTGCGGCAGTTGGATTCGGTGGACCGTCGGCTGGTCCTGTTCAAGCCGGAGTCGAACACACCGACTCCAGCGACGATTCTGAAAAACTGATTTTCATGCCGCGCGAATCCAATAGGGCCAAGGTTGCTCGTACTAAAAAAATCATCGACGGCCTACGTGCGACGTACCCCGATGCGCATTGCGAGCTCGAGCATCGCAATCCACTCGAGTTACTGATCTCGACGATTCTCTCCGCGCAATGCACCGACAAGCAGGTGAACATCGTCACCGCAGACTTGTTCAGGAAATACCATCGCGCCGCTGACTACACCTCTGTGCCGCTCGAGGGGTTGCAGGAGGACATCAAACGGATCGGCCTGTTTCGCAACAAGGCCAAGAGCATCCAGAATTGTTGCCGTGCTCTCGTCGAGTTGTATGGCGGCAAGGTTCCGGCGACGATGGAGGCGCTCGTCGCTCTTGCGGGGGTGGGGCGTAAGACGGCCAATGTGGTGTTGGGAAACGCGTTTGGCATTAACGAGGGCATCGTTGTGGACACACACGTTGGGCGTTTGGCGAGGCGTCTAGGTCTTACGACCGAAAAGACACCTGAGAAAGTCGAGGTCGCGTTGCAAAAACTTGTCCTGCAGGACGACTGGACGATGCTCAGCCACTGGCTGATTTTTCACGGGCGCCGTCGCTGCTCCGCGCGAAAGCCGGAATGCGTTGAGTGCGAAATTGCCCCTCTTTGTCCGTCGGAAAAAGGCGGCGAATACTGCGAATGACCCCGCTTGGCCCAGTGCTCCGAGTCTGGCACAGCCAAGCTGGAGCACCGGCGTGGAATATGGCCGCGGACGAACTGCTTCTACAGCAGGCCGACGTGCATGCCCAAGCGGTGCTGCGTTTTTATTCGTGGGGTCAGTCTACGGCCAGCTTCGGTTACTTCCAGCGATACGTTCACGTGTCGGTGATGACCGAGTTGCGACCGCTCATCCGTCGTCCCACTGCCGGGGGATTGGTTTGCCACGACGAAAATGAGTGGACGTACAGCCTGGTTTTTCCTCCGAGCCATTCATGGTGGCAACTCAGGGCTGAAGAGAGTTACCGGTCCGTTCATAATTGGATTCGACGGTCGTTTGAGGATTGCAGTGTGGCGACTAAACTTTGTGTGGAAACACAGCCGTCTGGTCCGGGGCAATGTTTCGTCGGTGCGGAAAAAAATGACCTTCTTTATTGTGGGAATAAAATCGCCGGGGCCGCGCAGCGCCGCAACCGTGACGGTCTTCTAATCCAAGGTTCGGTTCAGGCTAGGTCAACCGGTATCGATTACGAAGTGTGGAAGACCGCAATGTTGGCAGAGAGCAAATGTAGCAATTGGCAACCGCCCAAGTCGTTCATCGCCGATGCCACTGCTTTGGCAAAACGCAAATACTCCGCAGAGGAGTACAATCAAAAACGGTGATTAGGCACGCTTGACACGTGGGCCTTTTGGGGTGTCCTCGATGGTCCAGCCTTGGGTGGCGAGTTTGTCGCGGATTTGGTCGGAGCGGGCAAATTCTTTCGCATTGCGGGCGGCTTGTCGTTCCTCGGCCAATGCGAGGATCTCGGCTGGGACATCCTCCTCGACCGACTTAATGCCGAGCACGTTGTTGATGTGTTCCCAGTTGGCTAACTCGGTAGCCGCGCTTCCGGTGGTGATCTCATTGGCGGCGAGTTTGCGGTTGGTGTCACGCACCCAGTCGAACACCGCAGCCCAGGCTGCGGAGACGTTGAGGTCGTCGTCCATCGCCTCGGTGAAACGCGTGATGAGTGGCGAGTCGATGGTTGGCTCAGGTGCTTGGCCAAGCGCGAGTTCGCGCAGCTTGGCGGTGCATTCGTCGATGCGGCCTAGCGCGGTTTTCGCTCCGGTCAGATTATCGAGGGTGAAGTTGAAGGTCTCGCGGTAGTGGGCGGAGATCATCAGGTAACGTACCTCACGTCCGGCGCTTCCCTTGGCCAACAGTTCGCGCAGGGTATAAAAGTTGCCGAGCGATTTACTCATCTTTTTACCCTCGACGAGTAGGTGCGCACCGTGCATCCAGTACTTGACGAACCTTTGGCCGTCGCACTGCAGGCAGGCGCCCTCGCTCTGGGCAATCTCGTCCTCGTGATGAGGGAAAACCAAATCCTCGCCTCCGAGGTGCAGGTCGAAACTAGGGCCAAGCAGTTCCATGCTCATGGCGCTGCATTCGATATGCCAGCCGGGCCGGCCTTCACCCCATGGGCTATTCCAAAACACCTCGCCGTCTTCCGGTACGCGCGCTTTCCAGAGGGCAAAGTCAGCGATTGATTCCTTCTCGTACTCGTCGCTGCTGACGCGTTCGCCGGGGCGCATTTCGTCGAGGTTAATGTTGAGCAGCTGACCGTATTTTCTTCCTGCATTACGGTATTTCTCAATGCTGAAATAAACAGAGCCATCGTTGGTCCGGTAGGCGATGCCGTTGCCCTCGAGCTTTTTGATGAGTTCGATGATCGGGTCGATGAATTCCGTTGCGTGCGGGCGCTCGTCCGGCGTTTGGCAGCCGAGCGCCTTGAGGTCGGAAAAAAAAGCCTGCTCGAATTCGCCAGTGAACTCGGCCAGCGATTTGCCGGACTCGTTGACACGCCGGATGATCTTGTCCTCCACATCGGTGATGTTCATGACATGCCGGACGGCGTAGCCGAGGAAGGTGAGGTAACGGCGGACGATGTCGGCGAAGACGAAGGTGCGGAAATTTCCGATGTGCGCGAAGTCGTGCACGGTGGGGCCGCAGCAGTATAGATCCACCTTCTTTCCGCCGGGATCCAGTGCCACGAACGGCTCGACAGTGCGTGACAGGGTGTTGAAGACTCTCAAGCCCATAAAGCGGCGAAAGAGTAGTCGCTGCCCCGCCAAAGTGAAGCTGGAATCGCAGAGGGGAGGTAACTACTTGGCCAAGCGCTCTTTAAATCCCCATGCTTTCGTAACGCTTGGCGATGCGTTCGATGCCACAGACGAAGGCGGCTGTGCGGAGGTCGACAACGTTTTCGCGGGCGTTGAAGATGTTGCGGATATTGTTGTAGGCGTTGCGCATCGTGTCATCGAGACCGGAGCGGACTAGAGCGAGTTCGTCTGAACCGGTGGTGAGTTGGTCTCGAATTTCCTGCGGAACAGTGGTGTTGAGCATTTTCTCGAGGGCCTCGACGATCATCTGACCACGTCGCTCCTCATTGCGTCGCTCGAGATAGCCAAAGCGGATGCGCGCGAGGTTTTTTACCCACTCGAAGTAGGAGACCGTGACTCCGCCGGCGTTCAGGTAGGCGTCCGGGATGATCACGGTTCCCTTGTCGCGGAGAATTTCATCGGCGCCGTAGGTGACCGGGCCGTTCGCCGCCTCGGCAATCAGAGGTGCTTGGATACGCACGGCATTTTTGCGGTTGATAACGCCTTCCATGGCTGCCGGTATGAGGATGTCGCACTCGGTTTCGAGCATCGATGCGCCGTCTTCGGTGTAGTTTGCGCCGGAGAAACCCTTCACGCCGCGATTTTGAGTAATGTGGGCTTTGACCGCCTCGATATCGAAGCCATTTGCAGAGTGGATCGCGCCGTCACGCTCGATAATCCCAGTTATTTTTGCGCCATCCTCCTCGCTGAGAAATTTAGCTGCGTGGTAACCAACGTTCCCAAGACCCTGCACGACGATGCGTTTGCCTTCGAGACCACCGTCCAGATTGGCGAGGGCGACGTCTTTGGGGTGGCGGAAGAATTCGCGTAGACCGAACTGCACGCCGCGTCCGGTGGCCTCGACGCGTCCGGCGATGCCGCCGAGGTGCACCGGCTTGCCAGTTACGCAGCCCATGCCGTTGACCTGTTCGGGAAACAGTGTCTGGTATGTGTCAGAGATCCAGCCCATCTCACGTTCCCCAGTGCCCATGTCGGGAGCAGGCACGTTGAGATTGGGGTGGATTAGATCGCGTTTGGCCAGTTCCTGCGCGAAGCGCCGGGTGATTTTCTCGAGATCCCCCTCGCTGTAGTCATGCGGGTTGATCTTGAGCGCACCCTTGGAGCCGCCGAATGGGAGCATGACGATGGCGCACTTGTACGACATCAGAGCCGCCAGTGCCTCGACCTCGTCCTGGTTGGCGAAGTCAGCGTACCGGATGCCTCCCTTGACCGGGTGAATGTGCTCGCTGTGAACGGCTCGCCAGCCAGTGAACACTTTGTAGCGGTCGCCCAGCTTGACGCCGAACTGTACCTGGTAGACCGAGTTGCAACTGCGAATCTGCTCGGCAAGGCCGAGCGGCAGATCAAGGGTGGCGGTGGCGCGGTCGAACATCAGGTCGACGCTCTGGCGAAAGGTGAGTTCTTGGTTGTTGTTCACGATTGGAGTGGGCTTCTAACAAGCTGACAGCGGTGGAAGCCAAGTTGTTTGAGAGTCATTTGTAAACATTATATTTTTTTTGGTGCCGATCATCGGGAATATCAAGGCGGATGAAGTGCTTGTAAACTGGCGCAATATCGGTTGTAGATCGAGCTTGTGAATAATTTCACAATGAAGTTGTCGTGTCTTTTTTGTGGTGCTACGCTCTCATTCCGACCTGATTCAAGGACAGGTTGAAGCACTTTAGCTGATTCGATACGTTATTTGATGTCTTCTGATGCGCAGAACACCATTTGGTTGCACCGGTTTGCTATTGCCACGGCATTGTCGACTTTTGTTCTCATTGGATTTGGCGGATTGGTGACGACAAAAGGGGTGGGGATGGCCGTGCCGGACTGGCCCAACACCTTCGGGTACAACATGTTTTTGGTGCCATTCGACGAATGGCTATGGAAATTCGGGATTTTTGAGGAGCATTCGCATCGCTTGATGGCTTCATTTGTTGGTTTATTGACCACCATTTTAGCGGTTTGGCTTTGGTTGAAAGACGATCGAAAGTGGTTGAGGCAACTAGGGCTTGGGGCTTTTCTGTTGGTGGTCGCGCAGGGCGTGCTCGGTGGACTGAGGGTGACCGAGATCAATCAAAATCTGGGATTGATTCACGGTGCCGTGGCGCAGTTTTTTTTGGTATTGGTATGCGGAATCGCGCTATTCACGAGCGGTTGGTGGCGGCGGGGCAGCGTGAGCCAAAGCGACGGCACCGGGTTTGCGGCGTTGCAGGGGACACTGGTGGTGGTGGTTTCTCTAATGTTCGTGCAGTTGTTGCTCGGGGCGACCATGCGGCATCAGCACGCTGGTCTGGCGATTTGGGATTTTCCGTTGGCACACGGCCAAGTGTGGCCGTCGACGGATGAGTTTTCGGTTGCCCAATACAACGAGAATCGCCTCGAGTTACAAAAAAATCTTTATTCCCAGAACAGACTTTACGATGAGGATGGGAATCCGCAGTCGTTCCTTGCCAGCGGGCAGGAGATATTGTCATGGCATGTTTGGCTGCAGATGCTGCATCGGCTGGGTGCGGTTGTGACGCTGGCTATGGCAGTGGTGCTGGTGATGAAGGCACGTTGTCGGTTTGGCAAAGCGTCTCGCATTAACAGCGTAGTTTACATGTTGCTGTCGTTGGTTGTTGCTCAGGCCTGCATGGGGATTTGGACTGTTTTGAGTAACAAGGCTGCGGATGTGGCCACGGGCCACGTGGTGCTCGGGGCGGTCTGCTTGGCTCTGGGCAGCCTACTGTTGATGGCGGCTAAGCGATCTGAGTTTGTCGCCAAGCTGGCTGGAGAGGAAGAGCGCTTACGCAAGCACGATGAGGCTGGAATGCGGGTGGTAACCACGGCGGCTGCTGCAACTGAAATTAATGGGTGATACGCTTCAACCGAGTGGAAACGCTAGGGCGGCTTCGGCGAGCGCTTGGGCTATGTTCTCAGAACTGGTGAAGTTGCGACTGACGACACTTGTGCTGATTACTACGTTGGTTGGTTTTTATGCTGGAATCGGAGGTGGAATCGGAGGTTTAGCCCAAAATCTGGCCAAGCTAGGGCTGACGCTGCTCGGCACCGGATTACTTGCAGCTGGGGCAGCGATACTGAACCAGTACCTCGAGCGCGATCATGATGCTCGGATGACGCGTACGGCCAATCGGCCGTTGCCGAGCGGGGCAATCGGTGCGGAGGCGGTACTGCTACTCGGGGGCGGCTGTTCGGTGGTCGGTTTACTCGCGTTGGCTGCGTGGGTGAATTTGCTGGTTTCGGTGCTCGGTGCCGTGTCGCTGGTTACATATTTGTTCATCTACACCCCACTCAAGCGCAAGTCCGAGTGGAACACTCTGATCGGAGCGATTCCCGGCGCGTTACCGCCTTTGATGGGTTGGGCTGCGGCCCGGGGTGAGGTGGATCCACTGGGTTGGACGTTGTTTGGTATCCTGTTTTTTTGGCAAGTGCCTCACTTTATGGCGATTGCTTGGCTTTACAGGGATGAATACGAGAAAGCAGGCTTTGTGATGATGCCAAATGTGGAGGGAGGAGGACCGCGGACCGGCCGGCAAGCTGTTAGCCACACACTATTACTATGTATGGCTAGTCTGATGCCGTTTATTTGGAAGTTGGTTGGCGTAGTTTATGCCTCTGGGGCGGTATTGCTGGGAGGGCTGTTTCTATGGGCTGCCGTGCTGTTTTCGTGTCGTTTATCGTGCTCAAGCGCCCGGGTTTTGTTTTTTGCCTCTATTATTTATCTTCCGCTACTGCTGGGATTGATGGTGGTGGACAAGCTGGAACTATGATGAGGGAGCAGGTCGCGATTGACAACAGGTAGGGTGGATCGATAGGCTGCCCCGCTTTTGCGACGGCGGAGAGAGGGCACGTTGTATTTTTTTTGAGTAATTTTATGTATAATGAGCGCAATATCGGAGCCAGCTAAAGCAATCGAGGAACAGCATGATGAGGAGAATCATGAGCACCACGAGCAGAGTTTTTGGCGTACGTATATTTTCTCCACTGACCACAAGGTCATTGGGATGCAGTACGGATTCTGTGGCTTGGCGTTTTTGTTTTTTGGGTTTTGCCTGATTGCCACGATGCGGTGGTCGATGGCCTACGATGGGCAGGCCATTCCGTTCGTGGGGCCGATGCTTGAGGCACTGCTGGGCAACAACGTTGCTCCTGGCGGGGTGATGAGTTCCGAGCTTTACAATGTGTTTGGTGCGATGCACGGCACGATCATGGTGTTTATGGGAATTGTGCCGGCGGCATTTGCGGCTTTTGGCAACTACGTGGTGCCGCTGCAAATCGGCGCGGTGGACATGGCATTCCCTCGTGTCAACATGGCCAGTTTCTGGGCATTCTTTTTTGGGTGCGTCATCATGACGGTTAGCTTCTTTATCCCTGGCGGCGCGGCCCAAGCGGGTTGGACATCGTACTCGCCGCTGGCTTCGGTGATCCCTACGGACGGGCAGACGTATTGGCTCATTGGTATGGTGATGTTGATCACCTCGTCGTTACTTGGTGCGGTGAATTTCATTGCTACCATCATTAATCTGCGTGCCCCGGGCATGACTTGGATGAGGTTGCCTTTCTTTGTCTGGGCACAGTTCATAACGGCGTTTCTTTTGCTGCTTGCCTTTCCGCCACTGGAGGCCGCCGGCATCCTTCAATTGATGGACCGTGTCCTGGAAACGAGTTTCTTCCTGCCGACTGGCCTGGTGGTTGGCGGGCAGGATGTGGATGTCAGTGGTGGCGGCAGTCCGCTGCTTTGGCAGCACCTGTTTTGGTTCCTCGCGCATCCGGAGGTGTACGTTCTAATTTTGCCCGGGATGGGCATCGTGGCCGAGATCATTGCCAACAACACTCGCAAGCCAATTTGGGGCTACAAGTACCTCGTCGGTTCGGTAGTTGTGCTCGGTTTTCTGGCGTTCATCGTTTGGGCACACCACATGTACATGACAGGCATGGGCACGGTGATCAGCGCGTTTTTCCAGACAACCACGCTGCTGATATCCGTTCCATCCGTGATCATTTTGACCTGCCTGCTGGTATCGTTGTGGGGTGGATCTATCCGGTTCAACACGCCGATGCTCTTTGCGCTGGCGTTCCTGCCAATGTTCGGTATTGGCGGACTAACCGGCCTGCCACTTGGATTTAACTTCAGCGATGTGGCGTTGCACGACAGCTACTACGTCATTGCGCATTTCCACTACGTGGTGGCGCCGGGGACGATTTTCGCGATTTTCGCTGGCATTTATTACTGGTTCCCGAAAATGACCGGGAGGAGAATGAGCGAGAGCTGGGGCAGGGTACATTTTTGGGGGTCGCTCATTTTTATGAACCTGATTTTCATGCCGATGTTCGCGCAGGGCATGGCGGGGATGAGTCGGCGAATGTCCGACGGTGGGGCGACCTATGCCTTGGCCAACCCCGACAACGCAGATATCACCTCGGGCGCCTTCACTGACACGATCATGGGGATGAACGTCTCCATCTCGGCTGCTGCCTGGGCGATGCTTGTTGCTCAGGTGCCGTTCATTATTAATTTGTTCTGGAGCGTGAAATACGGCGAGAAAGTCGAGTCCGACAACCCATGGCATGCGACAACTCTCGAGTGGGAAACTCCGACACCACCGCCGCATGGCAATTTCACTAAAGAGGTCAAAGTGTATCGGGACCCTTACGAGTACAGTGTCCCCGGTGCGAAGGAAGACTTCACGCCTCAAGCGCAACCCGCCAAGTGACAGACGACTATATCCCTCATGGAAATCCCCTACACGGTTAAACCAAGGCCAGACACCGGTCTGTATAACGCCAAACTGGGCATTTGGCTCTTCCTTGCCTCTGAGGTCATGTTATTTGGGGCGCTCTTTTCCTCCTATGTGCTGCTTCGTGTGGGCGCGGAGCCGGGTACATGGTCGATGGGCTTGATGGATCTCGTGGTTGGTGCCGGTAATACGATGGTACTGATCGCCTCAAGTATGTTTGTCGTGCTCGCTTGGGCACAGTTGAAGCAGGGCAATCTCGCCGGATACAAGAAATGGAAATGGGCCACCATTGCCTGCGCTGTTCTGTTCCTCTGCGTCAAGTGGTCTTACGAGTGGCCGTCCAAGTTCGCCCACTACGACGTTTGGCTGAAAGACGCGAAAGTATTGCACGAAAAATTCGAGAAAGGCTACCACGAAACCATATCGCACGGAGGTGCCGCTGGTGCCGACGTTCAAGGTTATGTGGAAGACCTTTACACCAAGCGCTTTTTCAAGGAACCAAGTAAGGATAGTCGTGCTGCATTCAGCAAAGCATGGAAAAATGGGACACTCGCGCTCTCCGGCCACATTAACGCATACGAGGAGGTTTCATCGATCGACGTTAAGGTCAGTGCATGGAATTCCAAAGCGGGAGTAACCCGGGCAGAAGCCCGCAGTGTGCTGGCTGGATTGCGGTCGACAGGCGATGCTGATGATACTCTCGATAACGGTGGCTTGGTCGTAGCTGGACAGGATTACGATTCAGCCAAACGTGCAGAATATGCGCTTGGCCAAGCGGGTTTCAAGGTGGCCTTGAGTGTTGCTGGCTACAAAAGGGTAGAGGCGCACCCATGGGTGTGGCGCACGGCTCGCGTCACCGAGGATATCGGCGGCCAGCCAAGGGTGAAATCCATCGTCTTCGGTTTGGATCACAGCCACCACCATGA
>Ga0163108_10000520_pt1 | contig 28799 bp, 22 predicted proteins | sample Fk1155metaG_FD_109644 | JGI IMG/M metagenome (GOLD analysis project Ga0163108, IMG submission 109644) | Marine microbial communities from the Central Pacific Ocean - Fk160115 155m metaG | ecosystem: Environmental > Aquatic > Marine > Oceanic > Photic zone | place: The Central Pacific Ocean...
GCCTCGTGGATCGGGGGAGCCTGCCTCGACATGAATTGAAAGCCAGGAGATTGGTCAGAGAGAAGGATAACCAGTGATGAACTCGCGAGAAAAACCGGTTTTATTTCAGACCTCGGTCCTCATTGCCGCCGTTGCGATCACAGGACTGCTGTTGCAGGGCAGCGTTGTCGCCGATGAGTGGCCCGCCTGGCGCGGAACTGGCCAGAGGGGCTTCTCCCCGGAGAAGAATCTGCCCGCCAAATGGTCAAAGGATGGCGAGAACCTGCTCTGGACAACGCCTGTCGGGGCTCGCTCCGCCCCCGTTGCCTGGGACGGGCGAATCTATGTCCTCCACCTTACCGGCCAGGGAGAAACCTGGCAGGAGGAGGTCGTATGCATGGACGCTGAATCCGGCAAGGTTCTCTGGCGCTACGCCTTTAATATTTTCCTTACCGATATACCTTCAACTCGTGTCGGCTGGTCCAATCCATGCGTCGACCCGGAGACGGGTAATGTAATTGTTCATGGCGTCCAGGGGGTTTTCGTCTGTATCGACAAGGACGGAAAGATGGTCTGGCGTCACTCACTCACCGAAGAGTTTGGCCGGATCTCCGGCTATGGCGGCCGGACCCATACGCCCATGGTGGATGAGGGCAGGGTTATTATCAGCTTTCTTAATTCTTCCTGGGGCAAGCAGGGAAGAGGCTCTCACAGGTACCTGGCTCTTGATAAGTTGACCGGCGAGGTTGTCTGGTGGTCGACTCCGGGCGGCGCGCCGCTTGACACCACCTATTCGATGCCTTCGGTGGCGGTGATTGATGGCGTTCGACTCCTGGTGGTCGGTTGCGCGGATGGCAATGTCTATGGCCTGAAATCATCGACAGGCGAGAAGGTCTGGACCTTCAGACTGTCCAAGCGCGGACTCAATGCCTCGGTCATTGTGCACGGCGGCCTTGTCTACGCCTGCCATAGCGAAGAGAACCAGCTCAGCACCGATTCCAAGCAGCCTGTAATGGGCCGAGTTGTATGCTTTAAGGCGTCAGGCTCAGGCGACATCACCAAGACGAACGAGGTCTGGAGGGTCGATGGCCTGACGGCGGGATACTCTTCGCCGGCCGCCGATGACAAGTACCTCTATGTCGGGTCGAATTCTGCAAACATCCACTGCTTTGACCTGAAGACGGGCAAAGAGGCCTGGGTGCATAATGTCGGCACCGTCCTCAAGGCCTCTCCGGTTGTTGGAGATGGCAAGCTCTACGTGGGCGAGGTCAGCGGCCACTTCTCTATATTGAAGCTCGGAGACAAGAAGGCCGTAACTCTGAGCAAGGAGAAGTTCGCCCTGAAAGATGGGCGCCCCATGGAAATTAACGGGTCCGCCTGCATTGCCAGGGGGAAGGTGTATTTCTGTACTTCACAAAACATTTACTGCATCGGCAAGGCCTCCTCAGGCGCTGGCGGCGCAGGGATTCCATGGCCGGCCAGTACCGCAAAGGCGGAGGCCGGAGCCAAGCCCGCGCATATCCAGGTGCTGCCCGCGGAGGTCGAGACTGGTCCGGGGAAGACTCTCGCCTTCAAGGCGCTGCTGTTTGACTCGAAGGGAAGGCTTATTGGCGAGTGCGCCCCGCAGTGGTCCGTGTCCGGCCTGAGCGGCGAAGTGGATGCCAGGGGGATGCTATCCACTGCCCGGGACGGCTCCTTCCAGGGAGGACTCCTGACAGCCTCCCATGCAGGCCTCAAGGGCTCCGCCCGAGTCAGGGTTGTTCCTTCGCTCCCTTTGAAGATTGATTTCGAAGATCGCAAGCCAGGGCTCGCTCCCTCAGGCTGGATCAGCGCGGGAGCGGTCAAATTCAAGGTCGTCGACCTGGATGGGAACAAGGCGCTCAAGAAACTCTCTGACAAGCCGAAGTTCATTCTTGCAAGGATGTACTTCGGACTTCATTCCCAGAAAGGCTACACCTTCCAATTGGACATGATGGGGACAGAGCAGAAATTTCAGCTTCCCGACATGGGCTTCTTTGTCAGCAGGTATCGATTTGACCTGCTTGGGAACCGGCAGGGCGCCAGGATCGTCTCCTGGTCTCCCATGCCGCGGCTTGAAAAGAAGATAAAGTTCAAGTGGGACCCAAAGGTCTGGTACACCGCCAAGATGAAGGTGGACCGCTCCGGTGGAAAGGCCATCGTGCGAGCCAAGGTCTGGAAGCGAGGAACGGAAGAGCCGGCCGCCTGGACTCTTGAGGTGAACGATTCGACCCCCAACCGCAGCGGGGCTCCGGGGCTCTACGCCTACTCTGCCGGAAGTACTGACAAGAAAATCGGCGGCGAGATTTTCTACGACAACATTATTATCACTGAAAATAAATAAACGGCCCGCTCGCCTCAGGCATCGGCCTCTTGCCGGCCTGTGCTGCGGCATTAACGAAAGAAGATTCGATGCATCTTGAAAATACTTACAGGGCACATTGCCGCTTGCCGGTGATGCTGTTGTTCGCCGCGGCCTTGGTAGCAATTGCCGGGGGCTGCGAGGTTTTCCTGCTCCACGAAAGCGACAGCGCCGACAGTGAGGGGAAGTCAAAAGAGGCTCCGGCCGCGGCTGGGAAGGACGTAAAGACTCCTGCCGGGGAGGAGGCCTCCGCCAAAAAAACTGATTCAAAGAAAGATGCCAAGGCTGCCCAGAGCTGGCCCATGTGGGGAGGGCAGACGTCCAGGAATATGGTCAACAGCTTCGCCACGGGTGTTCCGTCCTCCTGGGATGTCGCAAGCGGGAAAAACATCAAATGGGCCGCCCCCCTGGGCTCTCAAAGCTATGGCAATCCAAGCATTGCCGATGGCAGGGTGTTTGTCGGCACGAACAACGAGGGCAAGAGGAACCCCGACATCGTCGGCGACAAGGGTAATATTATGTGTTTCTCCGCGGCCGATGGGGAACTCCTCTGGCAGGCGGTCCATGACAAGCTCAGCCAGGGTCGCGTGAATGACTGGCCGGAGCAGGGAATCTGCTCTTCCCCGGTAATTGAAGATGGGGTCATTTACTACATCAGCAATCGATGCGAGCTGGTCTGCGCCGATGTAGATGGCTTTCTCGACGGCAAAAATGACGGGCCCTATAAAGACGAAAAATATACCAGCAAGATCGATGGGGACTTCATCTGGGTTCTCGATATGCTCAACGAGTTCGGCGTTTTCCCTCACAATCTGGCAACTTGCTCGCCCCTCGTCGTTGGGGACCTGGTCTTCCTGATTACATCGAATGGGGTTGAGCGTGACCATATCGCCATCCCGAACCCCAGGGCGCCCAGTTTCCTCGCTGTAAATAAGAAGACAGGCGAGATGGAGTGGGGCAGCAACGCGCCAGGCGATGGCATCCTTCACGGGCAGTGGTCCTGCGCGACCTACGGCGTGGCCAATGGAGTTCCCCAGGTTCTTTTTCCTGGGGGAGATGGATGGCTCTATAGCTTCAAACCGAACGATGGAGATCTCCTGTGGAAATTTGATCTCAACCCGAAGGATTCCAAGTGGGAACTGGGCGGCCTCGGGACACGCAATAATATTATTTCCACCGCCGTTATGCTTGGCGATCTCGTCTACCTCGCCGTTGGCCAGGATCCCGAGCACGGCGAGGGAATAGGGCATCTCTATGCCATTGATGCAAATGGCGCGGCCGGGGACATCACCGGGAAGGCCAAGGTCTGGCATTACGGCGGTGAGGAATTCAAGCGGACGATTTCCACTGCTGCCGTTGCGGATGGCCTGCTGTATATCTCTGACCTGAGTGGATTCCTGCATTGCCTCGACGAAAAGACCGGAAAGCCCTATTGGGTTTATGACATGCTGGCTGCCGTCTGGGGATCGCCCACCGTCATCGATGGCAAGGTGTTCCTCGGAGATGAGGACGGAGATGTCGTGGTGCTGGAGCACGGCAAGAAGATGAAGGTCATCAGCGAAACCAACATGGACAACTCGGTCTACACCACCCCTGTCGCGGTTGACGGGGTTCTCTACATCGCCAACAGGACCACCCTGTTTGCCATCGAAGAGAAAAAGAACTGAAAAGAAAACAGGCGCGCACTTGACCGAAACAACAGAAAGTTTAGAAGCGACCGCTGAGCAGGTTCAGCATGCGGCCGGCGAGCTTGACTCCTGGGTTCGCGAGGTTATCGATTGGCACTTCAGCCCTGAGACGGGCTGCCCTTTCTGGCTCGATTACGCCGAAAATCTCCCCTGGGACCCTCGTGAAGAGATTCGGAGTTTCGGTGACCTGTCGCGCTTTGAGGCGTTTGAGGACGAATGGCTGCGGGGCGGCCCGGTTGAGCGATGGATTCCGAAAGGTCTTGATGGGAAGCCCATCTACATTTTCGAGACAGGCGGGAGCACGGGCCTTCCAAAGAGCCGAATTTCCAGCGAAGATTTCAGAATCGATTACGAACTGTTCAGCAAGACGCTCTCCGATGAGAGCTTTCCTCCCGGCTCGGACTGGATTTCCCTCGGGCCCACAGGCCCAAGGCGGCTCCGCCTTGCTGTTGAGCACCTTGCCCAGCATCGGGGGGGTATCTCCTTCTGCCTCGACATGGATCCAAGGTGGGTCGTCAAGTGCCTCAAGAGAGGCTGGGTTGAGGGAGCCCAGGCCTATAAGGACCACGTTGTAGACCAGGCCCTGACCATTCTAAGAGCTCATCCGAATGTAAAATGCATGTTTACGACTCCCAAGCTTCTCGAGGCCCTATGCGAAAAGGTCGACATAGGACGACTTGGGATCACCGGCATTTTCTGCGGCGGGACTGAAATGGATGAGGCCTTCCATCAGAAGGCGAGGGAAGAGCTCGTTCCCGGGGTAGATTTTGTCCCTACCTATGGAAATACGCTCATGGGCCTCGCCTGCAACCGCCCCTATGTACCTGGCGGAGGGTATGCGATTACCTACTTTGCGCCTCAGCCCAGGGCTGTCCTCCAGGTGGTCCAGCCGGACTCTCCTGCTGATGTCGTCGGTTACGGAGAGCTCGGCCGAGTCAAGCTCACGACCCTTACGAAGGAGTTTTTCGTCCCCGGCTTCCTTGAGCGTGATGAGGCCTATCGGTCCGAGCCGATTTCCGCCTACCCCTGGGATGGAGTCCGCGATGTCAGGCCATTTGGCAGCCTGGAGCAGAATGTCGTGGTCGGAGTTTACTGACCCTGGCACCTGAATCTTCTCCAGCCATACATGCAGATAGTTATTAGGGGCGCCTGCAAGGCACGGTTAACGCCGCCTGAAATACATGTCGAAGGATCTTCTAGATAAATATTCACCTACGCGAATCGTTGCCGGTCCCGGCAGCCTTGCGCAGTTAGGAAAGCTGTCAAAGGAGCTTGGCGCCGCCAGGGTGCTGGTCGTTTCTGATCGAGGCGTGACATCGGCTGGGCATACTCGGCAGGGGTTGGACTCGCTTGAATCGGCAGGCCTCGAGGTCGATCTATACGATGGAGTGGAAGAGAACCCTACCACGATCCACGTTGGTGAGGGGCTCGAGCGAGCAAGCACCTTCAGGCCGGACCTGCTGGTCGGTCTTGGCGGAGGCAGCGCCATGGACTGCGCCAAGGGCATCAATTTCGTTTACAGCTGCGGCGGCTCGATGGCCGACTACCATGGCGTTGGCAAGGCCACCTCCGAGCTGTTGCCCATGATCGGAGTCCCCACGACCTCCGGGACAGGAAGTGAGACTCAATCCTTTGCCTTGATCTCCGATGCCGCTACCCATGAGAAGATGGCCTGCGGCGACAAGCGCGCCGCTTTCAAGACGGCCATACTCGACCCTCTGACCACGGTCACCCAGCCGGTCCAGGTCACAGCCGCTACAGGAATCGATGCGATCTCCCACGCGGTTGAGTCCTATGTCACCCGGCAAAGAAACGATGTATCTAAAAAACTTTCTGTCGAAGCCTGGAATCTGCTGAGCGGAAACTTCCAGAAGGTGATCGAGTCCCCTGAAGATGTAGATGCGCGGGCCGCCATGCAGCTCGGGGCGTGCCTTGCAGGGCTCGCCATTGAGCACTCCATGCTGGGGGCCGCCCATTCGGCGGCCAACCCGCTCACCGCGCGCTATGGGGTCGTCCACGGCGTCGCTGTCGGGCTCCTGCTCCCTGTTGTTGTCAGGTTCAACTCCGTTGCCTGCGAAGATGATTACCGGGAGCTTTACGGCGTCTCATCTGCAGGGAGCGAATCGCTCGCTTCCAGGCTTGAAGAATTTAGATCACTTAGCGACTTGCCAGGGAGGCTGTCTGATTGCAAAGTAAACAAGGAAGACATTCCCCTGATGTCGCTTGAGGCCGCTGGCCAGTGGACGGCTCAGTTCAATCCCAGGGAGGTTACCCCGGGCGGATTCAGCGAGATATACCGCGCGGCGTATTGAGGCCGAATTTCCAGCTCCTGGTTTATGATCTCGAAGGGTTTAAGTACACATGAGCAGCTTTCATATGAATAAGAGCGGCGCCCTGTTTGCCGGGCTTTCCGTTTTCACCTTCGCTCTCTTTCTGCTTTCCACGCCGCTGCCAGGCCAGGATGAGGCGCCCGGGAAGGGCAAACCCGCCGGCCTGCAGGCGGTCGACTCCGAATCCAGCAGTTGGCCGGTGTTTCGGGGAGGGACACTCCAGGCCGGAGTGAGAAAGACAGCGCCTGCTGACAAGCCCGGCCTGGCCTGGACCTTTGACATGGGGGACGCGGTGGAAGCCACCGTGGCGATCTCCGAGGGGCGGGTTTATGCCGCAGGGGTGGATGGCAGGGTGGTCGCGCTCGAACTGATGGCCGACAACCGGAAAGGGAAGAAGATCTGGGAGCACAAGGTCAAGGCCGGCATACGATCCTCTCCGGGTATCCGGGCTGGCAAGCTGTTCTTCGGTGACGACTTTGGATTTGTGCACGCAGTCGATGCCGCTACCGGCAAGCCGCTCTGGACCTATGAAACCGAGGGCGGCGCGGAGATTCTCTCCAGCGTTAATTTTTCAGGCTCATCTCTGCTGGTCGGGTCCTACGATGGATTCCTCTACTGCCTTGATTGCAAGACGGGCAAATTGTTATGGAAGGTGGAGACCGGCGCTCCTGTCCATTGCAGCCCAGCCATCAGCGAAGGGAAGACTTTTGTAGCGGGTTGCGATGGACTGCTTCGTGTCATCGATGTGAAGACCGGCAAGGAGGTCAGCCAGCTTGAGCTTGGAGAGAATACGGCGGCCTCTCCCGCTGTTGATGGGAATCAGCTTTATGTCGGAACCTACGGGAGCCAGATCAAGGGCGTTGACTGGAAGGCGGGAAAGATTCTCTGGTCTTACCAGCACCCCGTGCGGCGGTTCCCCTATTACGCCTCCGTCGCCCTTGGCAAGCGGCTGGTTGTCGCTGGCGGCCGCGACAAGCTGATCCATGGAATTGATCGCGCCACCGGAAAGTCTGCCTGGACCTTCCAGACCAGGAGCCGGGTGGAGAGCTCCCCAGTGATTGCAGGGACCCGTGTCCTCTGCGGCTCGTCGGACAAAAACATCTACATGCTCGAGTTGGCTACCGGCAAGAAGATCTGGGCCTTCGAGGGTGATGGGTCCTTTGTCGCCTCGCCGGCTCTTGCCGACGGCCGAATGGTCATTGGGTGCGATAGCGGCCTGGTCTATTGCTTTGACCTGGACCCGGCCAAGAAATGAAACAGGACGTCAAGTCGTGAAAATCGCTTACATTACCGCCGGGGCGGCTGGGATGTATTGCGGCAACTGCCTTCGTGACCACGCCCTGGCAAGAGCGCTCCGCGACCTTGGCGAGGAGGTCACGCTGGTCCCCATCTATACCCCTCTGCAGACCGATCTGGAGCCTGGGCCGGAGGTGAGGCGAGGCGCGGTCTTTTTTAATGGCATTCGAGCCTATCTTGAACAGCACGTGCCGTACCTGCGTGAGCCCCGGCCGGTGATAGACCGCCTGCTTGGCTCCCGGCCGGTAGATGCCTTGCTTTCCCGGCTGCCGGTGGGGACCAACGCCTCCAAGCTCGGCGCCATGACTCATTCCATGCTGCTTGGCGAGGATGGATATCAGAAAAAGGAGATTGAACAGGTCCTGAGATGGCTCAAGGAGGATCTCAAGCCGGATATTGTTCATATCTCCAATCTTCTCCTTGTCGGCATGGCCAGGCGGATCAAGGAGGAGCTCGGGATCCCCATCGTTTGCACCTTGCAGTCCGAAGATCATTTTATCGACGAGCTTCCGGAGCCGTTTCGATCGAAGTGCATCGAGGAAATCAAGGCAAGGGCCGGAGCGCTGGATGGGCTGGTCGCTGTCAGCGCCGCATATCGTTCGGCGGTATGCGGAAAATATGGGCTGGATGAAGACGAAGTCCACGTCATCCTGCCCGGGATCCCGCTCGAGGGGCATCGCCAGAAGACCAAGAAGAACAGCTCGGAACCCCTCCAGTTGGGCTATTTCGCGAGGATAAGCCCGGAGAAGGGGCTGGATAAACTTTGCCAGGCATTCTGCGCTCTTTCTCGTGATGGAAACGACCAGCTGGTCCTGCGGGCCGGCGGTTACCTGCCGAGATCTTCGGCTGGATGGCTCGAAGGGGTCTCCAGCACCCTTGACCGAGCTGGCGTGTCGGACCGAACCGAGCTCCTTGGAACCCTTGACAGGCAGGAAAAGCTCCAGTTCCTCTCCGAACTGGACCTCTTCTCCGTTCCGGCGCAACGACCGGAATCGAAGGGTCTCTACGCATTGGAGGCTATGGCCAGTGGAGTTCCTGTTGTCCTGCCTGATGAGGGGGTCTTCCCGGAGCTTATCTCCCCGGGAGGAGGGGGTTTTCTTTACGACCCGACAGACCGAGATGGGCTGAAGTCTGCCCTTGGAGTGTTAATAGCCGACCCTGACCTTCGGGAGCGGCTCGGCCGGGAGGGGATGGAATCTGCGAGGCTGCATTTCAGCTCGGAACGCATGGCGAAGGACACCATCGCCTACTACAGCCGGCTCGCGTAGATGTCAAATGTCCGCTCCCTCTCGCAAAGCTTCCGTGAATGCTGTAATTTAAATTTATGCCATCAGACTACCGCAAAGAACGCCGGGTGGAGTTTTCAGAAACCGACCTGGCGGGAATTATTCATTACTCCTCCTATTTTCAATTTATGGAGGAGACCGAACACGAATTCCTCAGGTCGCTCGGGCTCAGCGTCCAGCTTCGTGAGGACGACACCACGTACGGCTTTCCGAGACTTTCAACTCGGTGCGAATATTCCCGCCCCCTTCAATTCGAAGATGTTGTCGATGTTGAGCTCAGGGTAGCCAGGATTGGCCGGAGCTCCATTACCTACCAATTCCTCTTTACCAGCGAAGGGGAGGAGGTTGCGCGCGGAGAGGTCAGCGTCGCCTGTGTTGTGCGAGACTCAGAAGGAGTGATGAAATCCAGCCCCATCCCATCCTCTCTCGCATCACAACTCACCGCGTACGCCGGCGAACCGCTGACCTTTGGCCCTCCATCGAGCAGGAAAAGATAGTTCCTGGAACGTGTGCCGCATTGAAAATCGCGATCTCAAACCTGTCCAAAACTTACCCCGCGCCTTCGGAGCCCCTGGTTGTCCTCGACGGAATCAGCCTGGAGCTTGAGTCCGGCGGGTCTCTTGCAATCCAGGGAGCCTCCGGTTGCGGGAAAAGCACGTTCCTGCATATTCTTGGAACGCTGGAGGCGCCCTGCTCCGGTTCGGTACTCCTCGACGGCTCAGACCCCTTTCAACTGGATGACAAGGCTCTTGCCGCCTTCAGGAATACCGAGATCGGATTCGTTTTCCAGGACCACTATCTCCTCCCGCAATGTACGGTTCTCGAGAACGTGCTCCTGCCGACACTTGTAGGCACTGTGCCGGGAGAAGAGCCTGAGTCCATCGCGCTCGAGCTCCTGGAGAGAGTAGGTCTTTCAGCCCGAACAGGACATCTGCCATCTGAGCTGTCCGGGGGTGAGCGCCAGAGGGTAGCCATCGCCAGGGCCCTGGTTCGACGCCCCGGGCTTGTTCTTTGCGATGAGCCCACAGGCAATCTGGATTCCGATACGGCCGAGATGGTTGCGGATCTTTTTGTCGAACTACATTCGACGCTGGCCTCGACCCTCGTGGTCGTTACCCATTCCGCGAGGCTTGCCTCGCGGTTTCAACGGAGGGTTGTCTTCTCGGGAAGATCCCTCCAGGAGGCCGGAAAATAACCATGACCGGCTGGGGCTTAGCAATGAAGGGGCTCGCCTGGCATGGCCGATCTTATCTTGCAGTCGGCGCGAGCATCGCCACCACCTGCGCGGTGATCTGCGGCGCCCTGCTGGTTGGTGATTCCGTCAGGGAGAGCCTTCGGGTCCAGGCTGTTGAGCGCCTTGGGAGGACCCGCCACGCCCTTGTGTCGCCAACGTTTTTTCGCGAGGAGCTGGCCTCCGAACTGGACCTTGGCCGCGACTCAGTCCCGCTGATACTGCTGCGGGGAAGCGTCATCCACCCGGGCACCGGCCAGCGGTCTTCCGAGGTTAATATCATCGGTGTCGATGCAAGGTTCTCGGCTGCCTCCCCCCAGGGCCGATCCTGGGCGATTGAAAACCGGTCCGCGAGGGTGAATTCCGCCCTGGCGTCAGAAGTCGGAGCAAAGCGGGGGGAGGACCTCGTGGTGAGCTTTGAGCTCCACAGCGACATCCCCAGGGAGCATGCTCTTGGGAAGAGAGAGGATACCACTGAGCGGCTTCGACTCGAGGTTGCGGGGATCGAGGAAGATTCAGGGACGGCTATTTTCGACCTCAAGCTTCAGCAGGAGACGCCGCGGAATATTTTTGTTTCCCTGGAACAACTGCAGGCGAGGCTGGGAAGGGAAGCCCAGGTCAACACGATCATCGTCTGCCGAGACACGCAAGGCGACGGGGCCGAATCCTCACAGGCTCGACTGCGAGCCGCCTGGAAGCTGGATGACATCGGCGCTGTTTTGCGTGTGGACCCCAGCCGGAATTACGTCTCTCTCGAGAGCCGCAACTTCCTCCTGGATTCACGCCTGGTTGAGGCCGCAAGAACTGCGGCCTCAGGGTCTCCGTACCAACGGCAGGAGGTGCTTGCCTACCTCGCGAATGCGATCGGCGCAGGTGAAAGCGAGATCCCCTATTCCATCGTCGCCTCCGTCAGCCCGTGGCGCCTTCCTTCGGGGGCGAAGGCAGGCCCCCCCCTTGGTGCATTTGACGCAGGGGATGGGTTCCTTGACGAAGCCGGGATCGTTCTTAATTCGTGGGCCGCGGCCGATCTTGAGGCCTCCGCGGGAAACAAGGTCATAGTGCGGTTTTACGTGATTGGGGCGGAGCACGAACTGGTTGAAAGGTCCGCCGAGTTTAACCTGCAGGGGGTTGCCCAGATGTCAGGGCCGGCATTGGACCCGGGCTGGACCCCTGAATATCCCGGAGTCTCCGATGCCGAAAATTTTTCAGATTGGGATCCTCCCTTTCCGCTGGATCATTCGAAGATTCGAGATCCCGGCCCGGATGGGGATTACTGGAAAGAGTTTCGAACCACGCCGAAGGGGTTCATTCATTCTTCGGTCGGGGAGAGGCTCTGGGCTGGAAAATACGGCCAGCTGACGTCTTTCAGGGTCAGGGCCGCGGGGCAGGCCAATGTAGATTCCATAAAAGCTGATTTTTCCGGCAGGCTTCGCCGGGCAATTCGCCCTGAAGAATTCGGGTTGGATTTCCGGGACATTCGCAAGGAGGCGGAAGTCGCCGCCAGGTCCGGAACTGATTTCGGAATGCTGTTTATCAGCATGAGCTTTTTCATCATTGTCGCCGGCCTGATGCTCACCTCGATGACCCTGAGGCTCTCTCTCGAGAGACGGTCAAGGACACTCGGGATGCTCGGAGCGGTCGGGTTTGACGGAGCCAGGATCCGGCGAGTCCTGGCGATGGAGGGGGCCATCGTGATTCTTGTCGGGTCTACAGTCGGCCTTCTTGGCGGAGTGGGCTACGCGGCCTTGCTCATTCGCGGCCTCAAATCCTGGTGGCAGGATGCCGTCAACTCACCTTTTCTTTCCCTGCATGTCGCAGGCCAGAGCCTCGTGATCAGCCTTGGCGCTACCCTGGCTCTCTCCGCGGTCACTGGCTATTTTGTTCTTAAAAAACTGACCAGCCTGCCGCCAAGGAGACTGCTCAGCGGGATGGCATGCGCTGAAACCAACCGCCTGGATGCCTTCGCGGGGAGCAGGCGGAGGCTTTACGCGGGCCTGGGGCTCCTTGCCCTTTCCACGGGTTTCATCGTTCTTGCCTGGCTTGAGGTTCTGCCGGCAATCCCGTCTTTTCTTGGAATAGGGACCTCTCTGCTTGCCGCCGGGATGGCGCTGTTCTCCTGGGGTCTGCGAGGATCCCCCGCGGGGCGGCTCAAGGGATCGGGAGCGTTGGCTATGGTCCGGCTTGGTCTCCGGAACGGACGACGAGCAAGCGGGCGGAGTCTTCTCACCACAGGCTTGATAGCGATTGCGACCTTCGTGGTGGTTACTGTCGCCGCCTACCAGAAAGATCCTGCCGGCGGAGAGCCGGAATTCTCATCGGGCGACGGCGGGTTCTCCCTCGTCGGACGCTCAGCATCGCCTGTTTATGCGCGGCTGGAGACTCGCAAAGGCAGGGAAGAAATCGGCCTCGACGATGAACTCTCGAATTCAATGGAAGGCGCCGGTTTCAATATATTTTCCCTGCGGGAGAGGCCCGGCGACGAGACGAGTTGCCTCAATCTGTACCGGCCAACGGAGCCTAGGATCCTCGGAGCTCCGCGGGAATTTATCGATCGTGGAGGATTCTCCTGGGGAGGAACACTTGCCGACACTGCAGAGGAACGCAAGAATCCGTGGATCCTCCTTGAGCAGGCCTGGGAGAGTTGGCCCGCGGGGACGGTTCCGGCCATTGGTGACCTCAATACGGTTCAATGGATTCTGCACAGCGGGCTCGGGAAGGACGTGACTATAAAGGACGGCCGGGGCCGCGACCTGTCCCTTCGCATCGTCGGCCTGCTCACAAACAGTCTGCTCCAGGGCTCCCTTGTGGTCTCCAATCGAAATTTTGAAGAGATGTTCCCCAGCCGCAGGGGCTGGTCGACCTTTTTCATCGAGAGCCAGCCAGGGGGAGCTGAGTCTCTTCGTGGAGGCCTCGAAGACCAGCTCGGTCGCTTCGGCCTGGACCTGCAATCATCGGGTCAGGTTCTTTCACGATTCAACCGGGTCCAGAACACCTACCTCTCGACCTTCATGGTTCTCGGCGGGCTGGGGCTGCTCCTGGGGACCATTGGACTTGGAGCCATTCTCATGAGGAATGTAAACGATCGCAGGGGAGAGCTCGCGCTGATGAAGGCCCTCGGCTATTCAAGGAAGGCTCTTTCGCTCATGGTCCTGGCGGAGACCTTGTTTCTGATTCTTCTCGGGGAAGCCCAGGGCGCTGTTTCCGCGTTAATTGCGGCGGCTCCGCTGATCGCCTCCTCGCATTCACAGATTTCCTGGGGCCCCCTCGCTCTTATTCTCGCGGCTGTTCTCGCGGGAGGGGCGGGCTCGTGCCTCTTCGCCCTGCGAGCCGCGCTGCGCACCCCGGTGCTTGGCGCTCTTCGATCGGATTAGCCGCTCCGGAAATCGGTTTTCTACTCAATATTGATTCCGTATCATGTCCATCCTGCGCAGCAGGCGTGGCGCAGACCAGGAGCCTTTTTCTCTCGGAACGGACCAGACTGTATGAGCTCGACAACTCCCGATGACACCACTGAGGTCGGCAGCTATTTCATCTCGAATTACCCGCCCTTCTCATTCTGGAATAAAGACTATCTCCCCGCGGCGATGGGCGCGCTCCAGGCTGCTCCGCAAGAGATGTCGCCGATAGGGCTCTATCTCCACATCCCCTTCTGTCGTAAACGGTGCAAGTTCTGTTACTTCAGGGTCTATACCGACAAGAACAGCAAGGAAATCGAACGGTATGTGAGCGCGCTTGGGCGTGAAGCCGAGCTGTACCAGGAACTGCCTGGAGTCCGCGGCCGTCCTTTCAAGTTTGTGTATTTCGGCGGCGGAACGCCCTCGTACCTGAGCGCGAAACAACTTCGAGGCCTGGTCGACAGGCTTAGAGACTCTATCGGCTGGGATGATGCCGAGGAGGTTACGTTCGAATGTGAGCCCGGGACGCTCAACCGCGGCAAGCTCGAAGCCATTCGCGAGATAGGGGTCACTCGGCTGAGCCTCGGCGTAGAAAACTTCAACGACGAAATCCTCGAAGAGAACGGAAGAGCCCATCGCTCCCCGGAGTGCCTCGAGGCCTACGGCTGGGCCCGGGAGCTCGCCTTTGATCAAGTCAACATTGACCTCATCTCAGGCATGGTCGGAGAGACCGAGGAGAACTGGAAGGACACGGTGCGGCGGGCTCTCGAACTTCAGCCGGAGTGCCTGACCATTTACCAGATGGAGCTCCCCTTCAATACGATCTACACCAGGGAGGGCGTTGGCGGAACAGGGGTCGTGGCGAATTGGGAGACCAAGAGACGCTGGGTTGACTACGCTTTTGGTGAGTTCAAAGGCGCCGGATATTCACAATCGAGCGCCTATACAGTCGTCCGCGACGCGGATACGAAATTCGTCTACCGCGACGCTCTCTGGGAAGGCGCCGACATGCTCGGGACAGGAGTCGCCTCCTTTGGGCACTTCCAGGGCTGTCATATGCAAAACGTCGATGGCATCGAAGAATACAATCTCCTTCTTGAAGAAGGGAAGCTTCCGCTTGGGCGGGCCCTCCCGGTCACTCCGCGACAGCTGATGATTCGAGAATTCGTACTCCAGCTGAAGCGCGGGAAGGTGGAGGTGTCGTATTTCCTGGAAAAATTCGGTCTCGATGCAAGAAATGAGTTTAGGGATCAGCTCCAGGCCCACCAGGATTCCGGATACCTGCAGATAGAAAACGATGAAACCATTCGGCTCACCCCCCGGGGGTTCCTTGTCGCCGACACCCTCCTGGAACCCTTCTTTGAAGAGCAGCACCGAGATGCCCGATACACTTAGGTCTGTGACATCCGCCCATGAATGAGCCGCGCCTCACGCTTGCTACGGCCAACGCCTGGCTCGAGGAGGTCCTTGGGCAATTCCCCGACGATCGAATCGCGCTCGACAAGCTCGATGTTCTCAGTGGAGATTCGGTCCCGGGAATCTACAACGAGTTGCTGGTTCATACCCACCACATGACGGTGACTCTTGAGAAGCGCTGCGGCTGTCCCGTCTTCCTGGAGGTGATCAAGATTCGGCACGAGGGGCATGATTATGCCAGGAAGCTTGTCTTGCGCGCTGGAGAGGGCGGGCCCGTCGTTCTTGCGGGAATCATGAGATTCCGGCTGGAATGTGTCCGTGAAGAAATCCGCCAGGCGATCGTGGACGCATCCACGCCGCTTGGAAGGATCCTGATCGAGAACGAGGTCCTGCGGCGGATAGAAACAGTCGCATTCCTCCGGTTCCCCTTGCAGAATACTTTTGGCGAATTGCTGGGGGCCGCCGGCGGAGAGGATTTTACCTACGGCAGGATCGCGATTATCTTTTGCGACGACGAGCCTGCGGTTGAACTGCTCGAGCTGATTCCACCCGGGATTTAATTTTAAGAGAACTACAAGGACTTGCGGCAGTGGACATAGATACCAGGCAGAGAGATGTCGTTGTGATAGGCGGCGGGCCGGCCGGGGGGGCAGCCGCCGCTCTTCTTGCAGCGAAAGGACTGGATGTTCTTCTCCTTGAAAAGGAGACATTCCCCCGTTTCCATATCGGCGAGTCGCTGATGACGGAGACCTGGTGGGCTCTCGAAAAGCTGGGGCTTGTTGAGTGGCTGAAATCGACAGCTTTTCCCCGCAAGCACAGCGTGCAGTTCATCGCTGAAGATGGAAGGCCATCCAAGCCGTTCTATTTCAGCGACACCAATGACCATGAGAGCGCGGTCACCTGGCAGGTGGAGAGGTCCGTATTTGATGCCAAGCTTCTTGACGTGGCCGGCTCCAACGGCGCCGAGATCCGCGATGGGGTTGCTGTCGAAAAGGTTCTTTTTGCCGAGGACGGCAGGGCCGAAGGGGTGCGGGCGGCGGCGAATGGGCACACCTGCGAAATACCGGCCAGGGTCATCGTCGATGCAAGCGGGCTCGGGGCTGTCATCGGGCGCCAATTAAAACTGCTGGAGCAGGACCCCCTCCTGATGAAGGCGGCTATTTTTGCCCACTACAAGGGGGCGCACAGAGATGAGGGCGTCGACGAAGGGGCCACGCTCATTATCCACTCGGAAGGGAACCGGGGCTGGTTCTGGTATATTCCACTCTCCGATGACAGGGTCAGCGTCGGGGTTGTTGGCGAGCCGAGCGAACTCCTCAAAGGGAGGGGGAGTCCCTCGGAGATCCTTGCAGAGGAGGTGCAGAGGTCGCCCTGCCTGAAAAGCCGACTTGAGGACGCGTCGATCTGCTCGGATGTGAGCGTGGTTTCGGACTTCTCCTACCGCTCCCGCAGATGCGCCGGGGCCGGTTGGGTTCTCATCGGCGATGCCTTTGGTTTCATCGATCCGGTCTATTCAACAGGGGTCTTCCTCGCTCTTAAATCGGGAGAGATGGCCGCGGAAGCCATAGCCGAAGGAATCGCCGCGGACGACCTTGGCGGGGACCGCCTCGGCGCTTTCGCTCCTGAGTTGGTAGACGGCATCGAAGCCATGCGCAAGCTGGTCTACGCCTTCTATACGCCCGGCTTCAGCTTTGCTGATTTTGTAAAAAACCACCCCGAGCATCGGGAGCGGCTTGTCGACCTGCTGACCGGCAATGTCTTCAAGGAAGGTGTCTCGGATATATTCGAGGACATGAAGGACTTCTGCATGCTACCGGAAGAGATGCCCCTGGAGGTGGGGTAGCTCGGCCAGCCATCAGGAGGAAATCTTTCCATCCTGCATTCGTATGTGCTGGTCCGCGCCCCGGCAGAGCTCTTCGTTGTGAGTCACCAGGATGAGGGTGGCGCCAACACGTTCGCGCTGCTCATGCAACAGCCCCATCACCTCGTCCCCGGTCCTTGAATCAAGGTTGCCGGTTGGCTCGTCAGCCAGCAGGAGCGGCGGCGAGTTCGCGAGAGCCCTGGCGATGGCTACCCTCTGGCGCTCACCGCCGGAGAGCCCCAGCACGCTTGACTCGGCGCGCCTCTTGAGCTTGACCTCGCCCAGTAATTGGAGCGCCCTTGCTCTTCGTTCCTTCGATGTGAGCGGGCGGGGAAGCATCGGGATCTCGACGTTCTGGCGCGCGGTCAGCACCGGTATCAGGTTGTGCATCTGGAAGACAAATCCGATCTTTCGGGCTCGGATGGAATCGAGCTCTCTTCCGGAGGCGACAAGCTCCCCATCGATGAATACTTCCCCGGAATCGGGAACATCCATCGCCCCTACGATATTGAGAAGGGTTGTTTTCCCAGACCCGGATGGGCCGGTTATCGCGACAAAAGACCCGGCCTCGATCTCCAGGCTGACCTCGTCGAGGGCGACAACCTGTCCTTCTTCGAAGGTCTTGTTGGCCTTCTTGACTCTCACCAGGGGCTCATTCATAGCGCAGAGCCTCCGCGGGCTGGAGAGCTGAAGCCCTCATCGCCGGGTAGAGCGAGCCCAGCAGTCCAACGAGCAGAGCGAGAAGAAATCCATGCAGAAAGGTTTCGGGCAGATAGGAGGCGACCAGGTATCCACGCGAGAAGAAGACCAGGAGGAGCTCTGTTCCAAGATAGCCGAAGCCCATTCCAAGCAAACCGCCCGCTATCGAAATGAAGGTTCCCTCGATCACGATGACCCCAAGAACTCTCCGCCCTGTCCAGCCCAGCGCCCGCAGTGTGCCGAGCTCTCGCGTTCTCTCCGACACGCTCATCATCATGGTGTTGAGAACACCAAGAACTCCAACGATTCCGGCGATAATGGAAAGCAGGAAGATGAATTCGTCGATGTAGGCGAGTTGCTCGTTGAAGCGGTCGGTGAATTCACTGGCGCGCCTCGCGATCAGCCGCGGAATTTTACTTTCAACCTCCTCGCGGACCCGCGCGGTGTCCTCAGGGGCCGTGTACACAAAGATCAGCGCGAAATCGGGGCCGGTCTTCTGCTGAACAACCTCGGCATGAGCTACCACCCCGAGGTTCTCCCAACTGAGGTCGGTTTCAAATATTCCCGCGACTTCATATTGCGGGATACCCAGCAGTTCCTCTCTGAAAAAGGGGAATCGATCGCCGACCTCGACCTTCAGTTTCCTGGCGGCCAGGTCGCCAATGAGGAGTTCGCTTCGCTTGGATGGAAGGCGTCCGGCTATCAGCTTACTTTCATACTTCCGGATCATCCTCTCGGAATAGAACCGACCGAAAACAGGGATGATTCCAAGGCCTGCGCCCGCTGGAGCTTTGTCGCCGAGGCGGGGGCCCATGATCATTGTGAAGTTGGCGCGGGAGACCTCTTCGACACCCGCAATACTCCGGACCTGGTCGACCTCTTCCGCTGTCACCTTGCTGAATGCGAGGTCGGCCGCGGACCTGTCAAAAACAACAAGGCTCGCTCCGCTCTCCTTCATGTAGCTGTTGAGGCTGTTGCGCATTCCCCGGGAGATGGAAAGTATGGAGACGATCATGGCCACACTGACGGCTACGCCGAGAAGGCACATCAGGGTCCTTCCCTTCCTGACCATGAACTGACTCACTACGTAGGCAAGCATGGCTCAGTCTCTCTTCAGCCGATAGCAGGCGGCCTCAGCCGCGTTTCTTACCAGCAGGTAGGGCGCCGGGAGCGCGGGATGATTCCAGGTCTTTCCATCCAGCAGCTTGTGCCTGGAGAGCTCTGTGTGCCTGGCTGTCGAGGCCTGGACAACCACTCCATCTCCGGTCTCCGCAAGCACGAAGATCTTGTCGCCATCGAGGAAAAGCTGCCCATGCCCGTACCGTCCGCCTTTCCAGTGTCTTTTGCCATCGGAGAGGTCAATGCAGGCCATGATTCCATCATCGAGTCCATAGGCTGCCCCCTGGTAAACGACGATGTTGGAGAATTTTGATTTCAGGTTTCGATTTTTCCAGATGGATCGAGGCTCGAAGCTCCCGCCGGGACCTTCAGTGACCGCCAGCAGCTCAGCCCCAACCCCGTAGCCGCTCGACAGGAGGACCCGATCTCCTCCAACAGGCACTGGCTGGGTAACCTTGGGCTGAGTTCCTTCCCAGGGATGCGACCACAAGGTTTTTCCCGTAGCAGGGTCGTGGGAGGAGACAGATCCCAGGTTGAGAATGAGGAGCTGTGGGCGGCCTGCGAGTTGAGCGACAGAAGGCGAGCAGTAGCCCGGCTCTGAAGGGGTAGATCTCCACACCTCTTCGCCCGACTGCTCCCGATAGGCGACCATCCCCGGGCAATCTCCCCAGCCTCCTTCGTTACCGCCGGCGACAACGATAACCAGGCCGTCGTAAACCAGCGGCGAACTGCTTTTCCCCCAGCCCTGGTTGGGGCAGCCGGTTTCCTTGAGAACATCTACGGCCCAGACAGGTGAGCCGCTGGTCAGCGAAAGGCAATTCAGTATCCCTGTCGCTCCAAGGGTGAAGACCCGGTCCCCCGCGATCGTCGGGGTCGCGCGCGGGCCGACACCTCCAAGCACCTCCTGGAATCGCGCGGTGTCAGCGTGAGACCAGGCTACCTCGCCCGAGGAGAGCCAATAACACACAACCAACTCGTTCGGTCCTCGTTGCTCCTGGGTTACAGCGCGTTTCCCGGAAACGGAAAAAGCGGACCAGCCAGCGCCGACCGGTTTCCGCCACAACTCTGCAGGGGGCGACTTGGTCCAATCCCAATTGATCCCAGTCTCATCGATCGTGGCATCTCGATTGGGCCCAAGGAATTGATCATAGCCATCGGCTCTGGCGGGGCCGCCGGGAGCGGCCGGCAAAGTCTCGACCTCAGAGGCCGGCCGGACGGACGGAGGGAGGAGGGGAAGAGCTTCGTTTGCCTTCCCCTGCCAGCGAAAAACCAGCACGGGAACCAGATCTCCCGTGACTTCGTCTACACGAAAGAGTCCCGCGAGGGCGACCACGGCCAGGATGGAGACGATGAAAACGGCAAGCCTGGACTTCCTGGAATAGCCGGACAGGAAGAGGGTGTAGGCAATAGCGAGAAACCCTGCAATAAGAACGACCGCGGCGGTGGCAATATACTGATACTGCCGATCACCCCAGGAGGGCACCCATATGAGAAGAAACGCGATGGCTCCAAGGAGAACAAGGCAAAGCGGGATCTTCTTCGCGACTGACTGAAATGTTCGCTTTGACAATTTATTGAACCCCGCGATGAAAATCAGAGAACGGGACCGATCGACCACGGCGCAAACTCTTCTTCGCCAAACCCGTGCTTCTCGCTGGCGGTCTGTTTTCCGCTGGCCACATCGACCAACTCTTCAAAAATACCATCAGCGAGGGCATCGATTGGCGTTCCGTCGAGTACGCATCCGGCATCGATATCCATGTCCTCCCGCATCTTCAGGTACATGGGCGTGTTGGTGGCGATCTTGATGCAGGGGACAGGCTTGCACCCGTAAACGGAACCGCGCCCGGTTGTAAAGACGCAGATGTTGGCGCCGCCGGCCACAATCCCGGTCAGGGAGACCGGGTCGTAGCCGGGGGTGTCCATCACCACCAGTCCGCTGGCGCTGACCGTTTCCGCGTAGCCGTAGACGCCATTGAGGGAACTGCTGCCCCCCTTGGCTATGGCGCCAAGTGATTTTTCATAGATAGTGGTCAGGCCGCCGGCTTTATTTCCGGGCGATGGATTGTTGTTCAGCTCTGCCCCAAGGGTGCTTGAGTACCATTCCCACCACTTAATCCGTTCAACGAGTTTTTCTCCGATCTCCTTGCTCGCGGCCCTGCGCGTAAGGAGATGCTCGGCCCCATATATTTCAGGGGTCTCCCCGAGGATGACTGTCCCTCCATGGGAAATGAGTCGATCGGAAGCGCCTCCCAGGGCGGGGTTGGCTGTTATCCCGCTGTTCCCATCGGAGCCTCCGCATTGGGTGCCAAGCATCAGGCTTGATACGGGCTGTTCGGTTCTCTGGATTTCATTCAATTGCGGAAGGAGTTCAAGGACGGCCTGGACTCCTGCCTTGATTGTGGCTGAGACTCCGCCTTCCTCCTGGATGGTGATTGTCGGAGGCGGCTCTCCATCTTCGGAAGGTTTTGCCGAAGAGAGCCCTTCAACCTGGACCAGTTGGGCATTTCTGATCAAGTGAGAGGCCTGGCCGACCTCACAACCCAGGCCCACCAGCAGATAGGCTCCAATGTTGGGATGGCTGGCAAAGCCGGAAAGCACCCTGTTGAGTTGTTCATGGTCCGGCCCGTCTTCCTGCATGCCGCACCCGCCTTTGTGAGTCAAGGGCAGGATCCCATCTACATTGGGGTATTTTTCGAGGATTTCAGGAGTTATTTCCCTGCAGATATATTTGCTGGTTGAAGCTGAGCAATTGACCGTGCTGATGACAGCGAGGTAGTTTCGAGTCCCGACTCTTCCGTCTCGGCGCAGATATCCCTTGAAGGTGCGTTTCGGCCCAGGATCATTAAGGACGGGAGATTCGGTGGCGAAAGCGTAATCACGCTGGAATGCTTCAGCGCCGCAATTGTGGACGTGAACATGACCTCCCGCCGGAATCTCCCCGGAGGCGAACCCGATGACCTGTCCGTATTTTCTTATTTCAGCCCCGTCGGGGATATCCTCCAGGGCCAGCTTGTGCCCCAGTGGAATCTTCTCGGCCGCCTCTATTTCTCCATCTCCCGTCGGGATCTTCTCGCCGGCGTGAATGTCCCTGCAGGCAACGGCGATGTTGTCTTCGGGCCGAAGAATAACAGAGGCTGGGGAAGATGATTCGTCAGGCATCGAGTGGGCCCTTACCAGACATCCGCGGCCGCCACGCGCCTTGCGGCCTGGAGCTCCCCGTCCCTGGGGCGGCATTCGAGCCCGACAAGGCCTCGGTAGCCGAGGTCGTGGGCCGCCTTGAGGACGCGGTTGTAATGGATCTCGCCCGTCCCGGGTTCGTGCCGGCCAGGATGGTCGGCGAGCTGGAGGTAACCGATATGCTTCCAGCCATCTTTCATCCTGCCGCAGAGATCGCCTTCGGTTATCTGCATATGGTAGAGGTCCCAGTTGATCTTGACGCTTGGAGAATCTACCTCTTCGCAGATGCGAATAGCCGGCGGGCTCCCGTAAAGGGAGTGCCCTTTATGATCAACCCTGATATTCATCGGCTCAAGGATCATGACGACCCCATGGCTCTCGGCAATCGGGGCGGCAAGTTTGAGCCCGGCAATGATGTTGGCATGCATCTGCCCCTGGGTCATCCCAGGTTGGTCATCTCCGCCCACAACCGTCATGAGGCCGCAGCGTAGTTTCTTTGCCGCCTTGCAGGAGGCCTCGACAGCCTCCACGAAGGCTTTGTGGTTCTTCGGATTATTAAGGCCGGGCTTAAAACCCCAGGCGGTAAACTGGGCCACCTCGATTTTCAGCTCCCGGGTTTTCTCAGCAATGGCCCCCAGGTCTTTCCCCTGGAGGGGCCAGAATTCTACGGCCGGGAACCCCAATGCTGCCGCCGCCTCGATTCGCTTCAGAAATGGAAGTTTCGTAAACCACATCTCGATGTTCACAGCAAAGCGTGTGTGTGGTGTCTTTCCAATGCTGGAGTTGTCTTCGGTAGAGCCGGCGACTTGTTTGCCCGGCAGCCCGAGAGGGGCGGCTGCGCAGGCCGCCGCGGCGCCAAGAAATTTGCGTCTGGATGGTCTGGCCAAGGGAGCCTCCTGTGAATTTAAACGGGAATGGACCCGGGAAATTTTCAGCTTCCAATCAAAGAAAGTATCATGATGGGATTCGCTTATTGAGCCGTTTCTGCCTAAATTTGAAGGTCATTCGCCCCTTTACTCGGTTCTTCGACTGATCGCGGATAATCGGAGAAACCTGGCTTTCGGCGTAGAGCGGGCAGGAAGATAGCCTGCCGGCATCTGCTGTTTGGGGAATATCAGGCTGTTTGGCCCGATAAGTCCCTGTCGGGCCATATGTAAGGCAATTTTTTTCCCCGGCTGGACTGTGGCGGGGTTTATCATGGATAGTGTGGGGGGAGCTTTGATTTCGTTCCTTTTTTTTCCGGGTTTTTGGCATGTCTGACGAAAAACCAAATGATGGAACCCCGCCGGAGGGCCAGCCCGCTCAGCCTGTCTCGGAGGAGGAGCATCAGGCTGCATTAGCCCAATTGGCGGCTCTCCAGGATCAGCTGAAACAACAGCAGGGGGGAGCGCCTGGCGAGCAGGGCGGCTATCCGTCCGGGTACCAGGACCCCGAAGTGTCCTATCATGGGCAGTCGCTGGAGGAACTCGCCGGAGCCGAAGACGTAGAGGAAGGCGAAGAGGTCTTCGCCCGCCCCGCGTTTTTGACCGAGATGCCATATTGGGCGGTTTCCGCCGTCTTGCATGTTGTCCTGTTATTCATCCTGGTTGGCATGGTCATTTCTCAGCGAGAGGAGAGAAAAGCAGCCCCGCCGGTTTCCATGAGAGCGGCTCCTCCACCCATTCCGTACGATCCGACCAAAAAGAAGGCTATGGAGCGGAAGATTGAAATACCCAAGCCCATCATTCCCGACATCCCCGTGGTCAAGCGGAAGATCGAGGAACCTACGGTTGATATCCCCAAGGGCACCGACCTGCTGAATCAAAGCAACGTCAACATGCAGGCGACCTTCATCAATGACGCCATCGGCGTTGGCGGCGGGGCCGCGGGGGCGTATGGAGAAAGAACCGGGAAGGGCGCATTGATTCGCGAGGGTGGGAGCGAGGAAACCGAGAGCGCCGTGCGGGCGGCGCTAGAGTGGCTCTATCGCCATCAGCATCCGGATGGAAGTTGGCGCGGCCATGGATTTATCCAGCAGTGCAAGGATGGCGGCTGCCGAAGCGGCGCCTCCAGCGACAAGGATCAGGCCATCGGACTCACGGGGCTTGCGATCCTGGCCTTCACCGGCGCGGGGCACAGCCACCTTTATTCCGATGTTCCCAAATTTAAAACATGCCTCAAGAAGGCGACGAAATATCTTATTTCCACCCAGACAAACGGCGGCGGGGCGAGCAAGATGGGACGCTTCGGTAATCGAGATGGGCATAAATCCATGTACCTCCATTCCATCGCCACGATGGCTATGGGGGAACTGCTGATTCTCTCCGGAGATGTCCTGTCGCTGAAGAGGCCGGTCAAGGCCGCGATGGAATACATCTTGAGATCCAGGAACCCCGGAAAGGCCTGGCGGTATGGCTACAGGGATAATGATAACGACGTTTCCGTTACAGGGTGGATGATCCTGGCGCTGAAGACTGGAAAGATCAGCCGGCTCGGGATTGAAAAATCCCGCTATGAAGAAGCGTTCCGGGATTCCATCGCCTATTTCCGCGCGCTCACCGACGAATACGGGACCACCGGCTACCATGTTCGCGGCAAGGAGCATCAGCCCGTACCCTGCATGACCTCAGTCGGGGTTCTCTGCCGGCTGCTTGCCGGAGAAAAGCGAGTCGCCGGCAATATCCGTCTCGGTGTCGACAAGATTGCCAAGCAGCCGCCCGAGTGGAAAAAGAAGAACCCCCAGTCACCTTTTTATTACTGGTACTACGCGACCTACGCGCTATTTCAGTATGGAGGGACCCCCTGGAGGAACTGGAATCCGAAAATGCAATCCGCCCTTCTCGCCAGCCAGAAATCAGGGGGTTGCCAGGATGGCAGCTGGGATCCAATCATCAACTACTCCAAACGAGGAGGCCGGGTGTACACCACAGCTCTTGGAGCCATGACCCTCGAGGTCTACTATCGCTTCAGGAGAACCCAGGCCGGAGCGGGATTCTTCAAGCAATAGCGGTTTTGCGGACCCTCAGTCCGGCAGCCAGATTTCGGCTGTCTGGGTCGCGTCGATGACTGGAAGGTTGGCATCTCTTGCTGTCCTGATCTTGTGAGTCGGCGCCACCGGGTCAGAATGACGAGCATCGATCATTGCTGAGGCGAGTACGTCACAGCGCTCATTGAGCTGAACGCCCGAATGACCCCGGGTCCAGGCCCAACTGGTCTGATGGGCAAGGGAGGCCTCCGCAAGGGTCCTCCAGAGGCCTGGATTCAAGAGGGTGCCTTTTTTTTTCGAAAAACCCAGCCCAGACCACTTGGTGATCCAATTCGTCATTCCATTGAATACATATTCACTATCCGTAACGACCGTCACTTTCGTGGGGCCCGTGAGGGCGTTCAGCCCGGCCAGGGCCGCGGTCATTTCCATGCGATTGTTGGTTGTGTCGGGGGCTCCGCCTCCAAGCTCCAGCTCCATTCCGCTGGCCCACAGGATTGCCGCCCAACCGCCCGGGCCGGGATTGGGTCGACAGCCCCCATCTGTATAGATGATGACCTCAGGAGATCCCGCATCGAGGCGCGGACATTTCCTGCTGGATAGTCCAGATTGCTGAGTGACCAATTGCCGGGTCCCTGGTTCTCGGAAATGAACTTCTTCGAGCGAAAACTACTTGGCCAAGGCCTCGTAGCCCTTCTTTGGCTTTCCATCATCGCCAAGCTTGTCACAGGTCCAGAGGATTCCCCGGGACAGCAGGTCAAGATAGGCCTTCTGCTCGACGGTCACGTTGTGATGTCCCAGCGTGATGCCGAAGGTCTTTGTTTTCCCGTAGGTGCTCGCCCAGACGCAGACCTGTTTCTTGACCTTTGGGTTGCCGGGCTTTCCGCCAATGCCCAGGGGAATGGTTCCCTTCAGGGGATTGGTGATGTAGAGCTCGCCTTGCGGGCTGGTCCACGATTCAGGGAAGGCCTTCATGATGGGATGTTCAGGCTTCGCGTTAACTACTTCGATTGGGAACTTCGGTCCATGGCGCCGGGACTGAACCCCGACCAGCTTGTCCCACTCCTTGGTCGATGTATCCCGAAAGGTGTGCATGGCGCAATGAATCATGACGACCCCGACAGCGTTATCGAGATGGGCCTTGACGATCTTGTTGACAACCTCGGGATCTTTGAATTTTGCGTGACACTCGTTATGAACAATGACGTCGTAGCCTTTGGCCCAGTCAGGATTGTTGTAGATGCTCGGCAGTCCTGATTTGGGGTTTTCGAAGGCGATGGTCCACTTGACGTTGGCGCGGGCCGAAACGCCTTTCGAGATAATGTGCTGTTGCTTCTTGTAGTCGTGGTAGCCGCCGCCGGTAATCAGGAGAGCCTTGACCGGCTCAGTCTTCGGCTGGGCAGGGTCGGAGTAGGCGGGGCCTGCGGGCGACATGGCGAAAACAAGAACCAGAACGCAAAGAATGCTGGGGAACTTCATCTTGTGTAGAACCTCGATAGAAATGGATACTCAATCATTCGTTTATAGTCCCAGGCGAGCGATTCGCCTCCACGACTCGTTTTAATTCATGGTGCCAAAATAGGGCACAAAATTTTTTTTATTCCCATGGATACTGCTACAATTCTGTAGTAATTTCTCGCTTTCAAATTTTCGGGCTTCATATTTTCACATGAGACAGGCTCTCCTATGAAATTTTCTGCGCAGGAAGAATACGGCCTTCGGTGCATTCTCAGCCTTGCCAGGGGGCAGGCCACCATCAAAAAGGTGGTCGAGGGCGAGCGGGGGGCGCCTGCCCGCAATTACCCCACTGTTTCCGAGGTCGCCCACACGGAGGGGATCTCAATTCAATATGTGAGAAAGCTCTTTGGCCTGCTTGCGAAGGCGGGTCTTATCGAAGGAGTGCGCGGCTGCAAGGGAGGGTATCAGCTCGCGAGACCTGTTGAAGAAATCACCGTCGCCGAGGTTCTCCAGGTACTCGGAGGGAGGCTTTATGAATCCGAAACCTGTAACCGGTTTGCGGGGGATCGAAAATTTTGCGTTCACAGCAACGAATGTTCGCTCCGCTCTCTCTGGTCCGGCTTGCAGTTCATCCTTGATGGGGTCCTCGACAAGGTGACCCTGAAAGACCTCACCGGCAACGAGCGGAGCATGGGCGAATGGATCCAGCTCCACTCACCCGAGATCCCCACCCTGGACTTCTCATCCGGAGCAAAACTGGAAGCCTGAGAGATGCAAAGCCCTACAGACCATCTGAATGAACTTGCCGGCCAGGACTACAAATACGGTTTCGTAACCGATATCGAGTCAGATTCAGTTCCCCCCGGCCTCAACACAGATGTCATCAAAAAGATATCTGCGATCAAGGAGGAGCCTGAATGGCTTCTCGAGTGGCGCCTGAAAGCCTATGAACACTGGCTGCAGATGGTTGAGCCTCGATGGCCCAAGGTCGACTACTCGGAGGTCGACTTCCAGTCCATCAGCTATTACTCCAGCCCGAAACCAAAAAAGGAGCTTCAAAGTCTGGACGAAGTTGACCCAGAGCTGCTTGAGACCTTCGACAAGCTTGGAATCTCCCTCGATGAACAGAAGAGGCTCTCTGGCGTCGCGGTAGATGCTGTGTTTGACAGCGTCTCAGTTGCGACGACCTTCAAGGAGAAGCTTTCGGAACTGGGCATCATCTTCTGTTCTTTTTCGGAGGCGGTGCGCAAGCACCCCGATCTCGTGAGGAAATACCTTGGCTCGGTGGTCCCTTACAGTGACAACTTCTACGCCACATTGAACTCCGCCGTCTTCAGCGATGGGTCCTTTTGTTATATCCCCAAAGGGGTCCGGTCCCCCATGGAGCTCTCCACCTACTTCAGAATCAATGCGGCCAATACAGGGCAATTCGAGAGAACCCTCATCATCGCGGATGAAGACTCCTACGTAAGCTATCTCGAGGGGTGCACAGCTCCGATGCGCGATGAAAATCAACTTCATGCCGCGGTCGTGGAGTTGGTCGCCCTTGATAACGCCCAGATCAAATACTCCACAGTACAAAACTGGTATCCGGGCGACGAAAACGGCAAGGGGGGCATCTACAACTTCGTCACCAAGCGAGGCGCCTGCCGCGGGACAGCCTCCAAGATCTCCTGGACACAGGTCGAAACGGGATCGGCCATCACCTGGAAGTACCCAAGCTGCCTTCTCCAGGGAGACAATTCCGTCGGCGAATTTTACTCCGTCGCCCTGACCAAAAATTATCAGCAAGCCGATACAGGCACCAAGATGGTTCATATCGGGAAGAACACTCGAAGCACTATTATCTCCAAGGGTATTTCCGCCGGGCGAGGACAGAACTCCTATCGCGGTCTCGTCAGGATGAACAAAGGCGCGCAAGGGGCTCGAAATTTCTCCCAATGCGACTCCATGCTTATGGGCGATCGCTGCGGCGCCCACACGTTCCCCTACATCGAGATCAATAACCCCACTGCACAGGTCGAGCACGAAGCCTCAACCTCAAAGATTGGCGAAGACCAGATCTTCTACCTGAGGCAGCGGGGGATCTCCACCGAAGACGCCATCTCCATGATCGTGAATGGTTTCTGCAAAGAGGTGTTCAGGGAACTGCCTATGGAATTTGCGGTTGAGGCACAGAAGTTATTGAGCATCAGCCTTGAAGGAAGCGTGGGCTGAGCCCCGAAAGCGACTCATCAGACGACCATCGAACCCGTGAGAGCACAAGAATGTTAGAAATCAAAGAACTCCAGGCCAAGGTTGCGGACACCCAGATATTGAAAGGTGTCTCGTTGCAGGTGAACCCTGGGGAAGTTCATGCGGTGATGGGGCCGAATGGCTCAGGCAAGAGCACTCTTGGGAAGGTGATTGCCGGGCACGAAGACTATCTCGTCACGGGCGGCTCGGTCACCTACAACGGCAAGGATCTCCTTGAGATGGAGCCGGAAGACCGGGCCTGCGAAGGGGTCTTTCTCGCC
>Ga0163108_10000524_pt1 | contig 28704 bp, 30 predicted proteins | sample Fk1155metaG_FD_109644 | JGI IMG/M metagenome (GOLD analysis project Ga0163108, IMG submission 109644) | Marine microbial communities from the Central Pacific Ocean - Fk160115 155m metaG | ecosystem: Environmental > Aquatic > Marine > Oceanic > Photic zone | place: The Central Pacific Ocean...
AGTAATCTTAATCGATTTAATCTGGTATTGGACAGATGAAAAAATAATCTCATCATTTAAATAAACATCTATATCAAACTCACCATTTGCATCAGTAATTGTATTTGTTTGGGCAGTATTATTAACAACATTAGCAGCTACTACATTGATATTACGATAAATTAACTTACCCTTAATTGGAACTCTATCTTGAGAAAACAAAATAAGATTGATTAACAAAAAAAATGCGGTTGATATTTTTTTCATACATTAAAGATAGTAATGAGATGAAATTATTCTGGGTAAATCAATTATTTTTCTTTAAATAAATTAACTTTTGAAATATTTTCTTTAAAAAATAAATAAATGATCATTAAAAAAATAAATGCTAAAACAGCATTTGAAATCAGGCATCCTATTTTGAGAAAAGGATTGCCGATAGATAGTTGCAAATTTGAAAATGACAATAATCCAAACTCCATTCATTTAGGTTCAATTGAAAACAATAAATTAATTGCTGTCATTAGTGCGCTTCCAAATAAATGTCAATTTTTTCCTAAAAAAAAAGCTTATCAAATAAGAGGATTGGCAGTTTTAGAAAAATTTAGGCGAAAAGGAATTGCCTCAGTTTTAATAAAAAAAACTGAAATAGTCTTGAAAAATGAATATTTAATTGATTTAATTTGGCTCAATTCAAGAATAATAGCTTCAAAATTATACCTGAAAAATAGCTATATATCATATGGAAAACCATTTGAAATTAAAATTTCAGGTACCCACCAAAGGTTTTATAAAGTTTTAGATTAACGAATAAAAACTGGTTCAGATTCTAACTGAGTATACTCTTCACTGTAAGCATATCCTCCATAATTAAAACCTAGAAGAGATTTATATCCTTCAATATTATTGTCAATTATGTATCGAACCATAAGTCCCCTTGCTTTTTTAGCGTAAAAAGAAATTATTTTTAATTTACCGTTTTTATAATCTTTAAACTTTGGAGAAATTATTTTTGCTTTCAATACATTTTTATCAATAACGGAAGAATATTCTTCACTTGCAAGATCAATAAATAATTCTGCTTCGCTTAACTCAAAATTCAAACTATCAGTAATCTTTCTTCTCCAAAACTCATACAAGTTTTTATCCTTTCCAACTGCAAAATTAGTTCCCATTTCTAATCTGTATGGTTGAATCAAATCAAGAGGTTTTAATATTCCATATAATCCTGACAAAATTCTTAAACTCTTATTCATGTTTTCCAATTTATCTAAGGAAAGTGATTCAGAATCAATTCCTTTGTAAACATCTCCATCAAAAAAATATATAGAAGGCGTTGAATTACTTTGATTAAATGGGGTATTAAAATTTTGATTTCTTTCCCAATTTAATGATGCTAAATTTGATGAAATCTTTAATAATTTGGAAAGATCATTAGCAGATTTCTTTTTTAAAGAACCGCTTATCTTAAGTGCATCATTTATAAAACATGGTTGTGAAAATTTAGTTTCAGGAATACTTGGTTTGACCTTTAAAGACTTTGCTGGAGAAATTATTATTTTCATACTATACTCTTTTTATCAAAAATAAAAGTATTTAAAATCAAATACAACATATAATCATATTCAAATCAAATATTTTTATGGACAGCATAATTTTTCCACTTTGAAATTAGTTTCACAAAATCATTTGGGAGATCAGAATCAAATTCTAACCATTTCTTTGACTTTGGGTGGGTAAAACCCAAAGTTTTTGCATGAAGTGCTTGACCAGGAAGAATTGAGAAACAATTACTAACAAATTGTTTGTATTTAGAGAAAGTGGTTCCTTTTAAAATTATATCTCCGCCATAACGTATATCATTAAATAAAGTATGTCCTATGTGTTTCATGTGAACTCTAATCTGGTGAGTCCTTCCAGTTTCTAATTCACATTCAATTAATGTTACATAACCTAGTCGTTCAATAACTTTATATTTTGTGATAGCTATTTTACCATAATCTCCATCAGGAAATACAGCCATTTGAAGTCTATTTTTTAAGCTTCTTCCTATATTACCTTCAATTTTCCCATTCTCGTTTTTAACCTCGCCCCAAACCAAAGCAAAATATTTTCGACTTGATGTTTTATCATGGAATTGTTTTGTTAAACTAACCATTGATTCCTCAGTTTTAGCAATAACCAATAAACCACTTGTGTCTTTATCAATTCTATGTACAAGTCCAGGCCTATTATCTAGATTCACAGGTAATTTTTTAAAATAATTTATTAGTCCATTAAGTAATGTCCCAGAATAATTACCATGTCCAGGATGGACTACCATTCCAGCTTCTTTATTTACAACTAATATTTCATTGTCTTCATAGATCACATCTATTTTTATATCTTCAGGAATCAAAAGATTTTCATAGGGTGGATGAGAAAAAAGAATTTTAATAGTGTCTCCTTTTTTTACTTTATAATTAGATTTTACGACTTTGTCATTGACTTTGATGTTTCCTGATTTTGCAGCCTTTTGAATTTTATTCCTTGTAGCGTTCTCAATGCGATTCATTAAAAATTTGTCAACTCTCAATGGAGTCTGTCCTGAATCGACTGAAAAATGGAAATGCTCATATAATTCATCCTCTTCAAAAATTTCATCAGATGAAAAGCTACTTTGATTTTTTCCCATTGCCTAAAACTAAATCAATCTTGGATGTTTTTGGTAATAAATAACCAGGTAAGATTTTTTTGTCATTGAAACGTATTTCTAAAACCATATTCTTTCCAATATTATCTCTATAAAATATATCACCTAATTCAAAACCAACTGATTTTAATTTCGTCTCTGCATTTCTTTTAGTTATTTGAATTACATTAGGAATGCTTACTTTTCTATATCCAGATGGATTAATGGTTAAATAAATTTTTCTATTTTTCTTGACATAATCACCTGGCTTTGGAATTTGATCTAAAACACTTAGAGGAGAAAAATTAGGTGTAAATTTTGATGAATCAAGAACTTCAAATCTAAGCTTATTATCAATTATTGTTTTCTTTGCATCATCTATTAAAACTCCAGTTAAATTAGGAACTTCTTCTAAATTATTGTGATAAGTGAAAAATTTCAAAAAAGCTAATAACAAGTAACAAAAAAAAATAAATCCTGCAAAAGCAAGGGTTAGGTGAAAAATAAAAGTTCTACTAAAAAAAAATCGCATAAAAACAATAGCTCAATTAGTGTAAAGATAATAAATAGGTTGTCTTATGGATTAATTTTAAATGCAATACCTTTGTTTAAAACAATATGTCATGGGCAAAAAAATTGTTGGAATTGCCATGGGCGGATTCTCTTCTGAAAGAAAAATATCAATCAGAAGTGGTAATCAAGTATATGAAAATTTAGATCAAGAAAAATGGGAAATATATAAAGTAGAGGTTAATTCAAAAAATTGGTTTGTTAAATATGATAATAAAAAATTACCAATAGATGAAAGTAAGTTTAGTTTTTTAAAAAAAAACAAAGAATTGTTTTTTGATGTTATTTTTAATGCAATACATGGTTCGCCTGGAGAAGATGGAAAACTTGCTGGTATTTTAGAATCTTTAGATATCCCTTTTACAAGTTGTGATAGCAGCTCGGCAGAATTAACATTCAATAAAAAAAGATGCGTTGATTTTGCAAAAGAAAATAATGTCTTAACGGCGAAATCTATTTTATTAAATAAAAATGATAACGTAAATATTGAAAAATTAATCAAAGAGATTGGACTTCCTTGTTTTGTAAAACCAAATTCGTCTGGAAGTAGCTTTGGAGTTAGTAGAATCAAATTTAAAGAAAACTTAAATAATGGAATTAAATCCGCTTTTAAAGAAGATAATGAAATAATTGTTGAATCTGAATTAAAAGGTGTGGAGGTCTCTATAGGTGTTTATAGAAATCAAAATGAAATTATTCCCCTTCCAATAACCGAAATAGTTTCAGAAAAAGATTTTTTTGATTATGAAGCTAAATATCAGGGTAAAGCAAAAGAAATCACCCCTGCTAATATTTCAGAAGAAATAAAAAAAACGATTAATAAAATCTCGAAAGATCTCTATCAAAAACTAAATTTAAAAGGAATAATCAGAATCGATTTTATAATTGTTAATGACAAACCTCATCTTTTAGAAATAAATACTGTTCCTGGCCTGACTGAGGAAAGTATTATTCCAAAGCAAATTTCTGCTGCAAATATTTCTACTAAAGAACTTTTTGAATCTATGCTTTTATTAGCTTTGAATGAAAAAAAAAGATAAACTAATGAAAATTGCTGTTTTCCCAGGTTCATTTGACCCCATTACTTTAGGGCATCTAGATATTGTAAATAGAGGTATAAACTTATTTGATAAAATTATCATTGGAGTTGGTTCAAATAGCGAAAAAAAATATATGTTCCCGATAGTCAATAGAATAGAATTTGTGAAAAAAACTTTTGAGACATTTCAATCTATTGAGACAGAAAGTTTTGAAGGCTTAACCATAGATTTTTGTAAGAAAAAAAATGCTGGTTTTATTCTAAGGGGAGTAAGAAACCCTGGAGATTTTGAGTTTGAGAAAACTATAGCGCTAACCAACAGAAAACTTTCAGGTATAGAAACTATTTTTTTACCAACATCTCCGAGTACATCATACATTAGTAGTAGTATAGTCAGAGAAATTATTGCTAACAAAGGAGAGTATAAACATTTAGTCCCTAAAAATCTTGTGTTTTAATTTATAAATTAAAATTTACAAGATCTGGTTTAATAAAACTTCAATATTTTTATAAGCGTTTTTCATAAGTAAATCAATTTCATTTTTATTTTTCCAAACAACTTTCTCAATTCCTTCATTTAATTGAGGAACTAATTGTCCATCATATGAGGTTTCCATCAAATACCAATATGTTTTCTTAAGTTTATATTTGTGATTTCTCTTGAAAATATGATAGGTTATGGGAAGTTGTTTTTTTACAATTAAATCTCTTACCGAAGTCTCTTCCTCTACTTCTCTAACTGCTGCATCAATAATCATTTCATTTTTACGCATTCTACCCTTTGGAAGATCCCATTTTTTATTTCTATAAATAAATAAGTATTGATTTAATTTATTAATTACTAGTCCTCCTGCGGCTTCAACTATTGAAAAAAGTTTATTAAAATGCATTTCCAGCTTCTCCTTTTTCGGATGATATAAAACAACTGAACTTATACTTTTTTTCTTTAAAGCAGAAATAATTTTATCTGCAACAGAAAACTTAATGTAAAAAAGAGGACAGCTATCATCATTTTTAATTATCTGTGTACTTAAAATTATAGGTTTTTGATTGAAAAAAACTTTATACATTTACATTGATGGTTTTTGATCACGACATAGCTATACAAACAGCTAAATATCTTTTACAAATAAATGCAATAAAATTGAATACTAAAAATTGTTTTCAATGGGCTAGTGGTTGGAAGTCTCCTATTTACTGTGATAATAGGCTTGCTTTGTCATTTCCTGAGATAAGAAGTTATTTAACAAAATCAATTGCAGATCAAGTTATTTCAATTTATGGGAACCAAAATATTATTGCTGGAGTAGCGACTGGAGCCATTGGAATTGGAGCTCTGGTAGCAAATAAATTAGATTCACCTTTCATATATGTAAGGCCTGAACCAAAAAAACATGGAAGAAAAAATCAAATAGAGGGTCTCATTGCAAAAAATAAAAATGTGATTGTTATAGAAGATCTTATATCAACTGGGATGAGTAGTTTGAATGCAATAAATATATTGAAAGACAATGGCATGAATGTTAAAGGAATGATTTCAATTTTTACCTATGGTTTTAATTTTGCAATAAAAAAATTTCAATCTGAAAAAATACAAGTTAATTCACTTTCTAGTTACGACTTCTTGATTAATCAAGCTCTAAAAGATGGGTATATTTCTTCTAATCAACTTGAATTATTGAGTTCATGGAAAAAAAATCCTTCAAAATGGTCTCCAATTCAGTAAATCATTTTAATTGTAGAATTGGAAAACATAAGAATTTCTTTTTTTTCATTTTGAAGAACTAGTTTGCCATCTAAATCAATTCCCATAATAGTAGCATTGAAAGTTTGATTATTAACTTCAAACTTAGAAAGTCGATTTTTAGCAAAAAGTAATTTTTCATATTCTCTAATCAAATATTCTTTGCTTTCGCTTTTACAAAATTTAAAAGATTCCATAAAAGAATTTAATAATACGTTTAAAATAAATTCTAAATCAAACTCTTTCCCAGTCTTATTTAATACAGAACTAGCGCCTTTAATATTATTGAAATCAGTCTGATTAATATTTAACCCAACCCCTATAATTGAACCTACAATAGCATCTCCTTTAATGTAATTTTCAATCAAAACACCACAAATTTTTTTATCATCTGACAAAATGTCGTTAGGCCACTTTAGGCTTAAATTTGGAACATGGATTTTTTTTAAAGCATTTATAATTGCAGTTGAAACTGAACAATTAATTATAAATTGGTCATTTACTTTTAATGACTTTAATACTTTAAAAAAACTAAAAGTTAGGTTTTTTCCCGGTTCAGACAACCATTTATTGCTTTTTTGACCTCTGCCCATTGTTTGTTCATTTGCCCATATCAAATCACCATCCATACATGTATTTTTATCATATTTTTCCTTCAACCAATCATTTGTAGAAGATATGGCATCAAGTTTGATTATATTGAAATTGGACATTAATTCAAGTGTTTAGAACCTAAAAAGTAATAAATTTGTAAAATTAAAATATTAAATGATAAAACTTAATTCTAATTTAAAAGAACTAATAGAAAGTATCATCTTGGGAATTAATAATGTTAAAGGTGATGATATCAGATTACTTAATTTTGAAAAAATAGATAATTCGATTTGTTCATATTTTATTTTATGCTCTGGAACTTCAAACACACATGTAAATGCAATATCAGGCTCTATAAAAAAAAATGTAAGTAAAAAAATAAAAGAAAAGCCTTATCATGTTGAAGGACTTGAAAATTTAGAATGGGTTCTATTAGACTACGTTAATGTTGTTGTTCATGTCTTTCAGAAACATGTTAGAGAGTTCTATGATCTTGAATCACTTTGGGGAGATGCGAAGGTCAAAAAAATTGCTTCTAGTTATCAATAAAAATGGCAAAAAAAAATAATCAAGAAAAACCAACATTTAATTCATACTGGATTTATGGATTAATAATTTCTATTCTCATTGGTATGACTATGTTTAGTGGTGATAGTAAATGGCAGAATCTAAAAAAAACAGATATTTCAAATTTTGAGAAATTTCTACTGAATGGAGATGTTGAAGAAGTTGTTGTAATAAATAAAAATCTTGCAAGAGTCACCATAAATCAAAATGCAATTGTAAAAAGCGAACATAATTCCATTAAATCAAAAAATTTTCTTGGTCAGGAAAATATAGAGGGGCCTCATTATCAATTTGAGGTAGGAAATCTTGAACTTTTTCAAAAAAAACTTGAAAAAGCTGAAGAAAATGGTATTGTGTTTCGATATGAATTCCAAACGATAGAGAACAGGTGGATGGATATGATCATTAGTTTCATTCCTATTATAATTATAATTGCTGTATGGATTTTCTTAATGAGAAGGATGTCAGGAAGTTCAGGAGGAGCTGGATCACAAATTTTCAACATAGGTAAATCAAAAGCTAGACTCTTTGATCAAAATACTAATGTAAGAACTTCTTTTAAAGATGTAGCTGGTTTAGAAGGTGCTAAAGAGGAAGTTCAAGAAATTGTTGACTTTTTAAAAAACCCTCAAAAGTATACAAAGCTAGGAGGAAAGATACCTAAAGGAGCACTTCTAATTGGTCCTCCTGGAACAGGCAAAACTCTTTTAGCTAAAGCGGTTGCAGGTGAAGCTAAAGTTCCATTTTTCTCGCTTTCTGGATCAGATTTTGTTGAAATGTTTGTTGGTGTTGGTGCTTCAAGGGTTCGAGACCTTTTTAAACAAGCAAAGGATAAATCACCTGCAATAATTTTCATTGATGAGATAGACGCTATAGGAAGAGCTAGAGGAAAAAATAATTTTACAGGTTCTAATGACGAAAGAGAAAATACCTTAAATCAGTTATTAACTGAAATGGATGGATTTGACACAAATACAAACGTAATTGTTGTTGCGGCTACAAATAGAGCCGATGTTTTAGATAAAGCCTTAATGAGAGCAGGAAGATTTGACCGTCAAATATATGTAGATCTTCCTGACTTGAATGAACGAAAAGAAATATTTCAAGTTCATTTAAAACCACTAAAGGTAACTAAAACACTTGATGTAGATTTCTTAGCAAAACAAACACCTGGTTTTTCTGGAGCTGATATAGCAAATGTTTGTAATGAATCTGCATTAATAGCTGCGAGAAAAAGTCGAAAATCTGTTGGTAAACAAGATTTTTTAGATGCAGTGGATAGAATTGTTGGTGGGCTTGAAAAAAAGAATAAAATAATTAGTCAAGAAGAAAAAAAGACAATTGCTTTTCATGAAGCTGGTCATGCAACAGTTAGCTGGTTATTAAAATATGCTGCTCCACTAGTTAAGGTAACTATCGTTCCCAGAGGACAATCTTTAGGAGCTGCTTGGTACCTTCCTGAAGAGAGATTAATTCTCAGAACGGAACAAATGCTTGATGAAATGTGTGCTGCTCTAGGAGGGAGAGCTGCTGAAAAAATAATGTTTAATAAAATTTCAACTGGCGCTCTTAGTGACTTAGAGAAAGTAACTAGACAAGCTAGGGCTATGGTTTCCGTTTATGGACTTAATTCTGCTCTAGGGAATATAACATATCATGATTCATCTGGTCAATCTGATTATACCTTTACAAAACCATATTCAGAAAAGACAGCTCAAAAAATAGATGAAGAAATTTCAGCTATAATTGAAAGACAATACAAACGTGCATGCGAAATATTAAAGAAAAATAAAGCTAACTTGATAAAATTAGCTGAAAGATTACTTGAAAAAGAAGTTATCTTTAAAGATGATTTGACTACTATTTTAGGTAAAAGACCATTTGAAACTGAAAAAAATTCAAACTCTAGCACTAAAGCTAGGAAAAGTTGATAACTATAAAGTGAGTTTTTGGAGCATTTTTTCTAGAAAGAAAAAAAAATCAAAGGAATCTATAGAGCAAAGTCCATTTCTGCCTAAAATTAAGGATCCAGTTGAAATTTTGTTTGCTAAAAATTTTACAAAAAAAGGAGGTAGATTTATTTTTTGTGAGACTGCTTCTGAATCAGATAATAATTTTAATAACATTTTACAGGAAAATAAATGGATAGAAAAAAATATTTTCTGCAACAGTAAAAATCTAATTTTAAAATTTGGTTTAAGTACAAGCTTATTAAATTTAGAACTAAATCAATCAAATGTTTTCCTTACCACATGTGAATCTCTCATTGCAAATAAGGGCAATATTTTAATTAGTAATCATCAATTAAAAAATTTTAAACTTAATGAATTGCCAATAAACCTAATTGTATTTTCAAGTATTAATCAGATTGTAAGTGATGTGAGTGAGGGTATGACTAAGTTGAAAAATAAATATAAAAAGAAGGTGCCTTCGAATATAACAACTTTGAAGCCAAAAAAACTAATTGAAGAAAATGATTTTTTATCCTATAGCAATAGTGCCAAAAATATATATTTGTTATTACAAGATGAATAATTAATGAGAGAAATTTTTATCAGGGCTCTTTCGGGTTCAATTTATGCCTTTGCAATTATTGGATCCCTTCTTTACAATGAAATTATTTTTTATTTGATATTACTCTTTTTCGTTGGTCTTACAATTTTTGAGTTTCAAAAATTAATTAATCATATATCAATTTTTCCCTATATTCTTTTAATAATTATTTGGGGGTCTTTCATTGAGTTAGATTCTACGTTTAAATCTTACTTAAAATTTTTATTAATTCCTACTTTATTATCACACATATTATTAATACTATGGCTATACAGTCACTTTGACATAACAAAAAAAAAAAATTTTTAAAAATCTATTAAGTGTTTTTTATATTACTCTTTCTGGTTTTTTCATTATTTATTTGACAGAGTCTAATATTAAATATAATCCATACGTTTTAATACTTTTATATACACTTACATGGGTTAATAATACATTTGCCTATATCATTGGAACTCTTTTTGGAAAAAATTTACTTTTTAAAAGTATTTCTCCAAAAAAATCATGGGAAGGTCTTTTAGGTGGAATTGTCTTTTGTGTTTCTACCTTTTATTTAATGATTTATTTAAATTTTCCAATAGAAAAAAATTCAATTTTAGTAATAACAATTTGTGTTCCTGTATTAAATCTTTATGGAGATCTAATCCAATCCAAATTTAAACGTCTTGCAAAAGTTAAAAATAGTGGAAAAATAATGCCTGGCCACGGAGGTTTTTATGATCGAATGGATAGTATATTATTTACAGCTCCTTGGATTTATCTAATTCTATTAATTAATTAACATGTTTCATAAAGAAGGATTTAAAATAATAATTGTTACTTTTTTATTAACTGCTGTGATATCAATTTTCTCAGAATATTATATTGAAAGTTACATTTTAAAAAAACCCATACAAATAACTTCTTTATTTATTTTAATATTAATTCTACAGTTTTTTAGAAACCCAAAAAGAAAGACTAAACTTGATAAAAATCATATAATAGCTCCTGCAGATGGTAAAATTGTTATAATTAAAGAAGTTTTAGAGGAAGAGTATTTTAAAGAAAAAAAATTGCAAGTCTCCATTTTTATGTCTCCTTTGAATGTTCATGTTACTCGATATCCAATAAGCGGAAAAGTTGTTTTTAGCAAATATCATCCTGGAAAATATTTAGTTGCATGGCATCCCAAATCATCTATATTAAATGAGAGAACTTCAATTGTAGTTAAAAATGATTCTGTAGGAGAAATATTATATAGACAAATAGCAGGAGCACTTGCACGAAGAATTATAAATTATGCGAAAAAAGATTTAAATGTTGTTCAAGGAGAGGATGCAGGATTTATAAAATTTGGCTCAAGAATAGATCTTTTCCTACCCGTTAAATCAAATGTTAATGTTTCAATTGGTCAAAAGGTCAAAGGAGGAATTACAGTTATAACATCAAAAGCCTCTTAATCTAATTTAGATAGTGCCTTTTTTAGTAATGATATTTTAAGTTTAACATCATTTTTTTTCTTTTTTTCTAAATCAACTACTTTTCTAGGAGCATTTAATATGAATTTTTTATCAGATAGCTTTTTTTCAACTGAATTAAGAAAACCAATTGAGTAATCTAATTCTATTTTAATTTTTTTCTTTTCATTTTCTTGATCAATTTTGATAGATAAAGATGGAATAAAAAATTCAATATTTTCTACACGAAATGAACTATAATTTTCATTCTTGGTGTTTGTATATTCTTTAATACTTTCTATACCTCCCATCTTTTTTATTACATCAATGTATTTCAGATTAATTTTAGAGGAAGATATTAATGTCAATCTTTCCTTAAATCCAATAGCTTTTTCTTTTCTAAAATTTCTAATCGCTATAACAATTTTTTTAACTAATTCAAATTCATCAATTATTTTGTTGTCGTAAGAACTTGTCTCTGGCCAAGAAGAAATAATCAAGGCCTGATCAACTTCTCTCTTTGAGATTAAATGCCATAACTCTTCGGTTATAAAGGGCATGAAAGGAGCAAGAAGCTTAAGATTTGTCTCAAAAATTCCTTTTATTTCATCCAATGTTTTTTCATCAATTAAATTATTTTGATCAGGTTTTACTATTTCAAGAAACCATGAACAAAATTCTTCCCAAATAAATTTATAAATTGTCATTAAAGCATCAGAAATTCGATACTTAGTAAAATGATCTTCTACTACATTAATAACTTTACAAGATAAATTCTTAAACCACTCAATTGCAATAAGATTGGTTTCATTAGGTTTAAAAGATTTATCAATTTCCCATCCATCAAATAATCTATAAGCATTCCAAATCTTGTTAGCAAAATTCTTACCCTGCTTACATAAACTTTCATCAAAAAGTAAATCATTTCCTGCATTTGAACTCAGCATTAAACCAACTCTTACAGCATCTGCCCCATATGTTTTAATTAGTTCTATAGCATCTGGAGAATTACCAAGTTGCTTAGACATCTTTCTCCCCAATTTATCTCTAACTATTCCAGTGAAGTATACATTTGAAAATGGTTTCTCCTTCCTGAATTCATAGCCACTTATTATCATTCTTGAAACCCAAAAAAATATTATGTCTGGGCCTGTTACAAGATCTTGAGTAGGATAATAATAATTAATCTGAGGGTTTTCAGGATTTAAAATTCCGTCAAATACTGAAATTGGCCAAATCCATGATGAAAACCATGTGTCAAGCACATCATTATCCTGTTTTAAATCATTTAAATTCAGTTTAGGATTTTTTGTTTTTTCCTTTGCTTCCTTTAGTGCAATTTCTTTTGAGCTAGCAACTACATAGTCCTGATCATTATGGCCATAATAATATACTGGGATTTGATGTCCCCACCATAATTGTCTAGATATATTCCAATCCTTTATATTCTCCATCCAATGTTTGTAGGTATTAATAAATTTCTCTGGAACTAATTTAATTTCATTCTTGTTTAAAACTGAATTTATCGCAGGTTTTGCTAACTCTCCCATTTTCAAAAACCACTGTTTAGAGAGACGAGGTTCAATAACTACTTTTGTCCTCTCTGAAATAGCAACATTATGAATATATTTCTCTTCTTTTATGAATAAACCTTTTTCTTTTAATTCATTAATTATTTTTTCTCTAACAAGAAATCGATCCTGACCGACATAATGTAAACCATTTTGATTCAAAGATCCATCAGGATTAAAAATATCTATTACTTCAAGATTATGCTTTTCACCTAAAACATTATCATTAAAATCATGTGCCGGAGTGACTTTAAGGCAACCTGTCCCAAAATCAATGTCAACATAATCATCTTCAATAATGGGGACTTTTCTGTTAACAATAGGAATTAAAACGCTTTTCCCAGCTAAATGAGAATATCTTCTATCTTTAGGATTAATACAAACAGCTGTGTCGCCTAAAAGTGTTTCTGGTCTTGTAGTAGCGATTACAATTTTTTCTTCTGAGTCATATAGTTTATATGCTATATGATATATTTTAGCTTCTCTTTCTTCATACAATACTTCCTCTTCGGAAAGAGTCGTTTGGGCATTTGGATCCCAATTTAGCATTCTATAACCTCTGTAAATTAACCCTTTATTATATAAGTCAATAAAAACCTTAATTACAGAATCAGACATTTTATCATCTAATGTGAATTTAGTTCTTTTCCAATCACATGAACAACCTAGCATTTTTAGTTGATCCAAAATGATACCACCATATTCACTAGTCCATTTCCAAGCATATTCAAGAAAATCTTCTCTTGATAAATCACTTTTTTTAATTCCATCTTTATTTAATTTTTCAACAACTTTAGCCTCGGTTGCAATAGATGCGTGATCAGTTCCTGGAACCCAACAAGCGTTATATCCCATCATTCTTGCCCGCCTTATTAAAATATCTTGAAGAGTATTATTTAGCATATGACCCATATGAAGGACGCCAGTCACATTTGGTGGAGGAATAACTATAGTATATGGATCTCTAGAGTCCGGTATAGAATCAAAAAAATTGTTTTTAATCCAATATGAATACCATTTTTTTTCAACTTTTATTGAAATAAATTTTGAAGGAATAGACATTAGTTAGGTGTTATTTACTCACAAAAGTAAGATACCTTTAACTATTTTAAAAACAAACTTTTTTTGATATTAGTTAAATGTTGTAATTTTAGATTACATAACCTTTTTTTGTGAAAAAAATTTTCTTTTTAGGTTTATTGTTTTTGTGTTCAGAAACAATTATATCGCAAAATATATCTGCAGAAATTAAATTTGAAAAAGAGTTTATTGATATGGAACAATAGAGCCTAGTAGTGAGGGAACTCGTGTTTTTACTTTTATAAATAATGGAAATGCCCCATTAATAATAAAAAATGTTCAATCATCTTGTGGTTGTACCATACCCAAAAAACCAGAGGCTCCTATTGATCCAGGAGAAAAGGGAGAAATTCTAGTTAGATATGACACTAATCGAGTCGGGGTGTTTAGTAAATCTATAATTATTACCTCAAATGCAAATTCTAATCCAATCGTTACTTTAAAAATTTCTGGTATTGTTGCAGTAAAAGGAAAATAAAGTTAATTTTTAAACATTTAGTATGTTAACTAATATAACCCTTTCTCGAAATATAATTAATTCATGGTAAATTTTAAAAACAATGTTTCTCTTTTGCCATATAACACTTTTGGAGTTGATGTTAATACATCATCTTTTATAAAAGTGAAAAAAACCGATGACCTTTTAAGTGCATTAAAAAAAAAATCGTTTGAAAACTTTTTAGTTATTGGTCAAGGAAGTAATATACTTTTTACAAAAGATTTTCCAGGACTAACTATATTAATGGATAATCATGGGAAAGAAATAATTAAAGAAAATCAAAAAGAAGTAATTATTAAAGTACAATCTGGAGAAAATTGGCATGAATTTGTTTTATGGTGTCTTAAAAATAATTATGGTGGTGTAGAAAACTTAGCCCTAATCCCTGGGAAAGTTGGAGGGGCTCCTATACAAAACATAGGGGCCTATGGTGTTGAAATAAAAGATGTTTTTTTAAGTTGTAATACTTTAGAAATATCAAGCTTGACTTTTAAAGAATTTAATTTAAAAGAATGCAATTTTAGATATAGAGATTCTATTTTTAAATCTGAGTTAAAAGGTGAATATATTATTACATCTGTAACCCTGAAGCTTCAAAAATATCCTCATAATATGAATACAAGCTATGGAGATCTTGAAAAGATGTTAAAAGGCAAAAAAAAGACTATTCAAAATATTGCTGAATCCATAATAAAAATAAGATCTTCAAAATTGCCTGATCCAAAAATTTTAGGTAATTGTGGTAGTTTTTTTAAAAACCCAATTATTTTAAAATCAAAACTTAAAGACTTAAAGAAAACTTTTAAGGAAGTTCCTTTTTATCCTCACACAAAAGATAAAATAAAAATACCTGCTGCTTGGATAATTGAAAAAATTGGATACAAAGGATATAATGAAAATAATGTTGGTGTATATAAAAATCACTCATTAGTTTTAATTAATCTTGGTAATGCTAAAGGAAAAGATGTTAAACTTCTTGCTGAAAAAATAAGATCTGAAGTTTTTAATGTTTTCTCAATTTCTCTTGAGTATGAAGTAAATGTTTGGTAAGAATTTTTATAAAAATTATTCTTTTCTTTTTGAATCTATAATAAGAGTAACTGGTCCCTCATTAGATAGCTCAACTTTCATATTTGCTCCAAAAACACCTCTTTTTATTACCTTCTTTGATAATTTTTCCTCGCATAGTTTAATAAAACTCTCATACAAAGGAATAGCAATATCATGTTTTGCTGCCCTAACATATGAAGGGCGATTTCCTTTTTTTGATGATGCAATTAAAGTAAACTGACTTACAACTAAAAGCTCGCCTTTTGAGTCTAAAAGAGAAATATTCATAACTCCATTAGAATCATTAAAAATTCTAAGGTTAATTATTTTGTTAACCAACCATTTTGAGTCCTCTTTAGTGTCTTCAGTTTCAATTCCTAAAAATAAAAGTAAACCATGATCAATAATTGACTCTTCAATGCCATTAATGCTGACCTTTGCATTTGAAACTCTTTGAATTACTGCTCTCACATCATCTTATTTTATAACTGTCCTCTTTGATTAAATCTATATAAGAATCATATCGGGTTTTAGAAATAATTTTTTCTTCTAATCCTAATTTGATAGCACAATTTGGTTCTTTAACATGCATACAATTATTAAATTTGCAATTGCTTTTTAAAGCTAAAAATTCAGGAAAATAATTATCCAACTCTTCAGGATTTATTTCAACTATGCCAAAACTCTTTACGCCAGGAGTGTCAACTATTTTTATTCCATCCTTTAAATCATACATTTCTGAAAATGTTGTTGCGTGTTTACCCTGTTTATGACTATTTGAAATTTCAATAGTTTTTAATTTAAGTTTGGGGAAAAGAGTATTTATAAGAGTAGATTTTCCAACACCACTATTACCAGAAAACATATTGATCTTTTCTTTCATCAAATTTATAATGTTTTTTAGAGTACTTTTATTTCTGGCAATTATTTTAAAACAATCATACCCTATCTTGCTATAGATCTCTCTTAAAACATCTAACTGCTTTAATTCATCATTTGAACAAACATCTATTTTATTGAATAAAATAATTACCTTGATTTTGTATGCTTCAGCTGTAACAAGAAATCGATCTATAAATGAAGTAAAAGTTTTTGGTTCTTTAATTGTGACCATCAGAAAAACTTGATCAATATTAGATGCAATTATATGAAACTGTTTAGATAAATTAACCGACTTTCTAATTATATAATTATTTCTTTCTTTTACCTCAGAAATTAATCCTACTGTAGATTTTTTATTTTTTTCAATAGAAAAAGAAACCTTATCGCCAACTGCAATTGGATTTGTAGTCTCTATTTGCTTTATTCTGAGCTTGCCTTTTATCTTACATTTATAAAAAACACCGTCAGATTTCACCTTATAATCACTGCCAGTTGAGTAGTAAACAATCCCCTCTTTTATCATAATTACAAAATAACAATAATTATTTTTCCCGGAGAGTAACTTTTTTAATGCATATTGGAATTCATATCTTAGCTAAAGATTTATGCATAAAAAAATTTGTCTTTTAATCCTTGATGGTTGGGGTATTGCTCCAAAATCTAATTTTTCCGCTATAGAAATGGCCAAAACTCCCTTTATCGAAAATCTTCTAAAAGAACATCCAAACGCTAGATTGTATACACATGGAGAAAATGTTGGTTTACCTAAAGGGCAAATGGGTAATAGCGAAGTTGGGCACATGAACATTGGAGCCGGAAGAATTGTTCTTCAAGATTTAATGAGAATAAATAAAGCAATTGAAGAAAAATCAATCATAAAAAACAAAATATTAAATAATGCAATAGATTATTCGATCGAAAATAATAAAAAAATTCACTTTTTAGGTCTTTTATCTGACGGAGGAATTCATTCGCATATTGAGCATCTATTTGCGCTTTTAGAACTCACTAAATTAAAAAAAGTTAATAATGTCTTTGTACATGCATTTACTGATGGAAGAGATACTGATCCTAAATCTGGAATAAAATTTGTTGAAATGCTTGAAAATAAAATTAAAAAAAGCAATGTAAAGTTAGCATCAATTATCGGAAGATATTATTCAATGGATAGAGACAAAAGGTGGGATAGAACAAAAATTGCATATGATCTGCTAATAAATGGAAAGGGAATAAAAACAAAAAATTTCAAAAATTTAATAAAAAAGAATTATGATGCGGGAATTACTGATGAATTTATAAATCCAATGGTTAAAGTAGATGAAAATGACTCTCCTATTGGAAAAATAAACCATGGAGACATAGTGATTTTCTTTAATTTTAGAAATGACCGTGTTAGACAAATTACGGAGGTTCTATCACAAAATAAAAATATTGAATTCAATATGAATCCATTAAATCTTTTGTATATAACAATGACAAAATATGATGAAAGGTTCAAAAATATAAGTGTTTTGTTTGTAAAGGAAAATCTAACTGATACTTTAGGAGAAGTACTGTTTAAAAAACGCAAAACTCAACTCAGAATCGCAGAAACTGAAAAATATCCTCATGTTACTTTCTTTTTCAATGGAGGGAATGAAACTCCTTTCCCTGGAGAAGAAAGAATTCTTTGCCCCTCTCCAAAAGTAGCAACATATGATATGAAACCTGAAATGAGTGCTTATGAAGTTAAAGATAAAGTCATTGAAAAAATTAAAAATCAAAATTCGCCTGATTTCATTTGTTTAAATTTTGCAAATCCCGATATGGTAGGACATACTGGAAAAATTAAAGCCGCTGTAAAAGCTTGTGAAACTGTAGATAAATGCTTACAAGAGATTGTCCCTGTTTCAATCAAAAATAATTATTCTTTATTAATTATTTCTGATCATGGAAATTGTGAAAAGATGAAAAATGATGATGGTTCACCAAACACTTCACACACACAAAATCCAGTTCCAATTATTTTAATTGATAAAGATTATAAGGACATTAAAGATGGTGTTCTGGCAAATGTTGCTCCAACAATTTTAAAATTAATGAATATAAAAAAGCCTTCTTCAATGAAAGAAGAAGCATTAATTTAAAAAAATGATTGAAAAATTTTATTTTATTTTACTGATTTTATTGGTCTCATGTGAAAACAGTCAAAATCAAAAACCTTTGCCTATAGAATATGGTAAAACTATTGAGGGTAAAATAATTCTTTTAGGTAAAATAAATCGTGCAAATCTTGAACGATCAGAACATGTTAAATGGTTTAAAAAAGAATATGATTTCTACAAGGTAAAAAATCAATGGGCAGAGTCTGTTGAAGAACATTTTAAAGGCATAAATTTAAAACTATTTATGGGTACTTGGTGTGAAGACAGTGAAAGGGAAGTTCCGGCAATTTTCAAACTTTTAGATGCAGTAAATTTTGATCAAAATAAAATTGATGTTTATGCTATGTCTGAAGAAAAAACAACTCCTGAAAATTTTGAAAATGGACTAAATATTATAAAAGTTCCAACACTAATTTTTTATAAAAACGGCAAAGAATTAAACAGGTTTGTAGAGTTTTCAATTGTTTCGCTAGAAGATGATATAAAAAAAATAGTTAGTGGAGAAAAATATCAGGACGCTTATTATAGTCAATAATATTTATGATCAAATTAAAAACACTTGAGCAAATAGAGTTAATTAGAGAAAGTGCTTTAATAGTTTCAAAAACTTTGGGGATGATCGCTGATGAAATTCGCCCTGGTATAACAACTATAGAATTGGACAAAATGGCAGAGACATTTATTAGAGATCATGATGCTGAACCAGGGTTTTTGGGACTTTATGATTTTCCAAATACGCTGTGTGTTAGTCCCAACGAACAAATAGTTCACGGTATACCAAATGATATTCCGCTTAATGATGGTGATATACTTTCTGTAGACTGCGGTGTTTTAAAAAATGGTTTTTATGGAGATCATGCTTACACATTTGAGGTTGGTGAAGTTCTCCCAGAAACCAAAAGATTGCTTGAAGTAACTAAAAAATCTCTTTATGTTGGAATTTCTAATTTTAAATTAGGCAATCGCGTTGGTGATCTTGGTTTTTCAATACAAAAGTACGCTGAAAAAAATGGGTATGGGGTTGTAAGAGAGCTTGTAGGACATGGCCTAGGGAAAAAAATGCATGAAGATCCCGAAATTCCAAATTACGGAAAATCTGGAACCGGAAAAAAATTTAAAAATGGAATGGTCATTGCTATAGAGCCTATGATAAATCAGGGATCTAAAGAAATTCAAAAATTAAATGATGGGTGGACAATCCTTACAAAGGACAATAAGCCAAGTGCACATTTTGAACACAATGTAGCTCTAATGGATGGCAAACCTCAACTTTTATCTACTTTTAAGTATATATATGAATCTATTGGCATAGATAGCAAAGAAGAAAAACCATTTACAATAAATTGAAAATTAATGAAACTTTTGCTTTCGATTTTGCCAAGACCTTTACTAATTAGATTGAGTATTTTTTTTCTTCCAATTATAAAGATGTTATATAGAGGAAATAAATTCACCGATCCTATTGACGGAAGAAGTTATAGAAAATTTCTTCCATACGGCTATAAAAAATTAAGACCCAATGCTCTCTCCCCTGGAACCCTTTCTTTAGAAAGACATAGGCTACTATGGTTGTATTTAAAAAGAAAAACGACTTTTTTGAAAGATAAAAAAAAGGTGCTCCACATAGCACCTGAACAAGCATTATATACAAAATTTAAAAAAATTGAGTTTTGGAATTATATAACTCTTGATCTACATTCACCACTTGCAGATATCAAAGCTGATATTACTAATCTGCCCTTTGATAATAATATTTTTGATCTAATTATTTGTAATCATGTTCTAGAACACATACAGGATGATATAATTGCTATAAAAGAAATCTATAGGGTGCTTAAAAAAAATGGTCTTGCAATTATGCAAATACCTATTGACATTGAACTTATAAAAACATTCGAAAATCCTGAAATTAAGAGCAATAAGGAAAGAGAAGAATTATTTGGTCAATATGATCATGTAAGAATCTATGGAAAAGATTTTTTTGAGAGACTCAGGAGCGTTGGTTTTAAAACAAAAAAAATAAATTATACTGAAGAGTTATCGAAAGAAGAAATCAAAAAGTTCTCAATAATTAAAGGTGAAATAATTCCAATTGGTGTTAAATGAGATAGGAAATAAATTTATTTTATTCCCATCCAGATGATTTTATCTGGACTAATTCTTTATCTTCAGAAACAAACCAACTGGCTTCAATATTTATGTTTTGATCAACAACTTTTCTTCCAATATCCAATGGCATAACCATCAATGCAGTAGCAAAAGCATCAGCAACAATACAAGATGGAGCAATAACTGAAACGCTAAGAATATTAGAATTTAAGGCCAATCCATTTTTAGGATTAATAGAGTGAACAAATTTTTTTCCGGTCAAACTGTCTATTAAAAATTTATTATAATTTCCAGAAGTAGCAATAGCATGGTCACTTATGTTATAGGTTTCAATGAATTTATTTTTAATTCCTCTTTGCGGAAAACTAATCCCTATTTTCCATTTTTCCTTTGAAACAGGGTTTATACCTTTAGCCCTAATTTCTCCTCCAATTTCAACTAAAAAATTTTTACTTCCCAAAGAAACCAAATATTGATATATACAATCTACAGTATATCCCTTTGCAATTGCATTAAAATCAATATATGTATGAGGGATTTTTTTTAAAACTCTATGATCTGTTGTCATTTCTAATTTATCTAACCCTACCCCATCCATTAAACTATCAATAACAGAAGAGTCAACTTTAATATTAAATTTTTTAGGACCAAATCCATAAGCATTGACTATAGATCCAACTGTAGGATCAAAATAGCCATTTGTAGCCTCCCATATTTCTTTTGATTTTATATAAACTTTTCTGAAATGTTTATCGACTTTTAACAAAGTATCCCCATTATTTATTCTTGATATATCAGAATTTGAGATATAAGTTGACAATGAATTATTAATTTCAAAGAAGATTGAATCTATTCCATCTTGAACTTTTGAACGATCAATATTTAATCGTTCATATTTAATACTATAGAATGTTCCCAATGCATTTCCATTATGACTCTCTAATTTATTAGAATTACAACTTGAATAAATTAAAATAATACACAAGAAAAATGCCTTGATTAAATAATGCATTTATTTAAAATGATTTAAATACTATCCTCCAAAATCATCAAAGCGAACATTTTCTGGCGGAACACCAAAATCATCAGCCATCTTTTCCACAGCTTGATTCATCAATGGAGGGCCACAAAAATAAACTTCGACATCCTCAGGCGATTCGTGCTTTGACAAATAATAATCAACTACAACTTGATGAACGAATCCAGTAAAACCATCTCCCTTTTTATCATCAAGACTCTTTTTTTCAACCCATTTATCCTCAGGTAGTGGCTCTGAGAGAGCTATATAAAATTTAAAGTTTTTAAAATCTTTTTCCAATGCTTTGAAGTGATCAATGTAAAAAAGTTCTCTTTTAGATCTACCCCCATACCAAAATGTAACCTTTCTTCCGGTTTTTAGAGTCCTAAATAGCTCATATAGATGAGACCTCATGGGCGCCATACCGGCACCACCTCCAACGTATAACATCTCAGAATCTGATTCATTAATAAAGAATTCTCCAAAAGGTCCTGAGATAGTTACCTTATCGCCTGGTTTCCTTGAAAAAATATAAGAAGAAGCTATTCCAGGGTTTACATCCATCCATCCATTTTTATTTCTATCCCATGGAGGTGTAGCTATTCGAATATTTAACATAATTTCTTTACCTTCAGCAGGATATGAAGCCATTGAATAGGCTCTTTCAACTGTTTCAGGATTTTTCATTTTTAAAGGCCACAAATTAAATTTGTCCCACTCTAATTTGAATTTATCTTCATGCTCTGGGTGTTCTTCAGGATGGGCGGAAATATCAATATTTTTATAATCTATATCACACCTCGGTATTTCAATTTGTATATATCCTCCTGCTTTATAGTTCATTTCCTCTGGAATTTCTATCACAAATTCTTTTATAAATGAAGCGACGTTCCAATTTCTTACAACTGTTGCCTCCCATTTCTTTATCCCAAAGACCTCTTCAGGTACCTCTATAGTCATGTCTTCTTTTACCTTTACTTGGCATCCTAATCTCCACCCATCAGCAATTTCCTTTCTTGAAAAATGCGGGGATTCAGTAGGGAGAATTTCACCTCCTCCATCTAATACTCTACATCTACATTGGATACAGGTGCCTCCTCCTCCACAAGCTGACGGTAGAAATATTTTATTATTGCCTAATGTTGTTAATAGTGTTCCTCCAGAATTAACCTCAACATTATTTTCATCGTTAATCTTAAGTTTTACTGGCCCAGATGGAACAAGTTTTGCCTTTGCAAATAAAAGCATTGAGACTAAAATAAAAGTTGCTGTAAAAAAAACTATTATACTAGAAATAATATAAGTTAATACTGAAACTTCTACGTCCATAAATATTAAATTTTGATTCCCATAAAGCTTAAAAAGCCTATAGCCATTAAACCTGTTACAATAAAAGTGATACCTAATCCTCTTAGAGGTGCAGGAACATTTGAATAAAGAATTTTTTCTCTAATTGCTGCAATTGCTACAATGGCTAATAACCAACCAATACCAGAGCCAAAACCATAAGTTAATGATTCAAATATATTAGAGAATTCTTTTTGTTGCATAAATAAAGAACCTCCTAAAATAGCACAATTAACAGCTATTAGAGGTAAAAAAATACCCAAGCTTCCATAAAGAGCTGGAACAAATTTTTCAACTATCATTTCAACCAGTTGAACCATAGAGGCAATTACGGCAATAAACATTATAAAGCTTAAGAAAGATAAATCTAGTTCAACAAATTGTGGATCATTTGGATCTATCCATTTCAGTGCGCCAGGGCTTAACAAATATTCATATAGTAAATAATTTATTGGAACTGTAACTGACAAAACGAAAACTACAGCTAAACCTAGACCAAGTCCAGTTTGAACTGTCTTTGAAACAGCTAAATACGAACACATCCCAAGAAAATAGGCAAAAACCATGTTTTCAATAAAAATACTCTTGACAAATAAATTTAAATATGTTTCCACCTCTAATTCTTTTCTATAAGTTTACGGTTCTTTGATCTTTGAAACCAAATATAAATACCTACTATTATAAGTGCCATAGGAGATAAAAGCATTAAACCATTATTTTCATATCCTAACTCATAAACTGATTCAGGGATTACCTGGAATCCATAAAGTTTTCCAGATCCAAAAAGTTCTCTAAAAAAGGCAACTACTATTAGAATTAATCCATAACCAGCAGCATTTCCTATGCCATCTAGAAAAGATCTCCATACATTATTCCCAAGAGCAAATGCTTCCAATCGTCCCATTACAATACAATTTGTTATAATCAGACCTATAAAAATAGAGAGCTCTTTGTAAACATCATATGCATAAGCCTTGAGGATTTGATCAACTAAAACTACCATTGAAGCTACTACCACTAACTGTACAATTATTCTAATTCGATTAGGAATTAAATTTCGCAATAATGAAACAATGACATTACTTGCCCCCATAACAGCTAATACTGAAAGACTCATAACAACAGCTGGATCTAATTGAACAGTAATTGCCAATGCTGAGCATATTCCTAAAACTTGAACAGTAATTGGATTATTATCATCTAAAGGATCGGTTAATAAAACCCGATTTTTTTTTGAAAATAAGGGCTCACTTTCTTTATTTATAAATAATAATGAACTCTTCTTTTTGGTTATTGATTTATTGCTCTCTTTACTCATATATCTAATTTATTAAAATATGGAAGATAATGTCTCATCCTTTCAAGAATCATATCAGATACTCCATCACCAGTTATTGTAGCTCCCGAAATTGCATCTACCTCATGATCTTCCTTGTCAAGATTTTTTGGATCATTATTAGTTTTAGAGACATTTATTCCAACTAAATCACCCTTAATATCAAAGAGCTTTTCCTCTTTGAATAGATCTTGGAACCACTGCTGTGAAATTTCAGCTCCAAGACCAGCAGTTTCTCCTTTATGATCAAAAATAATTCCCTCAATAGTTTTTTTATCTTCTCTCAAGGCTACATAACCCCAGATTGCATCCCAAAGACCAGAACCTCTTAAAGGTATAACATAATATTTATCCTCCTTAACTTGTGCTATAAAGACCGGGAAACGTTGTTCTGAAAGAGGCTTTTTAATTTCTCTGATTAATTTTATTGAAAAAGCTGATACCGAATTATCAATGTTTCCTTCTTGATCAAGTGAAATTTCTTCTTTAATATGTTTTTTGTATAATTCTTCAGCCCCATCTCTACTTGTATTTATTCCGATGGTTTTTAGAACACTTTGCATTTTTTCTTTTCTAACATTTTCATCTTGCTTTGTTTTAAGACTACTTGCAGTAAATGCAAGTATTGATGCAACTACTAGAACCATTAAAGCAGCAAATAAAAATGTATAAGAGTTACTTTCTGTGTTCATATTAAATAATTTTAGGTGTGTTTTGTTTCCATCTTTTTCTTCTTCCTTTAATATTTGCCTCAATTATATAATGATCAATAGTAGGAGCAAAAACATTCATTAATAAAATTGCAAGAAAAACACCTTCTGGATATGCAGGATTAAAAACCCTAATCAGAATACAAAAAACGCCAATTAAAAAACCATATATCCATTTACCTTTATTTGTTTGAGATGCTGTAACAGGATCTGTTGCCATGAAAACAATTCCAAAAGCAAATCCCCCAACCAACAGATGATTTAACCAACTAAAACTCATTAAAGCATTAGCGCCCCAAAGATTAAAAAGATAACCAACTAATGAAGCCCCTAATATTCCTGACAACATAATCCTCCAACTGCCTACACCAGTAAATATTAGAATTACTGCTCCTAATAAAATATATAAAACTGAAGTTTCAGCAATTGATCCAGGAATTGATCCATAAAACATTTCAGCTACAGAATATTTTATTTCTTCACCAGCAGCCAATGATCCAAGTATAGTTTCCCCAGAAATAGCATCTACATTTGAGGCTTCCGAAACCCATACTTTATTACCGGACATGTAGGTTGGATATGCGAAAAAAGCAAAGGCTCTGGCAGTTAATGCAGGATTCAAAATGTTCATCCCAGTTCCTCCAAATGCTTCTTTTGCAATTACCACAGAAAATGCAACTGAAATAGCAACCATCCACAAAGGAATATCTATTGGCATAATCATTGGAATTAATAACCCAGTAACGAGATATCCCTCATTAACTTCATGACCTCTATATACTGCAAAAATAAATTCAATAGTTAGCCCAACAAAATAAGAAACAAAAATCATTGGTAATATTTTCCATGAACCATGAATAAAAGCATCTAAAAAAGTAAATGGTACATCCAACTGAGAATAATACTGATAGCCAGAATTATATATACCATATATTAAGGCTGGTAGTAATGCAATAATAACTGTAGACATTGTTCTCTTCAGGTCTACAGAATCTCTTATATGGGATCCTTTAAAAGTTGTATGATTGGGTACAAACAAAAATGCATCAAATGCATTTATTGCAGGAGCAAATTTCTCCCACTTACCACCTTTCCGAAATGGATGTCTTAAATCATCTAATTTTTTGCGTAAAAATTTCATCCTAATTAAGCTATTTCTTTAATCATCAATTCTATACCTTCCTTAATAATTTCTTGAGCTTCAATTTTTGAAGTGTTTGAATAATCAATCAAACCAAAATCTTCTGGTATGACTTCATATATCCCTAAACCTTCCATTTTTTCAATATCTCCAGCCATACAGGCTTTAATTAACTGCATTGGATAAATATCCATTGGGAAAACCTTTTCCATTTCACCAGTAACAACAAGGGCTCTTTCTTCACCGTTTAAATTGGTGTCTACTTTATATCCTTTTCTACCAAAAAGCCATGAAAGAGAAGTTCTTGATAAACTCGGAATTTTATTATAAAAAAAAGGAAGCCATCCAAAAAAACGATGTTTATTTCCCTCGGGTATAATTGAAACTAAATTATTATAGAAGTCAATGTGCCCATCTTGTTGAACTTCAATTCCTGAAAAAACATCACCATTTATATAACGATTTTGTATAGTCAAATCAATATTTAATTTTTTTAATATTGAAGACAAATCTGAACCTATAGTTGTCTTAAAATATTGAGGGTTTGATACAGGGGATCCTGAAATAGCTAGAGTTCTTTTACAACTGTAAATTCCAGTAGAAAACAAAATAGCGATATTTACAATGTCTTCAGGACGAATAACCCAAACCTTTTCGCCGAAATTTATAGGGTTAGTTTTTTGAATTTGTACGCTTACATTACCTGAAGGATGAGGGCCAGAAACACGGAAGATATTTGCATTTTTTATTTTTGAAAAAAAACCTTGAAAGTCTTTATCAACAAATAAGTTTACCTTACCAGGCAACAGAGTGTTTAGTATATTTATACCTGATTGAAAATCTTCCTTATTATTCTTTAAAATAAAATCATAATCAACTCCTAGAGGGGCTGAACTAATAGTAGATATGTGAATTGACTTAGGAATTATATCTGGATCTGCTAAAATATTAAAAGGCCTTTGCCTAATGAAAGGCCAACTTCCAGTTTTTAATAAAAAATTTTTTATTTTCTCAGGGCTAAGAGAATTAATCTTCTCGACTTTATGAGAAATTTTTTTGTTGGAAGAATTAGGCTCTATAACTACTTCCAGGATTTTTCTTCTATCTCCTCTTATGATTTTTTTTACAGTCCCAGAAACAGGAGAGACAAGAATTACTCTGGAGTCATTTTTTTCAAAACAGACAGGAGTTCCTATACTAACTTCCGCTCCTTCTTTAACAAGCATTTTTGGATTAAAATTGAAAAAATTTCCAGGCTTGATAGCATACGAGTTTATAGATGAAATGTCCGTTAAAATTTTTTCAGCACTTCCTTTAATGTTTATTTTTGTCCCTTTAGATATTCTAATATCTTTTGCCATTTAGTTGACTTGTAAAAAACGATACAAATGTACTAATTATGAAGAATTGTTCATAGTAAATTGGTTTAATTTTAATGTTTGGATAAATCTGATTTTACCGGTTTAGTTTTTTAACTTTACAAATATGTTTTACAAAACATTCTTAATTTATTTTTTTACAATACTCTTTACATATGCTCAATTTGCTGAAGAACTAGCAGGACCATCAAATATAAAGTCAATTGTTTTTAAGGGAGTCGATGAACTAAACCAATTTCCAATTATCTTTTTTGGGCAATCTATCTTTTTAGAATTTGATGACTTAAATGGTGATGAAAAAGACTACTATTATAAGATTAATTATTACAATCATGATTGGAAAAAATCAGATCTCTTTAAATCTGAATATATTGATGGTTTTGATAATATTAGAATTGAAAATTATCAAAATTCATTTAATACACTTCAGCCATATACTCATTACAAATTAGATCTTCCAAATTCAAATACAAATTTTAAATTACCTGGTAACTACATGATAGAAATTTATGATGGATTAGATCAGCTATTATTTTCAAGGAAATTTCTCATTAACAACGATACTGCTATTATTTCTTCTAAAGTTTTCAGATCAAGAGAAATGGACTACTATGATACTCATCAAAGTATTCACTTTTCAATTACTCCAAAATCAAATATACCTTTCAGAGACCCAGAAAATTTATTGAACGTTGTAATTCTCAAAAATGAACAATGGTCAACTATTAAAACAGGTCAAAAACCTCAATTTATAAGTGGAAATAAACTAGAATATAGTTATGATAATAAAAGCTTATTTGAAGGTGGCAACGAATACTTTTTTTTTGACACCAAGGACATAAGGATTAATGGAAATGGTATAAGTTATGTTAATCTTAATAGACTCTATGAAACATATTTATATACTAATCCTTTCAGAAAAAATTTACCTTATAATTTTGCTTCAGATATAAACGGTGATTTTTTAATTAGAACAATTCAGGGGACTCAATTAAGTGATTATGAGGCAGACTATAGTTGGGTTCATTTCAGTCTTGCTATGCCAAGATCTATAAATGAAAAGGAGATCTATATTTACGGAAAGTTTAATAATTATGTGCTTGGAGAAGAGAATCGAATGATATATAATCCGTCCCTTGAGATATATGAAGGAATATTGCTATTAAAGCAAGGCTTTTATAATTATAAATTTGTTGAAAAAGATTCTAAAAAATTATCAATAAACAGTATTTCAGGAAATCATGCATTAACAGAAAATAATTATCTGATTCTAGTTTATTACAAG
>Ga0163108_10000526_pt1 | contig 28673 bp, 25 predicted proteins | sample Fk1155metaG_FD_109644 | JGI IMG/M metagenome (GOLD analysis project Ga0163108, IMG submission 109644) | Marine microbial communities from the Central Pacific Ocean - Fk160115 155m metaG | ecosystem: Environmental > Aquatic > Marine > Oceanic > Photic zone | place: The Central Pacific Ocean...
CCACTACATTCTGGACCACTAAATATAATTTTCATTATTAATATTGATTAATAAAAAAGATGTTTTTTTGAACTATTTTTCCACCCTGCACGAGACTCATATTTTACAAAATATACCTTTAGGTCTGCTCTAGATTCATATTTTACAAAATAGACCTTTTTGTCTGCTCTAGACTCGTAGTCTACAAAAAACCAATTCCCTTCATTTCCTTTAGCTCTAGATTCATATTTTTCTTTATAAACTAATAGGTCTGCTCTAGATTCGTAATCTACGACAAAGACTTTAACATCTGCTCTAGACTCGTAATCTACCGAATATATTTTTTGTGAAAAAAAATTTGCTGTCATTAAAAGACAAAGTACTGTAAGTAAAAACGCTTTCATGTTTTGAAATTTATAAAAAATAATGCAAATATTAGTCCATTTTATTAATTTGATTCGAGATTAATCCCTTGGCTTGTTAATGCTTTTTTTGTGTAAAAAGCAAAAAAAGCAAGGTATAAAAAGCAAAGAGCCCCTATGAAAAAAGATTCCTGTATCCCTATAATGTCTGCTATTTTTCCTTGAATTGGTGGTATTATTGCTCCACCTAGTATCATCATAACAAGAAATCCGGAACCTTGGGTTTGGTATTTGCCAAGTCCTGCAAGTGACAAAGAGAAAATACAGGGCCACATAATAGAACAAAACAATCCGGCACTTAAAAAAGAGTAAATAGCAATGGTTCCACTTGTTAAAAGACCGATAATAATGCAAACAATCCCAAGTGAACTAAAAATCCCAAGCGTTAATGCTGGTTTATCATTGGTAATGTAAAATGCAATGATTTGAATTAAAACACATATTATATACCAATAAAGAGGCTTTATATTATATCCTGAGATATACGTGAGCAAAAGAACAATTCCAAATGCAATAAGAGGAACAAAAAATCGAAGAATTTGTTTTGTCTTATGCGTTAATTCAAAAGCATTTATTGCACCCGCCCATCTTCCAATCATAAGGCTTCCCCAAAACATGGCAATAAATGGAGCGATTTGAGAGCTTGAGTAAGCTCCAAAGCTTTCTTTCTTAAGTAGTTCTCCAAGGTTGCTTCCTATAGCGACTTCGACACCAACATAAACAAAAATAGCCAACATGCCAAGGGTTAGTTGTGGGTATTGCATTGCTCCCCAATGCTTTTTTTCTTTTTTTCCTTTATTGTGTGCATATAATAAACCGCCAATAATTACAAATAAACCAGCAGTTAGCCAAATCATCCGATTCTTATCAAGTTGTTTTGATAGAATTTCTGATTTTTCTTTAATTAAATTGATTTCAATGGCTGCTTTTTTATTTACACCTTGTTTTTCAATTTCATTTAATTGTTTTTGATATAAATCAATTTGTTTTTGATCATCGCTTCTGTAGCTGTTAAAAACAGGTGCAAAACATGCTATTAAAAGGCCAGTGATGACCAAAAGAGTGACCATCGCTTTTTTAGCTTTTTCGGGAGTTTCTTCATTAGTCCCTTTGGGTAATTTTTTTGAAAGGCTAAATAAAACACCAATTCCTAAAAATAATGCGCCTACACATCCATAAAGAATCATCACTTTTGATAGACTAAGGCTTTGAATCATTTCATCGCTAATACTAGATGCTGTTCCAAATAGTGCAAGCGCTACGATCAAGGGACCTATAGTTGTGCCAAGACTATTTATTCCCCCGCCTAAATTAATTCGGTTGCTACCAGTTGCTTCATCGCCAAGAGAAATCATAAATGGATTTGCAGAGGTTTGTTGTAAAGAGAATCCCAAAGCAACTATAAATAAACCAAATAACATTCCCGAAAACACATTGAAATGAACCGATATAATCATTGCTACGGCACCTAATGCTGAAAATAAGAGTCCATACACAATGCTTTTTTTATACCCCCATCGTCCAACAATATCTTTGCCTTTCCATGATCCAACAACAAATAAAGTTAAGGCTCCCATGTAATAAGCTAGATAAAAAGCAAAATCAATTAATTGACTTTGGAATTGATCTAGAGAGAAGTAATTTTTACAAAAAGGAATAAATACACTATTTCCAGCAGCAATAAAACCCCAGAAGAAAAAAACAGAAGTGAGTGTAAATAATGCGCTTTTATTGGTGTTGGATGACATTGGCAAAAAGTATGTTGAAAAAATATTTTATGTAAGACTTAACCGATTTTTTTATTTAATTTATTTTTCGATTTTTTTATAGACAATGTTTTTTTTATTTGCTTAATGATGGACTTTGTATCATATCCACATTCTTTCCAAAGTTCTTTTTGTGTTCCATGGTTTATGTACTTATCTGGAATTCCAAGTCTACAGACAGATGCTTGATAGCTATTGTCAGACATGAACTCAATAACTGCAGATCCAAAACCACCCATCAAGCATCCGTCTTCGACAGTAATAATTTTTTTGTGTTTGCTGAAAATTTCGTGAAGCATTATCCCGTCAAGTGGTTTCACAAAACGCATGTCATAGTGAGCAATACTAATATTTTCATTTTTAAGCTCCTTTATTGCATTTTGAACAAAATTGCCAGGATGTCCAATAGATAGAATAGCTAAATCCTTGCCATCACATAATTTTCTTCCTTTTCCTACAGGAATAGATTTCATTACTGTTTTCCAGTCTTTTAATACTCCATTTCCTCTAGGGTATCGAATACAGAAAGGCCCCATATTTTCTGTTTGAGCTGTATACATTAGGTCTCGAAGTTCAGATTCGTTCATAGGAGCACTTACAATCATGTTTGGAATATTCCTCATATAAGCTAAGTCATAAGCGCCGTGATGAGTTGCTCCATCTGCTCCTACCAATCCTCCTCTGTCAAGACAAAACACAACGTTCAAATTTTGCAATGCGACATCATGTAATACTTGATCGTAAGCACGTTGCATAAATGAAGAGTAAATGTTACAATATGGGATTATTCCTTGAGTTGCAAGTCCGGCGCTAAAAGTAACTGCATGTTGTTCAGCAATTCCGACATCAAAAGCACGATCTGGCATTGCTTCCATCATTATATTTAGTGAACATCCAGAAGGCATTGCGGGAGTTATTCCCATGATTTTTGAATTCTTTTCTGCCAATTCAACGATGGTATGACCAAATACATCTTGATATTTTGGTGGTTGAGGAGATTTTGGTAAAATTTTAACAATTTCACCAGTTTTTTTATTGAAAACTCCAGGAGCGTGCCATTTCGTAGGATTTCCATGTTCAGAGAATTTATACCCTGCACCTTTTTTAGTAATACAATGTAAAATTTTGGGACCGGGTATATCTTTAAGATCAGATAAAATTCTTGCAAGAGCCATAGAGTCATGACCATCTACAGGACCAAAATAACGAAAGTTTAAAGATTCAAAAAGATTGCTTTGGTTTAACAGAGTACTCTTTAATGCATGAGTAACTTTAGATGCAATTGTTTGGGCATCTGGTCCAAACTTAGAAATAGTGCCCAATAATTTCCAGACTTCTCCCTTTACTTTGTTGTAGGTGTGTGATGTGGTAATGTCTGTCAAATATTCTTTAAGAGCTCCAACGTTTGGGTCAATAGACATGCAGTTATCGTTAAGAACAACAAGTAGATTTGTGTCTTTTTCAATTCCAGCATGATTTAATCCTTCAAATGCAAGGCCCGCTGTCATTGCACCGTCACCGATAACAGCAATGTGATGTTTTTTTGTGTTACCTAAATAACGATTTGCAACTGCCATACCAAGAGATGCAGATATAGAGGTGGAAGAATGACCAACCCCAAATGTATCATATTCGCTTTCTGATCTTTTTGGAAATCCAGAGATTCCACCCTTTAGTCTATTGGTATGAAAAATATCTTTTCTACCAGTTAGAATTTTATGCCCATATGCCTGATGACCAACATCCCATATTAATTGATCTTCTGGCGTATTAAAGATATAATGAATGGCTACAGTTATTTCAACAACACCAAGGCTTGCTCCAAAATGGCTATTTCCTATTTCAGAAATAACATCAATAATGTATTCTCTAAGCTGGTCAGAAATGTCAGGAAGATCTTCCAATTTGAATAGAGTTCTCAGGTCATGAGGTGTCTCTATTTTGTCAAGCTTTGATCCTATATTGAATTTATTCATTAAATAATTTCGAGTAATTAATAAACCTATAAATAAAACCTTTTTTGAAATTAAAAAAAAAGGCCGGAATATTCCGGCCTTTTAACAATAGTTTACAACATTTAGTTTTTAACTACGTTGAATTTTGATTTTTTACCACTTTGAGTTGTAACATTAAATACATAAAGTCCAGACTCAATAGTAGAAAGATCAATGCTTGATTTTCCGCTACTTAGAGTAATAGATTTTGATAAAACAACTTTTCCAGTGATATCAGTGACAACTAAAGTTGCATTTCCTTCAGCATTTAATGAAATGTTAACCATGTCATTTGCTGGGTTTGGATAAGCCATTCCAGGTATTTCAGAAGTTTCTTCCAATCCAATGTTTGCTACATCAAATACTTTGATACCAACACCAGCAGTTAAGTCTGTTCCGAATCCAGCCCAATAATATTGTCCATCATTCTCAATTGGTGTTTGAGGTTGAAGGTAAAGGTTGACGTTCCACTCATAGTTTGTTCCATCAAAACCTAAATATAAATCGGTGTTTACTGTTTGAACACAAGCTAAATATCTTTGATTGCTTTCTAAGGCAACAGCTGTATTGAATGGTGCATAAACAGCTTCATTTTGTAAATCAGATGGAAAATAATAAAATCCATCAGCAACAGGAGTTAGCATGTCATAAGTAGGAGAAGTGGTTAAGTCTACAAATGAGTCTTCCCATTTATATAGATATAGAGCCATTTCTTCTCCTGTAAGTGGAACCATAGAAGCAGCACTAGTAGATGCGGAGAAATAAAGTCCGGCAGCTCCTAATCTGTCCGCATTAGGGTCATCTAATACAGTACATATTGAATATGTCTGATTATTTGTACTTGGACGATAGAAGTTTTGTGCCATTGGCATTCCATTGCTATCTATTTGAGCATATGACCATACAGAGTCATTAATTGTAAATGTGGTGGATAAAGTATTGTCTCCAACATATTCATCAGTTGTGTCTAATGCCACAGTATATGTAAGTGTATATGTACCAGGGCTATAGCTGGCCAGTGAAAAAGCAGGTAGTGTATTCGCTAAAGCAGGGTATATATCAACACTGTCTCCTGCTAATATTGTTAAACCACTAGCAGTTTCATCGTAAACAGAAGCATTTGTAGGATCTGTTATTACCGCGTTTAAAGAAGCATTGGTTTGGTCACCAATACCATAATTGTATATTCTTGCCCCTAGTTCAAAATTAAATTCTGTGGCACTTTGAGATAATAAAGTAGGTTGACCAGTACGACGAGGAATAAGTGTTGTACTAGCTGTCAAACCAGCATCATCGCTAAATAATCCTGATTTGTTTCCAATTAAAACAACCACTGGCCCGTTAGCCATTTCAGCAACTATAGTTGCTCCAGTTGCATTTTCTACAAAAGTTGTCGGAATTGTAACGTTTGCGCCTTCAGCTCCAGCTCCCATGTTGACAAGTCCAGGTTCTCTGTTGATGATAATACATGCAACAGCACCTGCATTTTGAGCATTCATAGCTTTTGTTCCAAATTCACAGGTATTACGATAAATAACGGCAATTTTACCTGTTAAATCGTTTACTAGAGGGTTGCAGCCTTCTTGGGCGACAGGGTTCCCTTGTGGGTTAGTACCAGCTGAAGAGTCATCAACCATCATTAAGGTGTCTTCCACGTATGTGCCGGGCACCATAAAGTCTGGTGTACCCCATCCTCCAGATGGTGGCGCCCAGGTAAATCCATAATTACCACCAATTGAACTTGGTGATTGAACGGCAAATATTACTTGAGAATGAGCCATAAGAGTCATTCCAAGAAAACCGATAAAAAGTAGTGTTTTTCTCATGTTATAATAAATTTTAGTTTCAAATTTACAACAAAAGTGCGTTATTTAAAAATCAAAGAAAAAAAAGAAGTAAATTTATTTAGAAATCATTGCTTTTAGATACTCTCTATTCATTCTTGCAATGTTTTCAAGAGATATTCCTTTTGGACATTCTATTTCACAAGCCCCTGTATTTGTGCAACTTCCAAAACCTTCTTCATCCATTGCATTTACCATTTTAAGCACTCTTTCTTTCGCTTCTACTTTTCCTTGTGGAAGAAGAGCTAACTGAGATACTTTTGCCGATACAAAAAGCATTGCTGAAGCATTTTTACAAGTTGCAACACATGCGCCACAACCAATACATGTTGCTGCTTCAAATGCTTTATCTGCATCTTCTTTTGGTATAGGTGTGGCGTTTGCATCAATGGTGTTTCCAGATGTATTGACGGAGACATAACCACCAGCATTCATTATTTTATCAAATGATGACCTATCAACCACTAAATCTTTAATAATGGGAAATGCTTTTGCTCTCCATGGTTCAATATAAATGGTATCTCCATCGTTGAATTTACGCATATGCAATTGACAGGTTGTTACTTCTCTGTCAGGTCCATGAGCTTCTCCATTAATGTACATGGAACACATTCCGCAGATTCCTTCACGACAGTCGTGGTCAAAAGCAACAGGATCTTCGCCTTTTTCAACCAACTCGACATTAAGAACATCAATCATTTCCAAGAATGACATATCACCATCTATATTATCAATAGGATAAGTAACTAGTTTTCCTTTTTCTTCTAGATTTTTTTGTCTCCAGATTTTTAAAGTTAGTTTCATTTTTTTGTATTAATTATATAGTTGGTTATTTATAACTTCTTTGTACTAATTTAATATTTTTATAAACTAAATCTTCTTTGTGATGGTTAGGCTCTGAAGGGTCACCGGAATATTCCCAAGCAGAAACAAAGGTGTAGTTTTCGTCATCTCTTAAAGCCTCTCCTTCATCTGTTTGTGATTCTTCTCTAAAGTGTCCTCCACATGATTCTCTTCTGTTAAGAGCATCTATAGCCATCAATTCACCCAACTCGATAAAGTCGGCTACACGAAGAGCTTTTTCGAGTTCAGGGTTAAGTTCATTAACAGAGCCAGTGATACGGACATTTTGATAAAATTCTTCACGAATAGCCTTTATTTCATTTATTGCCGATTTTAAGCCCGAATCATTTCTAGCCATACCCACATTATTCCACATCACTTTCCCTAATTTTTTATGAAAATAATCTACAGGTTTTGTTCCTTTGATATTCATTAATTTTGAAATGTTTTCTTTTACTTTTTCTAAAGATTTTTCAAATTCGGGTGTTTTGGTGGAAATAGGTCCAGTACGTATATCATCTGCTAAGTAATCTCCAATTGTATATGGTAATACAAAATATCCATCAGCAAGTCCTTGCATAAGTGCAGATGCTCCTAACCTGTTGGCTCCATGGTCTGAAAAATTGGCTTCTCCAGTGATGAAACAGCCCGGGATAGTGCTCATTAAGTTGTAGTCTACCCATAAGCCACCCATCGTATAATGCACAGCAGGGTATATTTTCATAGGAGTATGATAAGGATCATCATCCACAATTTTATAATACATTTGAAACAGGTTCCCATATTTGGTTTCTATGACCTTTCTTCCAAGGTCTAAAATTTCTTCTTCAGATGGGTTTTCAAGGTTTAAAATTTGTACTTTTTCCTTTCCGTAACGTTCTATTGCGGAAGCAAAATCAAGATAAACAGCTTCACCAGTATTGTTAACGCCATAACCTGCGTCACAACGTTCTTTTGCAGCTCTTGATGCAACATCTCGAGGGACAAGATTGCCAAATGAAGGGTATCTTCTTTCTAAATAATAATCTCGATTCTCATTGGGAATATCAGTTGGTTTTAATTTTCCTTCTCTTATTGCTAAAACATCTTCCATGTTTTTAGGAACCCATATTCTTCCATCATTTCTTAAAGACTCTGACATTAGGGTAAGTTTGGATTGATGGTCGCCTGAAACAGGAATACATGTGGGGTGTATTTGTGTAAAACATGGATTAGCAAAAAAAGCTCCTTTTTTATGTGCTTTCCATGCTGCGGTTACATTTGAACCCATGGCATTAGTTGACAGAAAAAAGACATTTCCATATCCTCCTGTGCCAAGAACTACTGCATGAGCAGAATGCTTTTCTATTTCTCCAGTAACTAAGTTTCTTGCTATAATACCTCTTGTTTTTCCTTCAACAATAACAAGGTCAAGCATCTCATGTCTTGAATACATTTTTATTTTTCCTTTGCCTATTTGGCGTGACATTGCCGAATAAGCACCAAGAAGCAGTTGTTGTCCAGTTTGCCCTTTAGCATAAAAAGTTCTAGAGACCAAAACACCTCCAAATGATCGGTTGTCTAGCATTCCTCCGTATTCTCTCGCAAAAGGAACACCTTGAGCTACACATTGATCAATGATACTTGCACTTACTTCTGCAAGACGATGCACATTTGCCTCTCGAGATCTGTAGTCTCCTCCTTTAATGGTGTCATAAAATAACCTATAAACAGAATCTCCATCTCCTTGATAGTTTTTTGCTGCATTTATACCTCCTTGTGCAGCAATTGAATGGGCTCTACGTGGAGAATCTTGAAAACAAAAAGTTTTGACATTATACCCAAGCTCGGCGAGTGAAGCAGAAGCAGCACCACCAGCTAAACCAGAACCAACAACAATAATATCAATAAGTCTTTTGTTTGCAGGGTTGACAAGTTTAATTTTACTTTTATGATTAGACCATTTTTTGTCAATGGGTCCTTCTGGAATTTTTGCTTTTAAAACAGACATAATATCATATTTGATTTAAAAAAATCATTATAGGAATGATTGCAAATCCCAATGGGACTAAAACGGCAAATAACATTCCTGAAAATTTAATAATTGAGTTGTAGCTAGAATGATTTATTCCAATAGATTGGAAGGCAGAAGAAAATCCATGCCAAAGGTGAAATGAAAGAACAATCATGGATAGCACATAAAATAAGGTGAAATACAACGCATTTTTGTTTTTTGGAAAACCATAAATGCTTTTATCTTGTCCAAAAAACGAAAACACAAGAGAGTGAAGATCTTTGTATCCTTCTCCAATCATAATATTTGTTCCTTTATGATATAATTCAGTGTCATTTTTAACAGTTACAACATCATTATTCCGTGGAATAGGTTGTATACTTGGGTTGTGTGTAAAATAAAACATGGAAGAATCCTCCATAAACTGCTTGTCCTGTTTAATCTTGTAAACGTGAAGAGGGAAAGGGGTGTTTGTTTTTTCTATTTTAGCTTTATACCAAAAATTTGCCATATGCATTACGATAAAAACAAGAATTAGTGAGCCAAGCATAGCCATATTTCTTGATGTTGATGAACTGTTTGCATTTGCATTGTTTTTTGCATATCCCTGTGGCCTAGATCTTTTATTTTTTATTGTTAAAAGAATACCATCTACAGAATGAAAAATAATGGAGAAATAAGTAAGGTATGATAATATTTTAACCATTGGATTGTGCGCCATGAAATACGCATATTCATTAAAAGCAATTCTCCCTTCTTCACCAGCTTTAAGAATAAGTTGAAGATTTCCTAAAAGATGTCCAACAAGAAAAATGCATAAAAAAAGACCTGTTAAAGCCATCCAGTATTTTTTGGCTATTGATGATTTAAGTAATGCCGATTTACTCATTATAAATGTTCTTGAATGAATTAAATTAGTTGCAAATTTACTTTATTGAACAATTGTAAAATGCTTTTGTTCTTATTTAAAATGAATCTAGATAAGAGGGTGGGGGAGTCTGCTAGGTCTTATTTTTATAGTGAATATTGCTATTCTGAATAGATTTATTTTTATTAGCAAGTTGCCCACAAGCCGCATCAATATCTTTTCCTCGACTTCTTCTTACGTTTACGATTAAGTTTTTTGATTCCAAAAAAGATGCAAATGCATTTACTTTGGATTGTTTTGCTTGTTTTAGAGTTCCTTCATCAATAGGGTTATATTCGATTATATTTATTTTACAAGGGACTGATTTTGAAAAAGTCGCTAATTCTGCTGCATCTTCGATTTCATCGTTAAATCCATCAAAAATAATATATTCAAAAGTTATTCTGCTTCCTGTTCTATTATAAAAGTGTTTTAGAGATTTTGAAAGATCCAATAAGTTGTTACTTTCATTAATTTCCATGATTTTATTTCTTTTTTTATCATTAGCGGCATGAAGCGATAAAGCTAAATTAAACCTGACGTTATCATCACCAAGCTTTGTAATCATTTTAGCTATTCCTGCTGTGGATAGGGTTATTCTTTTTGGTGACATGGCAAGTCCATTTTCAGAGCATAAAATTTCGGCTGATTTAAGAACATTTTTGTAATTAAGTAAAGGTTCACCCATGCCCATATAGACGACATTTGAAATGGTTCTATTTAGATTTTGTAGTGAAATATTATTTAATAAAACAACTTGGTCTACAATTTCACCAGGGGTGAGATTCCTTAATAATTTAAGTTTTCCAGTAGCACAAAATTCACAAGATAAGCTACAGCCCACCTGGGAAGAAATACATGCAGTTGACCTTGTTTTAGTTGGTATTAATACTCCTTCGATGATTTGATTTTCTCCTACACAAAATGCACATTTTACAGTTTTGTCATTACTAACCTGTTTATCGCTTAAAGAGATATAATCAATGAAAAAATGTTCATCTAGATCTTGAGTTAATTTTTTTCCAAGATTAGGCATAGACTCAAATGAATGGGCATTCTTTTTCCACAACCACTCATTTATCTGTTTTTCACGAAAAGGTTTGTAGCCTTTTTGAATTAACCATTCATGAATGTAATCCGAATTTGCGTTTCTGATATTAACCTTACCTACAGACATATTTTATCTAAAAGTAAAGATTATAATTATGTAATTGCTAATTGATTTATCGGTTTAGCATTACAGGCATGACAAGCATAAGAAGGTTTTCGTCTTTGTTATCTTTAGAATGAATGGGCATTAAAAGTCCAGCTCTGTTTGATTCACTCATCGCTAATTGAATTTCTGAAGTTTCAAGGTTATTTAGCATATCCATTAAAAAACGAGAATTAAATCCGATTTCCAAATCGTCACCATTATAGTTGCACGTTAATCGTTCATTTGCTTCGTTTGAAAAATCAACATCTTCAGCTGACAGATTTAAATCCGAACCAGCTAATTTGAGTTTTATTTGATGTGTTGTTTTATTTGAAAACAAAGAAACACGTTTAATAGAGCTTAAGAACTGATTTCTGTCAATGGTAAGAATATTTGGGTTTTCTTTTGGAATAACCGCTTCGTAATTTGGGTATTTCCCATCAATTAAGCGACAAATTAAAGTAATATCATTAAAGGAAAAAATAGCATTAGATGTATTGTATTCAATTTTTACTTCTTCATCTCCTCGAATGTTATTTTTTAAAAGATTTAAAGGTTTTTTTGGTAAAATAAACGAAGCATTACCTTTTGCTGTAAAATCAGTTCTAGAATAACGAACTAGTTTGTGAGCATCAGTAGCAACAAAAGTGATGTCTTTTTCTGAAAATTGACAAAACACACCGCTCATAACCGGTCTTAAATCATCATTTCCAGTAGCAAAAATAGTTTTATTGATAGCTTTGGATAAAATTTCACCTGTAATATTCACAGAGTTTTTGTTGTCTAATTTTGGTACTCTTGGGTATTCATCACCATTAAACCCAACCATTTTTGATTTCCCATTATCATAAGCAATTTCAATAGAAAAATCAACTCCAACTTTAAATGTGCATGGCTGTTCAGGTAGGTTTTTCAAAATATCTAAAATTAATTTTGAAGGAACTGCAATTTTTCCGACTTCTTCTGATTGAATTTCTAAACTTGTAGTCATTGTTGTTTCAAGATCTGAAGCGGAAATAGACAAGTGCTTGTTATTTATTTCAAATAAAAAATTATCTAAAATTGGAAGGTTATTGCTGCTGCTTAGCACTCCTGATATACTTTGAAGGTGTCGAAGAAGTAATGTGCTGGAAACGATAAAATTCATTTTTTTCTAATTTTTCAAGTGGATTATTGTTGTTTTATGACAAGCTTAATGCTATAGCATACAAAACTAACAAAAAGTATGTAAAACTAACTTTCTTAATAGTTATTTTCTATGACATCTTCTACATCCATTTCTGGAAAATAAACATGTCCTTGAATTATTTTATTAAAAACATAGAATTGGCATTTGACAAGATTACCATTTTGAAGTTCACACCAGAATTTATCCATATTCATATCTCTAACTTCCATTGATTCATTTATTGGGATATTTTTTGAAGTTATTTTATACATTTTAAGTTGAGTACTTTTTCCTGACTTTTCTTTAAGCGTTAGAATTGAAAAAGGAGTAGCGCTTTTTACACTATCGACTTGTTGTTTTGAGAGTTCATAATTTGGTCCATTAAAATGTACTCTGCGAAACTCCTGAAGATATTTGTATATTTTGGATTGTTGTGCTTTTAGTTTTTTGCCTTTATATTTTACATAAGGTTGTTTTTTTTCATTAAAAACCTCAAAATCCCTATTGGATTCATTAGGAAATTTTAATTTAACGGATTCTATTTGATTTAAATTAAGTGCGAAAATTTGAGTACACATCCATTTTCTTTTATCTGCAAAAAATCGAGGATCAATAAATCCTTGTTCGCCTTTTATTTTCATGATAACAGGATTCGTGCTTTTTCCATCTTTTTTAGAATGAAGCAGCATGACTTGTCCATAGTGATCTTGCCATGCAGGACCTATATACCAGGTTTTATCCCATTTGTTTTTGCTGTAGATATCAACTTTTATATGCTGTGCCACCATTACATCATTAAATTTTTTGAGAGAAGCGTCTGGCAAATAACCTTTAAACTCAATATTTTTAATGGTTTCCAATATAAACTTAACGCTTTGTTGATTTATACATCCATTTTCTCCGTCTTTCCATGTATTTCCTTTTCGATTTAAAGTGATTTTATTTGCATTAACATCAGTAATAATTATTTTATTGATGTTAAGTGTATCAGAAATTGAAAATTCAATCAGTTCAGTGTCTGACTTATCATCATTTTTGATTAATTCTTTGGCATAAAAAGCAAGGAGAGTAATGCCTAGAACTCCAAAAATAATAATCAATGTTTTTTTAAGCAGATTATTTTTTTGCATAACGATATTTTCTCAGATATTGTATGGCCATTCCGATCAACAAAACAGATAAAATTGGAATGCCTAAGTTTAACAATTTCAACATTTTTCCTTTTTGTTGTACTTTCTTTAGATTAATTGGACGAAATTCAATATTTCGACTTCTTATCTCAATTAATGAATGATCCCCCATCATATAATTAACCAAGTTTTGAAGGAAAATTTCATTTCCAATTTTTATAACTGGAAGTTGTCCTCTAAGCATATAAGGAAGTAAATCAAAGTCAAACTCTAAAGGGCTGTATCCCTCGAGTATTTTTTTTGTAATGTTTTTATATCTTCCAGTTTTTTTATCATAGACAGAGTCGTAATCATTTGCTATCCACCTTCCATTACCTACAAGTAAAACTTTACTTTCTTTAGTTCCTTTATCAAGATATTTTGAATTTGGATTTTTTGAAAATTCAGGAGAGATTCTGTTTTTAAAGTGAGAATCAAAAACTCCTTCACTTATTCCGGCCAAACAATGCTGGGTATTCCCAAATTTTTCTTTTTCAAATAATTTTATTTCTTGGAAACTTACTATGGGACAAGTTCCAGATGATCTTGAGTTTAATGATGAGCTTAATATTGGAGAACAAACAATGTTCTTTTTATTTGTAAATTTTATCTCACTCGAGTAATTAAGCAAAACAGGAGGTAAAAAATCGCTATAAACAGGGTGGTTAACTGATTTAGTTAAAAGTTTGTAATGCCATGGCTGTTTAGGTTGTTTAGAATATGGGAAAATCATGAGATTACAGCTTTTATCCCAGATGTAATGATCGGCATCTAATTTTAAGCCATAATCAAATAGTAGGTTGTTTAATTTTGGATTGTGTCTAGTGGTATAAGTATAACCTCGGTTTTTCAACGAATCTTCACTAATTTTAAGTCCGTCAATAAAACACATTAATTTCCCCCCTTTCATTAAAAATTGATCAATAATATATAAATCTTTATCGCTGAATTCTTTTTGTGGTCTTGCTATAATTAATCCATCGAGTTCATTTAATGAAGATAAACTGTCGTTTAATTTTACATCGGAAACATTATAATCTGATTTCAATAATGCTCGAGCATAAAAGGTCTCAATGTTTTTAAGTTCGCCATGTCCATGAAGGAAACCAATTCGAGGTTTTTTTGTCTGCATTGCTCGTTTCATGGAGCTAATAAGCTCGTATTCTAGATTTTTTATTCCTTCAATTACCACTTTGTTTAAATCTGATATATTAAAAGGGTTTTCTGGCGTAGTTCCAGGTAGTAATTGAATAATATTTACATTTTCACCACCATAATTAATAATAGCACCTGGCCAAATGGTTAACTGGTTGTTGGTTCCATTTTTTGTAAAATGAATATCCATAGGAAGTATTCCATTCCCTTTGGAATAAATTGATTCTTGCAGTGCTTGATTGTCATTTTCATTTCCTTGGTTAGGGTCAATAAAAATGTATTCAATCCGATCGCCAACGATTTCTTTAAAATCATTTAGTTTGTCTTTTAAGGTGTTTTGAAAGAATTTAAGATCAGCAGGTAAATTCCCATCTAAATAGATCTTTAGGCTTAATCGATTTTTAAAGTTAGAGGAGTCCTTTAAAAAGGCAACAGAGCCTTCAGAGATTGAATACCGTTGATCTGCTGTCATATCTAAACGGGAATATTTATATGCACTAATTATATTAACAAGCAGTAGGAAAACAACGATAATTATTAGTGTAGCCCAATTATACAGTTTAAATTTCTTCAAAATATCTTTTGCTTTTTTCATTATTTTCTACTTGTTTTTATTACATGTAAAGCCATAAAAAAGAAAAGATAAATGACGCTTAAAAAGTAAACAATATCTCTAGAATCAACCACTCCTTTTTTGATAGATTCATAATGATATGAGATGCCGCAATATTGAATTATGGAATCAAATTCTCCCATAAACCCATATGAGCCAATAAGTTGAAATCCATAAAAAAGAAACCAACAGATAAACATGGATAAAACAAATGCAACAATTTGACTATTGCTTATTGAAGATGCAAAAATACCAATAGAGACAAAGCATGAACCTAATAAGATTAATCCCATATAGGAGGTAAGAGCAGCACCACTGTCGATATTTCCATCTCCAAGGTATGACATAGAAAAATAATAGATTAGTGTTGGTAATACAGATATCACAAATAAGGAAACTGCCGCAAGGTATTTTGCCAAAAGTATTTGAAAGGAAGAAATTGGTCTTGTGGCAAGCAACTCCATTGTTCCAGTTCTTTTTTCTTCTGCAATAGAGCGCATTGTTATGGCGGGAATTAGTACAAGAAAAATAATAGGAGAGAGGTTGAAAAATGGAATTAAATCTGCTTCAGAGCCATCAAGTAAATTCGCATCATTTGGGATCATCCAATGGAAAAGACCAGAAGTGATGAGGTAAATAATGATAAAGACATAGCCAATAATTGTGCTAAGGAAATTTTGGACTTCTTTTTTATATAATGAAAACATAATTTAATAGAGGCAAATTTAAAATTTCTTATGCAATGAGTTCATGTTTTGATAAATCATTTTTTATTTCTTCACGAATTTTAATCAATTCTTTAGTTTTATTTTGTTTTAAATCAATTATTCTAAAAATGATTTTTATTTGTTTTATCCAGTAGTATGAAATACTACCAAAAATTCCAATTGAAAGGAAATAGACAATAGAAATCCACATGTTGTTAATCAAAAACTTATCAAGTAATACTATTATAGGAATATTAATCAATGTGATGATTAATGCCCCTAGCATCATTTTAACAGAGCTCCAGAAAACTGGGCGTTTGAATTTTTTCTCAATCCATACCTTAAGAGGCAAGTAAGGCAGGTAAGCGTGAAAGAATCCAAGGACAGCTATTGGAAAAAATAAAATAAGAAGTAAGGTGTTTTTTAATAAATATTTATTTTTTGAATTTAATTCATTAATACAAATGTCTTCTATTTTATTAACGTCTAGCGATTTAAAATAATTCTCAAGTTTTGAATTCAGAACTGCTTTTACTTGTTCATCGAGTCGATTTAATTTATCGGCAGTCTGCTGACTCATTTTATACCTCTGTTCAAGATTGAATTGATGATTTTGATATTTCACATTTATTCCTCTTCCAGTTATTCTCATGATGTTCTCATGTAAAAGAGAATCGTCTTTATTTTCAATGTATGTGATTTGTTTTTTTAATAAATCCTCAACTTGTTTATTTACTTTGTTAATTGTTATTAAAGGATTGTTTTTGTATTGGTCTTTAAAATTATTCAAACAAATTGGTTTTGAATTACAGATAACTAATTCGCTATCAAAAATATTTGGATTTGCATAATTGCATCCAATTGCTGCAATATAAATTGGAGCTTTCCAGTTGTTTTGTTCAAGAGCAATGAATCCGATTCTAACCGCTCCTTTCTTTAAGGGTTTTAGTCTTCTGATAAAGACATCATCTGTAAAACCTTCTCCAAAAATCAAGATGTTTTTCTTTTTTATTAATATTTGAGAGCAAGCGTTGAATATTTCTGAGTTTTTCTCTTTTGTGTTAACTCCGTCTTGCTGTCTGTAGATGGGCAACATATGTAGGTTTTTAAAAATCGGTTTTGTGATTTTTGTAAAAACATCAGCGCGACCTAAAAAATAACATACGGGTTTGTTTAGGATTGCTAAAATTACTGGATCCATAAATGCTGCAGCGTGATTACTAACATATATAGTGCTGCTATGCGTTTTTTTTGATTTGTTGAGAATAAGGTGTTTTCTAAAAAAAATCCTGACGGGATATTGAATGATTGTCCAGCAGAAAAAATATAGTCCCTTCATTATTTGTGGTGATGAATCATTGCGAAATTACATTTTTTAAAAGTAACTTTATGCTTTGATTTTAGAGTGTTATAAACGTTCAATAGTGGAAGAATTAATTAATGATAATTGGAGAAATATTTTAAAAAAAGAATTCAAGAAAGATTATTTTTTAAAATTAAAATCATTTGTAGATAACAGCTATCTAAAACCGAATTTGGTTTTTCCTTCAAAAGAACTAATTTTTCGAGCGCTTAATTGCTGTGATTTTGAAAAGATTAAAGTTGTTATTATAGGTCAGGATCCATATCCAGGGAAAGGACATGCCAATGGATTAAGCTTTTCAGTGAGTCCAGAAACATTTCCTTTGCCAAAAAGTTTAAAGAACATTTTTAAAGAACTCCAAAATGATTTGGATTGTGGCATTCCCAAAACAGGAAATCTTGAAAAATGGGCAAATCAAGGCGTATTGTTATTGAATTCCGTTTTAACTGTAGAGTCTGGTTGTCCTGATAGTCACTCCAATAAAGGTTGGGAGGTTTTTACAGATAAAATTATTGAATTAATTAGTATTAAAAGCGATGTGGTTTTTATTTTATGGGGAAATAAATCACAAAAAAAATCTTATTTAATAAACTCTTCAAATAACTTAGTGCTTAAAGCACCTCACCCTTCTCCTTTATCTGCATATCGCGGATTTTTTGGGTGTTCCCATTTTAGTTTGACAAATAATTATTTACTTTCCAAATCAAAGAAACCTATCGATTGGGTGCTTTGACATTTTTTATATGAGACCAAAATAATACAGCATCGTAGGAAAAGTGTGCTGATATTGCGAACCATAAACCAAAAGATTCAAATCCCCATGATAAAAGCAAAACAAAAGGAAGAACAACTACCCCGTATAGAGAGTAACGCCAATTAAAAGGGTTAAGATAGCCATGGATAGCAACAAACAAAATGGAGGTAATGATGATTCCTAAATAATGCTGCATTCCAACTCTAAAAAGGACCTCTTCTCCAAAGCCGGCACAAAATGAAATAAATAAAGCATCCCATCTTGTGATTTTCATGGAAGAAATCATTTTGTCTAAATTCAATGGAAGCTGTTTAAATATAGGTGCTTGCAATATAATAGAAGCAAAAAAGGCATAAACAAATCCGAACTGAAGCCCATATCCAATTTCAATAATTCCAATTTTTTCAACTTGTAAAAGCTGGGAAATTGAGAAGTCTTCAAAGTAGTAAAGGATGCCCCAAACAGGTAATGGAAAAATCAAAAGCGTGACCCAGGCTAGAAGTAATACTTTTTTGCGGTTCAAGGTGTTTTTATTTGTGTTATATAATGAAAATTAATGGTTGTTTTTTTTCCAGTATTCATTCAATAAAACGATAAAACGACGAGTCATGGAGTTGCTATAATCCTTCGATCGAAAACTTCCTATCCATTGAAGTCCTTTAATGGCGTTAGTTAAAAAGATTTCTTCAGCAGATAATAAGTTTTGAGGCATAATGCTACATTCATAAACTTTTATTTTATTAGAAATAGCTAGATTGATGACTTGCATTCTCATTGTTCCTGCTAGGCATCCATCATCTAAACTAGGTGTGTATAGTACACCATTATGAACTATGAAAACATTGCTATTAGAGGTTTCAATTATCTGCCCTTTTTCATTAATCATAAATAAATCATCAAGATTTTTCTCCTGTGCTTTAATTGCTGCCATCACATATGGCAAACAGTTTTTTGTTTTAAATAATGAAAGAAAGTTTTTTTGAAGTTTAATGTCTTGGTAGATATCTACCTTAAGTCCAACAGGGTTTAATTCGAAATAATTTTCAGGAAAGTGTTGCATTTCAAGATGATAGCTGCATCCATTTGTTATTGGAAGAAAAGTGCCCCCCGGAGATCTATCAATAGATAATCGACACCGAGCTCCTGATTGAACATTTGACTTTTCAATAAGATTCTTTATTTCTTTTGTAAAAAAGTCGCTATCGAACTTATCGGGCCATTCAATTTTTAAAGCGTTTGCACCATCTTTTATTCTTGAAATATGGTTTGAAACATTAATAGGTTTCCCATTAATAATTCGAATGCTTTCAAATAATCCATCGCCAAAAAGGTGTGCTCGATTACTGGACGATATGCTTGGAGAATCGAAAGGGATTATTTTCCCATTATTATTGACATAAGGTAATGACATATCACAAAGATATTAGTTCTATAAAATTAACACCTTTTTGAGGGCAAATTAAAAGGATATAAATAATTCCAAAAAGAGCTCCTCCAATATGAGCGTCATGCGCAATGTTCCCTTTTCCTTTTCTTAGTGCAAAAAATTCAAGAGCAAGGTAGATAGGACCGAAAATATATGCCGGAATAGGAAATGGAAAAAAAAGAAGCATTAATTCTAGTTGTGGATGCCATAAAATAAAAGCAAAAACTACTGCAGAAACACACCCAGATGCCCCTAGAGATGCGTAGGAAGAATTGTTTTGATTTCTATAATAAGGCCCTATAGTTGCAAAAAGCCCTCCTACAAAATAGATAATATAAAAATGTAATATTCCTGTGTCTGGATTAAATTGCATCAAGGATTTAAATAAGATTTCACCTAAAAAAAATAAAGAAAACATATTAAAAAGGAGGTGGGAATAGTCTGCATGAATAAAAATGTGCAATAACATTCGATTGTATTCTCCTGATTTTTTTATTAGATATGGAGAAAATAAACATTTTTCCATCAGTGGTTTGTTTTGAAATGCATTGAAAGAAACCAGTACAGTTGCTGCTATAATCAGATAAAAGCCTATCATTTAATTTTCTCTTGTTTGGAGTATTTTTGTCGAAATTAGTGTTTTTGTAGCTTTCTATTTATTTTTGATTAAATTTCAGTATGTTAATTTCTCCTTCTCTATTATCATGTGACTTCGCTAATGTACAGCGTGATGTTGAAATGTTAAATAAATCACAGGCAGATTGGTTTCATATAGATATAATGGACGGCGTCTTTGTTCCCAATATTTCTTTTGGAATACCTGTTTTAAAGGCAATATATAGGCATGCTAAAAAACCTTTGGATGTTCATTTAATGATAGAAAATCCGGATGCTTATTTGTCTGCATTTAAAGATGCGGGAGCACATCTTTTAACTGTTCATTATGAAGCTTGTAGGCATTTACATCGAACAATTCAAGCAATTCATGATTTAGAGATGAAGGCAGGTGTTGCACTTAATCCACATACTCCTGTTTCTGCTATTGAAGAAATAATTACTGATCTTGATGTTGTTTTGCTTATGTCTGTTAACCCAGGATTTGGTGGACAGAAATTTATTGACGCAAGTTGTCAGAAAGTAGAAAAGCTAAAAGAATTAATTGTTAAAACAAATTCAAAGGCCTTAATAGAAATTGATGGTGGTGTAAATTTAAAAACGGGATCTATGCTTGCTAAAGCAGGTGCTGACGTAATAGTTGCAGGAAGTTTTGTTTTTAACTCTACAGATCCTTCAAAAACTATTGGAGAGCTTAAAATGCTATCCTAAGACAGTAAATAACCTATTATTGCTAGCGTTAGAGAACCAAGACCAAAAATCAATATAAATAATCTAAAAAATTTTCCAGGAATTATTTTTTTCTTGTGTAGAGCTTCTACTTTATAGTTTATTTTTTGAGCCTTGTTGAAATCATTTTTATGGATTCCAAATAAATGATACAATACTCCTCTAGATTCATTGGTGCTTTTTTCAAACCAGATTTTGTTGTTTTTTAATTCCATTAGAAAACTATCTGCTCTTTTTTTATCTCTAAATCTAAAAACAACGTAATTGTTATTGTTAGGATGCTTAACATAATTAACAAAGCCAAGGTCTATACTGTGATCTATTGGGTTATCCATTTGGTGTTGTATTCTAATGGTTTACGATGTCCTTTAGGCCATTTTATGGATGGATAACCAATATAAATTAAACCTAAACATTTATCTTGTTCTTTTAGACTTAAAAAAGAGTTCATTTCTTTTGTATAAATTAATTTTGGTGTTGACCAAAAAGAACCAAGTCCATATGCGGTACAAGTAAGTTGAATGTTTTGAATAGCGCATGCAACAGCCTCTATTTCTTCTATTTCAAGAATTTTTTCTTCTTTTTGACGAGACATACTAACAGCAATAACAACTGATGAAATTAATGGCCTTTTGGTTAATTTGTTTAACTTTTGCATGCTTTGATTTTCTGTCTTTATTTTTTCAAGATATAGGTTATTTAGAAAAACACTTAGTTTTTCTTTTCCCTCTTCTACGAAAACAGAAAATCGCCATGGTTGTGTATTTCCATGTGTAGGTGCATATTGCGCATTATTTAAGATTAATTCAACTTGTTCTTTATGGACTATTCTGTCTGAAAATTGTTCAGGATAAATTGTTCTTCTATTTTGAATTAATTCTGTTATTTCAGATAGGTTATGGCGCATTAATTATTCATTAGATTTATAGCATGACTTACTTTTTCTTTTGATAGTGCTATATCCAATACTTCTTTCATGTTTTTTACATAATGAAATTTAAGCCCTTTCAAATATCTAAATTCAATTTCCTCTATATCACATTTGTTTTTATGGCATAAAATAATTTCATTGATTTCTGCACGTTTAGCAGCTAATATTTTTTCTTTAATCCCTCCAACTGGCAAAACATCACCACGAAGAGTAATCTCTCCTGTCATTGCCAAGTTTTTCTTTACTTTTTGTTGTGTGAAAAGCGATGCTAAAGAGGTTAGCATTGTTATTCCTGCACTAGGCCCATCTTTTGGTGTAGCTCCTTCTGGAACATGAATATGGATATTGTATTGATCAAAAACCGATTGAGGCAGGTTTAGCCAATCGCTATGTGACTTTAAAAATTCGAGTGCGATTATTGCAGATTCTTTCATCACATCTCCAAGATTTCCTGTCAAAGTTAGTTTTCCTTTACCTTTTGTTAAGGAAGATTCTATAAATAATATTTCCCCCCCAATTGATGTCCAAGCCAAACCAGTTACAACTCCTGCAACTTCATTATTTGAATATTTTGTCTTGGCTCTACCAGCACCTAAAATTGAGAACAAATCAGATTCTTTTATCAAAACTTCATATTTTTCATCAGAAGCTATTTGACGAGCTCTGTTTCTAATAACTTTTGCAATGGTCTTGTCTAAACTTCTGACTCCAGATTCGTTTGTATATTCTTCGATAATTTTTATTAGAGTCTTTTTAGATAATCGAATTTTTGACTTATCCAATCCATGATCTTTAATCTGTTTTGGTAAAAGGTGTCTTTTAGCAATTTCTAATTTTTCTTCAATACTGTAGCCATTTACTTCGATGATTTCCATTCTGTCTCTAAGAGGAGCTTGTATAGAAGAAAGATTGTTAGCAGTTGCTATAAACATGACATTTGACAGATCAAATTCAGTTTCTATATAATTGTCATAAAATGCTTTGTTTTGTTCTGGATCAAGAGCTTCAAGTAGTGCTGAAGAAGGGTCACCATGATTACTTGCTCCAAGTTTATCGATTTCATCTAAAATAAAAACTGGGTTAGATGTTTTGGCTTTTTTTATTTGTTTAATAATTCTACCTGGCATTGCCCCGATGTATGTTTTTCGATGTCCTCTAATTTCTGATTCATCATGTAATCCACCAAGAGACATGCGAACATATTTTCTTCCGACAGCTTCTGCTATGCTCTTCCCTAATGAAGTTTTTCCAACACCAGGAGGGCCATAAAAACATAGAATAGGAGATTTCATGTTTCCTTTTAATTTTATAACAGAAAGGTATTCAAGTATTCTTGTTTTTACTTTTTCAAGTCCATAATGTTCTTTGTTGAGAATTCGTATGGCTCTTTTAAGGTCTAGTTTATCTTTTGAATAATGATTCCATGGCAAATCTAGTAATAGGTCAAGGTAATTTAGCTGAACGCTGTATTCGGCTCCTTGCGGGTTCATTCGTTCAAGTTTATGAATTTCTTTTTTAAAAATATCTTTCACCTCACCATCCCATTTCATTTTTTTCGCTTTTTGGTATAATTCTCTGACATCCTGTTCTTGTGGATTATCACCAAGTTCGTCTTGAATTGTACGCATTTGCTGGTGAAGAAAATATTCTCTTTGCTGTTGATCGATGTCTTTTTTTACTTTGCTTTGAATTTCATTTCGCATCTCAAGCATTTGCATTTCAAATGAAAGATGTTCAAGTAGCTTCATTACTCGGTTTTTTATAACTGTTTCTTCCAGCATTTCTTGTTTTTTTAAAACATCAGCATTCATGTTAGATGCAATAAAATTCACAAGAAAAGTTGGACTGTCTATATTTTTCAAAGCAAATGATGCTTCAGAAGGGATATTTGGACTTTCTTTGATGATTTGCAAAGCAATATCCTTTACACTTTTAATTAATGCTTGTAATTCTTTGTTTTTCTTATCAAATTTCTTTTCATTAAAGACTTTAATTTTTGCTCTTAAATATGGTTTGGATTGTGTTTCTTCGAGCATTTCAAATCTTCTTTTACCTTGAATGATAATGGTTGTACTTCCATCGGGCATTCTAAGGAGTTTGATTATTTGTGCAATAGTTCCAATTTTGTATAAATCATCAAAATCTGGATTTTCTTCGTCTTGATTTTTTTGAGATACAACCCCTATAATTTTATCTCCTTTGTTTGCATCATTAACCAACTTTATAGACATATCTCGACCAACTGTAATAGGAATTACAACTCCGGGAAACAAGACATTGTTTCTTAGTGATAAAATAGGAAGATCTTCTGGAAAAACTTCCTTATTCATATTTTGCTCTTCTTCTGAAGTAATTAATGGGATAAATTCAGCATCTGAATCAGAAACTTTTGAAAAATTTAAAAATTCGGCTCCAAATAATTCGCTCATAGTGGCTTGTTGTTTTGTTCAAAACGACATAAAATCAGTCATTTTGTCATAACTATATGCTTATTAATGAATATATAATATATAGTTACTGTTTAATTTAATATATGCTATTGATTGACAAGCCTTATGCCAAAGATGAAAATCAGACAAAATTGTCTTAATGATTTTGTTGAATATGGTTTAGAATATTAATTTCTTCTGTAGAGAGTTCTTTGCCTCTTCTAGACATCATGTTATTTGCATATTCGATTGCCTTGTTGATTTTATAAGGGACAGAATTTATAGAGTCACACCATGAAAATGATGGGATGTGTTTTGGTGGGAAATTTGCTCCAAAGATATTGCAAGAAACGCCGACGACTGTTCCAGTGTTAAACATGGTATTTATTCCACATTTAGAATGATCTCCCATGCTTAATCCCACAAAAGAGGACTCGGTGTTTACCATTTTGTTTTCTTCATAACAAAAGGTGTCTACAGACCCATAATTGTTTTTTAAGTTAGATGTGTTGGTGTCTGCTCCAAGATTGCACCATTCACCAATAATTGAATTTCCAAGGAATCCATCATGTCCTTTATTGGAATAAGCCTGAAAAACCACATTGTTTATTTCTCCGCCTGCCTTGCAATATGGTCCAATGGTTGAAGGTCCATATATTTTTGCTCCCATTTTAATTGTTGCATTGTCACACAATGCAAGAGCTCCTCTTATGATGCTTCCTTCCATGATAGTGGAATTTTTACCAATATAGATAGGGCCTTCATTTGTGTTTAAAATGGAGGCTTCGATAACGGCACCTTCTTCAATAAATAAGTTGTTGTCAGAGCCTATTAATGTGTTGCTTGAAGATAATTTTTTTGAAACTCTATTGTTGCTTAATAAAATAAAGTCTTGCTCCAAGACTTCTTTGTTTTTTTGAAAAACATGCCATCTTTTACTAATTGAAATGGGTTCTTCTCCACAATAATTCACTTTGACTGTTCCGTTTCCTTTATAAGCTACTTTAAGTTCATTAAAATAAAGTGCTTCATCATCATTTAAATTAATAATTGTTGCAACAAACTCATGGTTAGGAATAATTCCAGCATTAACAATTATAGATTCTTTTGTAGCGTCTCTACAATCAAATTGCTTTGCTAAGTAATTTTCTGTTTTGAAAGATATAATAGCTTCAGGCAAGTAATAAGTCCACCTTTCTTTGTTGGTGAAAACACCAATCCTCAAGTCTCCAACAGGTCTTGTTAGGCTAAGCGGAGCAAATGCTTTATGTAAATCGCTATCATTAAGAATTATATTCATAAAACGGTTTTGTCAGGTTTTTGAAATACCATTAGATGGGTTGAAAGATATGAAATATAATGCTGTAAATGTAAAAAGTCCATTTACAATGAGTAATTCAAATCCAAATTGATAACCAAATAAGATCTCTTTTGAAAAAACATTAAGTAAATAGATTAGCAGTGTAATAAAAAGACAGACAAAAGGAACCCATTTTTCTTGTAATTTACGTTTACTAAATAGCCCAAAAGAAAACAATCCTAATAATGGTCCATAGGTATAACCAGCAATGGTTAATAATTCAGAAATAACACTTTTATCATTTAAATTGTTAAAAATAATGACCACACAAACAAGAACTACAGACATTAAAATGTGTGTGGTGTTTTTGATTTTTTTTTGTTGTTTTTTATTCTTTTTTTCAATGGATAAAAAGTCTACAGAAAAAGAAGTGGTTAATGAAGTAAGAGCAGAATCCGCACTTGAATAAGCTGCAGCAATTAACCCAAGTAAGAAAGTGATAGCCATAGCCATTCCAAGATCTGAATTAAGAGCAATTGTAGGGAAAAGTAAATCTGTTTTTTCAGGAATTACAATCCCTGTCTTTCCAGCATAGATAAATAAAAGAGCTCCTAACATTAAAAATAAAAAATTTACTACAACCAAAACGATGCTAAATGAAATCATGTTTTTTTGAGCATCTTTTAAATTTTTACAACTTAAGTTTTTCTGCATCATGTCTTGATCAAGCCCAGTCATGCATATCGCAATAAATACACCACCTAAAAATTGTTTAATAAAATGGTTCTTTGATAAGAAATCTGTTGAGATAATAAAGTCGTTGTATTTAGATATTTCTGGAGAAACAATAAACTCTGAAAAAGTTAAATCAAGTTTATTTAAGATCATAAACACCCCAATTCCAACAGCTAAAAGCATGAACAGAGTTTGTAATGTATCTGTCCATACAATGGTTTTGATCCCAGCTCTAAAAGTATATACCCAAATAAGTAAAATCGATAAAATTACAGTTAATGAAAATGGCCAAGGGTTTCCAAAAATAAAAATATCATTAAATGCAAATTGTTGCAATACAATAGCGACAAGATATAGCCGAAAGCTTGCCCCTAGAACACGAGAAATCAGAAAGAAAAATGCGCCTGTTTTGTGGCTGTAAAACCCAAAACGTTCTTTTAAATATTCATATATGGAAACAACATTAAGCTTATAATACAATGGTAAAAGCAAAAAAGTAATCACCATATACCCAATTAAATATCCAAATACTACCATCATGTAGCTAAACTTTGAATCGTTTACCCATCCAGGAACAGATATAAATGTTACGCCACTAAGTGAAGCTCCAATCATTCCAAAGGCAACAATATACCATGGGCTTTTTCTGTTTCCGGTAAAAAAAGTTTTAGAATCAGCTCCTTTTGAAGTGAAAAAAGAGATCCCCATTAATAAAGCAAAATAGCCGATTAAAATCCCGATAATGACTTGATTGCTCATTTGTTTTTCGATTAATTCTAGTTCGTTTCTTTTTGGTTCATCCAATTAAGATTTTTGGAGTATAACATGATATATATACAGCTAAAAATCAAATTGGTTATAATGTAAAAAGTGGAGATATTTTCAACAGGAATTAATAAGTAGTATTGAGCTATTGAAGCGATGCTAAATATTATGTAGAGGTGAAAACCTAATTTATGTCCATTGAACATTTTTTGAGCTGCAATAATTCCAAGTGTTGCTAACAAAATAGAAACGGTGTTGAAAAAATAAAAATGTTCATTAATTGCTACTAGAAAATCACCAAGTTGCTCAATTATTTCTACAAGATCTTGATTTGCATCAGATGGGATTTTATACGGTAATGCTGCATCGCTTTTAGAAGGGCCATATATGGCATTAGATATACCAACTATTAGAGATAAACTGTTGTTTATTATCGTTAGTAAACATAATATTACAATTAATGGTGGCCTTCTTTTTTTTTCAAAAAAATAATTGCTCATGTTTTTTTATTCTAATTTGATTAATTGTGAAGTAAATAAATTAACTAATTTATATTACACAAAAATAATTATTTCAATTTAGGTTTTATTGTTCTTGTTGTCTAAGTCTTATTAATTTTGTTTTTAAATTTTACGAGTTATATAATTATGGATTTTAAAAAGATTATTACATGTGTCGAAAAGTTTCATGAAGCTTTTTCAATTAAAAACAACTACAAACCAACGGTAGATTTAAGCAAAGAGGATATCATGCTTCGCTATAATTTGATGCGCGAAGAGAATGAGGAATATCTTGAAGCAGCAAAACAAGGAGATATGATAGAGGTTGCAGATGCACTTGGCGATCAGCTATATATTCTTTGTGGAACTATTTTAAAACATGGAATGCAAGATAAGATTGTGGAGGTTTTTAAAGAAATTCAACGCTCAAACATGAGTAAATTAGATGCTAATGGAAATCCAATATATCGAGAAGATGGAAAGGTTTTAAAGTCGGAATTATATTTTAAACCAAACATTAAAAAAATTCTTGCAGATTAATCTGAATCTTTATCTAGAAGCAACTCAAAAGAAATGGGCAGATGATCCGAATATCTTGTTCGAAAGCTTTTGTGATCATATGGCATAACGACATTTGATGGATTCATTTTTATAAGTTCCCTTCTAATGTCAACTACTTTAAAAGAGTTTTCTTTCATGTCTTCTTTTGAGAAGTCGTTGTAAAAAACATGGTCGTAAGGCTTCCCTTTTTTTATGGTTTCATAAAGCTTTGTGTTTGTAGATAAACATGCTTTGTTTAGGCTATAATATCCTTCATCTTCAAAAGAAATAAACTCATTAATTTTATAGATATTGCAGTCTCCAAGAACAAAAAAATCTTTGTTCTTTTCCTTTTGAGCCCCAATCCATTCAAAAATATTACTTAATTCAGTTTGTCTCCTCAGCTGGGATTCTTTATTGCTGTTAGGTTTTAAATGCACAGGAATTAAGGTAAATGTGGTTTTTTCGTTTAATGATTGAAATGGGAATGCATAAGGAACACGTTCATAGGACGGGTTTGCACTTAATGGAGAAGAGATAAATCCGTAAAACCTTGATGAATCTGTCCTTACTTTATTAGGCTTGTAAAAAACAATCCACCATTCACTTGCTGGAGACGCTGTGTGATTTTTAGTAGGGCCAGTATCATCTGTAGATAACCAATATTTAAATCCATTAGATTGCATTTTATGTGTAAATCCAGCGCTTTCTATGTCTATTTTATAGGGCGTATTATCCGAATGCTTTCCATTCTTTGGAGGTGAAACCATTTCCTGAATAACAACGATATCATATGGCTCTAGAAGCTTTGCTAATTTTTCATTTTCTTTA
>Ga0163108_10000527_pt1 | contig 28572 bp, 19 predicted proteins | sample Fk1155metaG_FD_109644 | JGI IMG/M metagenome (GOLD analysis project Ga0163108, IMG submission 109644) | Marine microbial communities from the Central Pacific Ocean - Fk160115 155m metaG | ecosystem: Environmental > Aquatic > Marine > Oceanic > Photic zone | place: The Central Pacific Ocean...
ATAAAACCGGGAGCCACGGCATTCACCAGGACGCCGCGCGAGGCCATCTCGCGCGCAAGTGAATAGGTCAGGCTGATGATCCCACCCTTGCTGGCGGCATAATTAACCTGCCCCGCGTTGCCGAGCAGTCCAACGACACTGGTGATATTAACGATCCGTCCGGAACGTTGCCTCAACATCTGGCGAGCGGCCAGCCGACAGGTATTGAAAACTCCTGTGAGATTAGCGGCGAGAACATCGTCCCACTCTTCCTTCTTCATTCTCATCACCAGGTTGTCCCGGGTGATACCGGCGTTGTTGACCAGGATATCGATTTTTTCGAACTCCTCGACAGTCCTGTCGATGAGCTCGCTGACGCTATCCCAGCTCGACACGTCACATCCCACGGGCAGAAAACGCCCGGCTGGATGATCCTCAGCCAGCGCCGCGGCCGCGGCCTCGACACCTTCAACGCCCCGGGCGGTGAGAACCAGGTTCGCTCCCTCGGAGGCAAGCTCCGCGGCGATCGCACGGCCGATGCCCCGCGATGCTCCAGTCACGACGGCCACCTGCCCTTTGAGATGCTGTAAAGATTCGCTCATCGATTCATTTTTCTGAAAAAATCACCAACTCTGAACTGGCCCTATCCTATACAGGAACACCCTCCAGATTGTCCAGAGACTCCAGGGTGCCAATAGACTCTACAACGGCCTCTCGATCAATCTTCCGTACATGACCTCGCAGAACCTTTCCCGGTCCCAGCTCCAGTGCCGTGGAGCAATCCAGGCCCAGGACACCGCGCACGCACTGCTCCCACCTGACCGAATTTTCGATCTGGCGCAGCAAACCTTCCCGGATCTCCTCCGGATCATCCACCCGGGTACCGGAATAATTCGCGAAAAAAGGCAGCCGCGGCGGCGAGATGGCCAGCTCTGCCAGCCAGGGTTGAAGCTTCCTGGTCGCCGATTCCATGAGGGCTGAATGATAGGCGCCGGCCACCCGCAGCGCGACCACCTTCCTGGCCCCGGCCTCCTCCAGTCTCCGCGAGCACTCCTCGACACCCTCGCATGTCCCCGAGATCACCATCTCGGCTGGAGAGTTATAGTTTGCCACACCCACCACGAGGCCATCTTCACGCCCCGATGAAACCACCGCCTCGAGCTCGGCCGCGTCCATACCGACCACAGCGGCCATCGTCCCGCTGCTCTCGTCGCAGGCCTCCTGCATAAACTCGCCCCTCTTACCCACGATCTCCAGGGCATCTTCAAATTGAAGCGCGCCCACAAAGACCAGGGCCGAGTACTCGCCAAGGCTCAGACCCGAGGCCGCCGAGGCGGCCAGGCCCTGTCCGAAGCTACCCTCGATACCGCGGCGTTCGGCGAGAGCCTCGAGAACCGCCATCGAATGAAGAAAAATAGCAGGCTGGCTCACCCGCGTGGCGTTGAGCTCTTCGGCCGGACCATCGGAACAGATCGCCAGGACATCGAAGCCCAGGATCTCGCCTCCGCGGCGAAACACCTCCCGCGCACGTCCGGAAGCTTCGCAAAGATCAGCGGCCATGCCGATAGCCTGCGCTCCCTGCCCCGGGAAGAGACAGGCGAAATTGGTATTCTCACGCTCAACGTTCATATCCGATCCCTGTATCTATTGGATTGCCGCTGCCGCCGGCCCGCCGCTGGAAACGATACCCGCCTACCAGCGAACCAGGTTGTAACCCCAGGTCAGGCCTGCCCCGAAGGCCACCAGGAGGACCAGGCTTCCTGCCTGGACCCGCCCCTCCTCTACAGCCTCATGCAGGGCCATGGGAACGGAGGCCGCGGAGGTGTTGCCGTATCGCTGAAGATTGAGGTAGATCTTTTCCTTGGGAATATCAACCTTGCGAAGAACGGTGTCAATAATACGTGAGTTCACCTGGTGCGGAACGACGAGGTCAAGATCGTCAACCGACAGCCCGTTACGTTCGATGGCTGTCTCGATGAGGGTCTGCATGCTCTTGGTGGCGAACTTGAAGACGTCGTTGCCCTGCATCGAGAGGAAATGCAGCTTTCCATCCACCGTGTCATGGGAGGATGGCCGCCTGGCGCCGCCCCCCGGCATGATGATGAGATCTGTGCCGCCTCCATCTGAGCGCAGGTAATGGTCGAGCAACCTCGAATCACCACCCTCCTCCGCCCGCGACAGGACAGCGGCTCCCGCCCCATCTCCAAAGAGGATGCAGGTATTGCGATCGGTGTAATCAATAAACCTCGACAGCGTCTCGGCCCCGAGAACGAGTACGTTTTTATGTACCCCGGTTCGAACCAGGCTCGAGCCCACGGTGATTCCATAGACGAAACCCGTACAGGCGGCGCTGAGGTCGAAGGCGCAGGCATTGGTCGCGCCAAGCAGGTTCTGCACATAGCAGGCACCTGCGGGACAATAAGTATCTGGCGTCAGGGTGGCGAGGATGATGGCGTCGAGGTCTTCAGCCGCAAGCCCTGCCCGGTCGAGAGCCACTCGCGCGGCCTCCAGGGCGAGATCGCTGGTTGACTGATCCTCCGCGGCGATTCGGCGCTCGCGAATACCAGTACGCTTGATGATCCATTCATCACTGGTCTCAACGATCTTCTCCAGGTCCGTATTGGTCAGGACCTTCTCCGGCACATACCTGCCCGTACCGGCTATGCGACATTCGTACATCTTATCTACCTCTAATGAGCTCCACTTCAATCCGCTGAGCAGTCCGCAGCGCCTGCATCTCCACCCGGCTCGGACTCGCTCGAAAGCGTGCGTAGATTCTGCACGATCTCGCTATTGATGTCGACCTCCGCCATCTTATTCGCCATCCGGATGGCGTTGCTGATGGCCTTGGGGCCGCTGCGTCCGTGAGCAATAATAACCGTACCGTTGACGCCAAGCAGGGGCGCGCCGCCGGACTCGGCGTAATCTATCGTGTCTCCGAGCCTGGCAAGGGCCGCCTGAACAAGCTCCGAGACGGCTGAATCGGACTCCCCTGCATCGGCAGACTCTGAAACAACCTGGCTGGCGCCGTCCTTAAACATCAGGAAGAGACGCTCCGCCAACCCCTCGGCGAGCTTGAGAACGATATTCCCGGTAAAACCATCGCATACCGCCACATCACAGGTTCCCCTGAACAATTCCCCCGGCTCCACGTTACCGCGAAAGCTCACATCGCTGGCACGAAAGAGATCGTGTGTCTGCTTGGCCAGGCGATTCCCCTTGGCGTTCTCTTCGCCGATATTCAGAAGCCCGACTGAAGGATCTTCCACCGAATGGATCCTCGAGGCGTAGAGGCTCGCCATGACTCCGTATTGCACCAGGTGCTCCGGCCGAGCCTCAACATTGGCCCCGACATCCATGAGAATGAGAGGCTTGATGCCTACATTCAATACCACGGCGATGCCGGCCTTCCTGACCTCAGGCAGAGTTCGCAGCAAGAGCGAGGCTGCCGCCACGCTGGCGCCGGTATTGCCCGCGCTCACCAGGGCGCAGGCCTGCCCATCGCGAACCCTCTTCAGGCCAACGGAAACGGAGGAATCTTTCTTGCTCCTTACCGCCTCCACCGGGCTCTCACCCATGCCAATCGTCTCGGAGGCGGGGACCACCGTGATGGAGTCCCCCTCCCAGGCCGCGGCCTCGAGCTCACGCAGGATCTCGGGCTCGGAGCCGACAAGTTCGACCCGGAGTCCCTCCATCTCTTCAACCGCCTTCAAGGCCCCACGAACCACCGCGGCGGGAGCGCGATCTCCGCCCATGGCATCAACCGCAATCGGAAGTCTCAAGCGAGAAAGTCCTCAGCCGCGATAACTTCTTTACCCCGGTAGTAACCACATTCCGGGCAGATCCGATGCCTGGGTTTCATGGCGCTGCAATTGCTGCATTTCACCAGGGAAGGCACGGTGAGCCTGTGATGCGACCGCCTCATGCCTTTTTTAGACTTGGATGTGCGTCTCTTTGGGACTGCCATAATTCCACCGGATTCAATAGGTCTTTAACTGTTTGAAAATGAAGAGCTTAGGTGCTATCGCATCTTCCGCTCAAAATATAATCGGGCCATTTTAGTTTTCACGGAAGGCGATGTCAAGCGATGCCCAAGGACCGAAAAGAAATCTATCTCACTCACCTGGTCCCTGCCCTATACGGCTCTCCATGGCCTCCAGGGCAGCCTTGGCTCCCTCGGGATTCGTTCCGCCGGCCTGCACCATCTCCGGACGGCCCCCTCCCCTGGCTGCGATGTGCTCCGCCCCGGCCTGGAAAACATCGGCAGCCTTCCAGCCCTCCGCCGTCAGCGAGGGTGTCACGGCCACCAACACCTGGACCTTGCCTTCCCCGGGAGCGATCAGCGCGGCGATGACCTTGTCGGATTCTTGCTTTACCCGATCGAAACAATCCCGCAGACCCTTTCCTTCGAGACCCTCAAAGATCCCGGAGACGAAAAGAATATCGCCGATCTTTTTCTTCTCCAGGTCGCCGGCCGCAGCTGGAGCGGGAGCGGGCCCTCTCGTCTTCAGCTCCTTGTTCTCCTCGAGCAGGCGGGAGACCCTCTCCTCCACCCGGTCGGAGGAGACCTTCAGCAGCTTCGACAGGTCATCGACGAGTTGAACCCGGCCATCAAACCAGCCCTCGGCCTGCCCGGCGGTCAGCGCCTCTACTCGGCGCACGCCGGAGGAAACCGATCCCTCGCTCGTCAGGGTAAAAAACCCGATGTCTCCGGTGCGGGAAACGTGCGTTCCACCGCAGAGTTCGACGGAAAAATCTCCCATTCGAACAACCCGCACCCTGTCGCCGTACTTTTCTCCAAAGAAGGCCATGGCCCCCTGCTCGATGGCCTCATCTTTATCCATCTCGCTGATCTCAACAGGCAGGTTCGCGCGCACCTGCCGGTTGACGAGCTCCTGCGCCTGCTGAAGTTCCTGCGGCTCGATACCGCTGAAGTGGGTAACGTCGAAACGCAGACGCGAGGGATCGACCAGCGATCCCTTCTGGTGGACGTGCTCGCCCAGAACCTCCCTCAAGGCCGCGTGGAGAAGATGGGTGGCGGAATGATTGCATTCGGTCGCCCTGCGCGCGGCATCATCGACCTCCGCCTTGACGACGGCCCCGGCGGCGAGCTCTCCCGCCTCTCCTTCAACCAGCCTGCAGACATGGATCATGCGACCGCCATCGCGCTGCGTGTTCTCCACAGCCAGGCGGAAGTTGGCGCCGGAGATAACCCCCTGGTCGCCCACCTGCCCACCGCTCTCGCCATAAAAGGGCGAACGGGAAAGAACGACCTGCAGCGCATCATCCGTCTCCTCTACAGCCTGCAGCTCGCCTTCGCAGCCCAGGCTCTCGTAGCCGACGAATTCCGTCTCGGGCAGAGAATCAAAGCTCGTGGTCACGGAAAAGTCCGAGGCCTGGCGGCTGCGCTCACGCTGCTCACCCATACATTCCTCGAAGCGCTCCATATCGACACCAAAGCCCGCCTCCTCCGCCATTCTCTGGGTCAGGTCAGCCGGAAAGCCGTAGCTGTCCCAGAGCAGGTACATCTTCTCTCCGCTGACGTTTTTCTCGCCGGCCCCCGACATCCTTCCGATCTCATTCTCGAAGAGCTCGATGCCACGGTCGAGAGTCTTCCCGAAGCGGTCCTCCTCGCTCCCGATCACCTGGGTGATGAACTCCTGGTTGTCGACGAGCTCGGGATAGGCCTCTCCCATGCTGTCCACCACCACGCCCACCAGGCGGTTCAGGATGGATCCCTCGGCCTGCAGCTTGCGTCCGTAGCGCGCGGCGCGCCTGAGAATTCTCCTGAGAACGTAGCCGCGGCCCTCGTTGGAAATCTCCGCCCCATCGGCCAGGCAGAAGGCCAGAGAGCGAATATGGTCGGCCAGAACTCGATGCGGGACCCCCTTCTCGCCGGGGTCGTACGCGACACCTGTCAGCTTCTCGACCTCGCGGATGAGGCCGCGCAGGACATCGGTCTCGTAGACTGTATCCACGCCCTGCATGACCATGGCCATGCGCTCGAGTCCCATCCCGGTATCGATGCTCGGCCGCGGAAGAGGCGTCTTCTCTCCGTCCGCCGACTGGCTGAACTGCATGAAGACGAGATTCCAGAGCTCGAAGAAGCGCTCCCCGTTCTCCACGTCGGCCTCTCCAAAGGCGTCCCCCCGATCGAGGAGAATCTCGGAACAGGGTCCGCAGGGGCCGACATCCCCCATGCTCCAGTAGTTGTCTTTCTCGCCAAGGCGCACGATCCGGTCATCAGGCAGACCGGAGATCTCCTTCCACAGCTCCCAGGCCTCGTCGTCCTCCCGAAAGACGGTGGCCCAGAGCCCGGCGGGATCGAGACCGTAGCCCTCGGTGATCAGCTCCCAGGCAAAGGAGATGGCATCCTTCTTGAAGTAATCCCCGAAGGAGAAGTTGCCCAGCATCTCAAAGAGGGTCAGGTGGCGGCTGGTGTAGCCGACATTGTCGAGATCGTTGTGCTTGCCCCCGGCCCGTACACACTTCTGCACCGTGGTGGCACGCGGATGCGAGCGCTCCTCGCGCCCGGTGAAGATATCCTTGAACTGCACCATGCCCGCGTTGGTAAAGAGGAGCGTCTTGTCTCCATGCGGAATCGATGGGCTCGACGGCAGGACAGCGTGGTCCCTGTCGCTGAAATAATTCAGAAACTTGTCGCGTACTTCAGAGGTCTTCATTCAAACAAAATCTCCGGGGTGTCCTGCTCCCCGCTCAACGCCGGGAGCCTGGTGGCTCCGCCGCGCCATGGAGGCCATAATTAATGACATGAATCATCTACTGATTTGCAGTGACTCGCAATACTTCAAAAAGCGATCATTGATCTCGTCTTCGCCAATTTCCGCCAGCCTGACGGTGCCAAAGCCCTCGCAGGTAAAAGAGGCCACCACCGAACCGTACGCTATGGCGGCCTTGAGCCTCTCCTCATCGACGGATCCATCCCGCGTGAGCGAGCCCATGAGGGCGCCCGCGAAGCTGTCTCCCGCGCCGGTTGGATCAACAACCCTGCCGGTCGGGTAGGCCGGAAGAGCGACAACACCCGAGGCTGTAAAGAGAACAGCCCCATGCTCTCCCTTCTTCACGATGACATTGGCCGGTCCCATGTCCAGGATCGCCTGGCCCGCATCGATCAGGTTGCGGCAGCCGGTCAGCTGGAGCGCCTCGGCATCGTTGAGAGAGATCCCATCGATACGCCCAAGCAGCTCCACCAGTTCATCCCGGGCTATGTCTATCCAGAGATCCATCGTGTCAGCCATGACGCAAACCGGTGACTCAACCTGCTCCAGCACGCTGAGCTGGGTTGCCGGCGATGCGTTGGCCAGGAACACGAAGCTCGAGCTGATGTAGTCGGGAGGCAGAACCGGCTCAAAATGCTCAAAAACATTGAGCTCGACCGAGAGGGTCTCACGGGAATTCATATCTTCTGAATATTCCCCGCTCCAGCGGAAGGTTCTGCCGCCCTCGACAATCTGCAGCCCGGCGAGATCGATCTCCCTGGAGCGCAGCAGATCGATATCACCGTCTCCGAAGTCGTCACCAACAACTCCGACCAGCCGCACCTCGGTAAAGTTGCAGGCAGCGAGAGAAAAATAAACGGCCGCCCCGCCCAGCGCGTCCTCGATCTCCCCGTGAGGAGTACGAATCGTATCGCGAGCGACGGAACCGACAACAAGCAGAGACATGGAGAAACCTCCCCCGATGAAAAGTGCCTATCATAACCCACAGGACAACGGATGGAAGACCCTCGAAAGCCCTCGGCTCGGCCATCGGAAAGATTATTCTCCGGACCCGGGAGGGGGCAAAAGTCAGGTGAATAAGCTTGTCATTGTCGCCGCATCCATCTGAAGTGGCTCCTGACATGACCACCTGGATATCAGTAGATTCGACGGCCCCGGACCCCAAGCCCATCGCTGAGGCGGCAGGGATTCTCGAAAACGGCGGAGTGCTCGCATTCCCGACCGAGACGGTCTACGGACTCGGAGCTCTGCAGGGAAAAGAGGGCGCCTCCAGGAAGCTGAAAGAGCTGAAAGATCGACCGGACGACAAGCCCTTCACCCTGCTGGTCGCGGATGCCCGTGAGGCCATCCGCCGCTGCACGTCACCCTCGATAGCTGCCGAGCGGCTGATGAAACGGTTCTGGCCCGGCCCGCTGACAATCGTCCTTCCCACCGCCGGTCCCGGAAAAATGGAAACAACAGGTTTCAGGGTCCCGGCTTCCATCACGGCCCGCGCCCTCCTGGAGCAGCTCTCGGGTCCTCTGCTCGCTCCCAGCGCAAATCCCGCCGGCAGTGCCCCGGCCGTCAATGCCGAAGAGGTCAGGAGCTACTTCGAGGGGAAAATTGACGGTATCCTTGACGGAGGACCGGTAGCACTGGAGCAAGCCTCGACCGTCATCCGGATGCAACCAGGCGGCTTCGAGGTGCTCCGCGAAGGCTGCCTCAGCGCTGGAGAGCTCGAGGACGCTGCCAGAGGCGCCACCGTGCTCTTCGTCTGTACCGGCAATACCTGCCGCAGCCCGATGGCCGAGGCCCTGTTCAAGAAGCGCCTCGCGCGCAAGCTGGAGGTGGAGGTCGAACAGCTCGAGGGGTTGGGCTACAGGATCCTCTCGGCCGGAACATCGGCCTTCGGCGGCAGCTGCGCAAGCGAAGAGTCCGTTGACGTAATGAAGGAGCGGGGCTGCGACATCGAATCCCATCAATCGAGCCCGCTGTCGCTGGAGATCCTCGAGGAGGCCGACCGGATCTACGCGCTCACCAGCTCCCACAAGATGGGGATCGCAGCCCTTGCGGCGAGCTGTGAGTTGCCGGCGGAAGAGATGGAGCGCAAGCTCCTCCTGACGGCCGAACGGGACATCAGCGACCCCATTGGTCTCGACATCAACGGCTACAGGAGCTGCGCTGACGAGATCGACGCGGGTCTCGAAGAAATCATGCGGGAGTTCTGAACGAACGTACGGACCGCCTGGGGGCCTCAGCCCGCGCTGGGCTCGGCCGCGGCCGCGGCCGGAGTCGTCGATTCAGGTTTGTCACAGGCGTCGCCAATCCCATCTCCATCGGCATCTTTCTGGAGCGGGTTCGCCACGACCGGACAATTATCTTCTTCGTCTACGAACCCGTCATTGTCGTCATCGAGGTCGCAGGCGTCTCCTGCGCCATCGAGATCTGTATCGACCTGGCTTGGATTGGGGAGGTTGACGCAGTTATCGTCAGAATTGAAAACTCCATCCGCATCCTCATCGCCCGCTGCTTTCCAGAAAACGGCCACCTCGTTCTCTAGCACATCCTTCTCCTTCACGCCCTTCAGGGTTCTGACAATACGCGGACGGCTGGTCTCGAAATCAGCCGGATCAGGATTCTGCCGTGAAACGTAGCGCACGATGAAGCAGGCGCTCTCCTTATTGTCGGAGGCGAAGGCGAGCCCGCCGGGCTGCTCTCCGTCTTTGGACGGTTCCTCGGTAATATTAAAAGCGGCGCTCACCAGGGCCGAGGAGGAAGGGTGGGGCTCGTCGACGACATTTCCATCATCATCTGCTTCGCCGGGAACCAGGATGGACCCATTACTGCGAAGAAAGGCTCCGCCGGAGTCTTCCGTTTCACCGAAGGTGGACTTGAATCTGGTCTCTTCGTCGAAGGCGACCTCGATCTCGCTTCCGGCAAGATCGACAAATTTTTCCGGAGTGTCCTTGAGCGACTCAACCTTCTCTTTGCAAGCCTCGGCGAGCAGCTCGACCACCTTCGATTTGTGTAGATCGGCGGTGACATCATCGAGCGCCTCATCGAGGGTACGCTCTCCGGGCGACTTGATGTCGACATCGGAAAAGAAGGTAAAGCTCGCTATGTTGCGGGTCGTGCCGCCCTCGATGTCCTCATAGGTATACTTTGCGCTCTTCAGGCTTCTCGTCTGGCTGGCAGAGATGGCGTAGTTGCCTGAGTTCCGGCCTTCCCTGTTGGCGACGCCAAACCAGGAATCGATCGTGGTCTTGTTGGTTCCGTTGTAGATGCCATCGCCGTCTTCCCCCATGACCTCCTCCGCATCGGCCTGGGTAACAAAGGGAATCTCCCCCGCCTCTACCTCCTCGTATTCCGCCGCCAGCTCCTCGAAAGAGATCTGGGGCTTGTCGGGCTCTAAAACCTGCTCTCCAGCGGCCTTCCCGGGATAGAGACGCGATTTTATCTTGGTAGCGAACTCCCTGACCTTCCTGGAGGCGGCCTTGCGTACATGGCGCTCGCGGACCTTGTCCTTCACCTCTTCATACGGCTTGTAAATCCGTTCGGCGCGCGCCTTCATCTCCTCGGCATTGAGAAGCTGAAAAATGCCCTCGTCGGCCCGAATCCCGGGGCGGGCGTAGAAGCCCTTGTCGGCCTCGTAGGCACCGAGAAGATCCTCTTCCTTCACCTGCGCGTCAACCTCCTTCAGAAAACCTTCGATAGAAACGGTCAGGTATTTGAAGCCCAGGCGGGTGTCGGAATTATAAGAGGCCTTGTTCTCATCGAAATAGGTATCGAGCTCTTCCTCGGTAATCGACTCCTTGACCTTCTTCGACAATTCCTCCGGCGCCGTCAGCTTGACCCAGTCAAACTTCCGGGTGTGCTGCAGCTTCTTGAATTCATCGTAGGCCTCTTTGTCTGAGACCTGGGCCCTGGAGCTGATGAGCTCATCGAGCCGGGCAATGAGGAGCAGGTCTCGAAGCTTATTATCGAACGCGCGAAGCGAAATCAGCTGATCTCCCCTGCAACTGCGGATCCACAGCGAGATGATGCTGCTGTCATTGGTCGCCTTCGCTCCAGCCAGGGAGCGCTGGAAGCTGGCCCTGGCAGCCCTGAAGTCTCTCTCCTGGAATTGGGATTTACCGTTATCAAAAGCGCTTTCAGACTCTTCATCGCCATCGGCAAACTCGGGATCCGGGACTCGCGGCGGGATTCCGCGGCCGGACAGGAGGTCTGCGAAACGCTGCTTAAGGAAGTCGCGCATTTTATCAAAGTTGTGTTTCTTGTTGAGCTCGCCGAGGATTCTGTCCTTCTCAGCCTTCTGAGCCTGCAGGAACCTGAAATCCATCTGCCCTCCCTGGGGCAGAGGGATCCCCCTCCTCCCAAGATGATCCGGATCGTTAACCTTCTGCGTGGCATAGATCTGCTTCCAGATCTCGCCACAAGCCGCATCAAACTCGGCATCGGAAATCTTGAGACCCCGGTCTACGGCCGCGCCCCGAAAAAGAAGAAACTCGCGGTAGTTGAGAGGCCTCCTGCGGACATTACCTTCGCGGTCCTTTTCTTCCGGGTAGAGCGTCCTGTACTTCGGCTGGGGCGCCATGGTCGGAAAGAACGGCTCGATCGTGAACAGTGAGCTCGACATCCTGAGAGTATTCCTCAGGGCCTTGCTCTCGATATCGAACTCCAACCTGGGGATTTCCTGATCGTCACCAATCCTGACCATTGGACCGCCGGGGCCCATCACGCTTGCGATCTGCGTTCCGAAAGCGAAACTGAAACCTAAAAACGCCAGGAGCAACACCCAGAAGACCTTTTCATTCGCCTTGATAAAGGCCATGAAACGCTCAGCCAGGTTCATTTCTTCTTTGGGTTTAAACGAAGACATCTCAACCTCGAAAATTTTTCTTAAACGGGCCGGTACTCCAGCGGGCTGATGCCCGGCGCGGCCGCCGCGACACATCTGACGGCCTCATACAAAGATACCAGCATTATGAGTAAAACCTAATCTCCGGTCATTCTCCAGCACCTTGGGCCAGATCCTTGGTCCGGTAAAGTTTGTCAATGATACCCCAAGGAGCCGCCTCGATTAAGCAGAACCCGGAAGACGGACGCGCCCTCTATTTCAGCTTGTCGAGCAAAGTCGTAATACGCCTCTGGACGGCGCTGTCGTGGGGAAAACGCTCCGCCACCATCTTCCAGATCAGGGCAGCTTCCCGGGGCTTTCCCATCCCGGCTCGACAGCGGCCAAGCTGTTCGAAAATCTCCGGCTCCCAGGGTACCTCGTATCCCTTCCGCAGCAGGCTCTCAAGCTGCCCGGCAGCCTCCGAATAGCGCTCTTCTTCGACCAGCGTTCTCGCATGCAGAAAAATGGCTGACTCACGGACCGCCAGGCCCTCTCCAATACCACCCAGAGCGCCCAGGCTCTCGCGTGAGCGCTCATAATGGCCCTCCTGAGCCTGCCTTAGAGCGTCCTTGAAAAGACGCTCAGAGGGGCTTGAGATCCGCCTGGAGATCCGCCCTACAGAGCCCTGCAGCATGGCTTTTTCAAGCCCTGCCAGCCGTAAACCGGTAAGCTTTTCAAGCTCGGTCTTAAAAACTCCGCCCTCCGCCAGGCGGGAGAGAAGCTCTTGGAGCCCCGAGGTCCCCAGGCGCTGTTCAATCCAGAGAACCGACAGGTAGCCCTCCGCCGGATAGACTTGTCGTCCGGTCACTCCCGCCAGGAAGTCAGCGGAAGAGCCTCCCTTCAGCAGCGTAGCGGAAATTCGATCATTGACTCTTTCCGGCCCTTCTCCCGAAACCAGCAGGGCTGTACCCTCCCTGAACCAGGCCGGAACGGCCCGGTAGGCCTCGGCCGTACCCATCCTGGAGGCCATCACGGCGTGTACAGCCTCGTGAACGACCACCCGGCGAACCTTTGCAGGAAAGGCCAGGTACCTCCAGGCCGGTATCGTTACGACCACCTCCGTCTTCCCCACCTCAGTCCATCCGGCCTCGGCCTTCACGGCTGCAAGGCCTTCCCCAGACCGGCGCAGCTGGACAACCCAGCGAATGGACAACTTACCGGGAGCCAGCTCCAACCTTGTGCGGGTCTTTTCAAGCGCCAGCTTTCTGGAAGTCGAGAGCTCTCTGACCAGCGCATCAAGGCGGGCTTCGGGGCCGCCGGTCTTGCCGGAGAGCTCCCACCCGCCATCGGCCTGGGCAAGCAGGCAACAGTAGAGAATACAGAATACCGTCATCTTCACGCTCCGGGGTTCGAATCGAAGCCTTCTATCTTTCAGCCCGGGATCCTACCGGGCAAGCTCAAAGCTGATCTGCCGGGAGGAGGAGTTGAGCTCGGTGAGCTTGACCCGCACACGCTGGCCGGGACGAAAGCTCGGAGCTCCTGAGCGTCCGCCTTTTCCCCGGCCCCGAGATCGGCCCTTGCCGCCGGAGCGGCCGCGGCCTTTGCCCTGGCCCCTTGCCTTGCCCGCGGGCTCGAGGGTCTGGGTGGAAGGGTCGAACTCGTAATAGGCCGAGAGTGTCGCCACCGGCACCAGCCCCTCGATCGGAATTTCATCGAGCCGAACGAAAAAACCGAAGGCGTGAATCGAGATGATACTTCCTCCCATCTCATCTCCGAGCCGCGGAGAGAGAAAACGGATCAGCGCCGCCGCCTGCATCGCCCTCTCCGCATCTTCCGCCCGCCGCTCGGCCTTGCAGGCATGGGGAGCGACCCCATCGACCTTCTGCGACCAATGCGCCCTGCGCGCCGAGGTCATGCCCCGGCCTCCGTCAAGACCCTTGAGATGTTCCTCGAGCACCTGGTGTACCACCAGGTCGGGATAGCGGCGAATCGGGGAGGTGAAATGACAATAGGCTGTGGTTGAGAGGGCGTAGTGGAGATCCGCCTTCGGCGTATACTCGGCATGGCCCATGGTGCGCAGCAGGCCGATCTGCACGGTGACGGCGAGGGGGCCGCCGGCCACCTGGTCCACCAGCCGTTGCAGGTCGCCGACCTCGGGGCGAGCGCGGAGCTCAAAACCCAGGGCTCCGAGAAGCTCCCGGAAATCCGCGAGCTTCTCATCGGTAGGCGCGGGGTGCACCCGCGCCAGGATCGACAGGTCCTGGTCAATGAGGTAGCGGGCGACCGCCTCGTTGGCCGCCAGCATGAATTCTTCGATAAGAGAATGCGCCGGATCCCCCTGCTCCCTGTCGACACCCTCGACCTCGCCATTCTCGCTCACCCGGATCTTCAACTGGGGCAGATCGAGAAAGAGAGCGCCTCGGCGAGTCCGGGCATCCTTGAGAGAATCTCGCAGGAACGCCATACGGGCGAGGATCTCCTCGTATTCCTCGCGGTCCGGCGGAAGCTCGGCGCTGTCAACCTCCTTGCCCTCGAGTGAGTCAAGGATCGCGAGCGCCTCGCCGTAGGTGAAACGCCGATGGCTGCGAATGACGCTGCGGCAGATCTCGGTCTCGAGCAGCTCTCCCGAGCCTGAGAAAGTCAGGAAGGCCGTCTTCACCAGGCGGTCCTCATCCGGGCGCAGACTGCAGAGATCGTTCGCCAGGCGCTCCGGCAGCATCGGGATGACCCTGCCGGGAAGGTAGATGGAGGTGCCGCGAAACTCGGCGCTCTGATCGATCAGCGAGCCGGGCTGAACATAGTGGGAGACATCCGCGATATGGACCCCGAGGCGCAGCTTGCCCCCGGCGAGCTGCTCCAGGGAAACCGCGTCATCAAAATCCCTGGCATCCTTCGGGTCGATGGTGAAGGTTCGCAGCTGCCTCAGGTCCCTGCGATCCGGCCAGGCCTCGCCATCCTTGACCGCGGGAAGGGCCGCCGCCTCCTCGACAACTCCCTTGCCATGCTCGACCGGCAGATCGAACTCCGCCCTGACAACCTCGAAATCGGCCTCCAGGCTGTCTTCATTGGTCAGAACGAGGGTCACCTCGCCGTAGGGGAACCGGCCGCGGGAGCCCGTGGTGAGCCGCACCAGGACCCTGCCGCCATCCTCCAGCCCTTTGATGCCATCCTGAGAGATAAAAACATCCGAGGGCATGCGGGGATCATCGCAGGCGACCAGCCCGCCTTCCTTTCCCTTCCAGAAGGTTCCTCGCAGTAGCTTCCGGCCGCGCTCGATGACCTCCACGATCCGGCCTTCCCCAAGACGATCGCCCCGGGCGGCAGAGGTCAGCCGCAGAAGCACCAGGTCGCCGGGAAAAGCATCCTCGAGATGTGAAGATCGAATGAAGATATCATCCTCGGAGCTGTCCGCGGGCCGGAAGAATCCTGAGCCCCGACGATCGAGCTGAAGCCGGCCAACCCGCAGGGGAGTCCTCTCGGGAAGCTCCCACTTACCGCTCGACTCCGATGGCACCCGGACCAGGAGGCCCTCCTCCTGGAGAGTGTAGAGCCTGGCCCTGAAGTCCTTGTAGTCGGCCTTTGCGACCCCGAGGCGTTTCGCCAATCGACGTGCTGTGTCACTACCTCCCTGGCGAAGCTCTTCACAGATGAGCTCGCCGCCTGGAATGGGCGACCGATCCCCGGGCCGCGGCTCGGGGTTGTTGTTTTCTGGTTTACTTTTTTTTCTATTCAATGGTTATTCCTGAGGATCAATATCATGGGCAGTATGAGCGAAATAATAAGAAAGCCGACAACAATTACCGCTCCCGTAATCGTCACGCCGATCGAGATCGGCCAGATCATCCTCTCTCCCTGCCCGGTCAGAAAGAATGATTGCAGGCTCAATATCAACAAAACCGGCGCCAGCGCCATCAAGGGTATGACCAGATACCAGTAATGGCTCATGTCGAGCAGCAGCTGTGTCGGCGCGGACAGCTCCAGGTGGACCTCGACGAACAGCTCCTCGATCGCTGGAGCGAAGAAGCCGAGGAGGGCCGCCGACATCATAAGGGGGAACAGCGGTGGTCGAGGCCATGACGAAGACCTCGTAACCCAGGCGCCCCGATGCAAAGACCTCGTCCGGAATCTCGATCCCGACTCTCGATGAGTTGTCCCGCCTTCTCGTCAACCGCTATCCGATATTCTTGATGATCGAGACCAGGGGCAGGAAGAGGGAGATGACGATGAAACCGACCACCAATCCCATCCCGACAATCAGCAACGGCTCGAGCAGGCTCGACATTCCCTCTACGGCAACGTCGACATCGGCCTCGTAGTTGTCGGCGATCTTCATGAGCATCTTGTCGAGCTCACCGGTTTCTTCTCCTACGTCGATCATGTTGACCAGGAGCTCGTCGAAAATTCCCGAGGCCCGCAGAGGGTCAGCGATGGTGTCGCCCTCGCGAATGCTACCGTGTACGTCTTCGATAGCATTGGAGATGATGACATTGCCAACGGCATCCTTGACGATCCGCAGAGCCTCCAGGATCGGCACGCCTGAAGCGATCAGGGTACCGAGGGTACGACAGAACCTGGCTACGGAAGACTTCTTGATAATATTTCCAAAGACCGGCATCCGGAGCTTGAACGCATCGAGCGCCTTTTCCCCCGCTTCGGTCCGGGCGATCAGCTTCATGACGACCATCAGAAATATGGGAATCAGGGGAATCAGGTACCAGTAGGTCTGGATCGCCTGGCTCGTGCTCAGCAGCAGCTGGGTGGGAGCGGGCAGCGCCTGCCCGATATCCGCGAACATTTTCTCAAACGCGGGAACCACGAAAAGCATGATGACCACGAGAATGAGGATGGCGACGGTGATAACCGCGGCCGGATAGATCAGCGCGCCCTTGACCTGTTTACGCAGCTTCTGGGACTTCTCCATGAAGCCGGCCAGGCGCCTGAGGATGACGTCGAGCACTCCACCGGCCTCGCCGGCCTTCACCATGCTGATGTAGAGCTTGTCAAAGCTCTTGGGATACTTGGCCATGGCCTCGGAGAGGGTGCTTCCCTGCTCGACCTCGCTGGAGACCTCTTCAAGCTGGTTCTTGAACCGGCCTGGCTTCTGCTGCTCTTCGAGGATCTTGAGACTTCGAACGATCGGCAGACCCGCATCCTGCAGGGTCGAGAGCTGGGTGGTGAAAGTAACGATGTCATTCGATGACACCCCGCCCGTGAACAGCCCGACCTTCTTTTTGGCTGGAGCCTTCTCAACGCCGGGAACGGCCCTGCTCTTGGACTCTTCCTTCTGGGCCTTGATCCTTGTCGGACGAAGACCCTGGTCCTGGATCTTCTTGATCGCCTCGTCCTTGGATCCCGCAGTCACCTCGGACTGGACCTTCTGGCCATCGTTTTTTACTGCTTCAAACGCGAAGACGGGCATAAGCCCTCCTGTACCCCACCATACTTACTTGATTGTCTTACTTATTTCTTACGGACAGTGACCCGGCAAAACGGCAACCCGAAGTTGAGATAGACCGAAAAGCCAGGGGCCGGAATGCTTTTATCGCTTTCCGAACGCCCAATGATAACCAAAAAATCTGAAAACACCAAAATCAGAAAGCTGACCGATTCAGACAATCTGAAGCCGGAACCAAAACCGAACGAACACCTCACAGCCCCTGAGCAGGCCTCAGACCGTTGAAATGGTCTCCTTGACGATCTCCTCGATAGTGGAAATGCCATCGTAAATGTGGAGCAATCCGCTGTCCCTCAGGGTCCTCATGCCATCTTCCCTGGAAGCCGCGCGCAATTCGGCGGTCGAGGCGGCGTTCATAATCAGATCCCTGAGACGATCGTTCACCAGCATCATCTCAAAGAGAGCGACGCGCCCCCTGTAGCCGGTTCCGTTGCAGGCCTTGCAGCCCTTGCCGAAAAAGAACTCCCGACCCTGGGTCTCGGTAGCCGTCAGCTCCAGCTCGTAAAGTTCCTGCTCAGTCGGATCGTAGGGAGTCTTGCACTGAATACAGGTTCTGCGAGCCAGCCGCTGGGCGATAACACCCTCCAGCGTGGCGGCGATAAGAAAAGGCTCCAGGCCAAGGTCCAGGATCCTGGTCACGGAGGAAGGAGCATCGTTGGTATGCAGCGTACTGTAGACAATGTGCCCGGTCAGGGAGGACTCGACCGCGATCTGGGCGGTCTCGATGTCACGAATCTCACCCACGAGAATCTTGTCGGGGTCCTGGCGCAGAATACTGCGAAGGCAATCGGCGAAGGTCAACCCGATCTCCTCCTGGACCTGGACCTGGACAACACCTTCAAGATCGTATTCGACAGGATCCTCGGTCGTAATAATCTTCACGTCGACTGAATTCGCCTCCATGAGGACCGAATAAAGTGTCGTCGTCTTTCCAGAACCGGTCGGACCGGTAACCAGGATAATCCCGTTTGGCTTCGCCACCAGGTTCCTGAAGGCTCCGAGCTCGTCAGGGCGAAATCCCAGCTTCTCGAGATCAAGGGCCAGGTTGGTCCGGTCAAGAATACGCATGACGACACTCTCGCCGTACATCGTAGGCAGGGTGGAAACACGAAGATCGATCGGGTTACCGCCGACATTGAGCTCGATACGTCCATCCTGGGGCAGCCGGGTCTCGGCAATGTCAAGATTCGCCATGACCTTCACACGGGAAATCACCGAACGCGCCAGGTGAATCGGCGGCGGCATCATCTCGTAGAGGACGCCATCGACGCGATAGCGAACCTTGAACTCATGCTCAAAAGGCTCGAGGTGGATATCCGCGGCACGGTCACGAATCGCCTGCAAAAGGATCATGTTCAAAAGCTTGACAACCGGTCCGGCATTGGCATCGGCCTCCAGCTGGGCAAGGTCATCCGATTCACCACCCTCCATGGCGGCCGTGCCGACACCGGCGAGCAGCTCATCCATATTGCTGGCGCCATCCTGGTAGTAGACCTCGATAGCCTTCTTGACCTGGTCCTCGTTCGCCACCTTGGCCTTGAAATTGGAGACCTCCGGCAAGCTGAAGCGAAGGTCATCGAGAACACTGAGATTGTCCGGACGGCTGACGGCCACCACCAGGGTGCTTCCATCAAACTCCACCGGCATGATCTGGAAGGTGTCAACCGTGGCCTGATCGACGAGCTCGATCACCTCCGGGGGAATCTCGACCTTTTCCAGGTCAATGAACTCGAGCCCCGCCTGCTCGGCGAGGGCGCGGCTGAGATCGACCTCGGTAACCTGTCCCGTACCCACCAGGATCTGCCCGATCGCCTCGCCCGTTTCCTTCTGCTTGGCAAGAGCCTGCTGGATGTCGTACTCGGTAACCAGGCCCATCTCCTTGAAGATCTGGCCAATCATCTTTCCGTCCACTGTTTCTCTCCGATTTCTCTGTTGGCGGCTGTCAAGACGGGCCCGAAGCCCGCCGAGCCTCTGTTAATTTTCGCGATGAGTGATTCTCAGGACCTCGTTAACGGTCGTCACTCCAGCGAGCACTTTCCTTACGGCGTCCTCCTGGAGGGTCACCATTCCCTCACTCCTGGCCTTCGCGCGCAGCTCAAGCGTTGGCTTGCACTGGAAGGCCATCTCCCTGATGTCATTGGACATCTCCATCAACTCGTAAACTCCCTGGCGCCCCTTGTAACCCGAGCTGCTGCAAACCGGACAACCGACGGCATCATAGATGGTCGCCTCGGCCAGACGCTGCTGCGTAAGACCAATGGCTCTCAGGTTCGTCTCCGACACCTCTGCCTCCTCGCGGCACTCAGGACAGATCCGCCTGATGAGGCGCTGCGCCATGATGGCCATGACCGCTGAGGCAACCAGGAAGGGCTTGACGCCCATATCGATCAGACGAGTCAACGCGGAAGGGGCATCATTGGTATGCAGGGTGCTGAAGACAAGGTGACCGGTGAGGGCCGCCTGGATGGCGATCTCCGCCGTCTCATGGTCACGAATCTCACCCACCAGGATAATGTTCGGAGCCTGTCGCATCATGGCGCGAAGAATGCGCTGGAAGGTCAGCCCGATCTCATGACGCACCTCAGCCTGGTTGATACCCGTCAGGTTGTACTCAATCGGGTTCTCCGCGGTGATGATCTTCACATCCGGCTGGTTGAGATTCTTCAGCGCCGCGTAGAGCGTTGTCGTCTTTCCGGATCCGGTCGGCCCCGTCACCAGGAAGATGCCGTTGGGGCGCTTGATGATCTTATTGAAGCGCTCGTATTCCGATTCGTGGAAGCCGAGCTCCTCAAGGTCCACCAGGCCCTTCTCCTTATCGAGGATACGCATGACGATGCTCTCGCCATGGCGGGCGGGCAGCGAACTGACACGAAGGTCGATCGCCCTGCCGTGCAACTTGATCTTGATACGGCCGTCCTGCGTCCTGCGTTTCTCAGCCATATCCATTCTCGACATGATCTTGATACGCGAGAGGATCGGCCCCTGCAGACGCTTGGGCGGATTTTCTTTCTCAATACAGACACCGTCAATGCGATAACGAATCCGTACGCGTTTCTCGAATGGCTCGATATGAATATCACTGGCCCGCTCCTTGAGAGCGTTCGCGATCAGCTGGGTGACATACTTGATAACCGGCGCATCGTCGGACTCTCCATCTTCACCGGCGTACTCGCCGCGGCCAACCTGTACGCTATCATCTCCCTCGCCAATAACGTCGCCAAGATCCCCGGTGAGCCGGTAATAGTGATCGAGCGACTCCTCGATGTCCTTGGGTGTCGAGATCGCCGCCTCAACCTGCTGGTTGAGCAGGAAGCGCAGGTTGTCGAGAACCATCAGGTCCATCGACTCCATCGCCACGATCAGGGTCCCGTTCTTGCGAGTGACGGGAACGATGTTGTTCTCGATCGCCACATCCTTGGGTACCAGCGAGATGATCTCTTTCTTGATCTCGGCCGTGGCGAGATTCGCATAGGGCAGCCCCCAATGAGAAGCCAACGCGCGGCTGACATCCTCCTGGGAGCAGGCCTCGGTCTTCACGAGAGCTTCTCCAAGCCGACAGCTCTCGTTCTTGGCGTACTCGACCGCCTTATCTATTTGAGCGTCGTTGACGTGCCCTTTTGCCTTGAGGATCTGGCCGACAGACTTCTTGTTCAAGGGTAGCTCCCGGTAATTAACTTGCCTGAAATCCGCCGGAGGTTTCGGCTCCGCGAATCCCGGCTGACTTCACTTCTGATTGATGTTTCTTACGTTTCAAACCCACACAGAGACCACCTGGCCAAAGGGCCAGGAAATGGAATGCGGGCAAAATTGGGTCTTCCTCGTTTTAACGGCAGACCCGCTATTGAAGCCCCCGAGGAGGCTCACTCAAAGTAATTTAAAAAGTTTTTACCTCGTGAAACGGCCACCAGCGAACGACGACTTTGCCCTTCAGACTTTCCCCGGACACGCTGCCGAAACGCCTTGAGTCATGGCTGTCATCACGATTGTCACCAAGGACATAGATCTGACCCAACCTAACCTCTTCATCGATCTCCGCATCGTAGAGGCCGTAATCCTTATCCTCGAGGTAACCTTCCTTAAGTACTTTTCCGTTTATTCTGACAATACCTTTCCTGATCTGAATCCGCTCTCCCGGCAAAGCGATGACTCTCTTAATGAGGTCCTTGCCGGGATCATCCTGCGAGGAAAAGATAACAATATCGCCGCGCTGGATATCGCTGAACAGCTTTAGAACGACAACGCGCTGGCCATCATCAAAAGTCGGAACCATGCTGCGTCCCTTGATTTCATAGGCCTCGACAACATAGGTCTTGGTCGTCATAGCCAGGGTAAACGCCAGCAGGACAAGCACCACAATCTCTGCGACCGCGCTCCTGTAGCATCTCTCCAGGAGGCCTCTTTTTTTCGCGGGATCGGCTGGCGGGGTCACTGAGTCCACATCCGCTGCGGACTCGACCACGGCCTCAACCGGTTCCGTGTATTCACTCCCATTCCCGAACTTGTTTACAGACTCCGTACCTTTGATGTATCGGGTGTCCGTCCCGTCTCCTTCACCAGAAGGTTCGGGCTTGCCCTCAGGAAAATCAGTGTTATCGGGGAGCTGATTACCGGGATTCATGCCTGGTTTCACTCATCGAGTGCCTCAATTCAGCCGAGAAACGGCTTTCAACTGCTTTGCGGAGGAGCGCCGCATTCAACGGCCTGGGACAGGTAGCTGAAGCTGCAACGCCGATCTCCGTGAATTTCGATATTACCAGACCAGCAAAGTATTTACAACCCGAGGCAAACAACGCCATAGAGACCTCAGGATAAACACCGGTAAAGAAACCGGAAGACGCCTGGTGAACTGTAAAAAATCTGGACACCCCCCTCATCCCTTCTCTGAAGAGTCCACATCCGTATTGTCCCGCAGATCGAGAAGAAGCCGGACTACATCATTCTGCTGATCGCCCAGGCTCGCCATCAGAAGCGCGAGCTCAGCGAGATATTTAAGCAGGAGAAAAAGAACCCCACCCACCAGGATCCAACCAATCAGGACAATGCTGAGAATGACAATGGAGCTGATCTCGCCGGCAAACTTGAGATAGACCGTCAGGCCAATACCCGCGAGAGCCAGCATCAGAACCGCGTAGGCGCCGATCAGAAGAAGATCCGCAAGGTACCTGAGATTTAAAAACCCGGGACCGGAACGCGGGTCGTAATTGCGCACGGGCCTGGTTCCTGTCTGGAACTTCTCGTAATACGGCATCGACGCGCGGCGATCACGGTGCTTACGCTCCTCGCGCTCGATCAGCTCGATCCTCCGGCGGTCCTCCATCTGCTGCAGCTTCTCAGCCTCGAGGTCAGCGGCCTCCTGGAGAGCCTGCTCCCGCGTCTTCAGGACGAAACGGTGATCACACTTGGGACAATTGACTTTCTTGCCCGCGTAATCCTCGGGAGCAGAAAACGGCTTACCGCAACAGGGACAGGAAGTCTTGAGGGCCAAGGCTTAATCAAATATCGCCATCGAGGTCGAGGTCGTCGCTGCCGGGATCCTCAGCGGGAGCATCTTCTTCGGCTTCCGCTTCAGTCGCCTCGGCTTCCTCTGCCTCTTCGGCTGCTCCGCCAGCGGAGGCCTTGCTCTGGATCAACGCGAGATGGTCTTCCGCGCTCGCGCCCGAACGCCCGAAGGCAATCCAGGCAGCCTGGCGAATGGCCGAATCGTTCTCAGAGCAACCCTTCTTGATGATCAGCAACACATCGTCGGTGGCTTTCTGAGAAACGGAGAGCGCCTTGCCTATGGCAAGCATGGCGGCCTTGCGAACCGACGCTGAATTATCCAGGTTAGCAAAGACCTGGCCAATCTGGCCCAGGAGTCCGGTCACTCTCATGTTACCGAGGGCCTCCAGGCAGGGAATCCTGACGCTGTCAGGCCGGTTGGTAAGCACCTGGCCAAGAGCGTTCGAGGCCTGGGACACGGGCATATCCGTACGTACCGAAGAGAGGTACGAAAGCGCCTGGGCGGATTCTGAAGCGAGTCGCGTCGCGAGGGTCTTGGAATCATCTTTGCCTTCGAAGATCGGCTCAACAACCGCCTTCTGAAGCGCAACGGCTCCAATGTTGGAAACAACGACCCAGACCTTCCGCTCGTCGCTCTCATAGGACTCCTTGGCCTTCTCCTCTCGGCCGGGCTCGACAACCACGACCACCGGCACATCGACGGTTCTGTAGTCCTTCCGCAGCTCGTTAACGATCGTGTTGATAGGCGAGGTGGCGCGCTCAACGGTGGCGTAGCCGATCTCCTCATCCACGAGAACGAGATCCGGGGGAGACTTCCTGAGAGTGTGAAGAAGCTCCTCAACATTCGTCTCGTGAAGATAGCTCTCCATGTTGAGCTTGCTGCGCAGAAGCGCATCGAAGCGATTGGCCAGGGGCTTGTTGCCCATGCCCTTGACCACGGTCCTGATACCACTCTGGACGACCGCGTTCGAAAGAATCGAGATCACCTGCTCACCGGCGTCGAAGCCGGATTCGGGATTCCAATAGGCCAGGGTGATCGCGGCGGCGATCCGTACAAGGCGAGAGTTCTCGTCCTCGAGAGCCTCAACCAGGGCGGCCGGAACTTCCTCGCGGAAGCCGATCGTATGGGCTGAGCGAATCAACTTGCGAGCGACCTCGCCGCGGCCATCAAGGGCCGCCTGCCTGATCGCGGCATAGAGAACCGGCGCAGGGGAGGAGAGCAGACGGTTTCTCACCACCTGGTCGTTATAAGACTTCTGGCCCGAGAGAACAGCCTTGATGTCTTCAAAGCCCTCCTGGGCGGAATACCAGCCGGCATTTTCATCGTATTCGACAATCCTGGCCGCATCGTTACAGAGATTGAGAACGCGGGCAGCCGTATAGTTTGGATCAAGCTTGATCGACTCGAGCAGGCACTGCGAGGCCATCTGCTCACTCAGCTGGAAACCGACGATCTTGGTGCCGACAACCTGGTCACCCACAAGCTCATAGACCATGGGCGAATACTTCCGGTTGTCGAAAGGATTGCGGTAGGGCTTGAGATAGAAATCGCGTGCGGTCTGGAGAAAATAGGCCTTGGCATCATCAACCGTTCCGGACCCATCGAGGTCGGCGAGTATGGCATTCAGCGAGGAGGCGGCCTCGTCGCGAACTTCCTTGAGTTCATCGGTCTCGACCAGGGCTTTGAGATACCCGAGTGAATAGGGATGCCTCAGAGACCTGGCGCCCAGCAGAGCGGCGACATTGGTTCGAATTCTTCCATCCGAATGCCTCCAGGCAGCCACCAGCGGAGGCAGCGCATCCATACCGATGCGAGCGATCCAGTTCATCACCAGGGCGCGAACCGCGATCTCTCCATCGCCAAGATAGGGAATCAGGAGGGGTACGAGGTTGCGGCCAAGCTGGTAGGCGTACTGAATCTTGTACCTGAGCTGTTGTTCATTCTCACTCTGCAGAACCGTGTCAACCGCGGTCTTGAGGACCTCGCTGTCCTCGCCACGCTGAGAGATCACCAGGGTGGAGATCCTCAGGAGCTCGACTCCGATACCCGACACGCGGGGGTTTTCGCTGCGGACCATGCGATAGATCTTGGCAACCGAGGCCTTCTCAACAAAATCGGCGACCTGGTCATTGGTCGGATTCTCCGCGAAAGCTTTCTCAAATTCGGAGATGGCGGCATCGATATCGCCTTCCTGGAACTTGGAGAAACCCTGCTTCAACAGGCCATCCTCATCCTGGGCGATCGCGCCGGAGAGAGGAGCAAGCAGCAATGCGGTGATGAACAGGCTTCTTACAGCCACCGGAACCTTAGGCCCCCAAGAGTTCAGCTTCTTACACGACATAGCCGTGAAAACCTTTCTTCTTCTGCCAATGAGAGGTTGAAGATCCCTGCGGGAGCTTCGTATGAGTTCTCGTACCAGAACCATCACCTCTCGATAATCGACATACCAATTCAATAGAGAAAAATGATCCAGCGACAAACCAGTAAACAAAACCACTCGAAAGTAATCATTGCCGATCATGCGAAGACCGACAGGCCAACGCCTGGCTCAGATCATTTCTACTTCGAGAACCCAATCAGCACGTCTCGAAGCTGTTCCCAGTGAGGTCGCTTAAATCAGGGATACAAGGTAGAGACTCTCGTATTATTACCGGAATCTCAACCTATGATTATAGACATCCATTTCCAACAGTGTCAAGGCTGCACAAGCCGAGACCTGTGAACCTAACAATACATATAACAAAAACTTAATCGACCTGGAGCCATCGACGCCAAGAGCGCCGTCAGCAGGCTCCAGCAACCCTCAAACCCGTCCATACAAGAGTATACTTCAGCTTGAGAAAGTGCGCCAAGCGGATACATTCATAACAGGAAATAAACGCCTTAACCGACCCTGATGAATTCCCGGCACCTGCCAAATGACTAAAATCGCCTATTTTCAACCTTTCAGCGGCTGCAGTGGCGATATGACCCTTGGAGCCCTTGTCGACGCGGGACTCGACATCGAAGAGCTCCGTGAAACCCTCCGGCTGCTTCCGCTCGAGGGCTACTCGATTGAGCGAGAGACTGTTCTCAGGGGAGCCTTCCAATGCACCCGACTGAAAATCGTGCTCGCCGAAGATCATCTCTCCAGCGACCAGGAGCCTGGAACCGGTCATTCCCATGAGCACTCCCACGCAAGCGCCCACGCTCGCGACCATGAACATTCGCACTCGCACGCCGCCGCAACACAACCCTCGCCGGGAGAACCCCACCGCGCCCTGAGCTCGATCCTCGAATTGATCGACTCCAGCGAACTCCCCCTGAAAACCCGCGAAAACTCGAAAGCCGTATTCAAAAGACTTGGAGAGGCCGAGGCCCGGGTCCATGGCGTCGACATTGAAGAGATCCATTTCCACGAGGTGGGAGCGGTCGATTCGATCGTGGACATCGTCGGCAGCTGCCTGGCCCTTGAATTGCTCGGTATCGAGGAGGTCTATTGCGCGCCGGTAACAGTGGGAACCGGCTTCGTGGAAGGAGCGCATGGCCGAATGCCCCTGCCCGCGCCGGCCACCGCGGAGCTCCTGAAGGGCTTCCCGGTCCAACAGCTTGACAGCGGCGCGGAGCTCACGACTCCCACCGGAGCGGCCCTGATGACGACGCTGGCAAAGGCTTTTGGCCCGATGCCGCCAGCGAACCTTACCGCGATAGGATTGGGCGCCGGAGATGATCGGCCCGGGACGACCCCGAACGCGCTGCGCGTCTTCCTCGCCGAGACAGCCGAGGGAGAAGCCGGAAGAGACCGGGTCCTGCTCCTCGAAACCAACATAGACGACATGAGCTCGGAGTGGATCGGGCACCTCATGGACCGTCTCTTCGAGGCCGGCGCCCTCGATGTATACGTAACCCCGATCCTCATGAAAAAAACCCGGCCGGCCCACAAGATCTCGATTCTCGGCCCCCTTGACCTGGAGAAGGAAGTCGCCGACGTCCTCTTCACCGAGAGCACCACCATCGGGGTGAGAAGAACCGAGATCGAGCGGATCGTGCTCGAGAGAGAAACCACGGAGATCGAATCTCCATGGGGAACCGTGCGAATCAAGATTGCCCGGCACAAAGGCGAGGAGGTCGGAGCATCACCGGAATATGAGGATCTCAAGCGCGCCGCCGGCAAGGCGGCGCTCCCGATCAAGGAACTGCACCGGCAGGTGATGGAGCTCTATCACCGCGGAGAAAAGGGCTGAGCTGAAGCTGACACCGGGAAACCAGGAGCTTTGGCAGGGCCCTCTCCAGATGGAACCTGAGCCAGAGAAAGGATCCGGGAGTGAAGCTGGCAGCCCCTCGCCTCGGGAAGACCGAGAACCTCGCCGATTTCCCGCATGGTCAACTCTTCGCCGCAGGACAGGATAATGATCAGCCGGTACTGGTGGTTTTGATCCTCCAGCTTTATGAGCCTTCGCGTGATGAACTCGCGAACTTCCTTCTTTTTGAACGCGGTCTCCCCTCGTAATCAAACCCGTACTTGTCATCAAGAGCCAGGAGACCTAAGAGGGGGGAGCTGAATTGTCGGTGCATCTCAGCCAGCATTCTTTCGGCAATGAAATCCAGCTTGAGCATCGATTTGGACCCATCGTTTCCCCAGGTAGCGATCGTCAGATCAGCCGCCTAGGACATCAACTCGGTCTGGAACTTCTGCATCTGGCTCTTCAACCGGAGGATGATCCGGGAGTGAAGCTGGCAGACCCTCGACTCGGAGAGATCGAGAGCCTCGCCGATTTCCCGCATGGTCAACTCTTCGTAATAGTAAAGAAGAATGATCAGGCGCTCCTTGCGGCTGAGACCCCGCGTAAGGAACTCGGTAACTTCCTTCTTCTTCAACTCCACCTCGGGATTGAGGCCCTTTTTATCCTCGAGGAGGTCGAGCTTCCGCATCGACTTGGAGCCATCATCGCCCTTCGTCTCCGACGTGAGGCTGGTCATGGTGACGGCGCTGGCCTCGCGAGCCATCGCCTCGTACTCCGACAGGGTCAGCTCGAGCTGAGCAGCCATTTCTTCGTCAGATGGATTACGCCCATACCTCGTCTCCAGGGCTTTCCACGCCCTGTCAATCTTATTGGCCTTGCTGCGAACAATCCTGGGAACCCAGTCGAGCGATCGGAGCTCATCAAGGATCGACCCCCGGATTCTCGTGGAACAATAGGTCTCGAACTTAACCCCCCGCTCGGGGTCAAAGCCGCGCACGGCATCAAGGAGGCCTAGGACCCCGGCGCTCTGAAGCGTCTCTACGTCGATATTCTGGGGAAGCTTGGCCAGCATTCTTTCGGCAATGTACCGCACCAGGGGCAGGTACTTCTCGAGCAGCTGATTGCGGAGGATTACATCTTCGGTACGCTTGTACTCCCTCCACATTTGGATCGTAGCTGGATCAACCTTCTTTCGCATCGGCATCAACCTTCACTTCTAGCGTGACTTGCTCACGCTCAGAATCACCTGTCGGTAGCTATAGTCACCATGAACTTTTATCGGCCGGTCTCGGCCCGAACTTTAGGCCGGAAATCAGATCTGATCTCCCCTCGACCTTCGCCCGCCTCGACCATGGCAACCTCACCAGAAACTCTAACCTGCCAAACCGTCCTCTCAAGGCGGTATAGACAACAATTCACATTCCAATTCATCTTTCACTCCACCTCCGTAGCGGCGGCGAATTTATCAATAAATTTTGATCCTCCAGCTTTACCGGCCTCCTGGACCAGCTTCCGGGCGAGCCTCCTGATACAGACGCTGGCCTCACAAGCGGGATACTGCAGGAGGAATGGCTTGCGTTGACGCACGGCTTTCCTGACCTTCTCGTCCCAGAGAACGGTTCCCAACTGCTCGACCTTTAATCCCTGGAGGTGGACCTTGGCGACCCCGCTGATCCTCGCTCCGACTCGCTCACCCTCAGCCAGGGTCTCGGCGTTGTTGCAAACCAGGCTGATTCTCCCATGACCCTTCTCCCTGTGGACGGTCTTGATGGTTGCGTAGGCATCCAGCTTCGCGGAGGGCTCGGGGGTCGTCACCACAATGAGCTCGTCGGCGGTCGCCGCGAAGTGAATCACGTTCC
>Ga0163108_10000528_pt1 | contig 28555 bp, 27 predicted proteins | sample Fk1155metaG_FD_109644 | JGI IMG/M metagenome (GOLD analysis project Ga0163108, IMG submission 109644) | Marine microbial communities from the Central Pacific Ocean - Fk160115 155m metaG | ecosystem: Environmental > Aquatic > Marine > Oceanic > Photic zone | place: The Central Pacific Ocean...
ATAATTATATTTAGTTTTCCAATTTATTTGCTTAGTTTTCTTGCAAGCTTAGTTAAGCAAACTTCAAAATTTGATAAATTGAATAATAATTTAGTGGTAAATAATGATAAATTTAAAAAAGACTTTAAATGGAGTCCACCATATACAATAAGTGAAGGAATTAAAAAATCTTTTTCAAGAAATTAAATAATGTATATTCAATGAAAATACATAGAAAATATGATTCTCTATCAACAAACTTAAAGGTTAGTAATTTATAATTATTATCAAGGATATTGAATGTTGAGTTATAAAGAATCTAAAAATCATTCAATTGCTATTGACTCAACAAGGTCTGGAAGCGGAGGAGCAAAAAGATTCATAAAGAACCTAATGGACGGGCTTCTAGAGCATACAGATCTAAATATAGTACTATTTTTAGATGATGAGCAATTTGACACATATAGCAGTAAAAAAGTTAAAATTATCAAAATTAAATACAATAAAGGGTATTTAATAAGGATATTAAATACTTCACTCCTGATACCATTGCGATCACGTTTGCTTGGTTGTTCATTAATTTACTCACCTTGGGATATTGGTCCTCTTATTAGGATATTGCCATCTATTCTAGGAATTCATAATCCAAATTCTATTATTCCTAACAAATACAAAGCTATAAAAGCTCATAAGATCCATGAATTATTATCAAAATTATCATCAAGAAAGGCTATCGCTGTAGAATTTCCTTCTCAATCAGCTGCCAAGGAAATTGGTGATCATTTTAGAATTGAAAATAGTAAACGACATGTAATTTACCATGGAGCTGAAATTACAAAATGGAAAAAAGCTATATCAAGAATTGAGAAATCGAAAACAGAAAACATAATGGGTGATTACTTTATTTTCTGGTCATGGTTTTATCCTGCAAAAAATATAACTACACTTATTGAAGCTTTTAGCGAATATATTAAAACTTATGACTCATCAAAAGATATTAAGCTAATTTGTGTGGGTAATTTTGTATATAAAAAATATAAAGAGGAGATTTATTTATTAATTGAATCATTAAATATTTCAAAAAGAGTTATTTTCCTAGAAAATGTTAATGACGATGAGTTAACTAAGTTAATTTATTTCTCAAAAACAATGATAATTCCATCATTATATGAAACGTTTGGCTATATGTATGTTGAAGGTAGGTTATTTAATAAGCCATTTATAGTAGCCGATACAAATGTTGCTAAAGAGATTACTGAAGATCAATGCATATATTTTAGTGGCAATAATCCAAAAGATCTGAGCTCTAAAATGAATGAAGTTAGTTTAGATAAAGATAATTTTATCAATTACAATATCTCGAAAGATTTTTATCAGGAATCGTCTTCTAAAAATTTAGGAAAGTTTTTTAATGATTGCATTGATAATACAATGAAATAAGTTTTCTTTAATGCATTTACAAATAACTATAATAAAATATAGACTCGAAAATATTATCTAATTATTATGAATTTTATAGTTAATGGTTGTGCCGGCTTTATAGGAAGCAATATTGTAGATAAGCTCCTAGAGCTTAATCATCAGGTTACTGGTATAGATAATCTATCCACTGGCAATATTAAGTTTTTAGAAAGTGCATTAAAGAACCCAAATTTTTCTTTTAAAAAAATTGATATTTTAAATATTGAAGAATTAAAGGAATCATATATTGGTGGGGATATTGTTATACATCTTGCTGCAAATGCTGATGTTAGAAGTGGAACAGATCACCCAAGAAAAGATTTAGAACAAAATACGATAGCTACATACAATGTTCTTGAGGCAATGAGAGCGAATTCTATATCAAAAATAGTTTTCTCATCGACCGGTTCCGTATATGGCGAGTCTCCTGAAATACCAATGAGAGAAGATGGTCCATTTCCTATTCAGACATCATTATATGGGGCTTCTAAATTAGCTGGAGAAGGACTAATTGCTGCTTATTGTGAAGGATTTGGTTTTCAATCTTGGATTTTCCGATTTGTATCCATATTAGGTAAAAGATATACACATGGTCATGTGTATGATTTTTACAGACAACTTAAGTCTGATCCTACTTCTCTCTATATTCTTGGGAATGGCAAACAACGTAAATCCTATCTTCATGTTGATGACTGTATAGAAGCCATTCTATTAGCTGTAAATAATGCAAAAGAAAAAGTTAACATTTTTAATCTAGGAGTTGATGATTATTGCGAGGTAAATGATTCGATTGATTGGATATGTGGAGAACTACAACTTAATCCATCTTTTGAATACTCCGGTGGAGAAAAGGGTTGGATAGGAGATAATCCCTTTATATACCTCGATACTCAGAGAATAATGAAATTGGGCTGGAAGCCAAAATATACAATCAAAGAAGGTGTAATTAAAACTGTTCAATTCCTTAAAGAAAATGAATGGGTTTTTGAAGAAAGAGAATAAATGAAAGTTACTGTATTAGGATTATGGCATTTAGGTAGCGTGGTTAGTGCATGTATTTCTAGTTCTGGACATAATGTAATTGGAATTGACCATGATGCACAAACCATTCTTGATTTAAATTCCTCTAAAGCACCAATTTCAGAGCCAAATTTAAATACACTGATAAATGTACAACTAAATAATAATCAACTCAAGTATTCCTCAGACTTGAATAAGGTTAAAGATTCAGAAATTCTATGGATAACTTATGACACTCCTGTTGATGATGATGATAAAGCAGACGTTGATTTTGTGATGAATAAAATTAAAGAAGCCTTGGAATTCATTGATAAGAAAACCCTGGTTTTAATATCGTCCCAACTTCCAGTAGGATCAATTAAGATTTTAGAAGATTATACCGATCAAAATTTTAAGGAAAAGGATATTACTTTTGCTTGCTCGCCTGAGAACTTAAGACTTGGTAAATCTATAGATGTTTTCATGAACCCTGATAGAGTCATTATTGGTTATAGGAAAGAATCAGATAGAAAAAAACTAATAGCACTATTTAAACCCATCACTAGTAAAATTGAATGGATGTCAGTGGAATCCTCTGAAATGACTAAACATGCTATAAATGCATTCCTAGCAACTTCAGTAACATTTGCAAATGAAATAGCAGTAGTATGTGAAATTGTAGGAGCCGATGCAAAAGAAGTGGAAAGAGGACTTAAATCGGAAAGTCGCATTGGACCAAAAGCTTACCTCTCACCTGGTGCTGCTTTTGCAGGTGGAACACTTGCTAGAGATGTTCAGTTTCTAGGAACAAGAAGCTCTAATAATAATCTAATATTACCTTTAATTAACTCTATCAAGATTAGTAATGATAAACATAAGAAATGGATACAAAATCAGATCATAAGTAACTATAAAAATATTAATTCGCTTACAGTTTGCATATGGGGATTAACCTATAAACCTGGTACAGATACCTTAAGGAGATCTTTATCTGTAGAGTTATCACAATGGCTTTATGAGCAAGGTGTAACAGTAAAAGCATTTGATCCTGTCATTCATACCTTACCTCAAAAACTTATTAACAAGGTTGAACTATTTCTAGATCCATTTGATGCCTTATCTTCTTCGGACATTTTAATTATTGGAACAGAGTGGAAAATATTTAAGGAAAATATAACTCATATCCAAAACTATAAAAATAAAAATTTAACTATTATTGATCCGAATAGATTTTTATCTGGACTATTTGATAATGATGATATTAATTATATCTCGGTAGGCTCGCACAAGAACTCACTAAATAAAGTAAGGCACACTATTGCAAATAAAAAACTAGAAACATTGGGTGAGCATTCTGCATTAAAGAATAGAGTAGCTATCATAACTGGTGGTTCTAAAGGTCTTGGCTTCCAAATTTCTAAAAAGTTTGTTGCATCTAGTGCAAAAATATTAATTTGTGGGAGAGATATTAATTCTCTAGAAAAAGCTTGTGATGAAATAAAAAGTCTTTCAAATAATGATAAGCATGTTCACTATAAGTTATGTGATGTTTCCAATGAAAAAGAAGTTAAAGAATTGATTAATGAAGTAATTGATATATATGGTGCATACGATATTCTTGTTAATAATGCTGGAGTTTATGGTCCTAAGGGACTAACAGAAGAAAATGATTGGGCTGAATGGAAAAAAGCAATAGAAATCAATCTGTATGGTTCTGTTTTAATGTGCAGGGAGAGCCTTCCCTACTTTAGAAAAAATAATTATGGAAAAATAATACAGTTAGCAGGTGGTGGTGCTACAAATCCAATGCCCTATTTAAATTCATATGCTGCTTCTAAAGCATCAATCGTTAGATTTATAGAAACATTGTCTTATGAATTGATGGGCACTAATATCGATGCAAACTGCATTGCTCCAGGGCCGCTAAATACTGGCATGTTAGATGAGATTCTAGAAGCAGGACCTGAGAAAGTAGGATTAAACAACTATTCAAAGGCTACAAAACAAAAAGAAACTGGAGGAGCCTCCCTAGATCATGGAGCAAACTTAGCTTTATTTTTAGCTTCATCAATTAGTGATGGTATAACAGGAAAATTAATAAGTGCTTTATGGGATAAATACTATGATTGGCCAAAATATCTCGATGAACTTACAAATAATGATTTATACACTTTAAGAAGGATTGTTGCATCTGATAAAGGTTTGGATTGGGGTGATAAATGACCCAAAAATTTGGTGTAGGAATAGTGGGTTGTGGACTAATTGGTCAAAAAAGATCAAATGCTTTGGGTCAATATGGAAAGCTTGTAGCTTGTGCTGATATTGATTTAGATAGAGCTAAATCAGTTGCAAAAGATTCTGGTGCATTTATTACTTCAAAATGGGAAGAGTTAGTAGAAATGCCAGAAGTTGATATTATTATTATATCAACACTTCATGATACCTTGTCTCTCATTACTGAAGCAGCAATTTTAGCTAAAAAACACGTTTTGGTAGAGAAGCCAGCTGGTAGATCATTCCATGAAATTGAAGAATCATTAAAATTAATAAAAAATTCAAAATTAAAGGTTAGGATAGGATTTAATCATAGATTTCATCCGTCAATTCAAAAAGCTAAAGAAATAACTGAGTCGGGAGAGCTGGGTAAATTGATGTTCTTAAGAGCAAGATATGGACATGGTGGTAGATTAGGGTATGAAAAAGAATGGAGAGCTAATGCAGCTCAGTCGGGTGGTGGAGAAATCATTGATCAAGGCTCACATTTAATAGATTTATCTAGATTATTTCTTGGGGATTTTAATAATGTTCAAGGATATGCTCATACATATTTTTGGAATATGGAAGTTGAAGATAACGGCTTTATGATCCTGAGAAATAAATCAGATCAAGTAGCATTCTTGCATGCATCATGTACAGAATGGAAAAATATGTTTTCTTTAGAAATATATGGAGAAAAGGGTAAATTAGATCTCTCAGGGTTGGGAGGCAGCTATGGAGTTGAAAAAATAATACATTATAAAATGTTGGAAGAAATGGGCCCTCCTCACTCATTTGAATGGGAATATCCAGGAAATGATATTTCATGGGAAACTGAAATGAATGAATTCTATCAAGATATCATAGAAGATAGATTACCAACTCCTGGGTTAGAAGATGTTTATGAAGTTTTAAAAATAATAGATAAGATATATAAGGAGTCAGGATATGATTACAGCAAGAAGTCCTCTTAGAATAAGTCTCGGCGGAGGTGGAACAGATTTAGCATCATATTACAGAGATCATGAAGGATATCTTCTTTCTGCAGCTATTAATAAATATATCTATGTTAATGTTATGAGACCCTTCAAGGAAGGCATATATTTGAAATATAGTGAACTTGAGAAGGTAAAAGATATTGCAAGCGTCAATCATCCAATAATTAGAGAGGCTCTATCATTACTAGAATTCAAAACACCACAAATTGAAATAACTACTCTTGCTGATATTCCAGCAGGAACTGGTTTAGGTTCATCTGGTAGCTTTACTACAGCGTTACTAAAAGCATTATTTACTCATAGAAAAAAACATATTCATCAAGAAGAATTAGCAAAATTAGCATGTTATATAGAGATTAAAAAACTGAAAGAACCAATAGGTAAACAAGATCAATATATTGCTGCTTTTGGTGGAATCTCTACATTTCAATTCAATAAAGATGAAAGTGTTATTGCTAAACCATTAGATATAAGTATGGATACATTACTAGATCTAGAAGAAAACCTACTCTTATTTTTTACCGGCTTCTCAAGAAGTGCCAGTAAAATATTACTGGACCAAAAAGAAAAGTCAAACAAGGATGATAAGGATATGCTTGAGAATCTTCACTATGTCAAAGATTTGGGATATAGAAGTAAAAATGCATTAGAATCAGGAAAACTTAATGATTATGGGGAAATAATGCATGAACATTGGGAAAATAAAAAAAGACGATCTAAAGGAATGTCTAATCCTGAAATAGATACTTGGTATCAGGCTGCTTTAAATAATGGTGCCATTGGAGGAAAAGTTGTTGGTGCAGGTGGGGGTGGCTTTCTAATGTTTATGGCCGATGATAGAGATAAGTTGAGAAATGAAATGAAATCACAAGGCTTAGAAGAAGTTCGCTTTAAGTTTGATTTTGAGGGTACTAAAATAATTAGCTCTTCATGAAAACACTGCCATGCATAATTTTATGTGGCGGTATTGGTTCTAGACTTGGAAATGTTGTTAATGATATTCCTAAGTGTCTTGTTGAAGTAAATGGTAAACCATTTATCTATTACCAACTAAAATTACTTGAATATTCTGGCATCAGAGATGTTCTTCTATCAATAGGTCATCTTAGTCATATGGTGAAGCAATATGTTAATTCCTATAATACAAATTTAAATATTACCTATAGTGATGATGGCAAAGAATTAATTGGTACAGGCGGTGCTGTTAAAAAGGCATTAAGTCTTATCGATACTCCTGCAGCTGTAATGTATGGTGATACCTTTCTCGATATATCGTTCAAGGAAGTTTTCAAAAAATTTAATGAAACTAAAGATCCTTTAATGGTTATATATAAAAATGATAAGCAATTTGATACAAGCAATGCATACATAAAAAATGATCACCTAACTTACAATAAATCCCAACCTCATCCGGATGCTAACTATATAGATTATGGATTGAGTATTTTTTCTAGTGAGCATTTTGTAAATACAAATGATGTTTTTGATCTTAGTGTTGTTCAAGAAAACTATTCCAGAAGCAAAAAACTTTCATTCTATATAGCTAATAATAGATTTTATGAAATAGGAACTCCCAAAAGCTTGAAAGAAACTGAAATCTATCTAAGTACTTATGATTTTAAATCAATATAAATATATTTTCCTTGATAGGGATGAGGGATGGAGTGATAAATAAAATCATAAAAAGAAATGAAATTATTTCATCGCCAAAATCTATGGATGAATTTATCATAAGAGATGATTTTAAAGTATTTGCAGAATAAGTTGATAAAGAGAATTATGAGTTCTTCGTGGTTACCAATCAGCCAGATATAAAAAGAGGACTATTGTCTATGGATGATTTAAATCAAATGCATACGATCATACGACAATATCTTAATTTCATAGAAATATCCTATTGCCCTCATGATGATAATGATAAATGTAATTGTAGAAAACCTAAGTCAGGGATGCTTGAAGACTTAATCAATAAAAATAATCTAAATAAAAATAAATGTCTTATGATTGGTGATTCTGTTAAGGATATTATTTCAGCAAATTCGGCCAAAATTGATATCTATCTTCTAAAGACAAACTATAATAGCACTATAAAACATTCGTATAGAATCAACTCATTAATGGATCTAATTAAATAAAATAAAAAACATAGATTTCTAATATGGACTCATTCTCAACTAAATACCTACAACAAACAAAGGAGATAACTGAACAGTTAGATCCTGAAATTATTGAAAATATGGCTAAAGGCCTTAAGGATCTTAAAGAAAGAAATGGTAGACTTTTTTTCATAGGCTCTGGTGGTGGAGCTGGACATGCGAGTCATGCTGTTAATGATTTTAGAAAAATAGCAAATATAGAATGTTATACCCCTGCTGATAATGTATCGGAATTAACAGCAAGAATAAATGATGACGGCTGGGAAACATCCTACTCGAAATGGCTAAAAGTTAGTAATTTCAGCTCAAATGATGCTTTATTTATATTTTCTGTTGGAGGAGGAAATAAAGAAAAAAATGTAAGTGTCAATCTTGTAGAATGCATGAATCTAGCAAATGATATGGGCTCTATGATTTTTGGTATAGTTGGAAAAGATGGTGGTTTTACAAGAGAATCAAGTGATTTAGTTGTAGTCATACCGACCATAGAAAATAACTTAATAACACCACATACTGAAGGATGGCAAGCAGTGGTATGGCATTTATTAGTATCTCATCCTTTAGTTCTAGAAAATCAAATGAAGTGGGAGTCAATCAAATGAAAAAACTTAATATTAAATATATTCTGATGGTGCAAATGTTGAGGCAATGGTTAAAGATAATTTATCTGGAATGGTTGATGGTTTTACTACAAACCCAACGCTGATGCTTAAAGATGGAGTTAAGGATTATATGGCTTTTGCTAAAGATGCTCTTAGTAAAATCACAGACAAATCTATTTCCTTTGAAGTCTTCTCAGATGACTTAGATGAAATGTATGTTCAAGCCTTAAAACTAAAAAAACTAGCATCAAATGTGTATGTCAAGATACCTATTTCAAATACCAAACAAGAATATACTTATTCACTAATCAACAAACTATCCAATGAAGGTGTCAAATTAAATGTTACTGCGTTATTTACACAAGAGCATGTAACAAATGTATTTGACTCTTTAAATAAAGATATTCCTTCGATAATTTCTATTTTTGCAGGAAGAATTGCTAATGCTGGTATAGACCCAGAACCAACTATGAAATTTGCTACTGATTTAACTAAGAATTTTCCAGAAATAGAAATATTATGGGCAAGTTCAAGAGAGGTTTTTAATGTTATTCAGGCAGAAAGAACAAATTGCGATATAATTACTATGACGCCATCACTTATTAAAGCTATGAATGACTTGGGTATGGACTTAGATAAGTATTCATTAGATACAGTAAAAATGTTTTATAATGATGCTGTATCTGCCGGATTTACAATCTCTTAGGAAAATAGTTAGATCTAGTTAAAAGATTTCTTAATTCCATCCTCTAGTTTCAGCAAAACTCAAAAATTCTTCAAGGTTCATCTCAACAATTAAATAATTAATTATCTTTTATAATGACCGTTATTTCTGGTTAGCTTTTACAAATCATTAAGTACACTCTTTCTCCTAAGATCTATTGTGTTTCTAACAAATCGAACGAACAAATCAATCATTATGAATTTAGTTAATACACCAAAAGTGACACTAAAATCTGAATCTATGGCAAACATCATAAGTAATGCAACAAGTCCTATTGCATAATCCCAAGGTCTATTAGGTGCAGTCCAGTAAAATCTATTAAGTAGAAAGAGTATTATGCCAACTATAATAGAGCCAATTATTATTCCAATAGGGCCATAACTTAAATACATCTGAGACAACCATGGTAAATTGAGAGAGGTGAGATGATCATTCCTATTTAAATATCCTTCTTGTACACCCCATTGATTACCAAAAAAATCTTGAGGTTTACCTGGCCAGAGAAATCTTGGTATAGGAGCATAAGGCAAGTTTCGATAAGCTTCCCATTTTATGTAATCATTTGAGTCTATATTTTCAACAAAGCTAGATAAAATTACATTATGATCTATTCTGTGTGACGCAATATCTACTAGGTTAATCAGACTTAGATTTTTCTCTTGAAGTCCTTCTAATCCCATAGAGAAACTTTCTGAGCTGTCTACACCTATCTCCGTCATTAATGGTCTTACAGTACTTTTTATAGGCTGATAAATGAGAATTGACAAAACCAAAAATAAGGCAGGTAATATAAGGATCTTGTTTTTTTGAAGGTTCATCAAAAACAGTAGAAATCCTAAATCAACAAAAGGCTTAATATTTCCTTGGAAGCCCCCTCTGATTACTAAAAAACCAAGACATGCTATTATTAAAAGTCGCCAGTCCCCTTTATTCCTTACAAATATAAAATAAAAGAGATACATAAATGATAAAGTAGACATCATTCCAACTAATAAACCACCTGCCGTAGCGCTAATAACTCTAATTACTGTAAAAATAAAACATAGGAAAATTATGAAATAAAACTGGTTGTTATTTTCATCAGTTAAAGTGTCAACATTTTTAACTTCTACCTTTTGCTTAAATAAGCTTTTTAATGAATAAAAGACTGTGAAAACTATGCTGAGATGCATGACTACCAGCATTTTTGCAATGTTTTCGCTAGTATCGCTATATACCTGAAGGGCGCCAGTTTTGATTTCATGTTCTACAAATCCTGCTATACCAAAAGTAATCATATAAAAAATGCCATACCACATCACTCCTGGAATAATCTTTTCTCTATTGGGATCATTTCTCCAAGCTATATAGGGTAATATAGCGACACCAATTATCATTAAGGATAGGAACCTTGAACTTAGAGTTTTATCAAAAGGATTAACACTCGTTAATAGTATAAGGAAGCTAAAAAGAAGAATAATTGCTGTTTTTTCCCCAGCTATATTTCTATTAGAATTTTCCATTTTCTCAACTATTATTTTACTAACAGTGCTTAGAGTATATTTCTTGCAAATTCATAACATATCTATGCCCATAATCATCCCAACTAAAGTTATTTTGTATAGATTCTATAGCTTTCTCACCCATCCTTTTTGATGTTTCTTTATTTTTATATAAATATAATATTTTTTCCTTAATTGCTGGGATATTTCTTATAGGTATAACGAAACCATTTTTATCATTTTCTATTAATTCTCCTCCACCTGTATTTGTGGTCGTAATAATTGGAAGACCACAAGCCATAGCTTGTGCTTGCACCATCGCTAGACCTTCTTCGATGGCAGCCAAACAAAATACATCACATTGACTCAAGTACCAGTAGAGATCAGATTGTTTTTTTGGGCCATGAAAAATAATATTGTCATCCTTGTATTGATCAACAAATTCTTTGATTTCTTGGTCAATAGGACCCACAATCCACAATTCTGATTTTTTAAGTTTTAATTGTGAAAATGCCTCAAGTAAATAAGGAATGCCTTTTCTGTAACTTATGGCGCCACAATGAATTACCCTAAAAATATCATCTTCTTTTTTTACTGGGTAGAATTCTTCTAAATTCACACCGTATGGATTTTTTATTAGCTTTTTCTCTGGAATACCATTCTCAATGAATGTGTCATAAACAAATTGACTAGGCACTGAAATATAATCAGTATATTCATATTCCAACAATTCTCTTTCCCAATGCTTCAGATTAGGCTGAAAATCTTTGAGATTCTGTCTTTTTGCCTCTTCTTTCAGTATCTCCATTTGATAATTATAATGCGAGCTTCCTCTTTCCAGTATAAAGATTTTTCCCTGTTTATTCGATTCAGAAATTGCTTCTAAACTATTGCCACTCCAGCCAATACTTATATCAGCTTGAGAAATATATTTAGCAGCAGTTAAAGCGATACCTTTATGTGCAATATTGTCTAACACATATGGGGCAAAAAACTTTATTCTCTCTCCATATCTCCTGAGCAATTCTAAAAGAACTTTACTAACAATTTTTTTCTTTGGAATAAGCCATTGACCTGCTTTAAATTTTGGATAAGTTGTAATTAGTTTATTTAAATAACCTCTTTTCTCTAGTTCTGAAGCAAGGTTAAAAGCATGAAATCTTCCAACTGCTGACACATTAACTTTCATATTTATTATTCTCAATTCAATGAGTTAAATACCTTTTTTGTTTTTTATTAAAATTATTGGGACAAACTGTTAAAACTTTTTTTGCAAAATTTAAGCAGTTCATCAATTTCATCTTCTAGTGTTTTTTCAGAAAAAATATTTAAATTCTTAAAGTTCCTACAATTATAATTTAATTCAATATTTTTTTTCTGCTGATCTTGTTGATTCTCAATTAAATTTGGCTCGAAGCCGAATAATGCCTTACATCTCTTAGAAATTTTTTTTGCTAGATCTATGATAGAAAGACTTCTTCCACTTCCCACATTCATTACTTTCCCGTAATAATCTATTGAAGAATTATCTAATATCTTATCAGTTAGATTTTCAATATGAGAAATGGGTATAAAATCCCTTTCCTGATATTGATCTCCACTTAAAATAATTTCTCGATTTAATATAGCCTGTTTACAGAAGCTATTTGAAGCCAACATCCAACAATTTACCTTTTTATCCATTGGCTTCCCTATAGCGTTAGATAACCTGAAAACTATGCTATTGATATTATTTTTTGAATGGAATTTTAAAACATGCTCCTCTGCCTTCAAATGAGACAATGAATATGGATTCGTAGGAAGCGGTTTTGTACTTTCGTCAATATTGCCTAGTAATGGTGATCCATATACGTGGGCTGTTGAAAAATATATAAATTTTTTTACACCAAACTGAACAGCTGATCTCAATAATTCATAAGTGCCTTTACTATTAACAAGTGACGCTTTTTTGGGATCTTTTTGAGATTCTTGGAAATTTAAAGCAGCTAAATGAATTATTGTAGTTACCCCATTACAAGCTAGTTTAATATCAGATTCCTTAAGAACATCTAATTGAATGACTTTACAATTTTGTAATTCATAAGGGAGGTTATAATTTTGATCTTTGGTTCCTAATAAAATAGGAATATCTTGTGTTTGTAATAGATGGTTAGCAATTCTTCCGCCTAAGTAGCCTAAACCACCTGTAATTAAGATCATTAGGTTAATCGTTCCATATTTTCCAAGGTGGAATGCCTTTATCCCATAAAGAATTAAGATATGTTTTGTCTCTCAGAGTATCCATGCATTGCCAGAAACCTTTGTGCTTATATGCAAATAATTCTTTATCTTTCACTAAATTCATCAATGGCTCTTGCTCAAAAATGGTTGAATCGTCATCTGTAATATAGTCAAAAATTTTAGGTTGACATACAAAAAAACCTCCATTAATCCATGAATCATCCCCCTCAGGTTTCTCAAGAAAATCTGAAACAAGGCTATTATCATCAATATTTAATACCCCATATCTATTTGGTGGCTGAATAGCAGTCATTGTTATGGCTTTTTTATGCTTATTATGAAATTGCAAAGTCTCTTTTATATTGATATCTGCTAGGCCATCACCATATGTTAAGAAAAATGGTTCTTCTCCAACTTGTTCCTTAGCTTTCTTAATTCTTCCACCCGTCATAGTATTAGCACCAGTCTCAAGTAAAGTAACTTTCCAGGGTTCAGTATTACTATTTAGGATCTCTAGATTATTATCTACTAGGTTTATCTTGACATTGCTTTGATGTAAAAAATAATTTGAGAAGTATTCTTTTATCACATAACCCTTATAACCCAGCAAGATAACAAATTCATTAAACCCATAATTTGAATATATCTTCATGATATGCCATAAAATGGGCTTATTACCAATTTCAACCATTGGTTTTGGAATTGCGTTCGTAGCCTCACTTAGCCTAGAACCAAAGCCACCAGCTAAAATCATAACTTTCATCACTTCTCCATGTTTTATATCGTATCCTTCAATGACTTCAACAAATGAGTAATATTATACTTCACTGTAACGTTACTATCATTCCAATAACATTATTTTTTAGTCATTAACATTAACTATTTAGCATTAAGCCTCATCAACAAATAAATTAGTAAGAATTAGCAATACTAATTCCATTTATATCTAATTTCATCTAATGGTAAGTTCTCCTGTTCTTCTTTCCTATGAGGGATGCTAGCAAGATTTAATAACAGACTACTTTCTTTAGCAATCCCCTCAAAAGCAAACCACATCATTGAGGGCACAGTAAGTCTCTGGTAATTATTTCTAGAAAGACTAACTTCTTGATAGAAGCCTTTGGTTTTAGAATTATCTCTATCATCGAATAATACAAATCTAATATGTCCAATAGGAACAACAATATTCAATGTCATCTCAAAATGTCTCTTCCATCCCTTTATAACTTTATGCTCAACTGTAGAAAAATATGCTTCACCAAAACCATTAAAGCCATTATCTTCTGTTTTCATAGCATGAAGAACGTTCCCTCCTTCAACTTCGATAATTCCTAAAGATGTAAGTATTACGCCATCAATATTTTCAGTAAGGTTTATATCGACCATTCAATTCCTTTTTTACTGGCTAGAGAGACATATTCACTTATCTGTTTAATTGAGAATTCATAAATATCCTGTTTATTCTTTTTTTCGTAGTAATTCTTATACCAATTCGCTGTCATACTAATAGTTTCATTGAATTTTAAAGTCGATGTCCAATTGAGAAGTGCTAATGCTTTATCACAATTAAGCTTTAGCAAGCCTGCCTCGTGCAATTCTTCATTCTTGTTAGATACATCATTCCAAGAAACATTGTCCCAATATTTCTGCATTTCATTAATAAGTTCTTTTACAGAATAGTTCTGATCAACAGATGGACCGAAATTAAATGCTTCACCATGAAGATCTTGCTGTGAAGTTAAAGCAGCGCCTAATGCTAAATAACCACTCAATGGCTCTAAAACATGCTGCCATGGCCTTGTTGAATGGGGGTTACGAATATCAACAGGCAAATTCTTTGACCATGATCTTATACAATCCGGGATAATCCTGTCTTCAGCCCAGTCTCCTCCACCGATAACATTCCCAGCCCGAGCTATTCCTATTGTAATGTTATTATTCTTTCTAAAAAAAGATTCTATGTATGTTTTGATAGCTAGTTCAGCCATGCCCTTAGATGCACTATATGGGTCTTTACCGCCTAGGGTATCTGTTTCTCTATATCCCCATGACCATTCAACATTATCATAAGCTTTATCACTAGTTATCATGACTACTGTAACTTTCTTTTCATAATTTCTTAAAGCGTCTAAAATGCTCGAACTACCATATGCATTAGTTAAAATAGTATCTAGTGGGTTCTCATAGGAACGTCTAACCAGTGCTTGAGCTGCTAAATGAAAAATAAAGTCAGGCTTCTCCTTATGCATAATCTCTCTAATTTTTTTTGCTTCCCTAATATCAACCCTTCGATCATCGATTAAATCTTTTAGTTTATTAACTTCGAAATTAGACGGTTGACAAGGAATATCTATAGAAAGACCTATAACTTTTGCACCTAAACTGGTTAACCATATTGAAAGCCAACTTCCTTTGAAACCAGTATGGCCTGTTATAACTATGGTTTTACCTTTATAGATTGATTCTAATTGGTTCTTATTATGAGCCATTTCTTATATTACCCTTTTAATCTTAGTATTTTCATCTTACATAAATTCATTAAAATATTTTATCATCAGATTACATCTATCTCTGTAAGTATGATTTTTTGCAATCTTATAAGCACATTCTGTAATTGGCTTTCTCGCCTCTTCATTATTTAAATAAAATTCGACTTTATCTATTAGTTCTTCTTCTGTAGAGAAGTAAACACAAGCCTCATCCTCAGGAAAAAATTCAAGTTGTTCGTTTGTTCTATTAGTGATCGCAAAACCCTTACATGCTGGAATTTCAAAAGTCTTCATTGAATGTCCTTGCCCATTAAATGCCCTAACAAAATTAAATATAATATTTGAAGCTGAACATATATATGTAAAATCCTCATTTGTGCCCTGTCCTTCTCCTTGCCAAGCACTCATTAATTCGTTATTTGATTTTATTTTTGACCACTGATTTCCCCAAACTTTTAAGCCATAAGGTGTTAAGAGGCTTGGCCATCTTTCACCATTGGGTTGCCATGTTCCTAGATATGCAATTGGACTATGATAATAACTCATTTTATCTCTAGGTGGTTTTTTTGGTTTATGGATTAAGTGATCGCTAGCAAAAGGAAGGTACTTCACTACATTCGCACCATACCAGTACCAAGTTGGTATAAAGTGACGATTATATGTAAAAATACCCCTGTACAACGGTATTGTTGAAAGAAATGCCTGATTTTCTTCAGGGACAGGGTCTGTGAAATAACAAAATATTGGTATTTTCAGTTCAGTCAGAATTTCAAGAAAATCAATGGGTAATTTTTTGCTCATACCTCCTAACGAAGTAAGAGCAACTTCGGGTTTATATGCATTTACCAAGTGAGTGAAGTCACGAACTAATTTGTTACTTATCTTAGGTTGGAAAACGTCATTTATCTTTCGTTTCGCCTTTTCGATGATTATATTATTGGATCTATCCTGATTAGTTTGAAAAAACTCTACACTATGGCCAAGGTCTTCGAAACCTCTTTTAAAAGAGCTAAGTGTCACGAAACCATCATTCGAATATTCACCAAATTCAAGAATTCTCATAATCAGTCAACTCAAAGCAAATTATTTATTCGTTTCATTATTATTTTTTCATGTAATCCTATTGTCTTTCTTAAGTCAGGGAGGGAATTAAATCTTCTCCCTGGTAAAACACCGCTTAATCTTATAAGGTCTCTATATTCAGGAAAATGAGCATTCAAAGCTATCTCCCGTTCTGCTCTTTTTTTGAGCATTGCATATTTAACTCTAGGAATGAATCTTTCAAAGATTGAAAAATTCGCCATAAAAAAATCCCTTCTTTTAATAATTGAATCCTGTATCACTTGTTTAATTTGTTTCAAAAAATAAAAGCTATCCTTTTCAGGAACTTCTATAGAATTAATTTTTACTTTCATATTATCTATTGAAGCTATGTATTCCAATATTTCACTGTATGTCCAAGCATAATTGGAGACCATTGTATATAAACCTGGTGATTCTAATCTGCTAATTATATTAATCAGAGCTAATGCTATCTCGTAGGTAAAGATAGTATTTGCTGGAGTATCAGTGACAGTAAAACTATAGTTTTTTTCTATTAGTTCTCGTAATAGAGCTGTAGATTTTTGAGTTATGCCATAAACATCTGCTAGCCTGAATAGAAAAATATCAATATCATTTTTTTTACCTAGTCTTTTAGACAGCTTTTCTGCATATCTTTTATTTGCAGCATAAACAGATCTTGGGAGAAAGTAATATTTAAGTTTAGGATAAAGCGGTTCCTTATAACCAAAAGCTGCCTGCGTACTGGCTAAAACAAATACGCTGCCTTTTCTCATTTTTTTAAAAATTGATGACAACCTATTCTGATAAAACTTCTTTTTATCTTTTAGTAGTCCTCTTGTTGGTGCAGCTAGATCAAAAACTAAATCTGCATTTGAAATAACACCTTCTATTTCACTATTACCTTCCAATTCGCCAGCTTTATATTCTATATTTAATCTTTTTAATAATGCGCCTGCTACCTCAGTTCTCACAACTCCTGTTACAGAAACATTCTCAAAATTACTTAAGTATAGACAAACCTCGATTCCTATTTGGCTATTTGCTGCAAGTATTACGATTTTTGATTTTTTTTCTTCCATAGCTCAAGAATTATAGATTTGCTCTACAGTTTTTGTTGTAAGAATTGATTGTGATGCATTTGTATATGAGACTTTTTTATTTATGAAAGAGTCTATGTAATCTTTCCAAAATATAGCTCCTTGTCCGAACGATGTATTGGGTAGGACTTCACTTAAAAAGTTTTTCACCTCATAAGTTTTTTTATTATTTTTGTGAGGAATAACTACAGGAGGATCATTTTCATTGTAAAGATATAAATCAACTTCAACATCCTCAAAAATATAGGTAATCTTATCAGCAGTTTCTTTAAGATGAGAAATGATAATATCGCAATTTATTTCGTTATCGTCCTCAAGTCTTATTGAAAAACTTGCATCAGTATGTACATCCAGTTTGTCATGATAAATAATATTAACAGCTTGCTTCTCAATATCTGATGGGTTAATTGAATAAAGCATTGCGTCAATCCAGTGGACACCTGATTCAAATAAAATACCTCCACCAGAAAGCTCAAAATCACTATGGAAGCTACCAGAAGAAATATTGTGATATCCATACTCACATTTAACCCCCTTTAATGGTCCAAAAATATCATCCGAAATAATGTTCTTAATAATATTTATGTTGCCTAAAGACCTCCTTTGGTAACCAATTGCAAACGAGTACTCAGGGTAATCTTTTGTTATTTCAATATGTTCATTTACACTTTTTGCAAAAGGTTTTTCACAATAAATGCCGTTAACCTTACCTTTGATTGAATTAAATATTGGAGGCCTAGAACCATAAGGGCTAGTTAAAAGAACTATATCTGTCTTAGGAAAATCTTCTAACTGATCTATTGATGAAATCCTAGGTATTTTTAAATAACTTAATAATTCAACCTCTTGAGGATTAGGGTCTAAAACCCATTTTATTTTTATATCCTTAAGAACTTTGAGTATTGGAAGATGAGCATTTAACACTACATGGCCACATCCAACAATGCCTAAATTTAAAGTGGTCATCATCTAATTGTCTAGCTCTTTTTTTGTCCAATTAATTAAATTACTAACGCCCTTTTCAATTGAATAAATTGGTTCCCAATTTAGTGACTGGCTTATTTTGTTAATATCAGAAACAAAAATCTTCTGATCTCCTGGTCTTGGATCAGCTAAATTATATTCTATCTTTCTACCCAATATGTCAGAGATCATATTAATGCACTCAATCAATGAAATAGAATTACTAGATCCACCACCTACATTGAATGCCTCTCCCTTTATGCTAGAAGGTTGAGAGATAGCTAAATCATAAGCACGTACTAGGTCATCAATATACAAAACATCTCTAACTTGTTTGCCATTGCCATAAATGTTTATTCGTCTTTTAGATAACGAAGATATTATAAACCAAGAGATCCAACCCTGATCTTGACTTCCAAGCTGTCTCGGTCCATATATACAAGACTGTCTAAAAGTCGTTGCTTTTATGTCATATATTCTAGCGTAATCAATAACATATTGATCTGCAGAACCTTTTGAACAACCATATGGAGAATGAAAATCTAGTATTGCAGATTCACTTATGCCATTTGGTTGGGATTTAAATTTATAACTTAAATCTGTCTCAATAACATCACAATTTTCAAGACCACCGTAAACTTTGTTTGTCGAAGCGTTAATCATCATTGTATTGGGTGAATATTTTCTTATCGACTCAAGGAGATTAAATGTACCTATAATATTTGTATCTAAATCTTCTCTAGGATTATCAATTGAACTTGTGACAGCCACTTGTCCTGCTAAATGAATTAGTGCATCAAAATTATTCTTTTTAAAGAGTTTCTCCACATCTCTTTTGTCTCTAATATCAATTTCCTTGAATATAAACGAATAATTCTCTTGTGATTGAAGCCATTTTAGGTTTTGTTCAGACCCTTTTCTAGAAAGATTATCAAGCAAATAAACATTCCAACCTTTCTTAGCAAAATAATCCACGGCATTTGTACCGATAAATCCAGCTCCTCCAGTAATTAAAATATTTTTCATAAAAAGATAATAACTATATTTTTAAAAGGCATATATGATCGTTTAAAAAATATACAGATGATAGATTTCTATATCTCTATTATTTAAAAGGGTTAAGCATTTGTCCTTCTTTTAAAAGAGCTAAATCCGAAGTCATCATCTCTTCAACCAATGAATCAAAGGTTGTCTGTGATTGCCAATTTAAATCTTTTTTTGCGAGGCTTGAATCACCTAATAACGATTCTACTTCAGCAGGTCTGTAATATTCCTCTCTAATATCAATAATTGTTCTTCCATCCTGGTCTATTCCAATTTCATTAATTCCTTCACCTTCCCAATGAATTTTGAGATCAATTAATAAAGCTGCTTTTTCCACAAAGTCTCTCACACTGAACTGCTGACCTGTTGCAATAACATAATCTCTTGCTTCATCAGCTTGCAGTATTTTCCACATAGCGTTGACATAATCTCTTGCATGCCCCCAATCTCGCTTTGCATCAATATTTCCTAAGGATAGTTTTATTTCACGGCCTAGTTTGATTTTTGCTAAGCCTAAGGTAATTTTCCTAGTGACAAAATTTTCACCTCGTAAGGGTGATTCATGATTGAAAAGTATGCCGTTAGTTGCAAACATACCATATGCTTCTCTATAAAGTTTAGTCATATAAAAAGCATACATTTTAGCAATGGCATATGGGCTCTGTGGATTAAATGGAGTGGTTTCACTCTGGGGAGCCTCTGCAATCTTTCCAAACAATTCTGAAGTTGATGCTTGGTAGAATTTTGCTTTATTCTCTGGGTCATTTACTCTAATAGCTTCTAATATATTACAGGTACCTAATGCATCAACTTGAGCTGTATAACCTGGAATAACAAATGAAACAGCTACATGGCTTTGAGCTGCTAAATTATAGATTTCATCAGGTTGTATCTTTGTAACCAAAGAAGAAATACTCAATGCATCTGTTAGGTCACCATAATGAAGTATGAAATTAGTTTTTCTTTGGATTGGATCTTTAAAAATCGAATCTAATCTAGTTGCAGAACTTAGGCTGGATTGTCGCCTTTTAACCCCATGAACTATATAATCCTTTTTGAGAAGGGCATTAGCAAGATAAGCACCATCTTGACCAGTAACCCCAAATATTAATGCTTTTTTCATGATGTAATTCTACCACTTAATTAATTATTACTATCTAAATCTTATTGATAATTCTCACTCGACTTCAGATAGATACACTAACCTTTTCTCATTTCCAGAAATTCTAATTGCTTCCATCAGTTTCGCTTGTTCTATCAGATCCTTCTCAAAATTAAACGGCTCGGTTATCTCTCCAGCTATAGCTTTTGAAAAAACATCTAACATAATGCTAAATTGATCAGCAACCTCTATTCTCTGTTCAACAATTTGATCATCCTTATCAAGAAAAACGCTTGTTTGGTATGAGGGAGGAACTGCGTATGCTCTTTTTGTTGTTAGTCTTCCTTGACTGCCCCACAAAATATATTTCGACTGATAATAATTATTAAAACCTGCTGAGATATGAGCACTCTTACCATTCTTAAAATTGATCATAATATCGTTAGCTCTGTCCACATCATATCTTTGATCAATTACAAAATGAGAAATTACTGATTCTGCGGTATCACCAAATATTTCTCTACTCGCACATATTGGATAACAAGTCATATCGTTTAAAACTCCTCCGCCTAATTCTTTTTGCCATCTAATATCATTATCTACTGGATCAGGGAAACCATAGATTCCATAAAAATTCTGTATCTCCCCAAGTTCTTTTAATACTATTTCATTTATAATTTTGTGTTGTGGATGAAATCTAAATGAAAACCCTTCCATGATTCTTTTATTATTATTTCTAGCAGTTCTAACCATATCGGTAGCTGACTGCAAAGATATCGTAGAAGATTTTTCACAAAGTACGTGCTTACCAGCATTGAGTGCTTTTATAGCCCACTCCTCATGTAGAGCAATTGGTAATGTAATATAAACAACATCAACATTACTGTTAATGACGTCTTCATAGCTACCAAAATTTGTCACATCATACTTGCCTGCCCACTCTTTGCTTTTCTCAATTGATCTACTCCCTATAAAGTTAGCCTCCAGAAAATTTGAGGCTGATATCACATTGAAAAAGCTCTTTTGTGCTACATTTGAACAGCCAAGTAAACCATATTTAAGAGTCATAGCTTTGCTAGAACTTAACCCTTATAGTAGGGAGAATCAGGGTCCCCATGATCACCAGTACCCATACCTAAATTTTCATGCACTATAGGCACGTCACAATCGTCCCATTTTTTTGTTAAGCAAACAACCAAAGTACACTCAGATATTGCAAAAAAAACATGACTTACTCCCTTTGGTGTCCTAGTGCATGTTCCTCTAGACATAAAAATAAATTCATCCTTATCATCTTTGTCCTTATAGATAAGAACACCCTCGCCAGAGGTAAGTATGTAGTATTCATCAAACTCAGGATGATGATGGTTGCCTCTAATCTTCCCAGTTTTTACTACATTAAAATTCATTTCAACAATTGGATCTTCAGGATAAAATGTAAAAATACCACCTCTTCCATCTTTAACCGTATCTAAATTACAGCTTGGTTTAAGTTTTTCTATCTTCTTCATATCCTCTTTCCTATATATCTTTAAAACCTTCTTTTGATACTAAAGCTAATTCAGGCATAGGTACAATAAATTGACCTCCTTTTTGCAGATATTCTGCCTCTCTTTCTGAAAAAGGTTCTATCAAATGCCAGGGTAAAACTAAAAAATAATCAGGATTCTCTTCTCTTGCTTGTGCCTCAGAAATAATCTCTATATTGGTCCCTACTGTTTTTTTACCAAATTTATTTTTATCTCTATCTGCAACTTTTGGTATAAGACTAGAATCTATGTCAAAAAACTGCAAGGTTGTATTACCCTTAGTGGATGCGCCGTATGCATAGATCTTTTTTCCCTTAGATATCTCTCCTTTAAGAAAGCTAAGAAGACGGTCCTTAATACTGTGACATCTATCTGCAAAGTCTATATATGTTCTTACATTTGTAAATCCGTATTCTTCCTCTTTCGTTTCAAGCTCTCCAACACTTTGTTTTATGTCTAATTTTTCATTTCCCTTATGCTTAATAAAAACACGAAAACTGCCCCCGTATATTTCATTCAATTCCACATCAAAAACTTCTAAGTTGTGTCTTGATAAAAGGTTCTTAAGAGAAAATAAAGAGTAGTATTCAACATGTTCGTGAACTATGTTATCGAAACCATTCAAATTAATCATCGGTTCTAAATAAGCCATTTGAATTACCCACATTCCATCTTTATCTAAACATTTTGCAACATCACCAACAAACTTATTTGGGTCTTCCAAATCATAGAACATTGCAATTGAAGTGACTACTTTACACTTTTGATCTCCGAGTACTTCTTGAAAGGCTTCATGGTTAAAGAAATCATTGAGAATAATTGATTTTTCAGTAATGCCTCCTTCAAATAGATTAGAAGGCTCAAAGCCAACTAGTTTGAGACTATCTAACTGATAAGATTTAAGAAGAGTCCCATCGTTTGAACCTATATCAAGGACTATATCATTTTCCTTCAATATACCTCTACTTTCTATATTTTCTGTAATATCTTCAAGTGCCTTTATCATAGTTTCATTAATGCTAGAGCGAAACCAATAGTTATCATAAAGAGCAACTCTTGAATAAGTATGTTTCAATTGCAGTAAACCGCAGTCAGGCTGACCACAAATTACTAAGTCAAGAGGTACCTTACTTTCTTCATCCACTGTTGTTTCATCGGTTACAAAATCATTAGGATATTGATCTCCCAATGATAATACTGGTATCAATTCAGCAGAATCACATACCCTGCAATTATTTACCTCTATTACTTCAGATTTCATATACAAATTTCATATTTCATATTTATTTTCCAGATAGAATACATTCACAGTCTTAATTTTCAAATATACTTTTCAACTTTCTTAAATTCATTATTATAATTCCATTCTAAAAGAATTTTTTCTTTATTCATCTTACCTTGTTCGTAAAGTTCATCTCTTTTTTGATATAGATCTAAGAGAAGATCTTTTATGCTTTCACTACTTTCAGAATCACAGCTGTATCCATAGCCGTCTTTGACAAAAAAATCTTCCCACTCCTCTAAATCAGTGACTAACAATACTAAACCTAAACCCATGTACTCAAAGGGTCTTTGAGATCCTCCTTCACTTCTAAACTCTGGATTAAAAGACTTGCCTGTAAATGCAAGACCAATGTCTGCTTTTGAACATTGTTCGAAAAGATCAGATCTTTTCTTGATTAAGCCAACTAAATTTACATTGTTCTCAAGTGATCTCTTTTTGATTTGTTGATTAATTTTAGAACTATAATTCTCTACACCTTCAGAATTTATTCCAGCAATTACTAATTCAACTTCATCTTTTAGTTCTTCAAGTGCTTCAAATAATTCAGGGGGTAACCTGTCTGCTCCTATATGACCAAAAGAAAATAACTTCAGCTTATCTGTCGTGTTCTTTTCTCTCATTGGGATCTTTTCAAATTCTTGATGCCGAGGGAGATTATAAACGAAGATAGCATTACCATGATCCCCAACATCCTCTATGAATTTTTCTAGCCTTGGTTCATTAGGAAGCATACATAAATCTGCTATTACAGCGAGTTTTTTTCTATACTCTCTGACAAACTTGGGTTTTATATCGCCTCCAGTTCCTGCATACATTGGTTCAAAATATATTAATTTTATTCGACCAAAGAACTTCTTAATAATATAAGCAATAGGACAAACTAATTTCTCAGAGGCATAAACAACATCGGGTCTCCAAATAAGCACATAGACTAAAACCCAGAGGTTAAAAAATAAATAATGTATCTTTTGCAATAGTCCAGGAGAGACATAACCTAATAATTTTATTTTGATATTTGGATGTGTTGTAAACTCTACCCTGTTAGATTCTTCTTTAATATTCTGTGCCCCTAACATTAAAATATTAGCTTTCTTTTCAGCAAGTATATGTGTCCCATGCATAAGGACAGGCCAATGGGTTGGATCGCTGTACTGAATATACATAACTTTCTTCATGTATTGTCCCTATTTAATTTCATTTCTATAATTTATCAGGAAGGATATAGTTATTATTAAAGATGACAACTAATTATTCATAACAGTATCAAGAAGCAGCAACAGTTTTTTTCTCGAGACTATAAACAAAACTACAAATATTAATATATTGAGGACAACGATCTGCAAAAAAATTGATAATTGACTCCACAGATCGTAATAACTGATTATTAAAATTAAAGTTGATAGAAGAATCATCGGGAAAAAGATATTTCTAAATACCCATAATAAAAAGTCTGAAATTTTATATTCTAAGACCGTTAAAGATTGATAAAACATAAACCAAGCATTGGTTAATAATCTGGCAACAATAGTTCCGCTTATAGTACCGATAAGTCCAAAATTGATTGTGAAGTAAATTGAGAGAATAATATTTAATATAGCCTCTATTACTGTCATATTTGCATATCGTGCATGTTTCTCTACAGCACTCAAAAGTGAGTCTGAAGGCCATGAAACACTAAACAGAAGGGTCACAACAAGCATTAAATAGAAGACCGTATTTCCTGGATAAACTTCTGGTCCAGCCCAAAATATAATAATAGTTTTCCCAAAAAAAATAAGATTGATAATTGCTATAAATGCAGCCATAGAACAGAAAAATATCAAAATATTATATAAAGATCGTAATTGAGTAAAATCCTTCTTTTCATAAAGGCCTGACATTAGAGGCATCTTATTATTACTTATCACTCCTATGACAGCCACAAACAATAGTAGTAATGTCATTGGAATTGCATACATAGGCACAGATGCTGCCCCTATTATTGAACCGATAATTAGATTATCTATGCTGTTAAGTAAAGATCCACTCAGCATTAAAATAAAAAAAGAAGTACTTGGCTTTATCATACTTCTCATTATTTCCTTATCTGTATTCTTTCTAGAAATATTAAATGTTGGCATTAATCTTTTAAGAAAAAATTTTGCACCAAAACTTGGAAAGCAATGAGTAATCCCATAAATTAAGGCTAGAGTAATTAATTTAAAGCCAGAAACAAGTGAAATAATAATAGCGGTATACCTAATCAAGCTTCCTAAAACAATCTCTGATGATTGCTCTAGATGAATGTGATTAAGGCCCCGTAAAACATTTCTGTAAACATGCAGCGGATAGGTTAATAATATGCATGTAACTGTAATAGTCAGAGGAAGAAGACCCTGATTAAATATTGCTAAGTTGAAATAGTATTGAACAGCAAAAAAAACGTAAAAAATAATTAAAATAGTTACAGTTACTTTAAGAAATAAATAGTACCCTGATGAAGCAACCCGGCTATAGTAATTGACTTTTTTCTCGGAAATCTCTTTAGCTACTGCATTAGTAACTACCTGAAGTATTCCAACATTTGATAGATAAAAAAATGAAGTTATAGATAGCACCATCAACCAAATACCATATTCTTCAATTGTTAAATATTTAATAAACAGTGGTACTGTGATTAAGGGACCTATAACACTGATAGCTTTTGAGGCTATTGCAGCTATATTTGCTTTAAATGCAGAGTTTTTGGCTGTAAATAACATTTTCTACTTAAAGATTTTTAAAAGGACTCTTTTCACAACAAAATCAGTGTTTATTCCTAACTCTAATGACCTTTTATGGCCTGCAGAAGCAATATTTTCTCTTTCTTCAGGATTGGCTAGAAAATAATCTACTTTTGAAACACAATCGTGGATGTCATCAAAATATATAGCCTCAATATTCTCCCTAAATATTCTTTCCTGTAACGGAGACCTAGGAGAAAGAAGGAAACTTCCACAAGCTGTTATTTCAAAACTTCTGTTTGAGAAATCATCTAGGTTAGACTGTGTAATAAACCCTAACATTATTTTAGATTTATTGGTTACGGACCTATATTCCGACTTGTATATAGCATCATTAATTATTACGTTAGATCTTGATCCTAATCTTTTTTCAAATTTTCTCCACTCGGCAGAAAAAACATGTATTGATGCTTCTAAATCTCTTGCTAAATGATCAATAAATTCGATCCTATTATCATGTGGTGTTCCAATAAAAGTTACATCTAACTCTTTCTTTATATTTTTTTCTTTAAAATGGAGCGTTTTCTCATAATGAAATGGCATATAAATAATATCCCTTGCATTCATATTCTTAAGATTTTTATAATCAGATCTTCTAGAAATAATGTGGTATGTAAAATTTTTAATGTTCTGAAGATATAAATTCCAGCAGCCATCGTCTCTTGGGCCAAAAGGGTTGTCCATATTATAACTAACAGTCTTAATTCCCATCCTATAAATTATCCGTAAAGTTTCTTCTAGGATAAATATTGGTTTATCAAACCAAATTAGGTCGTAAGCATCCTCATTAATTTTGTTGATAATGGCATTATTAAGATTTTTTAGAAATAGTCTTAATTGGAACCTGTAAGCAAGAGAATATTTAAGCCTATCTGAAGGGTTAATATGTTGATTAATATCAATTAAATCTATCTTCTTTACTAATCGTTTGATAGATTGAGATCTCAAATATATATAACCATTTGGATTACAATCACCTATGAAGAGAACTTTTTTTGACTCAAAATCCATTATCAGTAATAGGGATAAAATTAATTTAAAACTTTATTAAAATAAGCAATGGTCTCCTTTAAACCCTCAGTGAGTTGAACCAACGGATGCCAATCAATTTTTTCAATTGCCATATCTATTGATGGTCTTCTAAAGACTGGGTCATCAGGTGGCAAAGGCTTATGTTCGATTTTTGAACTTGAATTTGTGAGTTCAATCACTAAGTCAGCTAACTCAAGGACTTTATATTCTTCTGGGTTTCCTAAGTTTATAGGAACAGGGTCATCAATTTCTGTATTCATAACTTTTATTAAACCTTCTATAAGATCATCAACATAGCAAAAAGATCTTGTTTGCATACCATCACCATAGATAGTGATATTTTTATTTTTTAATGCCTGAATAATAAAGTTAGAAACAACTCTACCATCTGATGGATGCATTTTAGGTCCGTATGTATTAAATATTCTAACTACCCTAATATTAATATTACGTTGCCGATGATAATCAAAAAATAATGCCTCAGCTACGCGTTTCCCCTCATCGTAACAGGATCTAATTCCTATTGGATTAACATTACCCCAATAGGATTCTGTTTGCGGGTGTTCAAGCGGATCCCCATATATTTCGCTAGTAGAAGCTTGGAGTATTTTTGCTTTATTCTGTTCTGCAAGGCATAAAAGATTTTCAGCTCCATAAAAAGATGTTTTAAGTGTTTTGATTGGATTTTTCTGATAATACTTTGGGGAAGCAGGGCAAGCAAGATTGTATATTTCATCAACTGAAAGATTTATAGGAGTTATTACATCGTGCTGAATAAATTCAAAATTATTATTTGTCTCAAAATTTGAGATATTTTCTTTAAAGCCCGATGAAAGATCATCCAAACAGATAACATAGTCCCCTTGTTCAAGCAATTTCTCACATAAATGTGAGCCTAAAAAACCTGCTCCTCCAGTAACTAAAACCCTTTTTTTATCAAAAGTTATATTCATCTTAAAAATTTATTTTTTATCATTAGAATCTAAGGCAGAAATAATGCCCTCTAAATCTTTCTCATAGTTCCAATCTTTAATAATCTCTTCACTTTTCGCTGCCATATTCAACAGAGCTTCTTTATCAGACATAGTTTTCTCCAATATTGCTGTCAATGATTCTAAATTCTCTGATTTGAATATGAAACCATTAATACCATTAATTACCAAATCCTTAGCTGAACCAATTTTGTCAGATGCAATTATGGCTGTACTAGCACTCATAGCCTCGTTAATTACTAAACCAAAAGTTTCTTCTTTTGATGGAAGTACCAATAAATTAGCAATTGCATAATACTCTCTTAATTCTCTCTCATTC
>Ga0163108_10000532_pt1 | contig 28447 bp, 21 predicted proteins | sample Fk1155metaG_FD_109644 | JGI IMG/M metagenome (GOLD analysis project Ga0163108, IMG submission 109644) | Marine microbial communities from the Central Pacific Ocean - Fk160115 155m metaG | ecosystem: Environmental > Aquatic > Marine > Oceanic > Photic zone | place: The Central Pacific Ocean...
ATGACCTGGAAAGCTACCGTGCCTGCTACCAAATCTATTTCCTCAAGAACCGCTCTGATCACAGGCAGTGGGCGTCAACGTTTGGGGTCTCTGCTGGCTCATAGCCTGGCGGCCGAGGGTTACCGAATTGCGCTGCATTACCACACATCAGAGGCCGCTGCGACTGCAACCGTCACGGAGCTACAGCAACAGGGCGTGGATGCCGTGGCCTTACCGGCGGATGTCACCTGCCAGGACCAGGTGGACCAGATGTTCACCGCATGCATCGAGCGATTCGGACAACTGGATGTGCTGGTCACAACCGCTGCCAACTGGGAGCCGAGCCCGCTGGAAAGCCTCACGGCAGCGCAGCTCCGCCACAGTTTCGAAGTCAACACGATAGGAACGGCTCTCTGCTGCCGTGCAGCCGGTTTGATCATGGCCGAGCAAGCGACGGGTGGATCGATCATCACCGTGGGTGACTGGGCCATCGAGCGACCCTACCCCGACTACCTGTCCTATTTCATCTCCAAGGGAGCGATCCCTGCGATGACCAGGGCGTTGGCTGTTGACCTGGCTGGCCGAAACACGAAGGTACGGGTCAATTGCATTCATCCTGGCCCCCTGCTATTTCCACCTGGCTTATCGCCAGAGGAACGTCAACAGGTCAAGGATGCCTCACTGCTCAAGAAAGCGGACTGCCCCGAGGCCTTTCACCAGGCCGTCAAGTTTCTCATTGACAACGAGTTTGTGACCGGCGTCTGCTTACCGGTTGATGGAGGCCGTACGATTCTTCCGACTCTAGGCTAGAGATGGTTTTACCAGCATCCCGCAACATGATTCTCTACGCATTGCTGCCTTACCTGGCAGCAAGTGAGGTGCAGTCTGCCGAGACATGGTGCTGGTCCGTGGCCCACCGCATTCCTCGACAAACGACCAGCGAAGAAAGCGGCTATTTTTCATTGGTCGCAGGCCAGGATGGGAAACTCTACATTGGCACGGCCAAGTACCAGGAAAATGCTTACCTGGTAGAATTCACGCCGGCCAGCGGTAGGATGAAAATCGTCGTTGACGTCAACCAGGTGACGGGGTCGCGTGCCCGCGATTTTGCCTCCCAGTCAAAAATCCATACGCGCAACCAGGTGGGGCGCAGTGGCAAGATCTACTTCGGCAGCAAGCAAGGATACCCTCGTAAAAAAGAAGCCCGCGATGTCTACCCCGGTGGCTATCCGATGGTTTACGACCCACGGACCGGCAAGACTCGCAGCTATCCGATCCCCATACCTCACCAGGGAATCATCAGTATCACGCCGGACGAATCGCGAAACATTGCTTACCTATCCACCTGCAACGACGAACGCCCCGTGGAGAGCACTCACTTCATGATCCTTAACCTGCAGGACGGCAGCTATCGTGACCTCATGGACTGTCGTCACATGTATGCCTTTATCGTGATCGACGATCGTGGCCGAGCTTACCATCCCGTACTGGGCGGAAAGATCGCGCGTTACGATCCTGCTCGACAACAACTAGAGCTTTTAACCCAGCAGGTTGATGGATCACCACTCACCGCTGGATCCCTGCTGGCCGCACCGCAGAGCCATCCCATTAACTGGGAAATTTCACCTGATCGAAAAACACTCTATGCCGTTGCCATGAACGACAATGCCCTGTACCGGTATGACCTCACGGGAAACGACCAGCAACTTTCTGCCACGCGCATCGCTCCCCTGGTCTCGAAAGCCAGCAAGACGGATTGCCGAGCTTTATGCGTCAGCCCCACGGGTACCGTCTGGGCAGGAGTGGCAGCTACCCTTCCCAGCCAGCCGCAACAACTGAGAATCCTCAGTTACCGTCCGGGGGATCGCGTCCCTCGTGACCACGGCCCAATGGCAATTTCCAATCCGAAATATACAGTCTTCCAGGATAGGCAGGGAAAACCTCTTCCTCACCACCATGGAGTCCATCGGCCTCAACCGAAAGGGCCACTGGTACCGCGCTACGTGGTCATGGCGATCTGCGCTCCTTCCGATGAACGTGTTTATGCCACGACTCTCTATCCATTCACGTTGCATGAATTCAGGGACCTGCGATCGGCACCAACGTCCCCCTGACATCGTTTCAATGGACGCCTGGCATAGCGATTGTTCACGATACTTTTTATCTCGGGGTGCTGTACCGATAACGCCTTCGTTGGCTACAATGCAGGCGTTCCAGAGGTGGAAGCAAAGAGACGAATCGACCACAATCGATGCGTGTACCGTGACTTGGTACGAACTGGGCGACCCGGTACGAAATCGGCACAACCAGGCTGTTTTTCCTGAACCAGGCTGTTTTTCCTGAACCAGGCAACCACGGATTCCGCATCACCTTGCCGGATTGCTGATCGTTTATCTTTCCAAACGACTCCCGGAACGGACCTGGCAAAGAGGCTGATCGAATCACAGTCGTTTCCCTGTGAGCCGGCTCAAACGCCAACAACCGAAAAGGATCGACGCTCCATGAAAGCTATCTTGCTGGAAGAACCACGGCAATTTCAACAGATTGAAATTGATGAACCATCGCCCCCTGAAGAAGGTGAAGCCCTGGTCGCTGTCCACCGCGTTGGCATCTGTGGTACCGACATTAGCGGCTACCTGGGCAAGATGCCCTTTTACAGCTACCCACGGATTCCCGGCCACGAACTGGGCGTGGAAGTCCTGGAAGTAGGTTCCGGAGTGACCAACGTCAAGGCCGGGGATCGCTGTTCCGTCGAACCCTACATGAACAACCCGGAAAGTTTTGCCAGCCGTCGGCAACAGGAAAACTGTTGTGATGAACTCCAGGTCCTGGGAGTGCACATCGATGGTGGTTTGCGGCCACGATTCATCTTGCCAGCACGCAAGCTGCACACCTCGACCTCGCTGGCCATGGAACAACTGGCACTGGTGGAAACACTCGGTATTGGCTGTCATGCCGTTGACCGCTGCGGTCCCCAGGCAGACGATCACGTGCTTGTCATCGGAGCCGGGCCTATCGGCCTCTCCGTGATGGAGTTCGTCAAGCTCTCAGGGGCAACCACCATCGCCATGGATATGAATGAGAAGCGTCTCGCCTTCTGCAAGGAAACCATGGGGGTTGACCATACCATCACTTTTGCAGGTGATGGAACTGAAATGGATGCACTCCGGGAACTTACCGATGGCAACCTACCCACGATCGTCATCGACGCCACGGGCAATTCCAGTTCCATGTCCCATGCCCTGAACTACGTGGCCCACACGGGCAAGCTCGTCTATGTCGGGATTACCACCGAGGAGATCAGCTTTCGGCAGCCACTCATGCACGCCAAGGAACTGACGATGCTGGCATCCCGCAATGCCCTGCCACGAGATTTCAAACGCATTATTCAATTGATCGAGGAAGGCCAGATCGATACCCAGCCCTGGATCACCCACCACACACCTTTTGATGAAATGATCGATCACTTCGAATCCTACACGAAACCTGAAACTGGTGTGATCAAGGCAATTGTTGAAGTCCAGTAAGGCCTTCAACGTTCGACTACACCCTGCAAGAAAGTAGAAATACCATGACGCGCTCCTGTGTTACGATTAGCCTGGTCGAAGAAGCCCGCGGTGGCCCATTCGTATTCTGGGATGGTCTGGAAGATGGCTGTCGACGAGCTCATGACCTCGGATTCGACGCCGTGGAAGTCTTCCCCCCCGGACCCGATGCCGTGGATACGGAGCAGTTACGTTCCCTGCTCGACGAGTTCCAGCTACAACTGGCAGCCGTTGGGACCGGCGGTGGCTGGGTCCGACAACGGTTGCTGCTGACTTCAGCGGATCCCCAGCAACGACAACAAGCCGTCGATTATGTCCGTTCGATTATTGACCTGGCTGGACCTTTCGGCGCCTCGGCGATCATTGGTTCCATGCAGGGTAATGCCGACCAGCAGACTGACCGGGAGACCGCCCTGGGGTACCTGACTGATGCCATGAGTGAACTGGGTGAACATGCCCGGCAATACAACACGGCGTTGATCTACGAACCTCTCAATCGCTACGAAACCAATCTCTGCTGCACGATGGCAGACGGCGTGGAACTACTCGGACGGCTGGGCGAAAACCACAATGCCGTGTTACTGGCTGATTTGTTTCACATGCACATCGAGGAAACCAACGTGGCCGATGCCATCCGAACGGCAGGAGACCTGGTTGGACACATCCATTTCGTCGATTCCAACCGACGACCGGCAACCATGGGACACATGCAGTATGAACCTATTGCTGCTGCGGTCCGGGACATCGGTTACGACGGTTACATCTCTGCGGAAGCATTTGCCTATCCTGATTCGCAGCAGGCGGCCCAGGCCACCATCGATGCCTATCGCAAGTTCTTCGGCTGAGAATACTGACCTGAACACCCTACTCCCGGTCCAGCAAGCTGTCGGGATAATTTACCTTGCAAGGAACTCCCTTCATGAATGATCAAGCGGAATCCACTAGCTTACCCAAGCCTGTCACCCTGGGAATGGAACCCAGCTTCGGTTTTGGCGATCGCACGGGACTGGCCACGGCAGGTCATGTGGAATCAATGAAACGATCCGGAAGCGGGATCCAGGCCATCTTCCCTCAACAATCCATCCGGGAAATGAGCCGGACCAACCGCACTCCCCAGGCAGTCATGGATGATGCCCTGCAGGACATGGTACGAGCAGGCTGGACCGGTCCGACCGGGGCCGATGCAGATCACTTGAAAACCACCGAGGACGTCGATGTAACGGCCGCCGTGGGATTTACTTTTTTCACCATCGATCCTTCTGATTTTGTCGATGCCCAGGCCGACGATTATGATGAAGCCACGGTGAGGGAAAAATACGCTGTAAATGGAGCAGAAGTTCCCTGGCTGGACGAGTACCGCGGGAAATCCATCACGCTGGATACCGGTACGGAAGTCGACCTTAGTGAAGAAGCCTGCTTACGAGCGGCCGTCAAATACGGCCCGGCACTGAATCACGCATTGATGCTGGCCAGCCACATCGAGCAAGTCCAGTCCGCTGCTGGAAACGATCACGAGATCGAGTTGAGCGTCGATGAGACGGAGCAGCCAACCACCCTCGCCGAACACTATATCATCGCCGATCAATGCGTGCGTGGTGGAATGAAACTGGTCAGCCTGGCACCACGCTTCATCGGGGATTTCGAAAAGGGCGTCGACTACAAGGGTGATGTCGTGGCGCTGGAAGCCTCGCTCAATGACCATGCCGCGATTGCCCGCATGCTGGGTCCCTACAAGCTCAGCCTGCACTCCGGGTCAGACAAGCTCTCCATGTACACCATCCTGGCTCGCTCCACGCGGGGATTGTTCCACGTCAAGACAGCCGGCACGAGTTACCTGGAAGCGTTACGAGTGGTTGCTCGCCACGACGAATCCCTGTTCCGGGAGTTGATCGATTTTTCGCGGGGTCGCTATGACACGGATCGGGCGACCTACCATCTTTCGGCAACACTGGACTCTGCTCCACCAACCACCGAGATCGCATCAGCGGCAGAGCTGGAAAAAATCTATCTCGAGATGTGGGACGATGTCCCCCAGGGAAAAGGATTCACTTACCTCGGACGACAAATCCTGCATTGTACGTTCGGATCCGTGCTGACCGATGAACGGTTCGGTCCCCTGGTTCACGACATCCTCAGGCAACATCCTGATACTTACCAAGAAGTTCTCGCAGACCATTTTGTGCGTCACCTGGATGCTCTCCAGGCGGGCATGTAATCACTCGATACCGGAGCCTGCTTAATCCATGTTAAAACACACGTTGATTCATCCAAAGATTAACGAAGTCCTGGCCCGCGCTGGACACCACAGCAAGGTCTTGATTGCGGATGGAAATTATCCTGCCTCCTCAACACTCGGCCCACGCGCCGAGCTGGTTAGCCTGAATCTTTCACCAGGCGTGGTCACCTGCACCCAGGTTCTCAGTGCCCTGGTCACGGCGATCCCGCTGGAAGCTGCCAACACGATGATGTACGAGACCGATGGCCCTTACGCCCTGACCGAAGACCCACCGGTCTGGAACGAGTATCGCGAAGTCATCCAGCAGGCCAACCTGGACCTGGCACTCGAACCGATCGAGAAATGGGACTTCTACGAGGCCGTCAATACCGGCGATCATGTCCTGACTATCCAGACCGCTGATCAACAACGTTTCGCCAACCTACTGTTGACCATCGGCGTACGAATGGACGACTAACCCACTGGCAGCCTGGAGACCAAGGACATGCAACTGCGCTCACTCGGTAACACCGGAATGGATTTATCCATCCTGAGCTTCGGAGCTTCTTCGCTGGGCCAGGAATTTCGAGCCGTGGACCTGGACGAGGCGCTGCGTTCAGTACGCGTCGCACTGGACAGCGGCATGAACTTTATCGACACGTCACCCTACTACGGTCGTGGAATGTCAGAAGTACTGCTCGGCACGGCACTCAAGGATGTACCACGAGACCAGTACTACCTGGGAACCAAGCTGGGCCGCTACGACGCTGCACACTTTGACTTCTCCGCAAAACGCGTCGTGGAAAGTGTCGATATCAGCCTGCATCGCATGGGAGTCGACTACCTCGACATCTGCCTATGCCATGACATCGAATTCGTGGACCGACAGCAAATCGTCGATGAGACGATCCCTCAATTGCGGGAAATCCAGCAAGCGGGCAAGGTGCGGTTTATCGGTATCTCCGGATACCCCATGAACAACTTTCGCTTCATCCTGGAGCAGACCGACCTGGACGTGGTTCTTTCCTACAACCATTACACGCTTCAGAACACGATGTTCGCTGACCAGGTTTCCTACCTCCAGGAAAAGCAGGTCGGGATCATGAATGCCGCTCCCTTCTCGGCACGACTTCTGACCAATGCACCTCTGCCACCCTGGCACAAGGCGACGCCCGAGGTACGCAACATCTGCCAGGCAGCCGCCCAGCACTGCCAGGCAGCCGGTGTTGATATTGCAAAACTGGCCGTGCAATTCTCCGTGGCTCATCCAGACATGACTACGTGTGTCACCGGCTCTGCGAATCCTGATCGCGTGGCCCAATGGGTCCAGTGGATCGAGGACCCCATGGACGAAACATTACTGGCCGAGGTCCAGGCCATCCTGCAACCGATTCACAACTGGTTCTACCAGGAAGGACTGGCAGAAAACAACGATCCTCAACCTGGCTAACTCGCTGCTCGCGACCTCCTCGTGGTTGCAAGGAAAAAAACAATGGCTGTCACGATCGATTCTCATCACCACTACTGGGAACTGGGACGCTTTGACTATTCATGGCTGGATGAACCGACCCTGGAACCGATCCGACGGAGCTTTCTTCCGGAGGATCTACAACCCTTGATCGCAGCGGTTGGTATCGAGAAAACCATCTTCGTTCAAACCCAGCATAACCTCGCAGAAACCGAGTGGGTGCTGGGCCTTGCGGACCAGCACGATTTCATGGCCGGCGTCGTCGGTTGGGTCGACTTGGCGAGCGAGCAATGTGAAGACCAGTTGCTGCAACTCAAGGAACACCCCAAGTTCGTGGGTATTCGCCATGTCACCCAGGATGAACCCGACGATGACTTTATTGTTCGCCCGGACATCATGCGCGGCCTCCAGGCCCTCGAAAAACACCAGGTACCGTTTGACTTGCTCTTCTATGTGAAACACGTCCACCATGCAGCCACGGTAGCCGCCGCCCTGCCAGGGTTACCACTGGTCATTGATCATCTCTCCAAGCCGGAAATCAAGGACGGACGCCTCGACAACTGGCAAGCACATTTCTGCCAGGCTGCACAATTCTCCAACGTGTACTGCAAGCTGTCCGGGATGGTCACGGAAGCCAACTGGAACAACTGGTCTGCTGCTGACCTGAAGCCTTACGTGGAAACAGCACTCGAGGCATTCGGACCGGAGCGTTGCATGTTTGGATCAGACTGGCCCGTCTGTGAACTGGCCGGCACGTACTCCCAGGTCCACCAGGTACTTGCGGACCTGCTCGCATCACTGAGTGAAGACGAACGCCAGATGATTTTTGGTGGCACGGCTGCTCGCTTCTACCAGCTGGATCTCTGAATCAACAAACCGGTCACTTTGAAAGTTTGAAGGAAGCATCGGTCAGCCCCACGTTGGTTTTCACCTCAAGGTACGTGTACTGCTCAAGCAGTGGAGCTTCTTTCCCAGGGGATGAAGGCCAACCGTAAGATTCAAAGCGAATTGGACACTTGCGTTCATCGTCCACGTAAAGGCGGCAACGGTGATATCGCAAACGTTCATCCGGCTGCGGATGGGTCACCTCGATAATCGTGCAACGGCGGTCATTGACCTTGGCATCCTTGCGAAACTGCACCTGGCAATTACCAATGGCACGTTCCTCACGAGCAACAGAAATCACGCGGCGCAACAACACCTCGAATCCAATCTCGGTGACGGGATACCGGTTTCCCTGCATCGCCAACAATCCCTTCGGATTGAGCATCAAGGTGGGGACGATTCGACCCACCAGTCCCTGGCGAGCCTCTCGCACCAACAACTGGCCCTTGTTCTTTCCCTCCACGTAAACAACCTCACGTCCCTGCATCGACGCCGGGTGCCGAAACTGAATGTAGACACTGAAGGGCGTCTTCATCTCCTCCTGGCCGTTACGGGCATGGCGAATTTTTACTGCCAGGACTTCCGGTTCGCCCAGTCGCCCCTTGACCCGTTCTCGCTTGACCAGGAGCGCCTCGTAATCCGTGATCTGGCGGATCATTTCTCGATGAGCCGACTCGCAAAAGTCAATCGCGGCCTGCAGGGGACGTGGCTCATCCGACATCGCCGGCCAAGCAGCCCCGATACCCCATCCAAGGGCACAAACCGATACGACCTGTCGAAGCAAGTTCCGCAACATACTCATCTCTTTCAAAATGGGTCGTTGGTGTCAGCGTAGTGATCCTGTACAACCAAGGAACAGTAACCATCTCCAAATTAGTCTAGCACGCAATGATCAGGAGGGTAAACGCGATGACCTCAAGTTCCTCACGCCATGGTACACCTTGCCAACTGGCTGTCCTCCTGGTTGTCACGCTTGGCAGCGCAGTTCAGCTCCACGCTACTGAAATCGTACTGACCAAGAAATTACATCATCTGCGACAGCAAGGCTCGCGGGAATGGAGTTCCTTTCCCGTAGAGGCCGAGGCCACATCCCTGGAAATCGGATTCTCGCTTCCAATCAAACCTGTCCCGAGCACGCTACGACTGCGACAACAGGATGTGAAACAACCGTGGCAGGTACTTATCAACGGGAAGATGGTGGGCAAGCTACAGCAGGACGAGAACGACATGGTTCGCTACCTTGACGTACCAGCCAACGTGCTCCAGCAGGGTGACAATCAACTGACCCTGAAATCTGACAGCGAACGCGGTCCAGACGATATTCGGGTTGGCGAAATAGTCCTGTTCGACCAGGCCCGAGACCAGGTCCTGGGCCAGGGAGAAGTGACGGTGCGGGTGGTCGATGCGCAAGCGCAACCTCTCCCCTGTCGCCTGACGATTCTCGATGCAAAAGGAGCCCTATCAGCCGTAGGAGCTCAGTCGACCAATACGTTGGCCGTGCGCCCGGGCATCGTCTACACCGCCAATGGCCAGGCTCGTTTCAGCCTGCCCGCTGGTCGCTACCAGGTCATTGCCGGGCGCGGATTCGAGTGGAGCGTTGACTCGACTATGATCACGATCAACAAGGGCGCCACGCACGATGTGAACCTCTCCATCAAACGCGAAGTTCCCACGCAGGGACTGGTCAGTTGCGACACGCATGTCCACACGTTCACTTATTCCCGCCATGGAGATGCCACGGTCGAGGAACGCATGATCACCACCGCTGGAGAGGGTATCGAGTTACCGATCGCCACCGACCATAACCTGCATATCGATTATCGTCCCGTCCTGAAACGCATGAAACTGGATAAGTTCTTTACACCTGTCATTGGTAATGAAGTCACGACCAGCGTTGGGCACTTCAACATCTTCCCCGTGAAGGCCAAGGCACCACTACCCGATCATCGCCTGACCAACTGGCCGGATATCATCACCAGTATTCGCCAGGCAACCGGCGCAACGGCCATCATCCTGAACCATGGACGTGATCTCCACAGCAATGTAAGACCCCTGGGACCAGCAAATCACATCACCGTCACAGGCCAGAACCTGCATGGCTGGGGATTTGGCCCCAATGCCATGGAGTTAATTAACTCCGGTGCGACCCAGACCGATATCATGCAACTGGTACATGACTGGTTTGGCCTGCTCAATCGTGGCTACCAGGTGACTCCCGTGGGTTGTAGTGACTCGCATGACGTGGGACGCCATTTTATCGGCCAGGGACGTACCTATATCCGTTGCCCCGACCACGATCCTGGTAATATCCCGGTTGCCGAGGCCGTCGGAAACTTCGTCGCTGGACGAGTGATCGTCAGTTATGGATTACTCACGACGATCCAGGTCAATGATCGCTATTCCATGGGAGACCTGGTACCTGCCGGCAAACCACTCGAAGTGAAAGTATCGGTCCTGGGACCTGGCTGGTCACAAGCCAGCGTGGTGGAGCTATACGCCAATGGCAAGCTCCTCAGAAGCGCCAGGATTGCCGAGGGAAAACGGGCGGGCACCAAGTGGCAAGGCACCTGGAAACTACCTCCCTTGAACCACGATGTTCACCTGGTGGCCGTGGCACGGGGACCAGGCATTACATCACTGCACTGGCCCACCGCCAAGGCCTACCAGCCCACATCGCCGGAATGGACAGCCTCGGTATTCAGTTGTACCGGCGCTACCTGGATCGACGCAGATGGAGATGGAAAACCAACCAGTGCCCACGTCTATGCAGAATCACTGGTGAAACAGGCTGCTGGCGACATCCCTGCCCTGCTCAAGCTGTTAGCTTCCTATGACGAAGCAGTTGCGGCCCAGGTGGCGAGTCTGCTGCAAACCAAAACCCCGGGGATTCTTTTGCAACCGGCATTTCAAAAAGCCCTGGCCCAGGCAGCCGCTACCGTCCAGCAGGGCATGCAGGCTTACCTGTTACAATGGCGAGCAAGCGAACAAGCACGCAGCCAGCGCTAGGCATGGATCTCACGCTAGAAACCCGTCAGCCAACTGGTAACCATCGGCCACACTGTGGCCTGGATGCCAACCAGGGCCAGCACGACCAGTGTTAGCTGGCGAAGTCCTTGTTTCGAAACTCGCTCACCGAGTGAAAGTCCTGCCAACGTCCCCAGGAAAACCCAGGGCAAACCGTAGAGACCCCAGGCAAATCCCCATCCGGCCAGCGTACCAAAGAGGATCATATGAATCAGGGCCAGGGGAACATTGCCGCCCAGCATGACCAGGAACATGAATCCACGGGAACGCAGCGGTGGCCAGTCATGGGCCACCGTCCACAACCCCAGAACAGGACCACCCATTCCACAAAATCCCAGTAGCAAGCCGCTACTGGAAAAAGCAAACCATTCCCAGCCAGCATGCAGTTTCGTAGCAGGCGCGATTCGTAAACGCCACTGGACCAGCACGATCAACAACAGGACCACCCCGATAACCTGTTTCACGGCCTGCTGGCTATGTTGACCCAGCTGCCATAACAACAGGGATCCAACCGGTAACATCACCAGGCGAATCAAGATTGGTCTTCGCGTATCGGTCAGATTAATGGAGCGGCGTAACTGGTAAGATCCCAGGGCAGACTGAATGATCGAGGTGATCGTCACGATGGCCACTGCCTGGACCGGTGGAAAACCGGCCAGCATCAGCAGGGGGATTCCCAGCAAACCCGCCCCAAAACCGACAATCGTCTGCAGCAGGCTACTGGCAAAAAGAATACCGGCAACGGTCAGCATGGGCAGCAGGGTAAAGGGCATCGTGGTAGTCACTTCATTCAATCAATCTGCACAGCCGGCTACCCCGCTCTTTGGCATTCCTCAAGGCTGGGCTTCTCCGGGAACTTCCGGGGGAATTTTCCAATCCAGGTAGAAAGACAAGATCACGTACAACACGGGATAGATAAACGATACCCAGACCGCCCAGTCCAGCGAGTCCAACGGTTGTCGCAACAACATGTAGAGCACCAGTACCATCCAGGCCAGTGCACCTCCCAGGAAAAAGCCTCGCCAGCAGGGAGGACGATTCGGGTAAACGAAGCGCACCGGTAATACGGTCAACAGGCTCAGCACCAGGACCAGGCCCAGGACCACTCCCGTACCACCATGACGAAAACAAATCCAAATATAAAATGCAACGATATTCCAGTAGGAGGGAAAACCTCGAAAGAATCCTCGCGACTCTTCCTTGGCACCCGAATGGGCAAATCCAAACAGGCTGGTCATCAGGATGATCCCACACCACAGCCACCCGGGTTCCGGCAACCATTCAGACCGCCATATCATGCAGACCGGTAGAAAGGTGTAATTTAAATAATCAACCAAGTCGTCCAGCGTGCGACCATCAATGTGAGGAACGACCTCTTTGACACGGAACCGACGGGCCAGGAAACCGTCTGTCATGTCGATCGTCACGGCCAGCAGCATCCAGAGGAACCCGGCATGATAGTCTCGGTCCAGAATACTGGACGCTATCAATAATCCCACCACGGCCCCGGAGGCCGTGTAGAGATGAACCGCATAGGCAATGCATTTCTGCCAACCGGTGATTGCCCCTGCCTCAGCGTGACCCCCTGTTTCCATGATCCTGCTGCCTGGTTCCTAGTAACCTACCTGGTATCCCAACAGCCCACTGGCCACATCCCATGGTGACCCGGTCTGCTGCCTGGAATCAGCATGGCAAACGTAGGGCTGCAAAACAAGAACCCCTCACCGGGAAAATACCTGGTAGGGGGTTCTCTGCTGAGACCTTGATTGGTCGAGCTAGGATTGCTTCAGAAAGACGAATCGCTGGCCACCATCTCGCTTGACACGCATACGAATCCCTTCCGTGGTATTGGATTTCTCCATGACAGCGCGGAACTGATCACTCGTGTGAATTTCCTTTCCGTTGACAGAAACGATCACATCGCCGGGCTGCAGGCCGACCTGCGAGGCCAGCCCCGAAGGTTGAACAACCTTCACCACCACTCCCTTTTGATCCGGGTCATAACCGAGCTTTTTTGCCTGTTCCAGGGTCAGGGTCTCTACGGTGATACCCAGGCTGCTCGCCGTACCAGGAGCCTCTTCCGGGACAATACGTTTCGAAAGTTGTTCCAGGTCACGCAGACCGATGGTCACTTCCACCTGGATCGTTTCTTTTTTTCGAAATACTTCCATGCGAATCTTTTGCTGTGGCCGGATCCCGGCAACCATGTGTCGCAGGTGATTGGCATCTCGCACGATCTTTCCATCCAGCTTCAACAGGACATCCCCTGCTTTCAAGCCAGCCTGGTCCGCAGGACCTTCCGCCAGGACGCCACCCACCAGGGCACCTTTGGTCGACTTTAACCCAAACGACTGGGCCAGGTTCTCATCAAGATCCTGGATACCCACTCCCAACCATCCCCGATTAACTCGGCCATCGGTCATGATGCTTTCCATGATCCGGCGAACCATGTCACTGGGAATCGCAAAACCAACACCCATGGATCCACCACTACGCGAGGCAATCGCGGTATTGATCCCGATGATTTCTCCTTTCATGTTCACCAGGGGACCGCCACTATTACCAGGGTTGATAGCAGCATCCGTCTGGATGAAATCCTCGTAATCCGTAATACCGACGTTGGCGCGCCCCTTGGCACTGACAATGCCGGCCGTCACGGTCTGATCCAGCCCAAACGGACTTCCCATGGCCAACACCCAGTCCCCCACTTCCATCTGTTCCGAGTTCCCGAGTCGGGCGGGCGCCAACCCCTTGGCTTCAACCTTCAGTACAGCCACATCTGTAGCCTTATCCGTACCAACGATTTTCGCCTTCAGCCTGCGATCATTGGAAAGGATCACTTCTACCTCGTCAGCGCCTCGCACCACGTGATTATTGGTCAAAACATAACCGTCTTCACTCACGATCACGCCAGTCCCCATGCCTTGCTGCTGTCGACCTTCGTTAGGAACCTGGGGTTCCAGGAAACGGTTCAATGAATCCTCATCAAAAAACCTGCGCAATTCCTCCGGGATCTCCGGACGGGCCCCATTCAACCCACCCGGATTTTGCGCTCGAACCTTGCGCAGCGACCGAATACTGACCACCGAGGGTCGCATGACACGGGCCACGTGCTTAAAAGCCACGGAGAGATCATCGGCGCCCTGTAACTTCTCGAATGATTCAGCGGCCTCGTTCTTCTCGACGGCATAGGCCCACTGGCTGCTTACTTTTGGCAGGGTCGTGGTCACGCCCACGCCGATACCAATTCCCAATACCAGGACCAGCAGGATCAACAGGGTACGCTGGCAAGCTTTCATATCTTCCACTCCTTGAGAAAACGAATCTTGAGAAACCGAATTCCGCGATCTAATTTGTCACCCCGATCCATTTCAAACCCCGGAAACGGGAATATGATCCCCCTTACGGAAGAATCTTTTGAAAAGTTTGGCTGTACCGGGAAAATACACGTAAAGAGCTTGTAAAAAACTTTTCAAAAGGCCTGCCACAGGGCATCTTTCCACATTAGACACCCCCTTGAAACTGACCTATCCTGACAACATGCGGTAGCTATGATAGGACATCTTAAAAAATACCGCTGCACGGGACTGCGTAATCCTATCTTCAATGCCAAATAGACAGGTGGACTGTCATGGATCGAGTGGTCACATTACCTCTGGAATCCCAGGTTCGCCCTGATGGAACCTACGCCGGGGGTTGGTGGCGAGCAACGGACGACGACCGCATCCTCTGTGAGCTATGCCCGCGCGCCTGTCACATGAAACCAGGAGATCGTGGTTTCTGTTTCGTCAGGGAAAATCGTAACGGTGAAATGCTGCTCACGACGTACGGACGCAGTACCGGTTTCTGTATCGATCCCATTGAAAAAAAACCTCTCAATCATTTCTTTCCTGGGACCAGCGTACTTTCCTTTGGTACGGCGGGCTGCAACCTGGGATGTAAGTTCTGCCAGAACTGGGATATTTCCAAGTCACGTGAAGTGACACGGCTCAGCGAACAAGCAACGCCGGCAATGATCGCCCAGGCAGCATCTGACATGGGTTGTCGCAGCGTCGCCTACACCTATAACGATCCGATTATCTGGGCAGAGTACGCCATCGACGTGGCTGCGGCCTGTCGCGAGCTGGATATCAAATCAGTAGCGGTTACGGCGGGATATATCACCGAGGCAGCACGGGGACCCTTTTTCCATGCCATGGATGCAGCCAATGTCGACCTGAAAGCATTCACGGAAGATTTCTACTACTCCCTCACATCGTCCCACCTACAACCGGTACTCGACACGCTGAAATGGCTCCGACATGAAACCGATACCTGGTTCGAAATCACGAACCTGATCATACCCCAGGCCAATGATTCCCAAGCTGAAATCGGGGAAATGTGTGACTGGCTCTTGCAGCATGTTGGCGATGATGTACCGGTCCACTTCAGCGCCTTTCATCCAGACTTCCGCATGACCGATCGGCCTCGCACACCCCATGAAACATTACTGGCTGCTTACGACATCGCTCGCAGTCGGGGACTCAAGCACGTCTATGTTGGAAACGTTGATGACCAACAGCACCAGAGCACGTACTGCCCGCAGTGCCAGGGACTGTTGATCGAACGCAACTGGTATGAACTCGGGGCCTATCACCTGGACGGAAATCTGTGTGCCCACTGTGGCACAACGATCACGGGCCACTTCGATCAAACTCCAGGCGACTGGGGACGAAAACGACTTCCTGTCAAAATTGCCAATTATACCCCCCCGTCACCGACTGTTATTCCCCTGACCCACGAGGAGCACCGTCCCGTGTCACCTGCCGATCGTCCTGGACTGACCACTTCCCAGTCTGCCGCTATTCATCATGCCGCTTGTCAAACCGTCGCCAGCCAGGTCGTGGGACAAGCGGCACCACTGACCGATGCCACCCTCGACGGTACCGCCGACTGGACCGTGATGGGAGCCTTTGTCACGCTGAAACGACAGTCTCGCTTACGAGCTTGTTGCGGCGTCCTGGGTCAGCCTATGAAACTGGCGACAGCCCTCGAGGGCGCTGCCCGCAGAACCGCCACCGAAGATTCCCGGTTTCCCACTCTTTCCTCCATTGAACTGCCTTATCTCGACCTGGAAGTTTCCCTGCTCTACGACTTCCAACCCGTAGAAGCGCGCGGGGAGGATCGCATGGGGGCGGTGGAAATCGGAAAACATGGTCTCGTGATTCAACGCGGCAAGCAAAGCGGTCTGCTGCTGCCAGTCGTTGCCATCGAACATGGCATGGACGCCGAAGGATTCCTGAAACAGGTTTGTCGGAAGGCAGGCCTTCCCGGTACTGCCTGGAAAGATGATGAAACGAAATTACAGGTCTTCGAAACCAGTTGTACGGGAAACCCATTCGATACTGATGTCTTCACAGGACAGACCACATCCTATGTTCCACCCCTGGACCGGAACCAGTTACAGAACCTCGCTGAACACTGTCGACACAACCTGGTTGCGATGACCACCGGCGCAACACCCAACTATTATCTCAATGACTGCCCGGATGCCATGGTACGCGCTATCACACTGCAAGTTCATGACCCCCAAGACAATGTCATCCTGACTTCCTTCAAGACATCCATGCGACAGGGGATACCCCTGCAAGCAACGCTTCATGAATTGGTGGAAGGATCCGCTCGCAGCCTGCAGGAACAGCACGTTGATCCGGGGTTCCTGCAAACACTACAGCCAAGTCTCCTGATCCTTAATGACCCGGCCATGCACGGGACAGTGGCCTCGGCGGACCTGCGTGGCATCGACACAACTCAGCGCGCCCTGCTGGTCACCGAAAACAATCGTAATGCCTGGTCCTACGATCCCACCGTCGATGCGGAAACATGTCTCCAATCTGCTGCACAAGATGCCCAGGTGCAATCAAGGGAACTGGCCAGCGTCTTTAGTTTTGCAGCGATCAGTTCGCGAGAAAAAATGGTCGTTGCTAACGTCCCACATCCCCAGGGCGGCCATTCGATTCGGCCACCAGCAAGGGCCGGGACATTTTATCCCGCAGATCCCACTGAGCTCAGTACCATGGTGACATCCCTGCTGGGTGAACCTGCCACGAAAAAGACCTCCTGGCCAGCAGTCATGGTCCCCCATGCCGGGTTGATCTATTCCGGTGCCATTGCGGCACAGACCTTGAAGCAAATCGAGATCCCGGAAACCGTGATCATCCTTGGCCCCAAGCATACGCAACTGGGCGTGGAATGGGCGGTAGCTCCCCATGAAAGCTGGTCTATTCCCGGCGCAGAATTATCAGCCGATCCAGCCCTGGCTCAACAACTGGTCGATCATATCCCGGGACTCCAGCTGGATGCTGCTGCTCACCAGCAGGAACATGCAATCGAAGTGGAACTGCCGTTGCTGGCCCAGCTGGCCCCCCGAACCCGGGTCGTCGGAATTGCCCTGGGAGGCGGTAGTCTGCAGCGCTGCTTCGATTTTGCCAGTGGCCTGGCGGAAGTGATCCGTCAACAGCCGCACCCACCCTTGTTGATCATTTCCAGCGACATGAATCATTTCGCCACGGACGACGAAAACCGCCGACTCGATGAAATCGCCCTGCAGGCACTCGATACCCGTGATCCAACTGCGGTCTACCAGGCGGTCACCGAGCACAACATCAGCATGTGTGGCCTCCGCCCCGCCGTGATCGTACTGGAAACGCTCCGCCAATTGAACCAACTCAGTAAGTCCGAACGAACCGGCTATGCAACCAGTGCCGAGGTATCGGGAGATACCAGTCGTGTCGTGGGATATGCGGGAATGCTTTTCGGTTAAGCACACTTCCTTCAGCGTGAACCGGCGGCATGCTCCTGCAGACGACGTTGCAGAATCTGGATTCCATCCTGGTAGACCTGCAGGACCCGGGAACGTTCCTGGTCATTGGCAAAGGTCCCCTTGGAATCGATCGTCTCCACGCTCTGCTGCATCTCCTTGATCAGCTGCCGGGCAATTGCCGGCTGGAAGATCGATTGATCAGGCATTTCAACATAGATGGGACTGGTATGAGCAAACGGTTTCTTACCGAAGGCATTACTGGCAGCATCGCCGCTCACACGAAGGGCAAGCCAACCCGATGCAGTGATCTCGACTGGCAGCTTGAATTCTGCCTGGTAATGACCTTCTCGGCGGGTAGCCTTGAAACCATGAATCACCTTGCCGTTGTGAATCAACTCGAGCTGGCCAAAATCCACACGGCCCCGAGCGTTACCCACGATTTCCAGGGTACCTGGTGTTGTCCTCTTGATCGTATCACCCACCTTGCTCTCGCCAACACGCAATTCTAGCAAGGGGCCATTGGTGATAAAGGAGCGTCCCTGGGCGAGAGCCTGCAACCACTTCTTGGCCGTCAATTTTCCTTTCACCGAAACGTAGGCACGGTTGAAATCGTCAATGAACCAATCCGTTCCAGTGCTGAATGGCACACGCAACCCCAGGTTCAGGTAACGATAAAAGGTTTCGTCATAGGTCCCATGGCTGCCTCCATCAAAAATATTCTGGGCATCCAGTACGCCACTCATCCAGTTCGGTATATCTTCGAAACCAAACGAGTTATGGCACCAGATAGCAGTCGCCCCATCATGGTGTGCTTCACGAATGCCTCGCCGTAGTGGCAATCCGTCCGTCCCCGTTCCCATGATTCCCGGACCAATGCTCACCGGACGAATCAGCTTGACAAGATCCAAGAGCATGACATGCCCATAACCCTCGCCCCCTCGACCGAAATTGTGCCGGTGTTCTTCACCATTACCAAACAGGACTCCGTGCCGAGAAAGTCGTTGAAGATCTGCATCCGTGAATAGATTCGAAATATAATCACGTTCGTCGGGAATCCGTCGCAGGTGTGAAAGGAACACCAGGTCCAGGTTATCTGCGTTCGGTACGATACGCAGATATCGATAGGCCTCAGCATGGGTCAGTCGCATCAGGTGCAGGTGTGTATTTCCAGCAACCAGGCCTCGTTGTGACGGATCATCAAACCGCTGCAGGGAAACCTTCACCGCGGTTTGATCCAGTTCCTGTAATTCCAGCACCTGCTCGAAGGGCAGGCTGGTAATGCCATGGATGACTTCCAGTTTTAGTCGTGTACGCGGAACCTTGATGGACGATTTAGCATCAGCGGCATACCAGTCATTCTCCCGTTGAATTAACTCCGGTAGATGAATGGCTTGCTTCTGACCCAGGTCAGTCAGTCGGACCAGGCCAGCCAGGGGACGCCCGGTCACAGCATCCACGATTTCCAGTTGCAGCTGGCATGAGTCCGCAGCCGTCCGGGTACTTTCCAACAGATGGGCACGAGCATGGCGACGCTGCTGAGACTTGAGAAACAACTTGCGCGTCTGATCATGAGCGTTAGCAGGCAGGCAAGCCACACTAAAAGCCAGCACCAGGCCCAGTACACATCTGAAATCCCAACTGTCTCTCATGTGACGCTCCCTGGCCAATGAATTCCCAGCGACTCGTTGCGATTATAACGTTCTCCTCCGGTCGCACACTCCATTCTTCCGCAAAACCGGAAACAAACGTCCGTCTCAACTGATGACTGGGCAACCATTCCTGCCCGTTATGCTTGATTAACGACACCACTGCTGTTTGATTTTGGTATGATTGGGAAGTAATCAACTTTCCTGTTCATGATTCCATGAATCGCTAAACCCACGAGGACACAAGCAATGCTTCGCCATGCGACCCTGTTCACCATAAGAATCCTGGCCATAACCGCAATCCTTTTGGTTCCCACGAATAGCTGGTGCCAGGATTCCCCTGTCGGTTCATCGCCCGACCTGGTTCCTGCCGCATCCGAGCAGTTTTGCGTGGACGACCGGGCCCTGAACGGTCGCCTGGCAGGGTCCGGTGGACAACTGATCGATACTGGCAAAACAACGCCCATCGCAGAACTTGTAAAACAACTGGAAAATGGGAATCACCCGCTAGTACTGCCTAAAATCAAAACCTCGCCCATGTCACCAAGCGAGTTGTACAACAAGGTCAAGGACAGCGTGTTGATTATTGGTGGCCTCTACAAGTGCAACAAGTGCAGCAACTGGCATGCAAACGGTGCCACCGGTTTCGTGATCTCTTCAACCGGGGCTGTGCTAACCAATCACCATGTGGTCAACAGCAAGAACAAAGTGACGCTGGTTGCCATGAATGCCAAGGGGGACGTCTTCCCCATCACGAAAGTGCTGGCAGCCGACGAGAATATCGACCTGGCGATTCTTCAAATCGAGGGCAAGATTCCGCCTCCCCTGCCCATCGCCCTTTCACCGGAAGCAGCCCCGATCGGTTCCCGGGTCAGCGTCATCAGCCATCCGGCAGGACAATACTACACCTACACGTCGGGAACGGTCTCGCGCTACGTGAAATCACGTCTGCGTAACGGAGCCATGGTTGACTACGTATCGATCACTGCCGACTACGCACGCGGTTCCAGTGGCGGTCCGGTACTCAACGACCGGGGCGAGGTCATTGGAATCGTCAAGAGTACGCAACCGATCTTCTACCGCATGGTAGAGGGCAAGGGTGAGAACCTACAAATGGTGATCAAGCTCTGCATCCCCTCTGCCAAGCTCCTGAAACTAATCGGTCAGCAATAGTTCCAGCTGGCAATCAGGTTTTCCGCAGGTCACTGATCGCCTGGGAAAACCCATTGATCTTGTTGTCTGCCAGGTGCACCTTACCGGCCTCGGCAGCGATGCGGATTCCCGTGCGTTTCAATGCTTCCCGGGTTTCCTCGATCGTATTACCAACAATGCGAACCTCCTTGGTCTTCCCATTGATATCAATAGCAATGCCACCTTCGGGGCCACTGTTGACAATGTGATTGTGCTCCAGCGTATTACGATTGGCCCAGAAATCCTGGCCACGGGTATCATTGCGAAACAGGACTCCCACCTTGCCACTATTGAGCACCTTGTTGTGTCGCATCACGTTATCCGTATCGCAATGTCCAATCGAGATTCCATAATCCAGGTTGCCGTCAATCGTGTTATGTTCTGCCAACCCGAACTTGACTCCCCAGCACCAGAAGATACCGATCCGGTTTCGCTCCAGCTTGTTATTACGCAGGATCGGTCGCTGTGAACCCGATCCGGGATGCACCCCCAGACCGGCATTATCGTGACTGTGGCAGTCCTCGACGACCACGTCATGGCAGATCTGGAAACTGATCCCATCCCCGTTGTAATTACGGGAGATCACCTTCCGCATCGTGTAGCGATTGCAGTCCTGCAGGAAAATACCGCCACCATAGTTGCCATTGAGATTCTCGCTGTTCTTGCGATCACCATCGAGCGTGAGATTCTCGATCAACACATCGGCGGTGTACTCACTGGTCAGCAAGGGAAAGACGGCGGAAACACTGGGCTTACCTACCAACCACAAGTTCTTGCGGATACCGTCATTCAGTTTGAAACGGTTGCCCGACTGGGCCACCAGCGTTCGCTTGATCACCTCCGTGGATCCATTGTGAGGATTCTTCGTTCTCAGCACGACGCCATCGCCGACCTGGAATCCCTTGGCATCCTTTAACGTGATCTCCTGGTCATACCAATCTGAATCGGCTGTTAGCGGCACGTTGCGCGAGGGAATCTTGGTAATGATCGATTCGGGGCCACTGCCCAGTAACCGGATACGTGAGGGCAGGTGTACCGCATTACGGAAAACGTACCTACCGGGTAACAGTTTGACGGTGCCACCTCCCATGCGTGCCATGTAATCCACCGCTGCCTGGACCACCTTATCATCACGTCCAACCAGGTCTCCCTTTTTCTGGCCCACGGTTAATGTCAGGCGCTTGTCCCAGTTCGGTTCAAACCGGTCATCTCCGTCGGTTGCCCGTGGACGCTCAACTGCTGGCGGTGCTGCTTTGGATCCGCCTGCCAGGCCGGATCCCACTACCAGGCCCGATGCCATCGTGACAAATTTTCGTCGATTGATCAGGTGAAGCTTCATCATCTCTCCTCTCCAGGAATTCCGTCCACGGCTCGCGCCGACGAACAATATGATGCCTGTCACTTTCGTGACCCTGGCCGTTACTGCATCTTATATCTTGACACAATCGAGAGTGGCATGCATCCCGATTCGAAAGAAAGGCCGCTGAAAACCTGTCGCAGCTAGTCGGTTGCGGACCGCAGCTTCAGGGTATCTCCCAGGGAAATCGTTCCCCCCTGGATCACGCGTCCATAGATGCCACCCCGCCAGTCGGGTGCCAGGGCTTGCTTGAGCCGTGGATCAATGCGTTCCATCACAGCGCAGGGATCTGTCTCTCCCTTCACCTCGATCACGACTTTACCAAGCTCCAGCGTCTGGCCCATCAGGTGACCGAGCCGATCACAGTCAACCAGGACATTGGCCCGACGTGTATACCAGGGATAATCGACTCCCAGTTCCTCGACGACCTCTTGCCATTGGTGGCTCGACATCAAGGTAATACCCCGGTCTGTTGGAGCCACAACATCTCCTTCTACTCCACCATCCTGGGCCGCTTCCAGCCTCTCCAATTCCTGCATGGGACCACCAACGGCCGTCCGAATAGCCAGGCCAATTACGGTACCCACGATACTCGTAGTCATCCCAATCTCTTTTCCATGCTTCTGTGCCTAATACAACAGGACTTCCAGGATCAATTTTCCTCGGTCATCGCCTCGGTAATATTGACCACGTGATCTCGTACTGCACGATAGGCTGCCAATGAAGAGGTAAACGCCAGGTTCACGTAAGGCTCCATCCTGTTCTGGCTGAGGCCACTAATGTGACTGTTGCGTAATGCCTTGACCTGCGTGGTAATATCCGCTGCCAATGTGGTTACTTCGGCAAGAGATTCCACCTCACGCTTCTCGTAGGCATCAAAGACGAAATCAAGGTACTGGGCGACTTGATCATGCAGTGCACCGAGTTCCTCCCGTTGCTTCTCGTCAAACCGGTGTCCCTGTTTTTCCAGTCTCAGCTGAAATTTCTGGATACTGGCAAGGCAATCGCTAATGGACTCATATTCGTCTGCCATCCGCAATTGCTGACGCCCCTCAGCAATCACGCGGTGTGGAACATTACCGGAAAGCAAGTTCGTCATGAACGTAACGAACTCGTCCTGCATCGTATCGAGATCCTCTTCCAGTTGAAACAGTTGTCGAGCGCTAGCCGGATCAGGCTCATCCTGTCCCACGAGTTCCTTCAGCCATCCCATCATTTTCTTACAGCCATCAGCCATGCGCAACACTTCCACCCGTGATTGTTCGATACCAACCACGGGTGTCTCGAGCATGCGGACATCGAGGCTTGTCAGGCGTGGTTTCTCCTTAACTTTCCGGTCCGGCACGACACGTGTCAGCAAGCGAACGAGCACGTGTGCAAAGGGCAGGAACAACAGTGTATTGACAACATTAAATACTGAATGGGTTGCCGCAATAGCCGCGGTTCTCTGCGGATACGTCAGGGCACCTTGATCATCCCTGACCGTCTGCTCAACTTCCGCACCAATCGCCCATGGTATGAAGTCCACGTACCAGGTGAAGATGACAGCGATCCACAAGACCCCCAACATGTTGAAGACCACGTGAAAATAGGCAGCTCGACGGGCGTTGGTGTTAGCCCCGATGGAAGCCAGCAGGGCAGTGATCGTAGTACCAATGTTTTCACCCAGGACCAGTGCGGCGGCCGTCGGATAATTAATGACACCGGTAAGCGCCAGGGCGATGGTAATTCCCAGGGTGGCAGAAGATGACTGCACCATGACGGTCAGGACACAACCTGTCAGCATGCACTGGATCATACCAACCACTGTATCGGCACTGAACTTGCCAAACCATTCTTCAAAGGTCGGCAATTCCTTGATATGTGAACAGGCATCCTTCATGATTTCCAGACCAAAGAAAACCATCCCCATTCCCATGATGGCCATCGCGATGTAACGCAGGCGATCCCCCTTGCTGAACAGGTAGACAAATGCTGCCAGGCCAAGTATCGGAAGTCCATACTTGCCGATCTTGAGAACGAGAATCCAACCGGTAATCGTTGTACCGATATTGGCACCCATGATGACGCCTGCCGCCTGCGTCAACGTCATCAGGCTACTGTTCACGAATCCGACCACCATGACCGTGGTGATCGAACTGGATTGAACCAGGCAGGTTACTCCCACACCGACGATGGTCGCCAGGATACGGTTGTTCGTCGCAATACTAATCATCCGCCGCAAGCCGGCACCTGCCACAGCCTGCATGCCTTCGGACATGTACTTCATGCCCAGCAAGAAAATACCCAGCCCACCAACAAGCCCAAAAATCATCTTCCATAACAGTTCTTGATCCATTCCTGAATTTTCCTTCACTAAATAACTGCTCCGGTAAACCCCATTGTTTACCGCTCACTTTCTTTTCTTTCCGTTTAAGCCGTCAGATTCTAGCAAACGACTTCTTATTTTCAACAGTACTTTCAAGTCACGGATTCCTGCCAACTCCCGGGTACCCTCAATACCTTTCAAGAGGAGTTCCAGGAATCGAAATCCTCGAATCTCGACGACTCTCCCTTTTCGCTGTCCCCCTGCCCATTAACCGTAAACGAAAAGCCCGTCATGACATACGATCCAACCCCCGGGACACGACTACCAAATCGAGAATCCACCCGGGATTTATGGGCTTGAGCAGGCCGATATGGTATGCTAGGAACTTCCTTTTCAGGGGTTAAACACGTTGCCTGCCAGGCCTCATCCATAAGGGTACGCACATGTTGTCAATTACCGGATCCCAAGACAAAACACGGTTCTGTGACGGTCTGTCGCGCAGGTCATTGCTCAAGCTGGGTGGTCTCGCGATGGGAGGGATTTCACTTCCGCAGTTGCTCGAGGCCGAAGCCCAGGCAGGAATCGGCAGCTCCCATAAATCGGTCATCATGGTCTTTCTCTCCGGTGGCCCACCTCACCAGGACATGTTTGACCTGAAACCAGATGCCCCCGTGGAAATCCGCGGCGAATTCAAACCCATTTCAACCGCTGTACCAGGAATTCAAATCGGTGAACTTCTACCGCAACTGGCCAAGCGGATGGACCGCCTGGCCATCATCCGATCCCTGGTTGGCTCGATTGGACACCATGCGGCCTTCCAATGCCTGACCGGACAATCTTCCATTAATCAACCCGCCGGTGGCTGGCCCTCCTTTGGCTCCGTCGTCTCCAAGCTGCAGGGCCCGGTCGTTGCCGGCACCCCCCCCTTCATGAGCCTGACACCAAAGATGAAAGGTGCTGGATGGGCCGATCCAGGACAGGCTGGCTTTGCGGGTGGTGCCCACTCACCATTCGTCCCCAACGCCGATGGCCAGGGAAACCTCACGCTGCAAGGAATCAGCCTGCCTCACCTGCGAGATCGCAGCCAGTTGTTGACCAAGCTGGACCGTTTCCGCGAACAAGCCGATCAAATCGAATCACTGGAAGGCGCCGATGCGTTTACCCGCCAGGCACTGGGCATCCTGACCTCCAGCAAGCTGGCCAACGCACTGGACCTGGAGCAAGAAGATCCCGCACTGCGAGATCGGTATGGACGCGGCCCGGATGCACCCGCTGGCTACGGAGACGCTGGTCCGCTCAAGAACGATTACCTGCTGGCCGCCCGACGACTGGTCGAGGCAGGAGTCCGTGTTGTCAGTCTGGCCTATGGTCGCTGGGACTGGCACGGGCGACCCCATGGAACCAATTTCGAGAACGCCCGCGATCATATACCGCAACTGGACCAGGGGGTGTCTGCCCTGCTGGACGACCTGGAAGATCGAGGACTGGACAAGGATGTCACCGTCATCGTCTGGGGTGAATTCGGACGTACACCTCGCATCAATCCCAAGGGTGGACGAGACCACTGGCCCCGCGTGGCGGCAGGCTTGATGTTTGGTGGAGGCCTGCGGGGTGGACAGGTCATTGGGGCGACCAATCGATTTGCCGAACATGCCGTGGATCGCCCGGTTCATTTCCAGGAAGTCTTTGCGACTCTTTACAATCGCCTGGGAATCGACACCAATTACGCCACGATCAAGGACCTCAACGGTCGCCCGCGGTACCTGGTCGATCACAACCTCTACCGGGCCATCCCGGAACTGATCTAGCCATTCCCGGGGTCGATGCTGCAACCTTCTAGAGTCGGTATAGCTTGACATGACGGTCAAAGCTGCCCGACGCCAGCAACTTACCATCGGCAGCATAGGCCAGGCTGTAGACCGTGTTGCGGTGTGACTTCAGGACTGCCTGCGAACGCAATTGTTCCAGGTCCCAGAGGCGAACGGTACCATCCTGGCCACCGGATGCCAACTGCTTACCATCGGGCGCATAAGCTACCGTCTTGACGTAACCCTCGTGCCCTCGCAGCCGGTTACGGACCATTCCCGTCGCGACATCCCAGAGAATAATTAACCCGTCCTGGCCAACCGTAGCACATTGTTTTCCATCCGGGGAAAAGCTAACTCCCTCCACGGGACCCTCGTGACCGCTCAACTGTTTCTGCTCGGTTCCATCCTGCAGGTTCCAGGTCCGGGCCGTTCCATCCTTGCTGGCCGTGGCCAGCAGCGGGGCAACCGGACTGATCGCAACCGAGTAAACCACATCCTGGTGCCCGGAAAACAGTTGCACCTGCCCCGAGGGGGTCCAGCTACGGGCCATCTTGTCATAGCCACCGGAAACAAACACCTTGCCGTCTCGAGCATACTTTACCGAGGTCACGTAGGCCCCATGACCGGTCAGGGAGCCCTCGGCAGCCCCGGTCTGGGAATCCCAGATTTTCAGGGACTGATCGAGACTGGCTGAAACGACTTTCTTGCCGGCGGGATCGTAGGCAACGGCATACACCCCATCACCGTGCCCTTTCAACGTATGCAGTACTTCGCCCTTCTGCACGTCCCAGAGCTTGACGTGGTTGTCCAGGCTGGCAGAAGCCAGCTGGCGCCCATCTGGAGAAAAGGCCACACCATAGACCGCGTTCGGGTGGCCATTCTGAAAGGTTTGTACGTTAATCTCAGGTACAGGCATGCGTCAGATTCCCATCAGGAGTCGATCACCAGGAACGTTACCAGCGAATCGATGATTGAACTGGATGTTCATGCATCTCGGATCGCTTTTCAATAGGCCAGGCTCGCAATTCATCGACCAGCTCCACCAACCCCTCCACGGCCGCCTCGAAAATCTGCTCCCCTTTTTCCGCCGTTCCCTTCGTGGCATCACCATGCACGCCTGTTTCCGTCCAGCGACCCCAGAAATCATTAAATCGCACCGGGAACTCCCCCGTGCTGTCGCTGCTCACGTACTTTCCCCTGCGATCGTTATCAGCCACAGCCTTATCCATCTGCACTCGGTCAGTCGCCAGGTGCAAATACAACGACGTTTCAAATTCGTCGGCGTGAGCAATGATCTCCGATTCCCGGATCTCCATGAACTTGTCCATCAGGAATTGAAAATAACCCGTCGCAAAGCAGAGCGACTCGGTCGCCAGCACGGTCTTGCGGGCAATCAAATCGATCAGCGGCTGATTGGAACCATGCCCATTCACCACCAGGATTTTTTCGAAACCGTGATAAGCCACACTCTTCGTAATGTTCACACAGAATTCGATAAACGTTTCCGGCTCGATATGAATCGTACCGGGGAAATCGATATGGTGTTGGTTTAGTCCATAACTGATCGGAGGCAGCACCAACACCTTGTCCGGAGCCCGTCTGCCTACTTCCAGGCAAACCGACTCGCACAGGAAAACATCGACATCCAGCGGCAGGTGACGTCCATGTTGTTCCGTCGATCCCGTCGGCAGGATGATCAGCTTCTGCATGCCAATCGCATCATTCATCTCGGCCCAGGTCAAACGATTGTAGCGATATTCGGTAGCAGCCTTCATCGTGGAATCCTTATGACCCGGGACAGAAAAACGGGAAACGCCAACACGCTCGCCGGGAATACTCAGCAGGCCGTCGATGATTATACCTGTCGACAGGCCTTCCGAAAGCCAAGCAGGGGGCGTGGCCCTCCCGGCCACGCCCCCTGTCCACTAAACCAATCATTCCTGGGACCACCCTGCCCCTTAAAAATCGGGAACGATGATGTAATCAGGAACGATGATGAGCAATTCTTCAATCATGTCCGCGGCCCCCAGGTCTCCCTGGAGAACGGCATCTTCATACATCTCAAGCAGTTGCTCCATGAAGGACGACAAGTTGCCGAGCTCTACCTCATCACGTTCGTGGTGTGGAACAGGATGGGGAATGGGAGTCGGAATCGGTGAAATTCCGACGCGTTCGTAGTGCGAGACAGGATGCGGAATGGGAGTCGGAATCGGTGAAAT
>Ga0163108_10000533_pt1 | contig 28440 bp, 22 predicted proteins | sample Fk1155metaG_FD_109644 | JGI IMG/M metagenome (GOLD analysis project Ga0163108, IMG submission 109644) | Marine microbial communities from the Central Pacific Ocean - Fk160115 155m metaG | ecosystem: Environmental > Aquatic > Marine > Oceanic > Photic zone | place: The Central Pacific Ocean...
GTGCCCGATTTTATCGGCGACCGCTATTATTCTCAATCAGCTCGTTTAATCGCAGTGTTCTGTGCAATTGTAATTTCCTTTGTCTATGTCTGTGGTCAGATGCAAGGAGCGGGCATTGTATTTTCAAGATTTCTTGAAGTGGACATTACCACCGGCGTCGTAATAGGCATGGCGATTGTATTCTTCTATGCAGTGATGGGAGGCATGAAAGGCATTACCTATACTCAAGTCGCGCAGTATTGCGTATTAATTTTTGCCTTTATGGTACCTGCCATTTTTATATCCATGCTGATGACTGGAATCCCAATTCCTCAGATTGGATTCGGTGCGGAACTAACTGAAGAATTTGGTGGAGGTCGTTTGCTGGATCGATTGGACGGTATGAGTGAAGCGTTGGGTTTTGCAACCTACACCGAGGGGCAGCGTACGACCCAGGATGTATTTTTCATAACTGCTGCTCTGATGTTTGGCACCGCCGGTTTGCCACATGTAATTATCCGATTCTTCACCGTGCCTAATGTTCGTGATGCGCGCAGATCCGCTGGGTTTGCCCTCTTCTTCATTGCCATTCTTTACACAACTGCCCCGGCTGTTGCTGCATTTGCCCGGACAAACCTCCTCACGACTGTAAGCAATGTGGAATACACAGCGGTGCCTGAATGGTTCAGTAAGTGGGAAGCCACAAACCTGGTTTCCTTTGAAGACAAGAACAATGATGGACGCATACAGTATTTAGGTGACGCAGAGCAAAACGAATTGGAGGTCAATCGCGATATCATGGTACTGGCAAATCCGGAGATAGCGGGATTACCCAATTGGGTTGTAGCTTTGGTGGCCGCAGGGGCGCTTGCCGCCGCACTTTCTACCGCTGCAGGACTGTTACTTGTGATCTCCACCGCCGTAGCCCATGATCTTTTAAAACGAAGTTTTATGCCCGCTATTACGGAGAAGCAAGAGTTGCTTTATGCGAGGGTAGCAATCTTTGTGGCCGTGCTAGTAGCCGGTTACGTGGGCATCAATCCTCCGGCATACGTGGCCCAGGTTGTTGCTTACGCGTTCGGTTTGGCAGCAGCGTCATTCTTTCCAGCCATCGTACTGGGCATTTTTCAGAAACGAATGAATAAGCATGGTGCAATAGCCGGTATGTTGGCAGGGTTTACGTTTACTGCGGCTTATATAATTTATTTCAAAACCATTAATCCGGCCGCGGACAATGCAGCCAACTGGTGGTTAGGTATCTCTCCGGAAGGAATTGGGTCGATTGGTACTTTAGCAAACCTGACTGTTGCGATAATAATAAGTAAATTTACACCGGCTCCACCAAAAGACGTTCAAGCTATTGTTGAAGACATTCGCTTACCCGGTGAAGCTGCGGCTAGATAAGCCAGTTCTAATCCCTAGTTAATAAGGTAATTTCGGCTCGCTAAGTACCGAGCGTACCGTTCTCGGTTTTTTCCCAGTAATCATTAACCGTCTGCTTCATCTCCCGATGCATGAACAAAATTCCTACTAGATTCGGCACAGTCATTAACACGATTGTTATTAGCGATAGATTCCAAACTATTGTGGTATCAGCTAGCGCCGCGTAGAAAAACCCGAGTATGTAGATAATTCGATAAGGCAGAACCGATCTAGGACCCAACAGATAGGTCATCGCTCTGTCACCGTAGTAGGACCAGGCAATTGCAGTAGAGAAGGCAAAGAGCATCAACCCGATGGATACTATGTATTGCCCATATTCTCCGAAAATTCCTCGAGTAAAGGCACGGGTAGTCAATGGTACTGACTGCAATAATGATCCACCGGTGACTATGATAGTTGTGTCTTCCAAACGTCCATTAGCCACGGAGACACTTCCAGTGATTGATTCACCATCGCGTGTGTACCGAGTTTCCTCTGCAAGAGACCTGTTATGGATAAGCGTGAAATCTAAGGCGTTGACTACTTCACCTGACACCAACCTGATTTCACCCGTGTAACTTGCGGCACGGGATTCCTCTCCCCCAAAGTAGGAGAAAAGTGCCTCTATATCTGCTGGTTCATCCTGGCTATAGATTCCAGCGACAAAATTCATGTCTGCCCGTTGAAATTCATTTTCAAACTTCTCCATCCAAACACCGGAAGAGAGAATCACCATTCCCGTTATAGTGCAAATGACTATTGTATCTATAAAGGGTTCAAGAATGGACACCATACCTTCGTCTGCAGGCTCGTCAGTTCGCGCTGAGGCGTGGGCAATTGGTGCTGAGCCTTGCCCCGCTTCATTGGAATACAGTCCCCGGTTCACGCCTCGATCAAAAGCATAAGCAAAAGTCGCTCCAAGAAAGCCTCCTGTGGCAGCGGAACCGTTAAACGCATCACTAAAGATAGACACAAACGAAGGGATGACATTACCAATATTGGGAATTATGACCGCGAATGCACCCACCAAATAGATAAAAGCCATGGTCGGCACAATAGCCGCGGCTACTGCAGCTATACGAGTAATACCTCCGATAATCACCAAAGCTAGAAGCACCGACAAAACACTTGCAGTTATAAGGGGATCAAGAGAAAAAGTACTCTCAAGTCCGGCTGCAATACTATTTATTTGAGGAAGATTACCCGTACCGAAAGAACTCAATACTGTAGCGATGGCAAAAATGACTGCTAACCACTTAGCATTCAGCCCTTTTTCCATGTAATACATCGGCCCCCCAGCCATAGTCCCATCCGAAGTTTGGGTGCGGTACTTGTGAGAAAGGGTGACTTCTACGAACTTGCTAGTCATACCGAAGAATGCAGTCATCCACATCCAAAACAATGCAGCCGGGCCTCCCAAATGAAGTGCCAGAGCGACACCTCCAATATTACCTGTACCCACTGTGCCTGATAGAGCAGTTGAGAGTGCCTGGAAGTGAGTTGTGTCGCCCTTCGCCCCCTCCTTGTCAAACTTGCCTGTCGTTACGCCTATGGCATGCTTGAAATAACGAATCTGAGGAAATCCGAGGTAGAGGGTGAAAAATATGCCAACAAGCAACAGAAAAGTTGGGAACCAAATGGCGCTGCCAAGATAACCATCGATGAAAATTAAAAACTCATTTACTGCGTCCAAGACACTTCCCTTGTATGTTGTTATTTAAAGACCTAATCATGTGAATCCCTTGTAACCCTTAAAAGTGAGTACCTAATCATTACTAATCGTTATTTTAGGACTAGATGATACTACTGAGGAAACTTCTCCAACACGTCGAATCACATTATCGGCGAGCTGCAAATATGCTTGGGAAGCTGGATGATCCGGATTCGATGCTACCACAGGATTGCCTGCATCTGTTTGCTCGCGAATGGTTAAATCAAGTGGTAACCGTCCAAGCACATCAGTTTCATAATCCACGGATAGGCTATCTCCTCCTCCACTCCCGAAAATAGACTCTTCATAACCGCACTTAGAACATATATGTGTGCTCATATTCTCCACTATTCCTAATAGTGGGACATCGACCTTATTAAACATTTCTATGCCTTTTCGTGCATCCAGGAGCGCCACATCCTGGGGCGTGGTGACTATAACTGAGCCGCTAATTTTTACTGACTGGGCTAGACTTAACTGGATATCTCCTGTCCCAGGGGGCATATCGACGACAAGATAATCCAAGTTGGACCAAGCCGTGTTATTCAGTATCTGATTGAATGCGGAAATCATCATAGGAGCTCGCCATACCATAGCCGATCTCTGATCTACCAGGAACCCTATTGAATTGCATTCAATTCCATGGGCAGTTATAGGAGACATGTACTTTTGCTCTTTGATCTCCGGGCTGGTACCTGGTTTTACTCCCATCATGAGCGGTAGGCTTGGACCATATATATCTGCATCGAGTAACCCCACGCGGGAACTTTGTTGCTGAAGGGCCAAAGCAAGATTAACAGCGGTAGTGGATTTTCCAACACCACCTTTTCCAGACGCAATGCAGATGATGTGCTTTATGTTATCCAAATAACTCACAATGAATCCAACCTGTCCGCAAATACCAACATCAGCCGGTAAAGTGTCGCTTTCTTAATTGGGAGAATTAACTTTTATTCGACCTAAAAAGAAAACAGGCATGACACGAGCATAATTAGCTCGATAAAATCGAATCTGTAAAGATTTAATGGCTTTAGCCTCGAACGGAAAAATCACGAAACAACATGCACAAATCCTTATGGTTTCTATTCCTATTCAACAGCTCGGTGCTTGCCGCCGAGCTGCAGGAAGAAACTGAAGTTAAATTTGCCATTTTCTCTTCCGCATGGGGAGAGAATACCGATGATGGTTTGCGCGTGGTTGCATATAACCAAACGCAAGGCCCCATACGCCTGAATACTATCCTCTTTTTGAAAGAGGAATCGGAAGATTCTGAACAAGTTGCCGTCAATCTGAACCTCGAAATTCCGTCTCTCGCTTACGCTGATGTAGAATTTCCGTACATCGATCTTTTGCAAGGCAACGAGTGCATAGAACGAACAATGGCAGAGAGCTGGAAACTGGTAGAAATCTCCAACTACACTCTAAATCCTTCGGTCAGAAACCTAATTATAGAAGATACCGACTCGTTCCGAATCTATCAATGTATTGAAAATGTGCGAACAATCTGGACACATCTAGCGAGCAACATCCAAGTTCAATACGAAGAATGGGTGCTATTCCATTTCGAGTCACGACGGGATAACTAGATAAGCATCACTGACAAAAAAAGGGTCTAACAATCTCTGTTTATTTTGCTTTCGAGTAGATTAACCCAGAAGTATTCCACCGGATTCCACAAAAAATGGAGCAAATACTAGGCTCAAAATGGCTGATAATTTAATCAGTATATTTAATGATGGCCCAGAGGTGTCCTTTAATGGGTCCCCAACAGTGTCACCCACAACGGCTGCTGTGTGTTCATCAGATCCTTTACCGCCAAGATTGCCCGCTTCGATAAACTTCTTGGCATTGTCCCAAGCTCCTCCACTGTTGGAAGAAGCAATCGCTAGGACACCACCAGCCACAAGGGAACCTGCGAGTATGCCTGCTACAGCCTCTACACCAAATAAGTATCCAGCCACTAGTGGAGTTCCCATAATAAGCAAACCCGGAGCGATCATCTCCCTGAGAGCAGCTTGGGTTGATATCGCTACGCACTGAGCATAATCGGGATCGCCTGTACCCTCCATGATACCTGGGATAGTTTTGAATTGTCGTCGCACTTCTTCAATCATGTCAAAAGCTGCTTTGCCCACAGACTTCATGGTCATTGCAGTAAACAAGAATGGTAGAACCGCTCCAATAAAGACGCTCGTATAGACCAATGGGTCCAGTAAGCTCATTGAAATCTGTTCACCCATAAGCTTTGAAGCCGCTGTTATAAATGCAGCGAACAGGGCCAACGATGTGAGAATCGCAGCGCCTATGGCAAAGCCCTTGCCAATCGCAGCAGTTGTATTTCCTGCGGAGTCTAGAATATCAGTGCGGCGACGAACTTCTTTGTCAAGACCTACCATCTCGGCTATGCCTCCTGCATTGTCAGCAACCGGACCGTAAGCATCAATCATCAAGGCAATAACCAAAGTCCCGAGCATGCCTAGTGATGCAATTGCTACGCCGTACATGCCGGACAGCTCCCAAGAGACAAAAATACAGATGGCAATGGCCAGGTAGGGCAAAACAGTGCTCTTATAACCCAGTGCGAGTCCGTAAATTATGTTAGTCGCAACTCCTGTCTCACAGGACTTAGCGAGTTCCTTTACTGGATTATAGTTATCTGAGGTGTAATAGCCGGTTAATAAACCAACAACCAATCCGGCAATCAATCCGGATAGAAAACACCAATAGACCCCGAGATTTGTGTACTGTTCTTCATTCAATTCAAAGAATTCTGGTACTAGGGCCATGGTAAAAAAGAACATTACGACAGCCATCAAAACACTGGAGATGATTAATAATTTCATCAACCCAGGCGCCACGTCTTCTTCGGTTTTTACCCCAACTAGCATCTTTGTGATTAGGCTTATAGGAATACCAACTGCGCTAATAAGAACAGGGTACAAGAGCGCATTGGGGTCAGCGGCAAATACCACGGCGCTGATCACCATAGCAGCACAGGTACTCTCAGCACAGGAGCCAAAGAGGTCAGCACCCATACCCGCTACATCACCTACATTATCACCCACGTTATCCGCAATAACCGCGGGATTCCTTGGATCATCTTCTGGGATACCCTGTTCTACCTTCCCTACCAGGTCGGCACCGACATCAGCTGCTTTCGTAAAGATTCCACCGCCAACACGCGCAAATAACGCAATTGTCGAACCTCCCAGACCGAATCCAGCAATAACCTCCATAAGGATGTGATTATTCTCCTCGCCGAGATCGGCGAGCAAAAATTTCATAATTAAATAAATTAAAACAAGCCCCAGTGTTGCCAGCCCCACCAATGCAAAGCCCATTACGGCTCCTGAATTAATAGCGACATCGAACGCATCAGAGATATCTTTCTTAGCTGAAACGGTGGTTCTAGCATTGCCTTGAGTGGCAACTTTCATACCGATGTAACCCGAGGCTATCGAAATAGCACCCCCAAACAGAAACGCGAAGGCAGTGTACCAACCTTCACGAATATCGGGAGTGTGGGAATCATCTATCAAAACAACAATAATTGCGGCAAATGAAACCATGAAGATCGCAAGAAATTTATATTCCTGCTTAAGGAATGCCATGGCACCCTCAGCTATCGCTCCATGAATAAACTTTAAACGAGTTGCGCTTTTCTCATCGAGCCCCATATCGAGCGGAATGCTGTAAACCTTTTTCATGTAAAAACAAGCGATTCCCAAGCCCAATAGCGACAGTACTGTAGTAACAGTAATTGTTATCCCGAACATCTAGGCGTATCTCCTCGTTGGTTGGATAATTTCAAAGGCGCGCGCACTTTATCATAACGCGCTGTACAAACAAAGTGAGTCAAGGGCTTGGGGGCCAGTAATCTTCTGACCTATAGGGGGTTTGGACAACACTGTTACGACATAGAAATTACTGAGATTGAGCCTGCCTCAGCAGACTATTTTTTCGTACTTCTAGCTCAGCTATCAGATCTTTTGACAATGGATCTATCGTGTTACCGTTCGCATCAGTATTCTCGTATTTAGTCTGTTCAGTAATGAGTACCTGGAGCAACTCCTCAGCCACCAAGATAGTTTCCTGAAGAATTGTAGATGCAACCTCATTTGTATCGACTTCGATTTGGATCTCAGCGATTTGTTGTTCTAGTAGCGAAATTTGTTCCAGCTTTTCCTGTCTTTCAACCTCTAAAGCCTCGGACACCGCAAGTTGCGCCAGTCTGGTTTGCTCCCGCCGTTCTGCTTCTTCTTGCCGACGCCGTTCTTCATCGGCTCTCTCTTCAGCTGCCTGTCGCTCTCTCTCGGCCTGCAACCTGGCTCGGTCGGCAACCTCTACTTCTCGTTGTCGCTGTAATTCCGCCACGCGCGTTCGTTCCTGCTCTTGAACTATGCGTGCCATTTCCTGCTCAGCGGCTATTCTTTCCGCTTCTTTAGTAGCCAGTTCTGCCTCCCTGGCCGCGTTGGAAGAACAGCCTCCTAGAGCTAGCGCAAAAATTAGAACGAGGGCAATTCGGCCCCATTTATTCGAACCAATTAAATGGCTTTCCGAATTCGGAAATAGGTTCATATTTATATCCTCGATGATATATCTCGCAATCATCTGTGGGTCGTTACGCGCAATTTAGCGCCAAGCTCTTTATTAATAACTTTTTACGGCAGAAAAATCGATTATTATCAATTCTTTCACTCTTTATAGCGATAAAGTGTAAATTTGTCAGTAAAATCCCCCATTGGCGGTATTATTTGTCTGATAGCAGCAACCTCTTAGCAGAGTCTATTTTCCGCAAAACTCGGTTAACGAAAAGCAAGCCTTGAACCATGTCTTTATCCAAAATATCCTCATTATTGCTGCTATCTCTACTGGTCATACTGCTGAGCGGACCATTTATTGTATTGTTACTTGCGGTTCAGACTGAGCCGGACGTGACAAACCCACCGGCATTAACCTCCAATGAAATATCTCGAGTCGAACAGCTGCTGCTGAAAAATGCTCCTCAGTCTCCGTCGGCTCGTAGCGAGCAGAATTTGCAGCTAAATGCTGATGAGTTGAACCTGCTTTTAAGCTATAGCATTAACATGACGCGACTATCCCCTGAATGGGCAGCTGCTCTTACACTGGCTGACAATACAGTAAATACAAAACTTACTTTCCGATTAGTTGATGGTTGGATACCGCTCTATCTGAATTTCGGAGTAGATTTGATTTTGAACGATTCTCTGTTAGTTCTAGACAAGCTGGTGGTAGGAAAACTTCAGGTCCCTAATGGGCTCCTCGAATTAGCGTCTACCAACATGCGCAATTACCTAGATATCGAGAACAACGCATATCAGGATTTCAGTGAACTCATTACCAATATAGATCAGGTATCAGTCATTCAAGATCGAATATACGTTACCCTCCGATGGGATCCAGTTTTAATATCCCGTATAAGCGAGCAGGCACAACGGCTATTCATCTCGGATGAGGATCAGCAACGTATAATGGAACACTACCGACTAATAAGCGAAATTGCTGACGCAATACCGGCTAATCTCCGAGCAGTATCGCTCAATACCTTTCTCGTTCCAATGTTTACTGCTGCAAATGAGAGATCCGAGAGCGGCAGCGATCCTATAGCTGAAAATCGTACATTGTTTCAAACACTGGCGATCTATGTGAATCGTGAGAACATTTCGCAACTGCTGGGCGAAACGCTAGCCAAAGAAATGCAACCAGCAAAATATATCGAAGTACGATTGAAACGCAGACAGGACTTAGCACAACATCTGGTATCTATAGCCGCTATCACTGCCTCCACAGGAGCAGATTTTGCACAACTGTTGTCCACCACCAAAGAAGCTTATGATGCACGATATCGATCTGGATTTAGCTTTTCCGACCTTACGGCCAATACAGTGGGCGTATATTTGGCTAGTTACTCGACTGAAGATCCAGCAACAGCGATTGAAATGCAGAAAAGACTTGCTACTTTACAGACAGAATCAGATTACATGCCTGAAGTCGGCGATAATCGAGATGGAATATCTGAATCTGACTTTGCTGCTATTTACAGTGACCGCAACAGTCAAGAGTATCAGCGGCGGCTTGCTGATATTCAAGCACTAATAGAAACCAGGGCTCTCTTTCAAGGCTTGGATTAACCATGTAGATATCAATCCAATGAATCATCTAAGTGATCAAAATTTAGCAGACTTGCTTAAAAGGTTGCTGCTTCTAGAAAAAGAATTAAATCAACAACTGAAAATCAATCAGGAGGCTGCTGGCATCGTTGAGTTGGACCAGACAAGTGTCGGTAGAGTGTCGAGAATAGATGCTATTCAGCAACAGAGTATGGTGATTTCGACTCGAGAGAAAGCTTTTCTACGGTTAGAAAAGGTTCGATATGCCATCAAAATGCTGGCTCAAAATGAGTACGGATTCTGCAAGCAATGTGATGAAGTCATTAGTTTCGAAAGGTTACTGGCACAACCTGAATCCAACCTGTGTGTTAATTGTCAAACCCGTGTCGATACGCGACGTTAACTTAACTTCCAATAACCTCTGCGCTGGTGTATAAATCCGCCTTCGTAGTCCAGCCAATCCACATTGAGAGTTCCCGATGTCCAAAGAAGGCTTTTATACAAGCAATTTGCACTCCGATCGCAGGGATAATCCGGAGCATGGTGTATTACATAAGGCCATCCATCCCTCGGTCGCCTATGGATATGAGGATGCCCGTCATCTCGCAGAAGTCTTCCAAGGAAAACGGGCAGGATATAACTATGGACGTCAACTTAATCCTACGGTGACCGCACTCCAAAATCGTATTACCCAAATGGAAGATGGCCTCGCAAGTATCGCTTTTGCAACTGGAATGGCGGCTATCGCAACAACAATGTTGTCGTTGCTGCGAAAAGGCGATCATGTTGTTTCCAGCATGTTTTTGTTTGGTAATACCAACAGCTTTTTTAACACGCTGATAAGGCTGGGAATCCAGGTTACATTTGTCGATGCCACGGAAGCACGTTTTGTTGAAAAAGCTCTTCAGAAAAATACACGCCTAGTGTTTGTTGAAACTATTGCCAATCCCGTTACGCAGGTGGCAGACCTCAAGGCTATTGGTGATTTGTGTCAAACGAAAAATCTTATTTATTGCGTCGACAACACAATGACATCACCACACCTATTCTCTCCTAAAAAGGTTCGTGCCAGCTTGATAGTCAATTCGCTGACCAAATATATCGGCGGGCATGGCAACGCATTAGGAGGAATGATTACCGACACTGGCCTTTATGACTGGAGTAAATTTGTAAATATTCATGACACCTATCGAAAAGACGAACCCACCCTCTGGGGAATAACTCAAATTAAGAAAAAGGGCCTGCGCGATATAGGGGCCTCTATGTCTCCCGAGGCTGCGCATCATCTAGCGGTAGGTTCGGAGACTTTGCCAATGCGTCTGGACAGAGCCTGTGCGAATGCGCAAACGCTCGCAGAATTCTGTGATGAACATACGAAAGTGAACCATACCTACTACCCCGGCTTACCTGGCCATCCTCAGCATGATAGAGCTAATCAATTGTTTGCTAATTTCGGCGCAATCTTCAGCATTGATCTGACAGACGAGATCAACTGCTTTGATTTCCTGAATAATATGGACATTGTGATTGCATCGAGCAATCTCGGAGATACCAGGACGTTAGCTATTCCCGTGGCGCATACTATCTATTATGAAATGGGTACAGAACGACGCGCATCAATGGGCATTGATGATTCCATGATCCGTTTTTCGGTAGGCGTTGAAGATATAGAGGATTTACTGGAGGATTTCCAGAAAGCGCTTAACTGATGATCGCGGTATTAAATATCGAAGATATTGAGGAAGGCTCTTCCAAGGGATTAGAAGCGAATAGCATCTATATGTTTGCAGTCAAGAAAGACGACCAGATTTACTTATACTGGAATCGATGCCCCCATCTTGGGACTCCCCTAGAATGGGAAGAAGATCGATTCCTCGACGCTGATGGTACGCTTATACAATGTGCCACGCACGGAGCTCTTTTCCAAATTTCAGACGGGCGCTGCCTAGCGGGCCCCTGTAAAGGAAAGAGTCTAAAATCGGTCCCTTTCATAATCGATAATGGCATGGTCATGGTGGAAAAGCATATACTTAACCTTGCTACACACCGTTGATTAAATTAAATAATTACCGAAAGTTCCTGATTTATGCTAAGTGTTGAGGTGTCAATATCAAACTCTGTACCGTAGGCTTGAATTTCGACTCCTGCTGCTTCTGCCTGGCGCAACAAACGACCATATTCGGGATCTATATCATCAGCCGGATAAACTCGATTAATGCCTTCGTGTTGAACACAGAACAGAAGAACCGCTCGATCTCCAACTGAAGCTATTTCGATAAGTTCTTGCATATGTTTCTGGCCTCGCTTGGTAACGGCATCCGGAAACAAGCCCATACCATCACCTATGCCTAGGCTGACATTTTTGACTTCAACAAAACACTTTCTGCATTGATTATTAACCATATCTTCCAGCAAGATATCTATTCTGCTGTTTTGCGCCCCATAAGGGACCTCTTTACGTACGGTGGAATAGACCTGTAGGGAACGAATCACATTGTTATAAATAGCTTCCAACACTAATTTGTTAGCAGAGGCAGTATTGATTCCCACCTTGTGTCGGTTATCAACTTCTATGATCTCCCAGGTATTTGGATACTTTCTCTCAGCATTCTTTGACGTAGAGTACCAGATCCTGCTGCCTGCTTGTTGGCAATTATACATAGAACCAGTGTTAGGGCAATGAATAGTAATTGTAGCTCCATCGGCAAGTTCAACGTCCGCCAGGAATCGCTTGTAACGCTTTATCAGCTTAGCCTCTTGTAACGGTGGGTCAAATTGCATAACTGATTTCTCTTTTTAATGCTGATTCTATATATTTTAGCTAACAGCAGCCCGTAATCTTTCAACCCCAATTTCAAGATTTTTCATACTCGTAGTAAAAGCAAAGCGCACAAATTGATTCGACTGATAATCTCCAAAATCGGATCCCGGTGTACTCGCTACATCAAATTTTTCAAGCAGGTCTGCACAGAATCGCTCTGAATCGCACGAAAACCTAGAAATATCCGCGTAGACATAGAATGCACCCTGGATTTGTTCCGGTAATTTGAACCCTATAGCTTCAAGCTCAGTCGTTAAGTAATCTCGACGTTTCTGAAACTCGTCACGACGCTCTTTTAGAATGACCTTCGACTCTTGGGTAAAAGCAGCTAGTGCTGCATATTGAGCAATTGAAGAGGCAGATATATAAAGATTTTGCGCGAGGACATTAGCTTTGTCCGCAATCGATTCGGGAACTACAATCCAACCTAGACGCCATCCGGTCATGCCAAAATACTTAGAAAAACTATTTACGACAAAACAGTTCTGATCCAATTCCAAGACACTGGGCATATCTTCCACGTAATGAAGACCTTGGTAAATTTCATCCACCAATACGTGCAGACCTTTCCCTCTAGCCCATGCGCATGTCGACTTTAAGAGATCTCTTTTGATAATAGTTCCAGTTGGATTGCTTGGTGAAGCAAGCCAAAGGCCGGTCGTATTAGGTTGAACATATTGATCCAACTGTGACAAGGTTGGCTGAAAGTTATGTTCCCACCCAACTGGAACTAGTTGTGGCTCCGCGGACATTAAATGAATAAAGTTTCTGACACACGGGTAGGCCGGATCACTGAGCAGAATACCGTCACCTACGTATACAAGAAGATTAGCTAATAAGGTCAACCCTCCACTAGCACCAGGTGTAATCAAAATTCTCTCCCTAGAAAGTTCAACGTTGTGCCAGTCTCGGTAGTGCTGAACAAGGCTATCCCTTAACTCGCTAATACCTGCCGCTGCGGTGTATTGGGTCAATCCATTATCTAAGGCTTTTTTCGCTGCATCTACAATTGGTTTGGGCGTAGAAAAATCCGGTTCCCCTACTTCCATATGAACAATATTCCGACCTTGTTGTTCCAGCTCGGCAGCCCGATGCATTACGGTCATAACCCTAAAAGGATTTACTTTTTCAAGATTATGAGAGGTAGAAACCGTTGGTGATTTAGAAGAGAAATCCATTATTGATGCTTTGATAAATCGTACTCATCATTATAGAGGATGAGTTTCCAAAAACGGTAGGAATATTAAGACTCAAGACAGAGGAAAGAGATTACGATATTTTCATATGAATTTTATAGCATCCCAGCTTAGAATCTGATAGGTTAGCCAACTTTCTGAAAATCGAGTGTTGTGGAACAAAGCAATTTCTTTCCACAAGTAGTATAATATTACTTGAATTAACAAACACTTGAGCCATATTAACCAGATGAAAATCGTGGTTGGTACAGCCTACTTAGACTCAAGAAGGCAATACAAAGTGTTATCCACGACCTCAAAAAGGCATTAGAGATCATGTCCAATACCTCCAGATCTGATACTCCACCAGTTTTCAAGAACTTCGTCCCTTATAAGCCAAAGAAAGGCGAAGAATACATGAACGAGAAACAACGAGATCATTTTAAAAAGATATTGTCGGATTGGCGGGAGTTATTGATGCAAGAAGTTGATCGAACTGTAACCCACATGCAGGATGACGCGGCTAATTATCCTGACCCGGCCGATCGCGCAACACAGGAAGAAGAGTTCAGTCTCGAACTAAGAACTCGAGACAGAGAAAGAAAACTGATTAAGAAGATAGATAGCACTATCGAATCTATCGCTCAGGATGATTATGGATTTTGTGAATCTTGTGGGATCGAAATTGGTATTCGCAGGCTTGAAGCAAGGCCCACGGCCAATAAATGCATCGATTGTAAAACCCTTGACGAAATCAAAGAGAAACAACTCGGCAGTTAATAATCTATCAATTTCAACTAGAAACTTCGGATTAGTTCTGTTCCTATCTTCTCTTATTCTCTTAAATATCTTTCTCGAATTGCACTGGCTTAAGACTCACCAATTGCAATAGATCATAGCAATTTCAATGTCGGTTTCCTCCCAAATTAACAGCACACAAACCTACATCGGAAGATTTGCACCGTCTCCTACCGGGCCTCTACATCTTGGATCTCTTATTACAGCATTTGCCAGCTATATCGATGCAAAAGCGAATAAGGGTCTGTGGTTAGTGCGGATCGAAGATTTAGATCCCCCACGAGAACCACCCAAAGCGGCCGATGAGATATTAATCCAATTGAAGCATTTTGGTTTGGAATGGGATGGTAAAGTACTCTATCAGAGCACTCGATCTACTTTTTACCAGGAAGCACTCAGTTTACTTATAGAGAGAGGACTGTGTTTTAAATGCGATTGCACTCGCCCGCGAGTCAAAGCTATGGGATCGGTATATGATGGCTCCTGCAGAGAGCGCTCCGTTTCGTCAGAAAATGAATTTGCTATCCGGCTCAAAACGGAATCCATTGAGATTGGCTTTAAGGATCTTATACAAGGTAATTTTCAACAGAATATCAGAAAAGAAGTCGGTGATTTTATTATTCTACGTAAAGATAAGCTATTTGCCTATCAACTCGCTGTGGTGGTAGATGATGCTTTCCAAGGTATCACTAATATCATCCGAGGAGTTGATTTGTTAGATTCAACCCCGCGGCAAATATATCAACAAAGAGTGCTCGGTTACGCCGCTCCGCAGTATGGTCATATTCCAATAGTAGTCAACAAGCAAGGCTTGAAGCTTAGCAAGCAAAATTTTGCTGAGCCGGTTAACACCCATAACTCGTCTGAGCTTGTTCATCTTCTCCTCCAGCTTCTGGGGCAATCACCTCCTAATAATAATCAAAGCAAAGAACCACGGTTTCAATTACAGTGGGCTATCGAAAACTGGGATATACAGGCTGTGCCCAAGTTAGCTAATATCTCCCAGGACACACAGGAATAAAGACTAATTCGTGTATATACCTCGCCCTATACGACAAATTTTACTCGATTTACCGTTGGGTGTTTGTTCACTTAGTTTTGATAATGAAGTAATCATGTGGAATCGCGCACTCGAAGAATTTACAGGAATAAAATCTGCCGACGTTTTAGGATCACAACTTACTGATTTGAGCGACCCTTGGTTGTCACTTATCAGCAATTTTCTCGAAAAGGATTCCAACCACAACTATAAAAATTATTTTGAATTGGACGGAAAGAAAAAAGCGGTAACTCTGCACAAGGCGATTATCGACGAATTAGATGAAAAAAATTCAAGCAAACATGGCAGGGCTGATGTTTACTTCTTCGAAGGCACAATTGTACTGCTGGAAGATATTACAGAAACTGAAATTTTGGAAGCGGGCCTTACGCATAGTGAGCGTTTGGCCTCTATAGGTAGGCTAGCCGCTGGAGTAGCTCATGAAATTGGAAATCCTATCACTGCTATTGCATGCCTTGCGCAGACAATTCGTGATGAGTATAAGGATAAAGAATTGAATAACTTGGCTGAGCAAATTATTCAACAGACCAGTAGAACCTCAAAAATTTTACAGTCACTTGTAAATTTTGCTCACGCTGGCACCAGTCAAACCCATTACGAGAAAGAAGTAATTTCCGTTCTTGAGTGCATGGAAGAAGCCAAAACATTAATCTCACTCGATAAGAAAAGCAAAGACATCCAATTCCAAATGGAATGCGATCCTAAAACTAGAATTTTGGGGGATACACAGCGCTTACTCCAAGTGCTGGTGAATCTGATTAGTAACGCCCGCGATGCTACTCCACCTAATAGCACTATTTTATTACAAACTATTATTGAGGCAGACTGGGTATGTATTACGATAACGGATGAAGGAGCTGGTATATCTCCAAACATAAAAGATAGAGTATTTGACCCCTTTTTTACTACTAAAGAGCCTGGGGAAGGCACTGGATTGGGTCTCTCCTTAGCTTTCCGCATAGTAGAGGATTTAGATGGGGATATTGATATAATTAGTCCGGTTGATAAGAGCAAAGGAACGGGAACGCAAGTAATAATACGATTTCCCTGTTATGATGAGAGCAATGATATTGTCCGTGAAAATCGAAAGTAGAAAGGTGAGGCTCAATAATGTGTGAATAAGCAAGTGCAATTAAGATCGTTGCATATTGTTAGACGTACATTAAAACAGTAATGAACCAAGTTTTAGTAGTAGAAGACGAAGTAGTAATCCGGGGCGCACTGAAGCGATTGCTCGAACGTCACAAATATCAAGTGAGCGAAGCAGGAACTGTCAAAGAATCATTGGAAAAATATGACTTGGACAAGTTCGATGTAGTCATCAGCGACCTTCGCTTACCTGGTGCACCTGGCACCGATATTATCAAAGCCACCAAGACTCCTGTCCTTATAATGACGAGTTATTCTAGTATCCGGTCTGCGATTGATTCGATGAAGATGGGAGCCGTGGACTATATTGCCAAGCCTTTCGAACATAACGAAATTATCGAAACGCTAAGCAGAATAATCCGTGAACAGACTACGCTCGATAAAGAAGAAAAAATTGATAGTGAAGAACCCCAACCACCAGTTCATGGAATGATCGGTAGCTGCCCGCAAATGATGGAGCTGTTCCGACGAATTCGAAAGGTAGCGCAAACCAACTCCACAGTTCTCATAAATGGTGAGTCAGGTACAGGCAAAGAACTAGTGGCTCGGGCAATTCACAACCTAAGCGATCGTAAGGACCAGGAAATGATTTCGGTAAATTGCGCCGCAATTCCCGAAAATCTAATTGAGTCCGAGTTGTTCGGTCACGAGAAAGGTGCATTTACTGGAGCGACAGCTACTCGTACTGGTCTCGTCGAAGCAGCCAACCGCAGCACACTGTTTCTCGATGAGATAGGTGAATTACCATTAGAGGCCCAAGCGCGCCTACTGAGGGTGCTTCAAGAAAGCGAAATTCGCAAGGTCGGTTCAGTTCAATCGAAGAAGGTAGATGTAAGGCTGGTAGTTGCGACTCATCAAGATTTAAAACAGTTGGTTGCAGATGGATACTTTCGGGAAGATCTCTACTATCGTATAAACGTTATGGCTCTCCTAATACCTCCGTTGCGGGAGAGAGGCAATGATATTCTTGAAGTGGCCGACGCCATTTTACAAAAAACCTGTCTTCGATTGAAAACGTCAATGTTGAATTTCAATGATAGTGCCAGCCATGCAATTGCTAAATATGCATGGCCCGGTAATGTCCGTGAATTGGAAAATGCTATAGAAAGGGCTGTAGTTCTGGCGGAAAAAAACAAGATAGGCGAAGAACTGCTCTCTATTGAACTTGTAAGCACCAAAACCACCGAATCCCCCGTACTTATTTCCAACGAGTCCGCTGAAGAACTTTCGCTCGAAGATTACTTTCAACGTTTCGTGCTGGAACATCAAGATGTAATGAACGAAACTCAACTCGCCAAAAAGCTCGGAATTAGCCGTAAATGTCTCTGGGAGAGACGGCAGCGCTTTGGAATTCCCCGCAAGAGTAACAAAAAGCAAATCGCCTAATTTCTTTGGCCCTTCCACTATTTCTAATCGAGATCGCGCTACAAAACAGGAAACAAGATTTCATAAGGCTGGAAAACCACATTTCGTAAGCTTTTTGGACATTTACGCCAAAATCGACACAATTGTTACTGCTACAATTTTTCTCAAATTTCAGGGAATTTTCGTAACAAATTGAGAGATAGAATAAACTGCAACTAATTTCCAAAAATGTAACTTGCTGAAATTTAGTAGTTTATATATATTGGCATTGTAAGCTCGTTATTTAACGAGCTAATAACAATAAATAAAAATAATAAGCCTCAATAAAAACAAAAATAGCATTACTGAGTTAAAAAACTAAGGTTAGTGCATTTAATAATAAAAAGGCTGTATTTGGCGTTTGTGTGACTCATTGTCATGTGACACCAAGTTAGACAGCCTGTTGCTTATGCGGCGCCGCACTTGGCTCCCTGTACATAAAAATAAAAGCAATTAACTAGTAATAACAACAATAGCTATTTTCTTCCCAAAGGGGGGTGGTTTTTCACCCCCCTTAAATATCTCCTGATAATATTAAATTTTCCAAGTTCTGCTATTTATCTTAGGCTAGTGTATCATCCAGGTTAGCCCATAAGGGCCAGTGAATGATCACTTTTATAAGCAGGGTATCTGCTACGGATTGAAGCAATTTTACTATTTAATTCACATCCTGCCCTCCAGTTTCTAGAATGTGACTCCTTTAAGTGGTTCGAGTTGTAACTGAATACAGATGAGTTTAAAGCCTTTTTTGACCGGTTTGGATAAGGCCCGCATTATCGAGCGCGATCAACACCCGATCTCTCGCAAACAGATTGCTCCAAATGCACTAAAAGTCTTGTACAGATTTAGGGACGCAGGATTTTACGCCTTTTTAGTCGGCGGTGGCGTCCGTGACTTACTTCTCGGAAATAAACCCAAAGATTTCGATATAGCAACAAACGCTACTCCTAATGAGATTAAAAGCCTTTTTAGGAACGCAAGAATCATAGGTCGTCGATTCAAGATTGTGCATATCCGTTTCGGCAGAGAAATTATAGAAGTAACCACTTTTAGAGCTCACCATCATCCGGAGAATAAGATTGCCGATCATGTTCCACGAAAGCAGATTCGTGGACTAGATTCAGCGCACTCCAGTTCTGGAATGATTCTGCGCGATAATGTTTACGGAGACATTGACCAGGATGCTTTACAAAGAGACTTCACAGTTAATGCGCTTTACTACACTATTGAAAAATTCCGAGTGCTTGATTTTAATACTGGTATAGCAGACCTAGATAAAAGGGAAATACGTATTATTGGCGATCCTTTTACTAGATACAGGGAGGATCCGGTGCGAATGCTGCGGGCTATTAGGTTCTCTGCCAAGCTAGATTTTTCGATAGAAGAGTCTACGGAAAAACCCTTGAAGCAATTAGGTCATCTTTTGAAATCTGTATCACCCCACCGCTTATTTGATGAAACACTTAAACTCTTGGCAGGAGGCTATGCGGTAGCCACTTTCAACAAGTTGAGAACACTCCACCTTGGCCAATACCTGTTCGCACCAACACTAAATGCAATGGAAGAAGCGGAACCACCGTGGAAAAAGCTAGTAGATCTTGCTTTGACAAATACAGATAAGCGTATTGCTATTGATAAATCAGTTACTCCTGCTTTTTTGTTTGCCGCCCTACTTTGGCCAGTCCTTAAGTTGAACTTAACTAAACCAATCTATTCGGGGGCGAACCGTCATGACCGCTTTATCCAGGCAGCAAATCAAACGTTTATGGAACAACAGAACTATACGGCCATACCGAGGAGAGTCACCTCGACCAGTAGAGATATTTGGGAACTCCAATATCGATTGGAAAGACGTAACAAACGAAGTATCGAAGCCGCACTCAATCATCCCCGATTTCGAGCTGCGTATGACCTACTCTTGCTACGTGAACAGGCTGGAGAGGATCTTGGCGGACTGGGCCAGTGGTGGACGGACTTTCAAAACAGTGATACAAACCGGAAAAAGCAAATGATCACTGCTATTTCCCAGTCGAAAAGGCTCCGACAGAGAAGCAGAAAACGCAATGAATCAGGTGTTTCCGAGTGACAAAACAATCAAACTTAACCAAAACCCTACCTGCTTATATCGCTATCGAAGGACCAATAGGTGTTGGAAAAACGAGTCTTACTAGGCGCCTCGCCGATACTTTCAATTATGAAGTATTACTCGAAAAGAGTAATGAGAATCCATTTCTCGATCGTTTCTATCAAAATCCTCGGCAACATGCGCTATCAACGCAGTTGTTTTTTTTATTCCAACGTTCTCAGCAATTACAGGAATTACGGCAAGATGACATGTTTGAACCTGTTAGAGTATCCGATTTCCTTATCGACAAGGATCAACTATTTGCCCAACAAAACCTCGATCTTGATGAATATGAGCTGTATCTAAAAGTGTATCGTCACTTAACGATGGATGCTCCCACGCCGGATCTCGTCATTTATCTACAAGCTCCCACCGAGGTCCTCTTAGATCGAATTCGGAAACGCGGAATAAAAGCTGAACAACATATCGAGCAAAGCTATCTAGAAAACATTAACAACACCTACGCGGAATATTTTCACTATTATGAGAAAACTTCCCTCTTAATCGTTAACAGCGGCGAAATGGACCTAGTGGGAAATGATGATGACTATCAATTGTTAGTAGATTATATTGTTTCCCTGCCTAGTGGCACACATTACTTCAATCCTGGACCATCGCTGTTATAACACAGCAAATTCCACAGGTACTGTAAAACTCCTCGGCCAAACTGCAGTATTTTGCCCTTTGCCACGAAATTTGGATGATAGACAAATATGAATACACATAAATCGAACTCTAATATAACACTGTCCACTCTGCGGGATATTAAACAGAGAGGAGAAAAATTTACCTGCCTCACGGCATATGATGCTTGTTTTGCCTCTATTCTCAGCGAGGCAGGCGTTGAAGTCCTGCTAATTGGAGACTCTTTAGGAATGGTCCTGCAAGGACACGACAGCACACTCCCCGTCACCATGGATGACATGATATATCATACACAGTGCGTGAACCGGGGCAATAAAGGGTCATTATTAATGGCTGATTTGCCTTTTATGAGCTATGCCTCAGAAACACAGACTCTCGAAAACGCCGCAGCCCTAATGCGCGCTGGAGCGCATATGGTCAAATTGGAGGGCGGCGCATGGATAGCCAATACTACCAAGTTGCTTACTGAACGCGGGATACCAGTGTGTGCTCACATGGGACTAACACCACAATCTGTCAATCGAATTGGCGGTTTTTATGTACAAGGAAGAGACACAGCACAAGCTCAAATAATTCTTCAAGAAGCTCAATTATTAGAGGATTCGGGGGCAAATATCCTACTGCTGGAATGCGTTCCGAAATCATTAGCAAAAACCATTACAGAATCCGTCAGTGTTCCAGTGATAGGAATTGGGGCTGGCCCTGATACTACAGCGCAGATAATGGTATTACATGACGTATTAGGCATTTCTCCTATTACACCACGATTTGTCAAGAATTTTTTAACCGGATCAAAAAATGGTATTCCTGGCGCTATTGAAGCATATATAGAAGCAGTTAAAGAAAGAACTTTTCCCACAAATGTTCACTGCTTCAATTAGTCAGCTTTACTGGTTATGCAAACGATAACTTCCATTTCGGAACTCCGTAAATTATTAGACAACCACCGAATGACCGAGCAATCGATCGGTGTAATACCAACCATGGGAAACTTACACGCCGGCCACATGGTGCTGGTCAAAGCTGCAATTCAATCCTGCTCCTTCGTGATAAGTACAATTTTCGTTAACCCACTGCAGTTCGGTCCTAACGAAGATATCACTGCCTACCCGCGGACCCTTAACGAGGATAAGAAAAAATTAGACATTGCCGGCTGCAATTGCCTGTTTGCTCCCTCAGTAGAGGAGATCTATGGCTTTGATCCTTCGACATCCACTGTTATCCAAGTCCCAGGAATTTCTGAGCTTCATTGTGGCAAAAGTAGACCGGGACATTTTGAAGGGGTAGCTACTGTGGTGAGCAAATTATTCAACATCATCCGACCCGATAGAGCATTTTTTGGACTAAAAGACTACCAACAATACTTACTCATAAAACAATTAGTCAGGGATCTGGCGTTTGAAATTGAAATTATCGGCATTGAAATTGAACGGGAATCAGATGGCTTAGCAGTGAGCTCACGTAATGCATACCTAACCGCTAAAGAAAGAGAAATTGCCCCTTTTTTATATGCCTGTTTAAATGATGTCTCCACAGCGATTCTTAACAACGACAGGGACTACCGAAGACTTGAAAAAGAAGGATTACAGAATCTCCAGAAAGCTGGATTTCACCCTGACTACTTTTCTATCTGCCACGCAGAAACTCTGCAGTCTGCTAATGCGAAAGATGATTCAATCGTATTGCTGGCTGCAGTCACTTTAGGCTCCTGCCGCTTAATCGACAATCTTCGCATAAAATTCGCTTAGCTCATTGAAATATAGAGAAAATATATCCTTCAAAACTTCGAATTATTTGAGTAGCCGGTATCTTTAAGGCATACTGACCGACCCCTGCGAGACCATTGCCAGTAACATCTTGAAGTGGCACTTAATTTAATTTCACTCAATCCAATAAGCTGGAAAATTTAAGAAAACTCGAAAAAATATACAGGAAACCGTCATGTCAGAAGTCGTCATTCATCCGGTTAGTAAGGCTGCCGCCAATCGCAGTCATTTGAATCCGCAGCGGTTTGAAGAGCTTTACAGGCAATCCATAGAATCTCCGGAAGAATTTTGGGCGGAACAAGCAGGTGAGCTGATTTACTGGCATGAGCCGTGGAAAACCGTAATTGACAGCGACTTCACCAAAGCTGAAGCGAAGTGGTTTTCAGGTGCTCGGTTAAACGTGGCATTTAATTGTATCGATCGGCATTTGGAACGCCGTGGAGAACAAACCGCCATAATCTGGGAAGGCGATGAACCAAGTGATGATAAAAAAATTACCTACCGAGAACTTCACCAACACGTCTGCAGGCTGTCCAACGCACTGAAACAGCGGGGGGTCGAGAAAGGCGATAGAGTCTGTATCTACATGCCCATGATACCCGAAGCCGCCTATGCGATGCTGGCTTGTGCCCGCATTGGAGCTATTCACTCGGTAGTTTTTGGTGGGTTTTCGCCTGAATCTCTAAAAGATCGAATTTTAGACTCTGACTGCCAAACCATTATTACGGCCGACCAAGGCGTGAGGGGCGGTAGAATTATCCCACTAAAAACAAATGTTGATAAGGCCCTCGATCAATGTCCAAACGTCCATTCCGTTTTTGTCGTTCGGCGCACCAATGCCAAGGTACCCTGGTTCGACGAGCGAGATGTGTGCTATCACAAGGCAACTGCAGCTGCTAATGAATTTTGTGAACCTGAACTAATGGATGCTGAAGATCCACTCTTTATTCTTTACACGTCAGGCTCAACCGGCAAACCAAAAGGTGTATTGCATACCACAGCGGGATATTTGGTTGGAGCAAGCATTACCCATAAATATGTATTTGACTATCATAATGGCGATGTCTACTGGTGCACAGCCGACGTAGGTTGGGTGACAGGCCATTCATATATCGTTTATGGCCCACTAGCAAACGGTGCCATTACCCTCATGTTTGAAGGTGTACCAACTTACCCTGATACCTCACGATTCTGGCAGATAGTGGACAAGCATCAAGTCAACATTTTCTACACCGCGCCAACGGCAATTAGGGCATTAATGTCAGCAGGAGACGAGCCTGTTACTAAAACTTCACGCGCCTCACTAAGACTATTAGGATCGGTTGGCGAGCCCATAAATCCCGAAGCATGGGAGTGGTACTATAACGTAGTGGGAGATTCACGCTGCCCAATTGTGGACACCTGGTGGCAGACGGAGACCGGAGCCATCATGATATCTCCGGTACCAGGAATAAATAATTTGAAGCCAGGATCAGCTACCAAACCCTTTTTTGGTGTGCGCCCTGCGTTATTGGATGCAGACGGCAATGAATTGGTGGGTGCTGCAACGGGTAACTTGGTTCTTGCTCAAAGCTGGCCTAGTCAAATACGGACCATCTTCGGTGACCACCAGCGGTGTATTGAAACCTACTTTACCGCATACCCCGGATATTATTTTACAGGCGACAGCGCTCGCAGAGATGAAGATGGAGATTATTGGATAACCGGCCGGGTAGACGATGTCATCAATGTGTCGGGCCATCGGCTCGGAACAGCCGAGATTGAAAGTGCTCTAGTACTCCATAATTCTGTGGCAGAGGCAGCCGTTGTAGGCTATCCCCACAACATTAAGGGTCAGGGAATTTATGCCTACGTTACGCTGATGAGTAGTGAAGATCCTACTGAAAACCTAAGAACAGAATTAACACAGTTTGTTGGAACAGAGATCGGGGCTTTCGCTAAACCTGAAGTTATTCAATTTGCACCCGGATTACCTAAAACTCGATCTGGAAAGATCATGCGGCGAATACTTCGGAAAATTGCAGCTAATGAATTGGATAGCCTCGGGGACACCACTACACTTGCCGAACCTTCTGTAATAGAGCAACTCATAGAAAACCGAGCCAACAAATAAAAACTTAAAAAGAGCAGTTGTGTTGATGATGCATCTCTCCGCTCAGAGGGCTCATCTGTTCTTGAAAAGAATAGCTATGCAGCATCCATCAAAAATCAAAATTGACTTCGAGTAATCTATGCTTGTAAGGGCTTATCGAAACCTGGCAGTACTGTTTCCATTAACACTGCGGGGAACTGCTGCATTAGTAATTGCAGCAGGGGCATTGAGCGTTTACGGATACGGCTCACTGGATCTGGTTGTCTTTTCACTGGCAATTTGTGCACTAGCTATACTAGTTTTTTGTCTGTTCTGTTCGGTGGGAAGCGGGCTATTTATAGTTCGACGTATTCACCAAGAACTAAGGAATGCTGAAGCGAAAGTAGTTCCTATTACCGCTGAAGCCGGATTTCCCAATGAAACAGGTTTCGTATTACCTGCCATAAATTTTTTCCCACTGGTTAGATTATCCTGGAGCATCGTCAGTCCAGATTATATAAAAACCAGGGTTCGTATAACATCCAGAAATGAACTTGTTGAAGAGATCATTCCTCAAAAACGTTGCTTTGCAGATATTATTGTCCGTGAGTTCGGAGTTTCAGACGTTCTAGGATTTTGTAACTATTCATGGCGACTGAATCAGTATGTTAGTTGCAGGGTATTACCAAGAACAAATACGGTAAAACCCTTGCCTTTGTTGCGCTCGCTTACTGCCGAAGATGGTATTCCCAGCCCTGCGGGAGAACCAGAAGGAGATCGCATGGAGATACGTCCGTATACCCCTGGGGATTCGGTTCGTAATATTATGTGGAAAGTTTATGCCAGAAATCGTCAACTGAATGTGCGCCTGGCTGAGAAAAGTGTTTTCCAGAGCAAGCGCACCATAGCTTACCTTCTGAGCAGCGAGCATGATGAAGCCGCCGCGGCTGCAGCCCGAGTGGCTCTGGAGGCAGGTGCGATGGGTGAAGACTGGGCATTTGGGGCAGACGGATCGGAACAACTGTGTGAAACGCTTGAAACAGCCTTGAATGCTATCGCTAAATCCCGAGCGATTGGGCTACCACACAGTTATGGGCTTGACAATTTCCTTGCAGCCGCTGCGGATAAATCAACCAATCATTGCATTATTTTTGCAGCAGCGGATACTGCCCCCTGGCTGCCACAATTGAAGAAAACTATAGGCCAATTTTCAAGTCAGTTCTCGCTCGTATTAGCCACTGATGGATTTCAAGATCGGCAGGAGAGCAAACTTTGGCGCAATCTCTTCTACTACGAATCAGAGAACACGCACGGTTCATTCGATGTAGCAAGCTCAAAACAGGATTTGCTCAATTTGTTGACCGAGCTCGGGCAATTAGTAGAATCCACATTAGTGGTGGACAGGAAAACCGGGTATAGCTTTGACCACGATCTCAGGAAGGTTTAAATCGTGACAGTACCAGCTGAACATTCACGGCACCATCTTCTGCCAACGAGTTTACGGGCAGTCATTATTGCCTCTAGCTTCTGGATATTGAGCCTATCCCTAACGGTAGTTAACGGCTCCGCGGGCAGTGTCATTGGCTGCTTGATAGGTTGTTATCTTATAGATTGGTATCTGCAACAAGCTCCACTAATGAGAATCAGAACTAGTTCCATTCTCACAGCCGCCTTCTTAACCTTTCTGATTGGAAACTTACTGGCCCGCCTTTTTGTCGAGCTCGAGCCAATTTCCAGATTATTTACCCCAATCGGCGCATTTAATATCAGTGAATTTACCAAGTGGTTCGTTATTGGTGCTACTACCACTATAAGCCTGAGGACACTGGCTCTTCGAACCAGCTTTGGTGCCATTTTAGAAATCATGTTCGTCGCAACCGCTTTCGTGCTGACCTTGTCTGCACATCGCAATGGCATGATTCAAAGACCATTTTTTATAGGAGATTTTGCACTCGTACGAGGACTCGATCCATCTACGATCCTGCTGGCTTTTGGGTGTGGGGCGGTTTTGTCGCTATCGGCATTGTTAATGATTGAAAACAATCAAAAACGCCTTCCCTATCATTTCCTCATTTTGGGGCTTTTGTGCTTCTCGCTAGTCGCCTACGTTCGATTATTTGGCCTACCCACACCCCAGCTAACCGATAATCTGGGGTTAACTGGCCAGGAGCAAGCCGGAAACTCTGCTCGACAACGGAATCCGTTTTATGATGGGGATAACAACGCTAATGATCGGGAAACCCCGGTAGCGGTAGTAGTATTCCGAGATGACTATGAACCTCTCAATGGCTCTTATTATTTTCGTGAATCTGCTTACTCACAGTTCAATGGAGTTATGCTCGATTTTGCAAGTCGGGACGACATGGATCAGGATCTAATAGGACGCTTTACCAATAGCTTTGCTGAAGCCCAACAGCTACCGATGAGTGAAGAGAAACAAAATTCCGTCCACACAACAGTCGGCATGTTAGTTCCGCATCGATCTCCTTTTGGCCTGGTAAGCCCATTCGCATATGAACATATTCCAAATCCCAATAATTTGAGATTCAAGCGAACTTACAATAGCTATTCGCTTGCACCCGAATATGATTTCGAATATCTAATTGGTAGAGAAACCGGCCGAGAAGACTGGTCATCTGAAGTTTGGCAACAGTACCTTAAACTACCTGGCGATAATCGTTATCGCGACCTCGCGAATAATTTGATCACCAACCTACGCGAAGAGTATTCCGATGACCCCTTCGCCAAGGCCTGGGCTATAAAAACTTATCTGGATGAAAACGGTATATATAGCCTGAAAAACCAACATGCTTATGAGGCTGATCCTGCTGCTTCTTTCCTGTTCGGTGACCTAACTGGGTATTGCATGCATTTTGCCTTTGCGGCGACATATATGTATCGAAGCCTGGGGATACCTGCTCGCGTTGGCATCGGGTACTCTGTGCCAGCCAGGAACAGAGCGGGTGGTTCCTCGCTCTTGATACAGGCGGTGCACGGACATGCCTGGCCGGAAATCTACTTCCGCGATGTCGGGTGGGTAATAGTGGATCCTGCTCCGCAACAAACCCTTGTGGATATGACCACGGATCCTCAGAATGATTTACAGCAGTTACTAGGTGATATGCTGAGAAACGACGACTCGTTCGAAGATTTTCTGGAGTCCCAGCGATCTCCATTTATCGAGCTACAAACTCTTTTGACGGCTTTATACTCTATCGCAGCACTGGCACTGTTTACCGGGTACTTCGTTAAATTCTATAGACTGTGGATTCCTGCAAATACTGGCGCTAGCAACCAGTACCGCGTAACTTATAGGGCCGTCCTTGATCGGCTTTCCGCAATTGGATTACACCGGGATTATGCTGAAAGCCGGGAAGAATTTGCCGCACGTGTTAGTCAAACTGCTCCCACACTTGCGCGGATGACTGACTCTCACCTGGCCTGCGCATTAGGTCAAGGATACAGAAAAAAAAATGATATTCAGCAATGGAACACATTATCAGTGAGCGTCAAGAAGGAAATTCAAAACAACACGAGGAGATGGAGAAGATTAATAGCTTTTCTGAATCCCTTTTCCTGGACGATGACCAGATAAGTTGCAAGCTAATCTTATTTCTTACTTGGAGTAGTTTATGACCTCAGACAGTACTGTCGAATTTACTGAACTGTCACTGTCCGATAGTGACGAGGGCACCCTCTCCGGTTATGCAGGCCTCGCAAAATCGGTATTCGTACTACAAACCTTGATCAATAGGGTAAAAAGGCAGGTATTAGGACGTGAAGATGTCATTGAATTAGCTGTTATCGCACTAATCGCGGACGGACATGTTTTGCTAGAGGATTATCCTGGTTCGGGAAAGACCACTCTAGCAAAAGCTTTAGGGGAAGCTATTATAGCTGGCAGTAATACGGATGAGTCTATTGCACCGTTTCGGCGTGTCCAGTTCACGCCTGATTTACTACCATCGGACATCACCGGCGTTCCGGTTTTCGACAGTAATAGCAATGCATTCTATTTCCGGCATGGACCTCTTTTCGCTCACGTCGTGCTGGCAGATGAAATAAACCGGACTTCACCAAAAGTTCAATCTGCCATGCTCGAAGCCATGGGCGAAAAACAGGTTACCGTGGACAATGTTACCTACCCCTTGGACGATCTATTTTTTGTAATTGCCACGCAAAA
>Ga0163108_10000534_pt1 | contig 28440 bp, 23 predicted proteins | sample Fk1155metaG_FD_109644 | JGI IMG/M metagenome (GOLD analysis project Ga0163108, IMG submission 109644) | Marine microbial communities from the Central Pacific Ocean - Fk160115 155m metaG | ecosystem: Environmental > Aquatic > Marine > Oceanic > Photic zone | place: The Central Pacific Ocean...
GTTCTGTCGAGCGCTACCTATCAGGTTGAGGAAATCAATCAAGTCATCATTACACAATTCGGTGAACCAACCGGTGAACCGGTGATTGAACCAGGGCTTCACTTCAAAGTGCCGTTTATCCAGAAAACGAACTACTTTGAAAAACGGTTCCTAGAGTGGGACGGTAGTCCCAACCAAGTCCCGACCAAAGACAAGCGCTTCATTTGGGTCGACACCTACGCGCGATGGCGTATCGTTGATCCGCTTCGTTTTTTCCAGCGACTTCGAGATGAACTCGGCGCACAATCACGACTTGATGACATTCTCGACGGTGAAACTCGCAACGCCGTGGCCCGGTATGACTTGATCGAAATCGTTCGCAGTTCGAACCGTGACCCGGACACAGTCCAGATAGAATCAGACGAAGAAACTGCGATCTTGGATGAGATCCAGATGGGGCGTCAGCAGATCGCTGCGGAAATTCTTGAACGAGCGGCGAGCCGAACAGCCGATCTGGGAATTGAACTGCTAGATCTGAGACTCAAGCGTATTAACTACGTGGAAGAGGTTCAGCAAGACGTCTTCGCGCGCATGATCGCTGAACGCCAGCGAATCGCCGCGGAATTTCGTTCAGAAGGTCAGGGTGAATCCGCCAGGATCTCCGGTGAACGTGAACGCGATCTCGCTCGGATTCAGTCAGAAGCATATAGGACGGCAGAAGAACTGCGTGGTACTGCAGATGCCGAAGCGACCAGTATCTACGGTGAAGCATATAACCGAGACCCGGATTTTTACGCCTTCACAAAATCGCTCGAAACGTACGAGCAAACGATGGATACATCAACATTCTTTTTATTGGATACTGATAGCGAACTCCTCAAGTACCTCGAACAGCCAAGATAATTCTGTTGGTTCGCTTCGAGTCCGAAACTACGACGGTCTGGTCGTCTCCGCATTGACGACCGGACCCTGTGCTGGTCATAGCGCTAATGATCAGTTTGTTCGACTACCCCGCCATCGATCAACTGCCACTGCCACGATGATAATGTGTCCAACTATCATCTCTTCAACAAAATTTGGCCATCCGAGCACGGTGCTTCGGTTTCGAAGATATGCCATTAACACAGCACCTGTCAGCGTACCAAGAATTGAACCTTGTCCACCGGAGAGCGACCCACCTCCAATCACCACAGCTGCAATAATGTCTAACTCTAACCCGATAGCTACGGTGGGATCGCCTTGCGTAAGACGGGCGAACTGCATCAAACCTGCCAAGCCAGTAAGTAGCCCTGCAAGTACGTAGATCGATACCTTTGTGCGAGCGACCCGCACACCGCAAAGTCTAGCCGTTGCCTCATTCGAGCCGATTGCATAAGCGTGTTGACCGAGAATCGAATAGCGCAACACGACTACCAAAAACAAGCCTAGTGCTAACATCAACCAGACTGCCGGCGCGAATATAAGCATTGGTGGTGTTGGAATGGGACTCACCCACGCTTCCAGCCCTTGAGTCGGTGCAGTAATTGGAATACTCCCTGATATCCATTTCGCCACACCACGATAGAAGCCGAGAGTCCCGAGCGTTGCGATAAAAGGTGGCAGCCGAAGTATGGTAATCAGTAAACCATTGTACAAACCACAGACAGCTCCAACGCCAAGGGCTACACTGAGAGCAAAGACAGGTCCTCCCCCACGTTCAAGAACTATGGCAGTCGCGACACTTACGAGTGCAATGGCTGAACCCACTGATAAGTCAATGCCACCGCTGATGATAATAAACGTCATGCCCATGGCCGCAATGCCCACGATCATCGCGTGAACAGCAACGAGGCGTAAATCGAAGAGGGTCAGACCAGGATGTGGCGGAATCGCGTAAAAAAATAAAACTGCTGCCACTAGACTCAAAACTGGCGCCAAATTTCTGAGCGCACTTCGGCGTGGCAACCACTGCTGCATCAAATTCATCATGCGACAGTTTCCTCTCCACTTGACGCAACGGTGACTATGTCATGCTCAGTCCACTGTTTCGTTGGCCTTATGGCTCGTAAGCGACCGCGATGCATTACCGCAATCCGGTCACAGACGCCAAGCAATTCCGGCACGTAGTCAGACACAAGCAAGATCGCTTTACCTCGACTGGCCAGTTGATCGATCCAAGTGTACAGTTGCGCTTTGCTCGCAACATCAATCCCACGAGTAGGTTCGTCGAGAAATAGTACATCCACATCGTGGTGTAAGAGTCTAGCAAATGCCACTTTCTGTTGATTGCCCCCCGAAAGGTGCGCGATCGACTGATCCACATGTGCAACCCGAATACCTAGTCGTTCTACCCAAGTGGTAACCGCCACACTCATCTTATGGGTATCAAGCCACCCCCAACGGGCAAAAGGCTGTAATCGACTGAGCAACATATTCTGTGTAACTGAAAGGTTTAAAGCCAATCCCTCTGTCTGGCGGTTTTCGCTGAGCAACCCGACACCTTGCGATAACCGAACAGCTGGTGTGGTCTTCGCATTTGTTTCGGTCTGCCCCAGAATCGTCACATGCCCTGAACGGATTCGATCAAGCCCAAAGAGTGCTCGGAGTAACTCCGTACGACCTGCACCAACCAGACCTGCAATGCCAAGAATTTCTCCTCGCCGCAAAGTCAGATCGATATCCTCAACGGGCTCATTGCCGGTTAAACCTTCAACGACTAATAGCGGATCACCAAACGTTCGCGATGTGATCGGAAACATGTCAGGCAATCTTCGACCGATCATTAATTCAATTAGGTCCGCAACCGAAACGTCTGCGGTCTTACCAACACCGGTTACACAACCGTCACGCAAGACAATGTAACGATTGGTCACACGCTGCACCTCTTCAAGAAAATGAGAGATGTACACAATCGCAACACCCTGACGACGTAACTCAGCAATGATTTCGAATAAACGTTCAATTTCTGTTAAGCCAAGACTGCTCGTCGGTTCGTCCATGACGATCACCTTGGCCTCAATCAAAAGTGCACGGGCGACTTCTACAACTTGCCGATCAGCGGGTGAAAGATCGGCCGTCAAGATATCACCTTGAATATCAGGTCGGCCGAGCCTTGCGAAGATTTCAACAATGCGATGCCGAAGAACCGTCGGCCGAATGAAACCTGCCCAGTGTTGCTCCACACCGAGCATTAAGTTGGCCTCCACAGTCAAATGCGGCGCCACTGTCGATTCCTGATAGATCATTGCAATTCCAGCTGACCGACTTGTCAACGGATCAACGGCAGCAAACGGTACACCGTCGATTGCTATTTGACCTCTGTCAGGCTGAATCGCACCAGAAAGAATTTTCATGAGAGTCGACTTACCCGCACCGTTTTCACCAACCAGAGCGAGCACCTCACCACTGTCAACACAAAGATCGACACCATCAAGCGCTAGAGTTGCGCCGAACCGTTTTACTATGCCGGACATTTTGAGACGAGGAAGGTCGTCCACGTGGTGTCGAACCGTATTCATTGTTCGAGATAACGAGACAAGTCTGGAGCAAGAAGTTGTGCTATGTCGGGCTCATGCATGTTCTCACGAGTTGCCAAACGCACGCCGGTGTTCTGACGAAGCTCAACGGACTCAGACGCTAAATGCGCAACTGCTGTTTTTACACCTAAATAGCCCATCGCCATTGGATCCTGCACTACGAGACCGTCCAGTTCGCCCTCGCCAAGTGCGTCGACTAATTCGGAGTTAGTATCAAAACCAACAAAACGGATCTTTCCGGCCAAACCACGACTGCGGAGAGCCAAGAGTAACCCGAACGTACAAGATTCATTAGCACAAAATATTCCGTCGACTTTGTCATAGGTAGTCAATAAATTTTCCGCTGCGATTTGAGCAGTTGCTGTGGTTACTCCCGAATACCGTTTCGGATCAATGAGTTCAATATTAGGAAACTCGGCTAAGGCTTCGATAAACCCTTCTTCCCGCCGCATCGTGCTCTCCGAACCTTCGGCATGACGTAACAGCAACACCTGACCCTCACCGTCCACCACCTCGCCCATATGACGACCTGCAAGGCGCCCACCTTCGTAGTTGTCGGTCGCCACATAACTAATATAATCTTGCCCAACTTCCCCAGCGAGACCAGAATCAATAATAATCACCGGAATACCAGACTGTGTTGCCAAGCGCACCGAGGGCAATAACGCGTTTTCATCTAGCGGGGCCAACACAATTGCATCCGCAGAACCTGTAAGTAAATTCTGGACGAGGGAAATCTGCTGATCACGGTCGTCTTCACGTTCAGGTCCTCGATAAACGACGGTAATGTTTCCCAGCTCTTCTTCAGCCTGCAAGGCACCGGCATGAATCGACTTCCAGAAATCGTGCGTCGTACCTTTCGGAACAACTGCGATACGTAAACGTGACTCCCCAAGGGTGACACCCTTGTCAGCATTTTCACCAGTGCACGCTCCACAGAACGTAGCTATGAAACAGATGGTTAAAAAGTAACGTCGCATAAGGCCAATGAGAACACCTAAGTTATCTCCAACCCAAAAACTTTTTACACGTCTAGCTTAACGGAGGAACAGTACACATGCACGGAAAACTGATAAGGTCACAAACATCTTAGTTATATAGGACGCTTCTAATTGAAGTAGACAGTCCTAGATTGGCATCAAAGAGCACGCTAGTTAATATGTACTCAGGTCAACTAGAAATCTTTACCTAGGTGGTATTGGTCGTAGAACATTCAACCACTCAGCGGCCACTGCAGCCGGTGTTCGCCCTTCTCGATCAACAGCCAAATTCATGTCACGCATCTGAGCAGCATCAATCGTTCCTACAAGGTCGGCTAGCGCTTCCACAACTTTCGGATTCTCAATTCGTAATCGATTACTCACGAGAATAATCGCATCGTAGGGAGGAATAACGGCCAAGTCGTCTTCAAGTGTGGTTAGGCCAAATGCGGAAATTCGACCGTCTGTCGAAAACGCACTAATCACATCAACTTCTGACTGTACCAACGCTAGATACATCAAGGATGCATCCATGGTGCGCTGGCTTTCAAACTCAAGAGCGTACTGATCGCGTAGTGACGTCCATTCCGGGCGACCAAAGAATTCGTAATCTCCGCCCATAACAAGACGCGGTGCGTGTCGCACGAGATCGCTGATGCGTTGAATGTTTTCAGTAGCAGCATCGTCTCGTCGCATCGCTAGAACATACGCGTTCTCAAAACCTACAGGACCGACGACTTGAACATCGTACGTATCGGCAAGCACGCGTTCGACCTCATGCAGGACCTCGTCTCGATTTTGCAAGGTTACGTCACGTCCCATGATCGTGGCCCAGATCGTTCCCGAATAGTCCACATAAACATCAAGATCGCCAGCACGTAGAGCATCAAATGCAACAGTGGATCCGAGTGATGACAAAACTGTCGTGTCAAGGCCAGTTCGAGCGGCAATCTGTCCAGACAAGATTTCGCTCAGGATGTATTGCTCCGTGAATGTTTTGCACCCAATCGTAATCGGTCGTGTATCACTCTCGAACAATCTTGGTATCAGAGATGCTCCAGCCCAGCTATAAAGGGCACCGAAAATAAGGAGCACGACAACGACTGGCACTCGCTTCCGTGTACGGACACCCTTCTCCAAACATCGAATCAAGGTATCGAGCAGCTGCGCGAGCAAGGCTGCCGCGATACAGCCAACGAGGACAGCCGTATAGTTTCGCATTTGTAGGCCGCTAAAAATGTAATTGCCCAGGCTCGTTGCACCCACTGGAGTTGAAAGTGTCGCCATACCGACCACCCAGACAGTGGATGTCCGGACGCCACCGACAATAACCGGCAGTGCTAATGGCAACTCGACCCGCCACAGTTGCTGGAGCGGTGTCATTCCAACGCTCCGGGCCGCGTCGGTATAAACCGAATCAATCCCAGTGATTCCGATGACAGTGTTCCGCAAAATTGGAAGCGTACTGTACAACGTTAGTCCGATGATTGCGGGAAGATAACCAATACTCTGTAGATTAATGGCCGCTAGGAGCGGCACCATGATGGCTAGCAACGCTAAACTCGGAATGGTTTGCACGATGCCTGCCGCCCCCAACACAAACTGTTGAAGCCATCCGACACGCGCTGCAATGATACCCAGTGGCACACTGATAGCTACCCCTAGAACCATCGCTACCAAGGTCAACTGGATGTGCCCCGTGAGATTCGCTGGCAGCATTGCCAGCTGCTCCATCACACGGCACCACCAGACGCCAGTAATGCTTCTACAGCTTTCGCCTGTCTGATGGGTGTGCTCACCATTCGCTTCACAAATCCATCAATCGGTTTCGTTATTAGGTCTCGAGGTGTCCCTATCTGCACGATGCGTCCTTCACGCATCACTACAATCCGGTCGGCGAGAACAAGAGCCTCTGTGAAATCGTGAGTAACGAAGATTGCAGTTAAACTCAGTTGCTGTCTGATGCGAGAAAACGACACCTGTAATCGATCACGGGTAATTGGATCGAGCGCACCGAATGGCTCGTCTAAAAGCATGAGCGATGGTTCGGCAGCGAGGGCGCGAGCAAAACCGACGCGCTGCTGTTCTCCACCAGAGAGCGTCGTTGGATAACAATTTCGCATCACCCCCGGATCGAGCTCGACCAGTTCCAACACTTCAGTCACCCGCTTGTAAATACGCGTGTCTGACCACCCGAGCAAAGACAATGTGACACCCACGTTCTCTGTAATGGTCATGTGGGGAAACAGTCCGACTTGCTGAAAAACATAACCGATTTTTCGACGGAGCTCATGCCGCTCAAAATGACTGATATCCACCCCATCGATGCACACAGACCCAGTCGTAGGTTCGATGAGTCTATTAATCATCTTGAGCGTAGTGGTCTTCCCACAGCCAGAAGTCCCCAACAAAACCACAAGTTCACTACGTTTGACTGTGAGAGACAATTGGTCAACGACGTTTCGATCACCGTAAGCCTTTGTCAGCTGCTCAAGTTTGATCATAACTATTTACACCAATCCACAATCCGACCAAGGGTCGACCATAACCCTTGGCGTTGCATACGTCCAATGTGTAAAAAAGAAAATCTGCTGACAATCCGACCGGAAGAGATTAACGCGTGCGCTGGCAATAATTAAGTTGTGTGACTTTTTATGAGCGTTCGATCCATTCCACAAAACGCGACGACTCTTGATCGGCAACAATCATCACACGAATGACGCGGTTATTGTCATGCATCAACTGCTTGGAAGCCTCACGCGCATCGTCCAGTGAGGTATACCTCGTCGCAGCCACAGGCGAATTCGTGGCGCCGCCCCTCACCGTTGCGATGAGTCTGTAAGCATTAAGTGTCGACACGAGCGCTAATTTCCAACTTTCGGTAATGAAGCGACGGGTAACGGTAAGTCACTATTCCAGATGAAACTCTCAAACTTCCAAACCCCTCCGAGCCCCCTTTTTAAGATAATGACGAACTTTCCCCGATCACGATTTTCCTGCATTTCAGGTTCGGCAGCTTCATCCTCCTCTTGATCTACAGCATCTTCTTCCGCTTCATCATCGTCCACCTGAATAGGTATTTGCGTGATATTCAGAAATGCACCTGATACATAACCAAGATCGCCTTCGCCGCCCACTTCAGAAATTTCAACTTCCAGGTTACGCTCCCCTTCGTTGAACATCTGCGTGTAGTACCCCGTTATCGACTCGTGACCACGAACAGTCGACGAATTCGGTGGCATTACTGCGCCGGTCCCAGCAAACATACTTGCCAGAGACTCGACATCCCCAGCATTAAAAGCTGTCGACCACTGCTCCCCGATTTGCCGAAAAGCTTCGCCGTCCTCTCGCGTAAATTCTGGCCCGGTCGGTCCGCCGCATGACGAGAGTCCCAGACACAACGTTGTCACCACGAGTGCACATCCGAACATCTTGCTTGCCTTCATTTCTACCTCAATCTCCAAGAAAGAATCAGCCCTCAAGCTAGGTCAGCCGACGAAAATCACAACTGCTCATGATAACCCATGACGACTTCACCAGGAAAATAGTTCATGATACCAAACATTTATCTATGTTTCGTCAATCCTTAATGTCCTCAGGGACCGAACTCGATTCCCAAGACAAGATCAACAACCCCACCGTAACTGGCAATTCCTTCAGATACTCGATTGGCCTTCAAAAATCGATCATAGATCCGCACTGACCGTCGACGAATAAACGGAGTCGCCTGACTAACCCGAGTAGTAATCGCTTGAAGATCACTTCGAGGACCGTCTCCTAGTGATCCAGTTAGGGACACGCGCTGTTCTGCTTGTAAATGCCCTAACAACTGAGTAAAGAGCTGTAGCCACCCAGAATACTGAGTAGCAGCACTCCCAGTCTGACAAATTAACCATCCAACAAAACTCGCCTCCGCTTCATCGGCGTAACCGGCTAGGTGTGCCCACTCATGAGCCACCACATATGGGCGTTCAAATGGCAAGATCTCCTGGTTGATCAAAATTTCAAGAAAAAATGGATTAATCATGCCATCGATCGCTGCCTGCCGAAAATACCACCCCAATACTGATGATTTCGGCCGACCAAGAACTACTGCTCGCTTCAATGCCAGTTTGCGTTGGACTTGAGTAAACGGCATTTCAAGAATAAAATCCATCTCAACTAAATCAGGCCATGATGTGGCATGTGCGGGCGCATGCAGCTCGTTTAAATGCAGCACTGCTTCCTTGGTGAGATCCACCAACGCGGCATAAGTCACACGTTCAGCATCGAAATCAAGGTTCTCTTTGAGGGATTCGCGACGATAATTGAAACCCCAACAGAGCATAAAGAAAAGATAGACGACCCCAACCACCATTACTGTATTCCCAGCCATCAACCATGCTGCATGTCCACGACGTCCAACCGATGCTTTCCTTATTCGAAGACCCCACCAACTAACCAAAAATAAGACCAGACACCCGATGAATAAATCAAAGAGTGAATACTTGGTTGAATTCGACAACGACGTCACACCGTACTGCACCATCGGGTAGATGCCACGTGAATAGACGTTTTCAACACAACCTGAAGAGGTTGGCATTATCATCACAAGCCCGGCTATCACTGGAATTAAGATTTTCAATCGCACTCGTTCACCTCAACTAAGGTGATAAACTTGATCAGTGCCGAAGTCAACCGATAATGATTCATGGGGCCACGCGACAGTCGAAACGACTTGCCCACTTGACTGCCCGGATTCATGTAGCCTGACCGTAACCGTTGAAAAAGGTAAAGTCGTCAAATTGGACGGTTCAACGCGACACTCCATTACTAACGGCTTTATTTGCGACAAAGTCAGAAAATTTGATCAACGATTGTACGGACCCGATCGACTTCAGTATCCAGCCATTCGTCAAGGGGCCAAGGGTGCAGGAACGTTTAAACAGATTAACTGGAACGAAGCTCTCGATACTATCGCCGCCAAGATAAAGGAAATTCGAAACCGCTCTGGCGGCGAAGCCATTCTCCCATTCTCCTACGGGGGCTCTAATGGATTACTGTCGCAGGACACCACCGACGCCGAACTTTTTAGAAATCTTGGGGCCTCGCGACTCGCTCGAACCGTCTGCGCTGCACCCACTGGAATAGCAGCAAATGCACTTTACGGCAAGATGCCAAGTGTTTCTTTTGAAGATTATGTACATAGCCAACTAATCGTGGTGTGGGGTGCTAACCCCTCCACGACTGGCATCCACCTCATCCCATATATCAAAGAAGCACAAAGCAACGGGGCCCTCTTGGTCGTCATTGATCCCAGAAGCACCCCCCTTTCCCGTCGAGCAGATTTACATCTGGCAGTTAAACCAGGAACGGACGTCGTCCTGGCCCTTGCACTGCATCGATATCTATTCGCAAATAATCTGGCCGACACCAAATTTCTGAGCGCGAACAGCCGTGGTGCCGACCGCCTGCAAACACGTGCTGAACAATGGACAATAGATCAAGCAGCTAAGATAGCTGGTGTTACATCCTCACAACTCGAGAAATTTGCAGAACTGTACGCTGATCGAAATCCGGCAGTCATTCGTTGTGGCTGGGGAGTCGAACGGAACCGCAATGGTGGTAATGCGGCCATGGCCATCCTTGCGCTGCCTGCAGTGGCCGGAAAGTTCGGTGTTCGAGGGGGTGGGTATTCGATGAGTAATGGTGGTGCCTTGAAGTTTTCGCCTTCGATGTGGTTGCAAGCTAAAGAACCATCAACTCGTATTATCAACATGAACCACCTAGGTCGAGTGTTACTCGATTACCACGATCCAGCGATTGAAATGCTGTTCGTTTATAACTGTAATCCTGTAGGGACAATGCCGGATCAAAATCGAGTTGTTCGAGGACTCCGTCGCGAAGATCTCTTTACAGTCGTCTTTGATCAAGTCGCAACGGATACCGCCGCATTCGCAGATATCATTCTGCCTGCAACAACATTTCTTGAGAGCTACGACCTCGTTAACAGTTACGGCGAAATGTCTCTACAAATGAGTCGTCCTGTTATTGATAGTGTGGGTGATGCTCGTCCCAACGTGGAAGTGTTCAGTGAATTAGCTAACCGGCTTGGATTCGATGAGACCGAGACTGACGCAGAAGTGTTATTGCGCGTAACCAGCACGATGCCAGACAATATTCGAGACAACATTCTAGAACACGGTTCTGTAAGCTCTTCTATAAATGCGAGGCCCGTGCAATTTGTTGACGTAAAACCACGAACGCCAGATGGCAAGATTAATTTATTTTCAGAACAGTTAGACGCAGAAGCTCCGCGTGGTCTTTACGGTTATCAGGACGCTTCTGAGAATGACTTTCCTCTAACACTTATTTCACCGGCTAGTAACTCAACCATCTGTTCAATGCTTGGCGAACTTGTCGAACGCGCAGTACCCCTGGAAATGCATCCGGATGATGCCCAAGCACGCGGTATCCAGAAAGACGATGCAGTTCGTGTGTTTAATGGACTTGGCGAAGTGCAAAGCCCAGTATCACTGACGGACACTGTAAGACCAGGTACGGTATGCCTACCTAAAGGTTTATGGAAAAAGAACACGTTCAACGGGTCTACCAGTAATGCACTGGTCTCCGACACCTTAACCGATTTAGGGGGTGGCGCCTGTTTCAATGATGCTCGGGTCGAGGTAGAACGGATTGTGAGAGCCAATTACGAAGGTGCGGCAGTTACAATCTCAACGTCTTCCAGTAAGATACATTAGTGTTAATAAATCTTGTGAGGGTATCCAATGCCAGCAAGTGATGGTCCCCGTCTCGTGCAGTGTGTCAAATTACAAAAAGAACTTCCCGGCCTCGACGAACCGCCGTGGCCCGGTGATCTTGGTAAGAAGATCTTCGAAAAGGTTTCTGCCGAAGCATGGAAAATGTGGGAAGAACGTATGAAGATGATCCTGAACGAATACCGATTAATGCCATGGCAGAAGGAAGCTCAGGAACTGGTAGCTAAACAGATGGAAGATTTCTTTTTCGGTGAAGGCTCAGCGCTACCACCGGATTACGTACCTGAACAGGCTAAAGGATAAAGCGATAGCGACGGTGCGATCTCGAACCGGAGCATGCCATGGGCATGTCTGACCGCCTCTACCGCTAGACTTGGCTGTTCGCTCTTCGCAAAGATGAATCCTAGGTAACTTGCACCTTCTGGTATCGGGACTAACTCCTGACCGATCTTAGCTGTGATTGTAACTGTCTCAACGCCTGGCACACTCTGAGCGAGCTCCACTCCACTAACCCTCAATAGACGACCTCCAACCGGAATGGGTACCATCATTACCGCAGAAGCCGCGTGTTCGCGGACATAACCAGTTATCGAGTCGCCAACTGCATGGCGAAGCAGAACTTCTTCATAACTGTAGGTATTTGAGTTTTTGTCTTCGAATCGGAGCGCTCTTGAACACAAGCCGCCGATGAGCCGAGCCGCCATCTCGATTACAACTATCTTATCTCCATCCACACGACACTCTGCATGAATAGGACCATGGTATAACCCAACTGTTTTCGCGGCACTGGCCACAGCTGCCACCATACGTTCTTCGTTTGCCAACACACTCTCAGGCGGCGTTACGTAAATCGTTTCCTCAAAGAACGGACCCTCTAGTAAATCCGGCTTCTCAAAAATTGCCATCACGTGTAACTTCCCTGTTTCGATCACTCCTTCCAAAGCAAACTCTTTACCCTCTACGAATTCCTCGATCAAAATCGCATCATTGGCTTCATCCTGTTGAACACGTAAATCAGGTTGAGACAGCAATAGACGGATACGTGTAATTGCTGCCTTAAGGTTTTCGGTATCGTCGGCTCGAATCACTCCTCGGCTACCGGAAAGCGCAAGGGGCTTCACCACACACGGAAAATCAGGATGGTTGTCCAAATCGACTCCTGTGTCGTCGACTCTTACCAGCTTAAAAGCCGGACAGGGTAAGCCAGCCTTAAGGAGACACTTCCGGAACAGTTCTTTATTACTGGCTATTTTCGCTGCCTCGGATGGATGTCCAGCGAGATTAAGCTTGTCGGTCACCAATGCTGCCAACACCGCTGGTCGATCGCCAACCGCCAGCACACCGTCAACCGCGCTGGATGAAGCCATGTCCAGAATGCGTGCGACTGACACGTCCTCTTCGTGAAATCGAATCGGAATGGCATGGTCACGCCAGGGATCATCAAGTGTCAAACATCGATCTGTAGCGAAGACAAGCTCGACCCCCTGCCTTTCTGCAGCTTCACCAAATGCACGTACCTGATAACCAGTGGTGGTTGCTACTATAAGAATGCGAGGTTTCTGCATAACTAGTTACCACCGATGAACATCACTTAGACTAGAGCTACCTGCTCCTGGGTTGGTTCTGCTCAACAATACCAAGGTTCATTAAGGTACGGGACAGCGGCCCGAGCTTGGGTCATTGGTGCACTGTGAGTGATATCAGTAATTGGTAAACCGGATCGTTCGCGTGCAATTGTCCAAATGGCGTCGAAAATCTCAGAGCGGGATTCTGACAGGCGGCTCCCAATAAGCTGCATGACAGCGTCATGTAGTGCATCAACACGTGGATCTGGGTGCAACCAAGGGTAGATAAGGCGCTCAGAATCGTATGGGCCAATAAGAGACTTTATTTCTGGTAGCGTAAGCAGCCGTGATTCCCTTGTAATGAGTAAACGTATCCCGAGCTGGATGGGTGCTACGGCATCAATGAGCCCAAGCGTTGCAATGGATTCCAATAGTTCACAGTAGCTCGTTAAAGTCGTCCAAGGTGTGAAAGCAATAAACGTCGGCGCCAAGGCAAGCTCAGCGTCCGCACAAAGATGAACCGCTTTCTCAAAATCGGCCCTTGTGTGACCCTTGTCGAGCGCAAGTAACGCCTTATCGTCAAGTGATTCCACCGCGCTTGTGACAAACAGGCAACCAGTTTCTCGTAATTTGTGGAGACAATCGGCGTGAGTGAGTAGATGTTCAATCTTGATGGTCACATCATAGGAAATGTCAGGATGTTCCCTGTTCAATCCTTCAACGACTGACATGGCGTGCCGAATGCCATTAAAAAAGTCCGGATCACCGAAAGTTATATGGCGAGCGCCGGCCTCAACCTGATTGCGAATGTCGGCTAAGACGACTTGAGGTGACACGATACGAAACCGGCCCCGGTAAACTGGTACAATTGGACAATGCCTACAAAGATGCTTGCAACCTCGACTGGCTTCTGTGTAACCAACGACCCGGCGCAATCCGTCACTCGTTCTAAGAGACGCATACGTAGATAGCGCTGGTAAACCTTCTCGGTCCGGCACTCGAAAATCCAAACGAGACAACTTCTTACCAAAGGTTTGTGGCAAACTGGCGTCCTTTTTGTCATTCAAGTGAGCCACTAGCGAGACTAGGTCCGATTCGAATTCACCGCCAAGTACCGTCTTGACACCTAAACCAGTGAGATAATCAGTGTTTAGTGTGGCGTAAAGACCATAGCAGCATAAATGTGCCCGAGAATTCAGCTCCTTCACCTTTTGTATAAATGGTACCGCTAGTCGTGTGGCGGTGTGCATCGGTAGATACCAAGCTACTAAGTCAGCCGTCGCAGCAAATGCTTCTGGAAACTCTTGACGGGTCACGTCAACACACGTAACTACAGACCCAGTTTCACGAAGCCAAGCAGCAGGCGATGCCAATCCGAACGACTGGCGACCCATCTCATAGGTAGAAATCAGTAAAACATTCATGATTTAAACATCGACGCTCTATTAACTATCAACCCGGCTTGTAACTAAACTCACACTTATCAGCGTAAAAATCGACAAGGTCAGCGCCGGATATATCGTTTGGAACCCAAACGGATAAATTGCTACACCGTCCACTGCACGTGCCATGCCTATGATCTCCCACACAAGAGTAGTCATAATACCCATGCCGATCGACGCTACTCCACCCAGTCTAGTCGCACGAGGCCAAACGAAAGCCGCCAACAACGCCGGCGTGATGCTCGCTCCGTACATCGTATACGCCCATAACGCCATCGCCAGTATGGTAGGGAAAAAGTTACCTGCAACATAACCAATCACACCGAGGACTACCACCATTAAGCGTGTATAAAGAAGCACTTGGGCGCCACTTACATCTGGATTAATAAATCTTTGATAGACATCACGCATTAAATTAGTGGCAGGGGTCAACAGGAAGCTGTTTGCTGTTGATACGACAATGGCAGAGGCGCCACACACAAGCACAATACCTACAACTGTGGGAAGCGCTTGCAAGGCTACACTAATTACGATCGCCTCAGAAGCCTCTGTCCCTAATCCCGGTATCACCTGACTACCAAAGACTCCTATCGAATCAATAAGTGTCTCGACGATGACCGTTCCAGCAATCCAACCAACCACTGCCATCTTAGCGGCACGTGCGTCTTTCGCTGAAAAAAACTTCTGGTACATGTTCGCTTCGCCAAGCAGTAAAAACATTGTTGGGAAGAAAAGCGCTAGAGCTGTTTGTGGTGAGAGGGAACCAAATAAGGAAACCTGATCAGGTCTCAATTGACTGAGCGCGACCGTTAAACCACCGGCATCACCCACAAGAAAACCCACAGCTAGCACAACACCGATAACCATGATCGAGCCATTAACCACATCTAAATAGGCAATCGAGAGCATGCCAGCCAGTGAGGTATAGGTTACACAGAAAATTGCCGTAATTAAGGCGCCAGTCTTGAGATCAACACCAGCCAGTAACTCCAACAACCTCCCACCGCCACGAAATTGATACGCGGCGATTGTCGAATAGGCTATTACGGTGGTCACTGTGCCCAATACTCGCGCCGCTGGACCGTACCGAAGTTCAAGAATGTCTGGAACTGTGTATTGGGCAATATTACGAACACGTGGTGCAATCCAATAGATAAGGGTAATTCCAACCCAGGCCCCAGCTGATTGCCAAAGTGCTGAAAACCCTACACGATAACCTAGTCCTGCACCTCCAAATAAACTACCCGACCCAATCCAAGTCGAAAGCAAGGTAAATACAAGTACGCGCGCAGGCAAGCTTCGACCCGCTACAAGAAAGTCATCTCCGGTACGAATCTTGCGACTTCCCCAGATACTACCAACCACAAGGAGTCCAAGGTAAGTGATGACCGCTAACAGATACATTTATTCAGAAACTAGAGTTCGGAAAGAACTGTGGCCACGTGTAACCAAAACTACTGCACTAATCCACCCTAAGAATCTAACAGGTAGGTTCACGAACGCAATTTACACAGTCAGAAAAGAAAACCTCAGTCCAGATCGAAGTCTCGTTCTGGACGAGTCACTGGCTCCTTACTGGCTTCTCGAAGTGCTTCCTCAAATCGTTTAGATAACGCGTCACCTCGAGTTCGTTCCTCACTTACTGATTGTTTGAAGGCTGCCTCACGTTGGGCTGCCTCCTCAGCAAGTATGCGCTCTGCATCGCTCAATTCTCGCTTGTCAGCACGCTTAGGCTCTTCATGAGACACGATTCGCCTAAGGTTGAGATCTATCGTCAGAAGCGAGCCACACAACGGACAGTCGAGCGTGACTTCCGAATCAAGTTTTGCCATTTCACCAATCACAGTAAGGCGCGAATTTCCCGTGCAGCCTGCTCCTTAGTAGCAAGTCCTGTATGCGTTTTACAAAGCGTGCCATCACGTGCAATATAAAACGTCATCGGGATGCCCCACACCGGACCAAAAGAATCTTGAACATCGTGACGACCTAGGCCCACAAGAATGGGATAATTAATCTGATATTCCTCGGCAAACGGCTTAAGCTTCTCAATCGGGTCATCAACTGACAATCCAAGTACGACCAATCCTTCGTCACCATATTCTTCTTGCAATTCAACGAAACCAGGAATTTCAACCTTACAAGGTCCACACCAGGTCGCCCAAAAATTAAGAAGAATGACCTTACCTTCGTAGGAGGACAGCTTGACTTCATCTCCGTTCATATCCTGCAGGGTAAAGCTTAAATCACTCGGTCGTGCATCAGGATCACACGTGACGCCAGACACTTCGCTGGTTCCCAGGGAACTCGCCATTGGAATATCAAAACCAAGAAACACTGGAACCGATAATGACGCTAGCACCAATGCACCTGCACTCGCAGTAATCCATCGCCAAGTCATGGTCGCATCCTTAGAGTAAATATCTCAGCCAACATTATTGCCATTTGCTTCGTACCAGATTACCGCGACCAGCCTCATAATCACAAGCCTCTTGGCCAATTGCTGAGCGCCAGAACCGCAGAAATCCAACAGCAGTCATCCGTTCAGTTGGTTGAGAATAGCTTCAGTTGCACTGTGTTTGATCAAGAATGTAACTCAAAACCATAGCCAGATTTCTACTTTAAGAGCCAAACGCCCAACCATTGCAGTGGTTCTTCCAGCACTGTAAGATGTCGGAGTTAACTAACCCTCTACTCGGCTATAACTGAGGAAAATCTGATGCAGAACCGCAAGGGTAATCCACTGCTCACGTTCCTTGGCATCCTTATCCTTGTGTACTTTACGGGGTTCGGCCAGGTCACTACTGCTAGTGCACAAACACAGTACATTCCTTACTATGGAAAAAACCGTGTCAAATACGACAATTTCAAATGGCACATCTATGCGACCGATCACTTCGAAATTTTTTATTACCCTGAACTAGAGCAACATATTGAGCGCGTTGCTGGCTATGCCGAAAGTGCCTACCAATTGGTTAGTTCTGACCTAAGGCACGATTTAGCCTTCCAGATTCCGCTTGTGCTTTTCAAAACACATAGCGAATTCGAGCAACAGAACGTGTTACCGGCCGACATCCCTGAAGGCATCGCAGCATTCGCAGAACCGCTCCGTAACCGAATGGTTTTGCCAATTGATGAACCACCTGACGAACTGTACAGACTAATAGTGCACGAACTCACTCATATATTTGAGTTCGACATCATCCCTCAATCGATCCTCGGACAAAGTATGCCGCTTTGGGTGGCCGAAGGTCTTGCGGACTACATCCCAGGTGTTTGGGATCCCCTTGATTTAATGATGGTCCGAGATGCAGCTGTTGCCGACATCATCCCAAGAATGACAGTGCCTGACGAATTCTTTGGTTTTACCAACCCTCGACTTCCGTACAATCTCGGTCATGCGGCCTTTGAGTTCATGGAATCACGATGGGGAAAACAAGGAATCCGAGAATTCTTGTTCGCACTGCGTTCCAACATCGTTGGCGGCGGTAGTGATGCCTACATGGAAGCAACCGACTTGACCGCTGAAGACTGGGATCGTGAATTCTCAGAATACATCAGAGACCGATTTCATGCATTTCGAGACAAAGAACGTCCTGAAGCTTACGGTCGAAATCTTGCTCCAGACCCCCGTGTATCTTCTTTTGTGGCCGCTTACAGCATTGAACCATCACCTTCAGGCGACTTGCTGGCAGCCGTTGCAACAAACCGCAAGGATCAAGAGTTGGATATTATCTTGATCTCCATTCAAGACGGAGAGGTTATTCGTAATGTGACCCCAGGTTTTTCACAGGATCACGGTTACGAATACATCTCAATTCCTGGAGCCCGCTGGACGACGGTGCCCTGGATGTCATGGTCACCAAGTGGTGATAATTTGGCGTACTTTGTTAGAAAAGGTAAGCACAAGACCTTAATCGTACGTAATGTCTTGACTCGTCGAATCGAGCAACGTTTCGACATGCAAATGGTCGACGAACCTGAATCCCCTGCCTTCAGTCCAAACTCGCAACAGATAGCTTTTTCAGCGTTGGAAAACGCCATTGGCGACATCTACCTTCTGGACTTGAACAGCGGTCATGTTACAAATGTAACAAACGATAATTTCGCTGCTTACGCCCCCACGTTTTCTCCTGACGGCTCTTCGCTCGTTTATCTCGCTCGTGTGAGCGGCAACAATAAGTTGTTTCAATTAGATTTAAGCACAGGAGAAAAAACGCAACTCACTTTCGGAGCACACGACGAAACAGCCGCACGATTCTTAAATGAAGACACTCTGGTATTTTCGTCTACCGCAACCGACCCCACGCAACCAATAGACCCAGACATCGCTCGCAACGGCAATATCTATAACATTTGGACACTCTCGCTATCGACAGGATTACTCAATCAGCACACGGATACCGTAACAGGAAACGTGTCCACAGTGCCCATCAGCGCTGAGGATTCTGACTCAACAGTCGGATTTGTAGCGTATTTTAAGGGCAATTATAGTGTGCATACGATGAATCTGGAGACGTCGATCACTGAGGTGGCGTCTTCGGATTTCGGCGCGCCTGGGCCTATCTTTGATTTTCAAGCACCACTGACCCACACATTCATCGCTGACAATGCACGTCGGAAGGGCGCCTTTGAAAAATTATTTATGGATGGCCGGCCACCCATTAACTTCGGGGTTAGTAGCAGCGGCGATATATTGGGAGGCTCCGCGCTAAGCTTTACAGACTTACTGGGTGAGCAGCAGTTCAGCATGTTTGCCGTTTCAGTCGCCCAGTACCGCACTGGACAATTTTCATATTCCAACCTCTCGGGACGCTTACAATGGGGCGCCCAAGCCTTTTCGCAAACACAGTTCTTTTTCACGCCAGGCTACTCTTTGTACTCGACGTTTGATTTTTTGACTCGTGACCAAGCAATTGCAACGCAGACCATGCGAGGCGCAACTGTGTTTGGAATTTATCCCATTAGCCGCTTCCGACGGCTGGAGCTCTCAGCTGGGTTCTACCATTCCTCGGAAAACTTCGACGATCCATCAGTGCAGACTGCGAACGAAGCATTTCTTAGCAATGAATTTGGCGTCGAACTTTTTCGAGATGGTCTATTCGCGCCACTTACAGCTACTTACGTCCAGGAGACAACCATATTCCGAGAATTCGGACCACTGGCAGGCAACACTGTGCGGATTTCTTTTACAGAGTCACCAAAGCTCGGTAACACCTTATCTCAACGTAGTGTCGACGCCGACGCACGTTACTATTTTCGTCTTGGTGACACTGGGCTACTGGCGTTTCGTGCTCGGGGCTTTAAAAGTTGGGGAGATTACCCAGACTTTACCTTTTTCGGTGGTAACTCTGAAATGCGTGGCTACGAATACCTAGAGTTCATTGGCCACAAGGCGTTTTTCGCGAACGTGGAACTCCGCTTTCCGCTGGTCACAGCCATGGCGACACCCATTGGCATTCTTGGTGGGATCAGAGGCGCATTCTTTTTTAATATAGGAGCTGCCGGAATCAACAATCAACCGTTCACACCCTACACATCTGAACCTGAACAGGTATCACCAGTAATGCAGGTCCTTACTGATCCGAACACCGGCTTACTGACACCAATTCGTGCTAATCCTATGACCCTGAGTGGTTTTAGACTAAAAGATGCCCGGGCATCTTATGGGTTTGGACTACAGACCATGGCACTCGGGTTTCCCATTCACTTCGACTGGTCGTGGCGCACACTGTTCAACGAAACTTGGGAAAATATGCTCTTTGGAGGATTTACTGGTGGTGAGGCTTTTCGACGAGCAAAATTTGATATGTGGATTGGTTACGATTTCTAGAGTCCTATTGATACCGGAACAACGAAGCCTGAGACAATGACAACGTTTGGTTAAGTTTGTTCTCTAATATGTTGCAAGGCTGGTTCATTCGCGCACATCGTTGGAGACACTACTTGTTCCTCGTTACTGGAGCGGCCATTTGACTAAGGACCACCTGTCACCACGATATCCGGCCGATTCTGCCACCGAAACAGTCCACGTTGTACTACCGAACGACGCGAACCCGCTGGGATTCATTCTCGGCGGTACAGTGATGCATCTAATTGATATAGCGGGAGCCATCGCGAGTCATCGCCATACTCATAGTCGAGTCGCAACTGTAGCAGTCGATAGTCTGGAATTCTTAAACCCGGTAAAAGTCGGCGACCAAATCATTTTACGCGCACGAATTACATGCGCATTTCGAACATCTTTAGAGGTCGCAGTTGAGGCTTGGTCTGAAGAGACGGTTACAGGTGAGCGGCACCTAACTAGCCGGGCATTTCTAACATTTGTGGCTTTAGATCAGGATGGTCGACCAACTGATGTCCCGCCGCTTATTCTCGATAATGATGAGGACCGTCGACGCGCCGAAGCTGCACAGGGAAGACGCACTGAACGCCTCAAAAAAAGAGGGAATCTTGCATCTGAATCGTTTTCGTTCTAACTAGTCTGACACAACAGCTGCCGAAGACCGATGCGCTAGTCGGATCACACTTTTATCAAGATCAAAATCGACCAGATAGCGTTTCAGGAAATCGTGCCCAATAATCCCGCCAAGTTCAAAACCTAGTAGAGCGCTAGGCGCATGTAAATTCAGCACAACCACCGGATAATTATTAAAGCTAATCGAATTAAACATTAAATTCACGCCCGGCAACAAGAATGCCTCAGAATCCCAGCCCGAAGAACCATACACTTTGAGAGGAAAACTCCTTGTCATGGGCTGAGTTTCGATAGTGCTTGCCGCCGCTGCACTCAACGAGATGACCTCACCCCCTGTATCTACAACGAAACTTGCATCCCTCTCATTGTTAATCTTTCCACGGACCGTCGCTAAACGATGGACTCGTAACGGTAACTCAACGTCTGCTTGAGAGGCATCGAGATGGCGCCCCAATGTCAAACGCTGGCGATCATAGTCAATACGTATCGACAGTCCTGCTGCCAGGGGTGAAAAACTTTCCGTCTCTCGCCTGGGCATCCCGCCGAGTGGAGGATTCTTGATTAGGCTAGGTAGGTTCTCAATTACAAGTGAACCAATTTGTAGAGTATCAATCCTTGCAAGTTGCAATCCACGAAATCCGACCTCACCGACACCTGCGCTGAGCGTGTAGACAACCGGCTGGACACGTTGACGACGTGCAACTTCTTGCGAAAGTACCGTTTGCTCGGCACCAGTATCGACAACAAAATCAATTTCACGACCACCATTCACTTTTGCACGCACAACGATCTTTTCGCGCACTAATTTAAATGGCACCGTATACAGCTGATCAGAGGAACCCGGGGGCATCTTAAATGGCGTTCGGTTACCAAAAGAACGCAAAAAACGAATCTGCGAACGTGACCAAGCGGCGCGCGCACTCCGATGCTTGGCAGGCAAAAGATTGACATAGTTGCCAAAAGCAATCGCTGATTCCTCAAACCGTTGCATTCTTTCGTAAATTGCACCGACCGTATGATGAAGTTCAGGGTCTCGAGGCAAGTAACGAAGCGCGGTCTGAGCCGCATCCATCGCTTCTGACAATCGACCACGTGTTATAAGTGCCTTTGCAAGACCGTGATGTCCTCGGCCATCCTCTGGGTCGAATACAAGCGCAGTTTGGTAGGCCTCCTCCGCCTCACCAAACAGTCCCCGCGCCCACAAGGCATCGCCATATAATGCAACTGCGGAAGAGTTATCGGGTGCTGCACTATAGGCTAAGATGGCTTCATCGTGTGCTTCACCAAATCTGGCCAAGCGGAGCATCGACATTACCGTACCCTGTCGTGCTCGAAAAAGTTGATTTACTGTCGGTGTACCCCGCTTCGCTAACGTAAAAGCCTCGATGGCTTCGTTAAAGCGCTCCTCAGCGATCAGCAGGTTGCCAAGTTGAAGTTGAATTTCGTTAAACGTAGAATCGTCAGCTTTTCCGGCCATCACCGTCAGCGACACAAATAGCAATATTATGCCAAGTAATAACCGGAGTTGGATGCACATGTGCTGACCCTGACAACTCTGCTAGAGAGTATTCGACGTGGCCCAAAGAATCTAATTCGACAAGTATATGCTCTTCACTATACCTGCTCTAAATTTTTAGGACCGGTTCAAAGTAATGCAGTTATTAAGACTCGCAAAAAAACTTGAAGCGTTACCCGTGTGTTACCTTGAATAGTTCTCAATCGGCAGGCCGTCGTACATTTCATCGACGCGTAAAATCTGCAAGTCTCGATTATAGCTGCCTAATTCGTAGTCTTCGCTCATGATCAATGCCTTGATAGGCTTGGTGGGACACACTTCAGAACACAATCCGCAAAAACTGCAGCGAGACAGATTGAAGTCGAAGTAATCAAGAACCTTAATCTTTAAACCTGGTTCACGATGCCCACCAAGATCAATTAGATCATCGGGACAGGCCTTAGCGCATTGGTCACAAACAATACACGTTTGGGCACCTGTTTCAGGCTCCACCTGTAATCGCAGTACACCTCGAAATCTCGGTGCAACAGGTCGACGCTCGGCTGGGTACTGAAATGTGAAGGCCGGTTGGGGTGTGTACTTTAGGGTCACCAACATTCCCTTCACGAGGTCAATTAAGAAAATTGTTCGGAAAAATTTTAAAAGATTCTGCACAATCACTATCCCCGATCTTCAACCAGTACGGGTTCAGACTCTCCAGATTTGATTACACGAGCCTTACGCAGGACTGTGTTTTCCTTACGAATCTTATCCTGCAAGCGCATCAGTCCGTACAGTAGCGCTTCTGGTCTAGGCGGACACCCAGAGATATACACATCAACTGGTACGATCTTATCCACTCCTTGCAACACACTATAAGTAGGGAAAGGACCACCAGCATTCGAACAGCTCCCCATCGAAATCACCCATTTAGGCTCAGGCATCTGATCGTAAAGACGCCTCAGAACGGGGGCCATTTTCTTCGTGACAGTACCGGCAACGATCATCAAGTCTGCTTGGCGTGGCGAGGCCCGAAAGACCTCAGCACCAAACCGTGAGATGTCGAACCTTGAAGCCGATGCCGCCATCATCTCGATGGCACAGCATGCTAAGCCAAAACCTAGCGGCCAAAGTGAGGATTGTCGTGCCCAGTTCAGAATCTTATCTAAATTGGTAGTAATGATATTGTCGTCGAATCGTTGCTCGATTAATCCCATGCCCGATTCCCCGCTTGGTCTACCAACGAAGTGCTACACGAAACGACAAAACTAGTGATAGAACATGCTGTATTCAGCACGTCACAACAGCTAATCCTCATAGTACGCTGCATCTTGTGCGATACACGCTTGCCACTCATCAGGCACTTCGTCTAAAACAAAGATCGCTTCAACCGGACACGCCGGAATACAGGCGCCGCAATCGATACACTCATCTGGATGGATGTAGAGCCGCTCTGCACTTTCAAATTCTGGCTCGTCCTTCCGAGGATGAATACAGTCAACCGGGCAGACATCGACACAAGCCGTGTCTTTTGTACCAATACAGGGATCGCAGATTACGTAGGCCATTCACTCCTCCGATAAAACCCAACTCTTTACACAAGCTAATCGCTTTACCTAAGCGACGTGACTCTCTTAAAAGAAACACTTCACGCAACTTCCAGACATCTATTGTACACATTTTACTGCATCGGAAAAAAGGCCAAGCCAATATAGCTCCAGATTTTCGTTGAAAACAAGGACGTATGCCGATGGAATGAGATTGAGTCTCAACTAAGTCCCAGTAAATTTAGGCGCTCGCTTTTCAAGGAATGCTGTCATTCCTTCAAGTTTGTCCTTGGAGCTGTAACAGACCGCCTGGGCGAGTGTTTCGATCATCAGTCCAGAATCGAGATCGACATGCGCCGACGCATTAAGAGCCACCTTCGCAAGTCGTGCCGCAAGTGGACCATTCTTAAGAATCCGACGAGCCATATCATGAGCTGCCTTGTCGAGATTCCCTACGGGAATTACTGCACTTACCAAACCAATATCAAGCGCACTCCTCGCATCAATAATCTCTCCCGTGAGAATTAAATGTTTGGCGCGACCTAAGCCAACCACTCTGGGTAGTCTCTGAGTGGCTCCCGCACCAGGAATGATGCCTAAGCCCAACTCAGGTTGTCCAAACTTGGCTGTCTCAGTAGCAATCCGAATATCGCACGCCAGTGCTAACTCGCATCCTCCTCCCAACGCGTAACCGTTGATCGCGGCAATCGTTGGACAGGGAAAACGCTCGACCATTTTGAAAAACGATGAATTGATTGCAGCCAGGCCATCATCCCGCGTCCGCGTCTTGAGATCCTTAATGTCGGCTCCAGACACAAACGCTTTGTCACCACCACCGGTAATGATTAGAACATTAGCCGTATCGTCGGCAGCTAACTTTGTCAGTGCGTTCTTCGCTTCCTGTATAGTTGCAAAATTCAGAGCATTGTGCACTTCAGGACGATCGAAAGTGAGCACGGCAATTGAGTTTTTAACACTAAGCTTAATGTTCTTATATGTCATCGCCGCAACCTTAGATTTCGGTTCATGAATTCTGGCTTTAAGACTCTAATCTTCTCATACTTGTTAATACTCGTACACACCCTTCCCAACCTTCTTACCGAGACGACCCGCTTGAACATACTCCTCAAGAAGTGGGCACGGCCGATACTTTTCACCCAGAGTACGGTGCAGGAATTTCAAGACACTTAAACGAGTGTCGAGACCAACCAAATCGACTAGCTCAAATGGACCCATCGGATGATTTAGACCGAGTTTGAGGGCTTTATCGATATCGCGCGCCGAAGCGATCCCTTCTTGAAGCATAAAAAATGCCTCGTTCCCAATCGTTGCGTTAATCCGGCTAGTGACGAACCCGGGAGACTCTCGAATAACCACGGTCTCCTTGCCCATTCGTCGACCGATCTCTTCGATGGTCTGAACGGTTTCTGACGTTGTGTCTGAAGTTCGAACAATTTCGACTAGTTTCATCTTGTGCACAGGATTGAAGAAGTGCATGCCGACGGCACGTCCAGGGTTTGATAGAGCTGCTGACATCTCAGTGAGGCTGAGAGCTGACGTGTTGGATGCAATGATTGCCTGTTGTGGTGCCAGTTGTTCCAGGTCATTGAGCAAGACCAATTTTAAATCCATCTGTTCAGGCACCGCTTCAATCACTAAACCAACACCGTCGACCGCACTAGCAATGTCCTGGCAAAGTGTTAACCGTTCCATGGTGTCAGCGACCTCAGACGAAGTGACCTTACCTCGCTCGACACCAACTTTGCCGATAGACTCGATTTGCGTGCGCGCAAGCGCTAAGGCCTTTTCCGAAACATCGAATAATCGTGTGTCAAAACCTGCAGTCATTGCAGCATGCGCGATACCATGGCCCATAATTCCGGCGCCGAGGACAGCAATCGAATGAATCATAGAATTTTAGAGGGACTGTTCTGGAATGCTTGAGAAAGACGGCGCCTTACGCCTCGGTCCTCACATACTGATGGTTAACTGGTAGCTGATTGATGCCACGCCGAGGTGGAGCGATGTAATTGGCAAAAACACCAGGCTCAAAGATTGGCTCAGCCATGATACTTAAAAGATATTCCTTGTCTTCGACAGAAGGAAGCCATTCTTGTCTCCTACGTTCCCATTGTTCTGCAGAAATTGATTCACCCTGCGGAGTAAAATTAAATTCTGAATAAATTCCAATGCCGCGGCCAAATTTCTTGTCTGGCAGGTACAGGCGGTCTGATAGCCCGTAATTTTCGAGCACCTTGTTCCACCGATCCATACCACCCTGACAGTCACCAACGTACCAGTCGCGAAGAACCTCATTCATCGCTTTGCGCATTAATACCTCCTGCCGCCGCAACTGGCCCCCCTCAAATACCTCCATGTCGTAGTACTTATCCACAACCGTATGATCTTGAAACGTTTCTTCTCGCGCTCGACCTTTCAAACCATTGGAAAAGTAGGAAGCGGCGTTGCTCGAGACCTCGCTGCCATGCAGATCGAGACTTCGGCTGAACCAGAAATTTAGATGCCGTTGAATCATCGGCAAATCTATCCCTCCCTGTCGGCGTACATCCTCGGCTACTCCACCCGCCTCCTTCATTAACTGACAGGTCCGCTCAATAATGCGAGACATGCCAGTCTCACCAACGAACATGTGGTGTGCCTCTTCGGTCAGCATGAAACGGGTTGTACGCGCTAATGGGTCCATTGCACTCTCGGAAAGCGACATCAATTGTGATTTACCGTCACGGTCGGTGAACATAGTAAACATGAAGAAATCGAGCCAATTATCAATCGGCTCATTGAACGCTTCAAGAATACGCGGCTTGTCCGCGTGCCCACTAGTGCGAGCGAGTAAATCCTCAGCCTCATCTCGACCGTCTCGGCCAAAGTATGAATGCAATAGGTAGGCCATCGACCAGAGATGGCGACCCTCTTCAACATTCACTTGAAAAAGGTTCCTGAGATCATAGAGACTCGGACATTTTGATCCCAGTTTGCGCTGCTGTTCGACCGACGCCGGTTCGGTATCCCCCTGGGTCACTATCAGACGCCGGAGTTGATTGCGAAATTCTCCAGGCACTTCTTGCCAGACTGGTTTCCCCATCAGGTCGCCATGTCCAATTACCCTGTCCTTCACGGGCTCGGCTAAAAAAATACCCCACCGATATTCAGGTAGTTTGACGAAGTCGAAATGGGCCCATCCATCAGCATCAACACTGATAGCAGTTCGCAGGTAGACCTGGTGATGGTCTTGGAAGTCCTGCGGTCCCATTTCTCGCCACCAGTCGAGATACTTTGGCTGCCAGTGCTCTAGCGCTCTTTGCAAACGCTTATCGCTTGTCAGGTCAACATTGTTCGGAATTCGTTCACTCGAAATCATAAGTCAAGCTGTCTCCATGAGTGCGTTCCCTGTAAAGAACTCAGGTACGTCGCCAATCGAAGTCCGGACGTCCTTCAACACCATATACTTTAAGTGCTCCCCGTTCACCAACTGCATTGGGACGCTGAAAAATCCAGTTCTGCCACGCGGATAATCGACCGAAAATCTTGGTTTCAAGCGTCTCCGGTCCAGGAAACCGAAGATTGGCCTCAAGGCCAGTGAGGGCGTCAGGTGAAAGTGCAGAGCGACCTTCAATAACAAGTCGCACCTCCTCATCCCAATCAAGCTCATCCGGAGAAGAAGACACCAAGCCCAGATCGAGTGCCTCCTGCGGAGCGAATGACTCATCGTGAGCCAAAAGCTCACCCACGCGACTGGGTTCAGCCATAAATCGAATTCCCAGTCTAGTCAGACCGTTGCTCGCTGGGTAAGCGCCACCGTTGAGAGGAGACAGAGCAATAGTATTCGCACGATCGGGATCGTCCAACATGAACGACTGATCGGCTGACAACGCAATTTCGAACAGAGATCCGACAAAACACGATCCCGGTTCGATCAAGGCAATAAAACTTCGAGCTGTCAGGTCCAATCGTTTTAAAGTACGTTTCATGAGTAATCGAATCTCTCGAACGAGCCAGTGCGAAGCATGAGCGTGTAGCGCCTTATCAACCGCGAGTACTGCTTCCGCCTTGCCCACGGTCTTGAGTTTAACAAGGCCTATCTCTGGTTCATTCAACCGCAAGTGCAAGAGAGCAGCATCGAGTTCCCGAAACGCGCGTAGAGGCCAATACTCAGCGCCGAGTGAAACGATCTCATCGAGCGCGTCTGGTTGTGTTTCGGTTGGCCCATGCACCGTTAATTCAACAGTACGCTTAGGGCGATCGAAGGATAATGTGACAGATGAGTACACTATTCTTGTGTCGGAGATCACGGGCTCAACGGAATCAAGAGTGATCCCAGATTCCTGTTCGGGTCGATCCGATTGAGCAGCCAACTCAGTCACACGTTCAGTCACCGCCTCTTGAAACCGCGAACGAGAATGAACGGCATCAACCAGGCGCCACTCGACCGCACGCTTCCCTTTCACACCTTCTACTAACGTACTAAAAATATCTGCAAGGTCCGGACGAACCTTACGCTTATCGATCACCCTCGTTAAACCACCAGTCCCAGGCAACACACCCAATAGCGGAACTTCGGGCAAGCTGACGGCAGAGTTTCCGTCGTCAACTAGCAGAATTTCATCGCACGCCAATGCCAATTCGTAACCACCTCCAGCACAAATACCGTTCACTGCTGCCACAA
>Ga0163108_10000535_pt1 | contig 28439 bp, 18 predicted proteins | sample Fk1155metaG_FD_109644 | JGI IMG/M metagenome (GOLD analysis project Ga0163108, IMG submission 109644) | Marine microbial communities from the Central Pacific Ocean - Fk160115 155m metaG | ecosystem: Environmental > Aquatic > Marine > Oceanic > Photic zone | place: The Central Pacific Ocean...
CCCCACATGAAGCCTTCACCACCGGCAGAACCGATTGGAGCGAGCCAGCATGTAAAGGTGTAGCTACCGTCCTCAAAATCACGAATCATTGAATTCATGTCGATGTCAAAAAAGTCAAGGAATCCACCAGTGAAGTTTCCGCCCGTAATAGGTGTTGGCCCGGAAGGGGCACCTTCCACGTCAAAGCTCACGGCGCCGTTCACTTCGCCATTGTAGTCGTTACCACTGAGGTCAGTGGCATTATCTTCAAAGTCCACGTAAAGGAATGGAGAAGGAATTGCCCCTTTGCTGTTCGGGTCATGAGGATCAGTCCCTCCAGCAATCTCACCACCGTCAGTATAATCATCACCGTCCGTGTCAGCATTGTTGGGGTCCGTTCCGGTATCCTCCTCATCAACTAAGGTTCCGGTATTGGTTTCGACTCCGTCCAGAAGCCCATCACCATCAGAGTCTGCGTTTTTAGGATCAGTTCCGGTATTAGTCGCACTTACGTAGGTTCCTGTTCCGGTCTCAACCCCGTCCAGAAGTCCATCCTTATCCGTATCCGCTACGATTGGGTTCGTCTTGGTCTCCTCGTACTCATCGAGGTCCGTTAGCCCGTCACCATCAAAGTCTCCGGTGCCTGATCCGGGTCCAGGACCAGCACCATTACCGTTCAAATCATCAAGATTATCGACGAGCGCTTCTTCCCAAATGTCAGGGAGTCCGTCCTCATCCTCATCACTCGTATCGATTAATGCCATTGGGCTTGATCCGCCGGCCAACGTTGCTATCTGATCCTCGGCTAGTACCTCATTAAAGATTCCAAAATCATCAATGCGTCCCGCGATACTTTGGTTACCATTCAAATCAGCTCCAATGGTAATGACTCCATTGAATGCATCCAAGGGCTCGGCACCGCCCTGAGAAGCTGCCTGCACGCCATCGACCCAGATCTCCATGTTCCCGTCCGCATCACGCTGAAATACAAAGTGCTGCCAAGTATCAAGTTGAACCAGTCCTCCCACAGTGAGCCGTTGGGGAGCTCCACAGCAACCGGACTGATCAAAGTAGATCGTTTCATTGCCCCAGGGAATGTGCGCCTGAAACCCTCGCTGACTTCCCGTAGCGTCTGGAGCGGTAATCCAGAACGAACTCGTATTACCAAACTGGGTAGTGTTCTGCCAAAAGGCGACGGACATCGCGTTATTATCAAAAGCAGAATTTAAATGCTCCCCTTCAAGAGTTCGGCCATAGGAACCATCAACAACACCTCCAAGGTCCAACGCATAATCGCCGGCCGAGTCACTGAGACCTCCACCATCTTCCGTGTAGGCAGCGCCTCCATTAAAGGTAAGGTCAGGAGAATTTCCTGTCACATCTGCTGCAGAAGTAGAATCGCCAGGATCATTAAAATCCCAATAACTAAGTAGTTCTAGGGCATGAGCTTTTTGAAATGAGGCTAAAATAATAAAGGTACTAAGAATGAGACTAGCACAGAAGTTAGTTTTTTGGCGTCTTGAGTGTTTCATATAATTTTGGTTTCGGGATTTTGCTCAGGTTTAATTTTTTTGTGGGTGGTAATTATTATTCGGTGGCCCGACTAACTCGATATAAAAGCTTTCGGAATCCTGTAGTTTCTTCATCTAAAAATTCGGTCACTTCACTATCCTCGCTGGCAGGATAAGAGTCATCCATTTCTTCCCAGAAAATAGCATCTTCGCTCTTTTCGATAAGAAAGGCCTCACCGGCACGCGAAGGCCAAGAAATTGATATTCCATTATCAGAATAGGATATATCGATGATTTGAAAAGGTACATTGTTTGTTGGGATATGTATACCTTCTTTAATGTTGAAGAAGTCAATGTCTACAGCTCCAGACTGTGGCGTTGCTCCAAGACCCATTGCCATGTAGGTAGTTCCCGCATCACTTCCTGTTCCTGCGGTCAGGAAATAACTCGAAGGTGCACTGTTGCCATTCATGTAAATGTCTGCTCGGTGAGTTCCAGATCCAGACGTGTCTGCTTCGATGGTGATCCAGAAGTCATTCCAGTTCAGTGGTTCAATTGGTAGTAGATTTGTTTCTCCGCTACCATCAGTCGCATCTACTTCGGCTGAAGGATTTTCTCCATTTAGCCTATTCATTGAGAGACCAATGCCTTCGGAATAATCGCTTCCTGGTCCCGGGTCCGTGGATAATGTAAATGATATTAGTTGCCCGCTCAGGCTGTCACGAATACCGAAAGTACCTTTTCCGCCATCATGAATGGCATAACCGTCCCCACTCGCTGGCCATTCTGATATATTTCCCCCGGCCGGGTGAGCGTCAGCAAATGGCAAAATGTTATCTGGGACAGGTACTCTGGCTCTGAAATTGAGAGTAATTCCATCAACAAGAGGAGAGTAATTATCACTTAGAATGGTGGTCAGGTCCTTTGTGAAGTATACTTTTCTGTTTGATCCAGGGTCACCGAAGCCGTGATTTGTTGGGTTGCCGGTGTCCTGTAATCGGAGGAAGTTATCTCCATTCTCATTTAAGATGGCGGCTCCACCAGGGGCTCCTGAGTCTAGGTCCGATGAGTCCCATTGATCAGATCCATTGTCATGGTTCCATTCTACGGATAGCGGATCTACGTCCCCGTTAAATGCATAATCCCAACCCTCTATCGGTTCTGCAAAGTTACCGCCATTACTGGGAGGAGCTAAGACATTAATCAGGACTTCTGCACTCTCGCTTTTTCCTCCGGCACTTGCCGTTAAAATGTATTTGGTTGTTGTTTCAGGTGAAACTGAAACAGTTCCTTCAGGGTCTGGAGGGGCCACCCAATTAATAGGAGGTATACTTACTAAAGCATCTTCCCTGACTAGCCATGAGAGAGTTGTGTTTTCACCTGAATCGATTACTGGGGGCTCTGCGGTGAAGTAACCGATCAACGCAACATCAACCACAACAGAGTCAGTAGCCCCTTCTTCTTCGGGGGTATTAACCGTTAAAGTGTATTCAGTTTCTAGCTTTGGATTTAATTCAATTGAACCTTTACCATCTGCTCCTGTCTTGGCCAAAATATCAATATTGCCGGGACTAATGTTGGCGAATGTTGATTCAGGGCTAATAATCCATTTTAATGTGACGCTTTGCCCCGGGGCAATTTTTTCATCTGTTGCAGTGAATTGCTGGATTGGAATTTCGCTGTCGGCGGGAGGAATAATAACGAGTCCGTCTAATTCCGTTCTGCTTCCCTGTTCATTGGGAATGCCTTTGCCTATACGAACGTTAATGGATCCATCTTCATCTGCATTGAAATAACCAATGGAAATAGCATAGGAATCAGGCTTCCCCCCATTATCTTCTACGATTGGTAAACCTCCTTCTTTAATGCTGTTTACCGTTATCATTTTACCCTGAGTAACAAGGCTAATCATGTTACTTCCTCCGATCCCTTGTCCATTGACTGTTACGCTGTCACTTGTCAATGAGTAGACTGAATAGAATTGATTTAACCCTTGCCCAGGTCCAAATCCGCCCCCCCCCTCATCAACGCCAGTATAATCGGCTTGACCATTAGGTGATATGTTAGTGTTAACGCGTTGCCAGCCATCATCAATGATCCATTGTAATGTTCCACCCAGAACTGGATCAGTGTTGTTGGGAGAATTTTTATTTCCAGCTGCACCGTCTAACCGATTGTCTACAAGAAGGTACCAAGTAGTTGTTCCATCTGCCTCTACGAAAGCAGAGTAAGGATTGTTGTCTCTTGCGTTGTTGGCAAAACGAATATAATCGCCACCGACTAGATAGTTTGGCAGATCAATTATTTGAGTTCCATTTGTTGATAAGTTCCCTTCATTATCAAAAGCTGCTCCATTATGTTGATGAGTGCGGTCCGAAAAGGTGAGTGACTCTTCATTGAATTCTTGTTCAATTATTGCTGGTGCGTCTCCACCAATTCCTTCTTCAGATATTTCAAGAATCATTGCGCTCTGACCGCGGGCCCATGAAAAATCATAGCTATTTGTTTTGATGACATTGAGTACAAATACTTCAGCAATGCTACCGGGGGTTAAACCTGAAACAGTTGCGGTGAAATCAGATGATGGATTCGATTTGTCATCAAAGATATTTCCCTCGCCAAATTCATCTGAGGGAACTGCAACTTCATTGTCGCTACCATCAGGCCAGCCCCAGTCAACAGCATTAGTTACCATTGAGATGTTTGGGTTTGTGGAACTTACGTAAGAGGAATCTTCGCTAACAAAGTCAAGATAGATGGCCCCAGGACTGATCGCTTGTTCTACCTCTTCAGCGGTGATGGCAGCAAAAGAATATGTCGGCAGAAGTATTGCGAAAAGTGCAGTACCAATTAATCTTTGGTAGGCGATTGATTTAATAATCGTTAAAATATGCATTTTTATTGGTTCTTATTGTTTTTTTAATTGTGCATTATTTAATTTCTTATGAGCAAGATTAAATAATGCTAAAACAGAGGTCTAAAGATCTTTAAATCGCTGGAATTTTTCTGTTCTTCCTTCTGTTTGAGCTGTTATTAAAGGTTTTCTCAGGTATTGCAAAATTGAGACTTAAAATTTGTTAACTTATCAACAGATATTAACAATTTAGAGAAACAAAAAAAAAGTTTTTTCGTAACTCGTTGAATGCCAAAATACGAGTGCTTTGAGGTGGTAATAAAATTATTTTTATTTTGACCTAGGCACAATATATTGTGCATATTAGCGGGCGCTTCACCAAGATATAGTGGTTTATGCAAATGAGTTACTATATGTTTTTGTTGCGAAAAGACGTGCTTTTACGGGGGTTTTAGCTGATCAAAAGGCGGAGCTTCGACCAAGATAAAAACGTTTAAGATAACCAAAATAGTAATAATTATTGATTAATTTTAAGGCAAAAAAGAAAGAGAGAATCTGATCTAATGGAAAAGGTGTTTGAAATAGGCAATAAGAAGTTTGTCTTAGACCAAGACAAAGCAGAAGAAGCTTTTGCTGCTAAGGCAGTTATCAATGGTCGTCCGACTATGGCCTTTAACCTGTTACCTTTGAAGTATCAGTGGGCTTATGAACTTTATCGGAACATGAAAGCAAACCATTGGGAGCCTGAGGATATTCCAATGGGAAAGGACATCGAGCAGTGGCAGTCAGACAAAGAACTTTCGGATAGTGAGCGCTGGATTATTCGTATGGGAATAGGTTACTTTTCTGCAGCGGAAGGAATTGTCGGTGACAATATGCTTCATGTTGTCCGTGAACTGGTAACGGCTCCCGAACTTAAATTTGTTCTGGGTAGGCATGCTCACGAGGAAAATATCCATGCTGATTCACTGCTCTATATGATCAGTTCGTTAGGTATTAATCCGCACGAGTGTGAGGCAATGTTTGAGCAGATACCAACGATTAAGAGAAAAAATGAATTTGTTACCAGTATCTCTGGTGAGTTACGTAGAGATATTGATCTTACTCAGTCAGAGAATAAAAAACTGCTAGCTAAGAATATTTTTGTTTTTGGGCAATGCATGGAGGGCACTCAGTTTTATGGTCTGTTTGGAATGATCTTGAGTCTTTACCGGCAAAATAAATTTCCGGGCATTGGGCAAATGTTTAGATATACGCTCCGCGACGAATCTAATCATATAGAACTTTGTCGAAATCTGTTCATGGATCTCATAGAAGAAAATAAAGAAATTTGGACAGATGATTTTAGGGATGAATTGCGAGAAATAATGAGACAGGCGGTCGCATTAGAAAAAGAATTTATAGAAGACTGTTTACCGGTGAACTCTGTGGGTTTGAGTTGCGAGGAATTTACCCAATACATTGATTATATTGCTGATCGTAGACTCGAGGGTGTCGGACTTAAGCCGTTATGCCCTGATGTAGAGAATCCATTTCCTTGGCTTGCGGAAATGATGGACATTAAGAAAGAGCAAAACTTTTTTGAAGGAAGAGTCACTGAGTACCAGAAAGCTTCTTCACTTGAAACGGTAGACGATGATGAGCTTTAATTGATTCTCTATTTTAATTTTAATACCACAAGACACTAAACTTACCCTGCCAATATTTCCAACTCCACTCATATGATCGGAAGAAATGTTTTAGAAGAAGATATTTTACTTAAGCAATTTGCACATGCTTCGGATGAAGAGAAGCCTCGATTTAATTGGTCTGATTTTGCTGATGGAGAGGCGCCGTCTCTTCCTGGTAAGCTTCAGATTAAAATAGAAATTGGAGGTCAGGTAAGAGATTACAACGCGGCAGACGTTGCTGACACTGTTGGTGGAGCGCTCACTGATTTACTGCTTTCTCGGAAAGAGGAGAATATTTTCAATGATGAAAATCAGCGTTTAGTTGCGGGTATTGCTCGTTCAGTTACTGAGGACATTGTTGAGCAGACGGAGGATACAAGTTCTTCTGAGGTTACTTTCAACTCAGTTGAATTGACCAAGATTATTGAGCGTGCACTTGTTAAAAATAATGCGCACGACGTTGCCCGTTCCTTGATCATGCGTTTACGGAATAACGTTGAGCATTCTACGCCTGATGATCAAACAAAGGATCAGACCATTAAGGTTCTTCGTCGTAACGGTAAGTCAGTTAGCTGGAATGCGCGAAAGATCGAGGCTGCTGTGAGTCAGGCTTTTCTGTCATTACAACTTGATCCTAGTCCAGCAGTTGATGTTGCGCAGGGGCTGAGTGACAGGATGAGTGAGAGTGAGGTCGGTTTTATTCACATTGAGGATTTGCAAGACAAGGTCCAAGAAGAACTGATGAGGCAGGGGCACTTTAAGGTGGCGGAGGCTTATATTCTTTACCGTGCCCATCGCGCTTTGTTGCGTGAGGTGGAACGAGTCGAGGAAGAAGAAGCTGCTGCCACTAAAGCTGATCCGAGCCAAGACTCGTTGGTTTTAGTTCGTAATGCAGACGGCTCAACGTTGCTTTGGGATGGAGCTGACTTACGTAAAAGAATTGAGTTTGCATCTCTCGAACTGGACCTTTGCTTGAGTGCAGATGAGGTAGAAAGAGAATTGCGACGATCTGTTTTTCCTGAAATGAATCGGTCTGATTTGGATAAGACGATTGTTCTGAATTCTAAAAGTTTAATCGAGAGAGATGCTGATTTTTCTAAGTTCGCGGCAAGGATTTTATTAACATATATATATGAGGAGGTACTAGATTGGAGTATCGTTGATGATGGAATAGGCGCCTTGCCTGCGGCGCACCGTAAGGGGTTCAAGGCTAGTGTGCAGAGAGGAATTGATATTGGTCGTCTCAATAAACGATTGAGAGAGCATGATATTGACGCGCTCGCTGAGGGAATTGATCCGGCTGCGGATTTAGACTTTGATTATCTTGGAGTTCAAACGTTGTACGACCGGTATTTAATTGTTGATAAGACGTCTGAAGAGCATCGTCGACTAGAAACCCCACAATTGTTTTGGATGCGAGTGGCGATGGGTCTATTCTTAGATGAATCGAATGATCGTTCAGAGAAGGTCATTGACCTGTATCGGTTATACAAGGGTCGCAGATTCTGTTCGTCCACTCCAACACTATTTAATTCTGCTACTAATCATTCCCAATTAAGTTCTTGCTATTTATACAAGGTTGACGATTCGATTGAATCAATCATGCAACGAGGTATTGCTGAGAACGCGTATCTTTCCAAGTGGGCAGGAGGTTTGGGGGGGTCATGGACAGCAGTTCGAGGAACCGGTAGTTACATACAAGGGACGAACGGGGAGAGCCAAGGGGTGATTCCATTTCTTAAATTGCACAATGATCAGTTAGTAGCTGTTAATCAGGGAGGGAAGAGAAGAGGCTCTGGTTGCGCTTATTTGGAGAGTTGGCATTTGGATATTATGGATTTCCTTGATCTGAGGAAGAACACTGGGGATGACCGCCGACGAGCTCATGATATGAATACTGCTAATTGGATCCCTGACCTATTCATGAAGCGGATGGAAGCTAGGGAAGATTGGACTCTGTTCCGTTCCAATGAGGCTCCTGACTTGCATGAACTCTATGGTAGTGCCTTTGAAAAACGGTATTTGGAATACGAAGAAAAAGTCAAATCTGGTGAGGTTTTCGGGAAAACAATACCAGCTATTGAGCTTTGGAAGCACATGTTAAAAATGCTCTTTGAGACGGGTCATCCGTGGATAACCTTTAAGGATCCATGTAATATTAGAAGCCCCCAGGATCATTGTGGAGTAATACATAGTTCTAACTTGTGTACTGAAATTACTTTAAACACAGGTCCTGATGAAACAGCAGTATGTAATTTGGGGTCTATAGTGCTTGATAATCACCTTGATGAGAATGGTGAAATCGATCATGAAAAATTACAGGAGACTGTCAGTATTGCTGTTCGGGCACTCGATAATGTCATTGATATTAACTTTTATCCTACGGAAGCTGCTCGTAAGGCTAACCAGCGCCACCGACCAATTGGTCTTGGAGTGATGGGGCTGCAGAACGCTTTGTTTCAGAGAGATAATTGTTTTGGATCCCAAGAAGCAGTTGATTTCAATGATGAATTTATGGAGGCCATTGCTTACTATGCATATGAAGCTTCTAGTGATTTAGCGAAGGAGCGTGAATCTTATTCTACTTATGAAGGATCCAAATGGCACCGAGGTCTATTACCTTCGGACACTGTAGATCTTCTGGAGCAGGAGCGAGGAGAAAAAGTTGATGTGCCTCGTGGAGGTAAAATGGATTGGGATCAGTTGCGCGAAAAGATAAAGAAACAAGGGATGCGTAATTCTAACGTTCTTGCGATTGCCCCGACTGCAACAATTTCGAATATTATGGGAAGTTCACCATGCATTGAGCCGACCTATAAGAATCTCTTTGTGAAGAGTAATCTTTCTGGTGACTTCATAGTATTAAATTCATATCTGGTGAAAGATCTAAAGAAATTAAATCTTTGGACCAAGGATATGGCTGACCAGCTCAAGTATCATGATGGGGAACTGGATGATATTGATGAGATTCCTGATGATTTGAAAAAGAAATACTCTACAGCTTTTTCCATTGATTACAGTTGGCTGATTAAATCTGCAGCTCGTCGTCAAAAGTGGATTGATCAGTCGCAATCAGTGAATCTCTTTATTGCCACGCCTGACCTTAAGGTTTTATCACATATGTATAGAGAGGCTTGGCGCTCCGGTCTAAAGACTACTTATTACCTTCGTAGTCTCGCAGCTTCAAATATTGAGAAATCTACCGTCAAGGGTAATAAAGAGGTCAGGATTAAATCAGCAGACGCAGGTGAAGAATCCAAGAAAGAGTATACACCTGAAGAGGCCAAGGCTTGTAGCATTGAGGCTATGATGAACGGAGAAGAGTGCGAAGCTTGTCAGTAATATTTTGAAGTAAATTTTACTTAAATACTATCTATTCACATTAAAATGGATAGGGCTACTATCTATTTTTGATAGGTAATTAAGCGTTCGACGTGCTTTGCAATAAGGTCGAATTCTAAGTTCACTTTGGACCCTTGCTTTGCCTCTATGAGATTTGTGTTTTTATGTGTATGAGGAGTGATGAAGCAAGTGAAGCTGCCTTTCTTATCATTGACTTCAGCAGTCGTTAAACTGATTCCATCTACTGAAATCGACCCTTTTTCAATGACCAGATTCGCTGTGCTTCTAGGAAGAAGAATTTCTAACTTATGGTCTTCACCCATTGGCATGTAGGTGATTATTTCAGACACGGTATCTATGTGGCCTGTGAGAAGATGCCCCCCTATCCGGTGACCTGCAATAAGGGCCCTTTCAAGATTAACAATCAATCCGGGGTTTAGTTCATTGAGGGCAGTTACCTTTAATGTTTGAGCTAGCAAATCGAACGAAGTTTGTCCTTTATCGATTGCCGAAACAGTCAAGCAGCAACCGTTGATAGCTACACTGTCCCCTATGGATAATTCATCTGAGAAAGGAATATCAATAATTATTTTAGCTCCCTTATCGGTAGTTTGCACAGCTGAAATGCTTCCTGTTTTTTCGACGAGTCCAGTAAACATCGTTAATTCTTAAGAGCTTGTTTGTTAATAATCATTGATTTGGAAATTCTCTGGGAATTAATTATTTATTCTTTAGTGCAATTGCCATCAGAGTTTCAAAATGTGGTGCCTGCTGTTCTTTATCAACTATTGCAGTTTGAATGGAAATGAATCCAGCATTTTTAAGATATTCTATTAGTTCAATTTCTGTAAATCCTAGCCAAACGTCGGCATAGAGTTCATGTGCTTGCTCGAAGTCATGCCTCAAAAGATCAAGAATAACGACTCTCCCACCGGGAGCTGTGATTCTAAAAGCTTCATCAATGGCTATTTGTGGTTTAGTAGTGTGATGTAGTGCCTGACTCAAAATGGTGAGATTTACCGTGCCATCGTCTATGGGTGGGGATTCGATATCTCCTAGCCTGTATTCGATATTGTTATAACCGTTCTCCTTACTGATCTTGGATGCATAACTAATCATTTTATTTGAACTATCAATCGCAATAACCTTTGTTGCTCTTTGAGCTAGGAGTTGGGTTAATGTGCCTTCTCCAGATCCCAAATCAGCGACAATGCCTGGATCCATAATTTGGAGGAGCATTTCAGCTAAGCTTTTCCAACTCCTGCCCGGCACGTATTTTTGACCAAAATTGCCAGCCAATTCATCGAAGTATGCCCTTGCTTTATCGGACCGCTTTTCGAGGGCTAATTTCAATGCTTCTGAATCCTCAAAACATTCTGGTATTTCTTTTGATGCGGAATCGATGACGGCAAAGATTCTATTGAGGGCCTCTCTTTCTACCTCATGGGGTTCAATTATTTCATAAAAAATATTTTTGCCGAATCTTTCGTCCTTGAGTAGCCCTGATGATTTTAATTGCGATAAATGGGAAGATATTCGGGATTGCCCCATTCCAAGGACATTTTGAATTTCTGCCACGGAGAGTTTTTCTTTACGCAAAATTCGCAAAATTCGTACTCTTGTGGGATCGGCAAGTAATTTGAGCCATTTCAGTATTGACGTCATAGGTTTTTAGAATGACATATCAACGTATCACGATATTTAGATATATGGCAAATTCCTTAATTTTTTCTTCAGAATCCGTCACCGAAGGGCATCCAGACAAAGTGTGTGATACTATTTCAGATGCTGTACTAGATGCATGTTTTGAGCAGGACACTTCATCCAGAGTCGCATGTGAGACAATGGTTAAAGATAACGCAGTGATTCTTGGTGGTGAAATAACAACTGGCTCAGAATTCGATTATCGCTCAGTTGTCAGGAAGACACTAGAGGACATGAATTATGATTCTGCTTATTCGAACGGTACAGATTTTAGTTATTCTTGTAAGTTTGATGCTCAGAATTTTTTCTTTCTGAATTTACTGGGCCAACAGTCACCTGATATTGCGCAAGGAGTGGATGCGGCAGCGGCTGATGACAAGGAGACTGCAGAGCAGGGAGCAGGTGATCAGGGGATCATGTTTGGTTACGCTTGTAATGACACTTCTGAACTCATGCCTGCGCCGATAGCTTATTCTCATCAACTCGGTGAGGCTATGACCAATCTAAGAAAGAGTCGTGAACATACCTGGTTGAGACCAGACTCCAAGACTCAGGTATCAGTTGAATATATTGAAGGTAAACCGAGTCGAATCACGGCGGTCGTTGTTTCAACTATGCACGCTAAAGAAATTCACACTCAAGAAATACGGGATATTCTCAGGAAGGATCTAATAGAAAAAGTATTACCCTCTGAATTGCTTACTGAAGATACAAAATATCATATCAACCCGACCGGTTTATTTATTGTTGGTGGGCCAGAAGGAGATTGCGGTCTAACTGGTCGTAAAATAATTGTTGATACGTATGGAGGAATGGGCAGACATGGAGGAGGAGCCTTTTCAGGAAAAGATCCATCAAAAGTGGATCGATCAGCCGCATATATGTGCAGATGGGTAGCCAAGAATATTGTTGCTGCTGGTCTCGCTGATCGATGCGAATTGCAGACAGCATATGCGATTGGTTTTCCGGAACCAGTTTCTCTTAGCGTAGAGACTTTTGGTACTAACTCAGCTGATGAGACTAAGATAGAGAGTGCTGTTCGCGATGTTTTTTCATTCAAACCCGCAGATATTATTTCTCAACTTAATCTTCTTCGTCCTATTTATCGTAAGACGACCAATTACGGTCACTTTGGCAGAGAGCAGGAACAGGAATCCTTAACTTGGGAAAAGACTAATAAGGTCGAAGATTTGAGATCGGCAGTTGGAGGGTAATTTTAATATTAAATTAATGAGTAATATTTCTACAGAAACAAAAGACTATAAAGTTGCCGATATTGAATTGGCGGAGTGGGGACGTCGTGAAATTTCAATAGCTGAGCATGAAATGCCTGGTCTAATGGCAACTAGAAGAAAATATGCTGCCGATAAGCCTCTAGAAGGGGTAAGGATCATGGGTTCTTTGCACATGACAATACAGACGGCCGTTCTTATTGAGACTCTTAAGGATCTCGGAGCAGATGTTAGATGGTGTTCATGTAATATATTTTCCACTCAAGACCATGCTGCGGCAGCCATTGCTGCCTCAGGCGTTCCTGTTTTCGCCTGGAAAGGTGAGACATTAGAAGAGTATTGGCAGTGCACTTTGGATGCGCTTACGTGGCCAGATGGCCAGGGGCCTGAACTGATTGTGGATGATGGAGGTGATGCGACTCTTCTAATTCACAAAGGAGCAGATCTTGAAGAAGGTTCAGAGTGGATCGAATCAAAAAGTGATTCTCAGGAGGAACAAGTCATTAAGGATTTATTGAAAAATGTTCATTCTGAAAATTCTGATAAGTGGACCAAATATCTTGAGGACTGGAAAGGAGTCTCAGAAGAAACCACGACAGGAGTTCATAGGCTCTATCAAATGTCTGAACAAGAAAAACTTAGAGTTCCAGCCATTAATGTTAATGATTCAGTTACCAAGTCTAAATTTGATAATTTGTATGGATGTCGAGAATCTTTGGTGGATGGAATTAAGCGTGCGACGGACGTAATGATTTCGGGGAAAGTTGCAGTGGTCTGTGGTTACGGAGATGTGGGGAAAGGGTGTGCGCAGGCGCTCCGTGCGCAAGGCGCCCAAGTAATTGTTACCGAAATAGATCCCATATGTGCTTTACAGGCAGCGATGGAAGGGTTCCGAGTGTTGACTGTAGAGGATACACTTGGATGGGCAGACATTTATGTCACCACTACAGGCAATAAAGATATCATTAGGGTCGATCATTTATTGATGATGAAGGATCAGGCAATAGTTTGTAACATTGGGCACTTTGATAATGAGATTCAAGTGGACGCGTTGAATAATTCAGAAGGAGTGAGTAAGGAGACTGTAAAACCTCAAGTGGATCAATATACTTTTTCTGATGGAAGGCAGCTTTATATGCTAGCAGAGGGAAGACTTGTTAATCTTGGATGTGCCACAGGCCATCCAAGTTTTGTAATGTCTAACAGTTTTACTAACCAGACACTTGCGCAAATTGATCTATGGGAAAATAGAGAAACATATGTTCCTGGCGTTTATGTTCTTCCTAAGAAATTAGATGAAGAAGTTGCATTTCTTCATCTAGAAAAAATAGGGGCTAAACTAACGCAATTGACTGAAGAACAGGCGGATTATATTGGAGTCCCGCAAGAAGGGCCATATAAGCCCGAGCATTATAGGTATTAAGATTTTTCTAGATTCCATGGTTCACGCATTTTCCGTGAAAGCATGGATTCTCCCTGTTTACTATTGGTTATCGTTTCTTTCTCGGGGTCCCAATCCAAAGCTGTATTTAACCTCATGGAGATATTTCCTAAGTGACAAAGCGTTGCGCATCGATGTCCGATCTCAGCAGGGAAATAAGGTTCCTTGCGAGACTTTACGCAGTCTAGGAAATTGCGGTGCTCTCCACCTTTACATGTATATAAGTGAAGCCCATTTTCGGGAATGGGTTCTTTTACAATATTGATTTTGTTAGCTTCAAGTCCTGAGTCCCAGCTTTTACTTCCACACCACCCCTCGGATCCATAGAAATGTATGCTTGTTCCTCCGCTGCTTACTGATAATTGAACGCCATTAGCGTACGAATATTTAATTTTATAATCAACAAAAGTATTATACATGCTCCCCTCATGTATGTTTCCTTTCCCTGAAACTTTTGTGGGTCCTGTCTTTTCTGTGTTATTTGCCCACTGAGCTGTATCGAGTTGGTGCATTCCCCAGTCTGTGAATTTACCTCCAGAATAGTCCCACACATGGCGCCAGTGCTGTTGTTTGGTACGGCTTTTGGTGTAAGGAGATTTTGGGGCTGGGCCTAACCAAAGATCATAGTCTAGGTCTTCCGGAATCTCGCTTTCTGTCTCGTTTGGAAATCGTTTCCCTGCAGGTAAGGTTACTTTTATTTCTTTCAGTTTCCCTATCCTTCCGTTACGGACCACTTCTGCTAATCGATGATAAATAAATAAACTTCGATCTTCTGTCGAGGTTTGAAATATACGTCCAGTTTTCTTTACAAGGTCAGCAATGTAGCGGCCTTCAGCAACGGTTAGGGTGGGTTTTTCACAAATCACGTCCTTGCCTCTTCGGATAGCCATTGAGGACATGAGTGCATGCCAATGGTCGGGAGTGGATATCATTACAGCATCAATGTCTTTGCGATCCAGTATTTCACGAAAGTCAGAGTGCATTGAGCAATCATTAGATTTGTAATGCTCATTGGTCATTTTGTTGGCCTTTGCCATTCTGCTCTTAAAGACGTCACTAACTGCAAGCACTTTGGCGTCAGGTTGTCGCAAGAACATGTTCAGATTGCGGTGGATCCCATGATTTCCGGTTCCAATCATACCAATAGTAATTTTATTGCTTGGCGAATTTTTCCCTAGCAGCTGTGAGGGAATAATGTTCGGAAAGCTTATTGCTCCTGATGCGATGGTCGTGCCCTTAATGAAATTACGACGATTCATAGTAGTTTAAAGATAAGCAGTGATAATGTCTTTCGGCAAGGCGCACTGATAATTGTTTATCCTTCCATTTTGGGACAAAGCGTCCAAGAAGTAATTAAAATGCAAGCCATCAATGATAGTGGGGTCATGGGTGATACCCATTGATTATTGCTCTGAAATAGGACCATGTTTACTGCCAAATAAATAATTATTGCAAGCAAAGATCTGGCTACTGCTTTTGAACGTTTTAGCCTGATGAGGTATAGACCAAGCAATATAATGCTGACCCAAATAAAATATTCATAAAATGACGAGGATGATTTGATGAATAGATTGCTTTGTATAGTTGCTATCGACAGGGCAATTCGTTCTGCATTGGAAATTTTTACGCCGAACCTGAATGGTATTATTTGTTCCGTTTTGGTATCAATACCCACTAGAATAATACGATTTGATAAGGACCTAAGTTGTGATTCATCGAGCTCTTCTTGTGGTAGGGATAATATATTAATGTCTTCTTTATTAATGTCTGGGCGTGATCCAGTGAAAGCTTCGAAAGACCCTTGAGAATCGATTGGTATTGTGGTGCCATTCGAGAATGCAATTTTATCTCCTAAATGGATGGTGACGTCATTGGAATTCATGTCTTGTTCCATCATTATTGCTCTAAGAGCAAAGGAAGGAACAATGGCTTCTTTAATGCGTGCTAGGAGTGGAACCTTTAGGGGGTTATTCATCTTATCCTGTTCAGCCATATCTATAGAAGTGAACCCAAAGGGGATTCCGATTGATGTTAAGCGTCGATCGGGTAATGGATCTATCATTGTAAATTCAGGGATACGTTTTATGTCGCCGCTGATATTTAATATGGGATTGAGTAAATTAATTAATTTATCATTAGATTCGAACACGGATTGGTCCATTTGAAATACGGCACCCATTAGCAGTTCGCCTTTATTATATTTAAGGCTGGCGGTGCGCAAAGTTTCTAGCAAACCTTCCCCTGCATTATTCCAAGACATTGATGGTTCAATTGCTACTAACTTGGCCTTATACTCTTTAAGGTTTTTAAGGATGATGGCGTAATCTATTGGGCTAGGAGGCCATTCCTGGAATATAGAGCTTTCAGAATCACTGATTCTTAGCAAGGTTACTGAGGGTGGCTTGGCTTTAACCTTTTTAGTATCAATGAGCCAATTAATATATCCACGGTTAAAGTTCGAGAATGCCCCGTTATTTTCTTCGCGTCTGATGAGCGATATTATTACCACACATAGAATTAGGAAAATAGTTGCCTTCTTTTTATAGCTCACTTGGAAGTCTAAATGATTTACTAATTCAGTTCGATTAAGAATTTCTTTTTCAGTTCACCAGCTTTTAAGGTGATTTCGTTATTGCTGCCGTACCATCGATAAGCTTTGCCATTATCTAGATCTCTTAGGTAATAGAGATTTTGTTCTTTTAGATTATTATTACCTGAATTTTCAATGCGGATTTTAGCTGACCTTTTTATTGAAGGGTCACTATTATTAATTATTAGAAGAAATTTTTTGGCAGCTATTTTTTCTAAAGAAACTTTTAGTTTAGGATCGGAGCTCAGGCAATTTACCGAAGTGTTTTCCTTGGAGAATGAACTTTCATCTGATTCTTCTTTTTGTAGCTCTAAGGAATTATCTTTTTCCGCTGGATTTAATATTTTATTACAATCAGAAAATCCAACGCTCAACATCTTTTGGTGTTCCTCTTCTGCTAATTTTTCTTTAGTGATGAAGCTAATATGAGGAAAGTCTTTGCGTAATGACTGAATTAAATCATCCCAAAATGACAGGGGAAACTCAGTAATTTCTAACAGTTCGAATATTTCTATTCCTTGAACTATCCAGTAGCGGAAAATGGATTCCCATTTGGCTCTTCTTTCTTGCCATCCTTCACTAATTAGATCAGGGATGCCTTTTGTTGAAAATTGGGAAGGTTCTTTAATACGAAATGGATGAGTTCTTGAGCAATGAATAGGTAAAGTCATTGCCAATGTGATTCCTCTGGATAAAATGTTAGCCGCGAATTTACCAAAGGTTATGGCGTCTCCTATTCCTTTATCAATGCTGTAATGGCCAAGGCCATTATTCCCGATCAAATTATCATTTCCGACTGGGAATATTGGAGGCAATAAGAATACATCTGAAGGCTTGGCTTCAGGGAAAGTGTTTATTTCGGATAGTGATATTTTTGACAATTGATACCAGTTCGCCTGAATTAGATCCGACCTTTCAGCTCTGAGAGTCCGAATGTTTCCGGTTTTGTTGAGATTGTGAGTTTCAAATGATTCATTCTCGTTCCATAGTTCTACCCTCCATTCATAGTTTCCGGGGCTCGGTGGAGTCCATGCCCCAGCCCATTTTTGTTTTTCTACCTTTTTTAATGGTTCTTTATTCCAAGAGTTACTATTAGCAGATCTCCATCGAAGAATTCCTTTAATAAGGGCATTTTCAGGGTGTCCATAGGCATGAACAACAACTGAAAATGGTTTTTTGGCTGGACTTACATCAGGATTTAAACTGGAACTTGGATCAGTTTCAAATATGTCGAAGTCAGAACCCTGATCAGCAACTGCTAAGATTGGGAGCGGCTGGATCGGTAGGTTTTGGTGAGGCGTTCTTTGGAATGCCTGGAGCATTTTTTATTTCAATTCTTTTAAAACTCTAGAGCTTCATCACTTAGGTAAGGCTCGAGCCTTGGTAGAATGTTTTCTTTACTTAGTATCTCACGTAAATTGTCTAATGCTTGAGGTATATATTTTAGGAAGTCAGTCTTGCCGAGTTGATTTCCCAGCCGTGAATATGCTCCTAGTGCTTGCATGAGTCTTTGAGCTGCGCAGCCTATGAAGAGGGGTTCCCATTCGGACTTTTCCTTTCCCTTGAAAGCATAGTCGGCTAATTCGGTGCGTTGTTTTTTCGTGAAACTTACATATGGGTCATATAGGAGTGACGCTATATCATATTCACGAAGACCTAACCGCAGACCTTGGTAGTCTATGAAGTGAGGTTTATTTTTTTGGAATAGTATATTTTGTGACTGAAGATCACGATGTATAAGTGTTCTTTCAGAGCTAATTAACATTTCAATTAGCTGTTTGAATTCTTCTTCTTCCCTCAAGGAATTCTGGTATGAAGGGGCTCGCCTTGAATAATAGGAAAGAAAATGATCAAAGAAGTAATCTTGTTCCCATTTGTATAATTTTTCATCAAAAGGAGGTTCAAGCTGGTTTAATTCTTCTTTATCTAGTGATTGTTCATTTTCTTTGTGAAACTTTCCAGCCCCATCTATTACCGATCTGTATAGGCTTGATCGTTCGTCCCATTTTGCATCACGGTGATCCCACAAATGTTGAGTTCCTAGATCCTCTAACCATATGAGTTGTTTTTCCGGGTCATGGATTAAAATTTCTGGAGTCGCAGCGCCGAGTCTTTTGAGTGTATCCGTTGCAGCTACGAACTTTGCGTTATCAGGTCTGTCCTTAGTGTATTCCATAACAATAAGACTTTGGTCGTTATTGAGGTTGATACGATGATAACTGCGATCAGATCCACCTATGCCGATAGGTTCACAAGTGGCTTTCTTGAGATCTGTGTCGGGAAGTGCCTCTATAGTGGCTTTAATTAAATCATCAGACATTAAGAATTTAAAGGTTGGTAATAATAATACTAGATATCGATATTTTCTAGTTTTCCTTTAGCAATTTGTCCATGCCTGACTACGCATCGCACTAATTGAGACTCAGGGGCTACTTTACTGTTTGGCCAGATGATACTGTTAATGATATTGGTTCCTGAGCCAATTGAAGCTCCTTTTCCAATATATGAAGCTTTATCGATTTTGGCATCAGGTGCGATTTGACTTTCCTTAGAATAGTTCTTTTTAGAATCGTTTTTTTCACCTGTGAGATAATGTGGAAAGTTAGATTCTGATAATATTTTATGAGCTTCAAGGTAATTAGTACGTGTTCCCAAATCCCACCAGTTACCGTCATCGATGACGGTTCCACCCAGTAATTTTTCTTGAATTAATTTTAAGAACACTGGGATCACTGAGTGCTTTTCTTTGTGTTTAAGGTATTTAAGGAACTTTGGGTTACAGGCGTAAATTCCTGTGAACTGGTGAGTTCCAAAATTACCACTATTAAGTAAATTCTTTATATCAGTTACTGTCCCTGCATTTGAGTCTAGTGCAATGTGTTTTGATGTTCCCTTTGTACGTAATGCAAGGGTGACTACATTATTGCTAGCGGTATGATGATTGAGAAGATTGATTATTGGGAGGTCAGTTAAAATGTCGCCGTTGTATACTAGGAATGGGTCAGGAGATAATAAATCAGATACGTTATCGATTCCGCCTCCAGTATCGAGGAGCACTGGTTCATGCCTAAATATTATTGGCGTTTTTTTGTAATGATTATTTTTAAAATGATCAGTGTACGCTTGTGCGCGGTGATGTGTGTTGACTATGAATTGGTCAATGCCTGATTCATTAAGGTGATCAAAAGTATATTCGATGAGTGGCTTACCGAAGACCGGTATCATGGGTTTCGGTAATTTCTCTGTGAGTTTCTTGAGCCGACTACCAAGACCGGCACCTAGAACAAAGGCCTTATTCACTTTAAGTAATTTCGGGGCACTAGGTTGATTGTCTAATGTAATAATTTTTTTGATAGTTTATTTATTGTCATTTATGTGTAATGAGCCTCTATATAAAGAAAAACTGTTTTTTTAATATTAAAAGTAACGGCCTAATACATTATGCAATTAGTTGTTTGGAATTTATTTTTTATCTTTTGTTTGAGTTGTGGTAATGGACAAGCTCAAGGTCTTTTTGATTTCGGGAGTGAAGCCTTGTCGCAATTTAGTCGAGGCAAAGCAGAGCAGGATGAAGGGAATCTAAAAGACGCAATAAGCTGGTATAAGAAAGCGATTGAAACAGATCCTAGGCATTACCATTCCTATCATAATATAGGTTATATTTATGGGAGTAAGGGATTTCATGAACAAGCAGTAAAATGGTACAAGGGCGCAGTTAAAGTGAATCCAAAATTTGTTGATAGTCTTTCAAATTTAGGAGCGAGTTACATTGAATTAGGAAAAAATGATTTAGCTGTAGGAGTTTTGAAAGAAGCAAATAGAATTAATCCTGAATCATTTCATGTGGCTAGTAATTACGCTGCAGCACTTAGAGGGATGGGCGATACTGATGGTGAGAAAAGGGTACTGGAAAAATTTAAAGATCAGGAAATATCTTCAGAATTGAACCCTTTAATGAGAGGCAAGCAATATGAAGGTCGAGGCGATTTTCAAGAAGCGATAAAGGCTTATAGGTCTGCAATCAAAACGAACCCATCGGGATTGCCTGCATATTCTAATTTGGGTTCTCTTTTCATTAGAATGAAGCAATTTGATGACGCGGAAATTGTTCTCAAGCAGGCAACCAAGATTAAGGGGGCGGATTATCTCATTTACTTGAATTTGGGATACGTTTATCTACAAAAGAAAAATCAGGTAGAGGCTCAAAGATTTTGTGAGACAGCAGTTAAAATGAACTCTAATTCAGCCTTAGGATGGTCCAATTTGGGTCTTGCTCTGATTAGGCAAGGTAAAAAGACTGAAGCACGAGAAGCGTGGGGCCGTGCGCTTAAGATTGATCCAAAGAATCAGCAAATTCGGAAAAATTTACAGGCTATAGCAGATACTAATAATGAGTAAAATTAGTTCTTGGGCTTGACCATTTAGAGATCTGGATCAACGGTTTGTTACCGACAAGAATTTAGCATTGATGTCTTATCTTAATGATCCTTCTTCAAACAGTGAATTACGATTGCAGGCCGTTCGTGGTTATTACGAATTGGAAATGTATGACGACGCATGGGACGAGTTAAAGGAAGTTGAAAGGTCCTTTCCGCTGACTCCATCAATTTTGCAGATAAAGATTCTTTTATTACTCAAGGAACAAAAATGGGACGCGGCTTACGCTTTGAGCGAAGAGCTTCAACGGATGGAACCTCAGAATGGAGCTGGATTCATTCAGGGGGCATATTGCCTCCATGAAATGAATCGCACAGACGAGGCCCTTGCCTTGCTAGAAGAAGCGCCTGAGTCAGTTAGGAAGGATGCAATTTATTTTTACAACAAGGGATGTTACCAAGCCGTAATTGGTGATGTTGATACTGCTTTTGATTGTCTCAGAAAATCATTTGATCTTGACCAGAGTTTATTAGATGTAGCTCGCAAAGATCCCGACTTAGTTGCGTTAAAAGATTCATTTTAATTTTGAGCATTAATTTGCTAATGGATGTTCTAGGTCTAAGAGAAAATATTGAACGGATATTTAAATTAAACTTTAAGGAAAGAGAAGAGATAGGAGCCTCAGTATCTGTATGGGTAGATGGACGAGAAATCATTTCTTTGGCTGATGGCTATTGTGAAAAGGAGCGTGTCAGGCCTTGGGATGAAACAACAATTGTACCTGTTTGGTCAGCGACTAAAGGTCTTGCTTCTGCTTGTGTGCTAAAAATTTTGGATGAGCAAAGTCTTTCGCTCGATGTTAAGGTAGTTGAAATATGGCCTAAATTTGGTGGATCAGGAAAGGAGGACATTAGTTTTAAGGATGTGCTCACACATGGGGCCGGAATTCCCTCACTAAATGAACATGTCTCCGTCTTTAATTATGAAGAGGTTATAAGAGCTATTGAAATGCAGAAACCTGCATGGGAGATTGGGTTAGGTCATGGTTATCATCCCAGAACTTTTGGTTTTTTATTGGATGAGTTTGTCCGGCGATTAGAAGGAATTTCATTAGGTCAGTATTTCAATGAAGCTTTTGCAGTTCCGATGGGTCTGGAATTTTGGATAGGATTGCCACAGGAATATCATCCTAGAGTAGCTACACTTTATCCCGGGAAAATATCAAATCCTGATGAAGAAGAAGCTTTTTACAGGGCTTTCAAGGATTCTGGATCTTTGACTCGTAAGGCTTTTGGGTCTCCTGCTGGATTGGGTGGTGTTTCAGGCATGAATTCTCCTGATTCCTGGAGTGCAGGTTGGCCAGCGATGGGAGGGATCGGTACAGCAAAGGCTCTGGCTAAATTTTATTCAATGCTTGCCAATGGAGGAGAATGGGATGGGAAGCAGGTTGTTTCGAAGTACGTGCTTTCTCTAATGGAAGAGGTTTTAGTTTCAGGTGAAGACAAAGTGTTATGTATGGAAAATGCATTCTCTGCTGGATTCATGAAGGGCAGAAATGACCCTATAAGACGTAAACTTTTTGGAAGTTCTAAAAGTGCGTATGGCCATTCTGGTGCAGGAGGATCCCATGCTTTTGCTGATCCAGAAAATCGCATAGCATTTGCGTACACAATGAATCAGATGAATTACGGGGTTCTTCCTAGTTCAAAAGCTATTGATATGGTTGATGCTATTTACCAATAGTTAATGTCGGTTACTTTGCAAAACCCATACGGTAAAGGGGCCTTGAGCTTCCTTTTTTTCGTGAAGATATGTTTTAGGTTTATAGATTAATGCAAAAGGAATGAATAATAGGGCAGTGCCGATCATAAGTTTGGTGAAGAACCAATAATAGTCTGCGCCATCGAGTGTGAGCCCTCCTCCAGCAGTAAACTCAATTGAGAGAAGAGAAGAATTTTCCTTTGGCGCTGAATCGATCATGCCTTTTTCCTTTTTAGCTTCATATAGCCAAGTTCCTTGGAGATTTTTCTGCTCTTCTTTGACTGCTATATTTAACCCTAGGTCCCACTCTGTTTTTGAAGTTTTATCGGGGCCATCACTTGTTAGCTTGGCTTCTTTTGCACTGATCAGTTGATAATTGAGTTGAGATCCCCAAGGGTCCGTAGGAAGATCCTGCCATTTCAAGGGGAGCTTATTATTATTATTATAATATTCTTCTATATTCGTTGCTGTCTGCGATAGCAATTGGGTTACCGAAGACTCAATTGTTCCTTCTCCAATTAACAAGTCATCAGGTGTATTGAATTTCCCATCGTACCCAGCTAATCTAGCCACTTGAGATTTGTCATCCTGAGAACTTTCTGTCTTAGAACCTTTTCTGTCGGGTCCATCAACTTGGATTTGTTGATTGACGATAGCTGTGAATGTGTTTCCTACAGATACTGCACTAAGGAAAATTGCCATCATAAGAGATTTCATTTTCCTAGGGGCTTGAGTATAGAAGAATTCAAGTGCAACTATTGATACCATTACTTCTGCTGAAGTGAGGATTAAATAAGCAAGTAGTTGCCAACTGATATGAGGAGTCTCGCCGCGATCAATCGCTTCTTGCGATAGTGAAACAACTATAAAAGCGACAGCCATTAAAGTGAGCCCAGTTCCAATTTTTCTGAGCGGAGTCAGTTTGATTATTCTTTCGGCTGCCGGATAGATTGCGAAAGTAAATACTGGGATAAGGACAAGAATTAGAAAAGGGTTTGCCGCCTGAATCTGAGAGGGAAGGATTTCCAATCCAAAAATTTCTCTATCCATTCTTTCTGCTTGGAAGACAAGTCTACTAGCTGTTTGATCAAAGAGGCACCAGAACATGCCAACAAAAAGGACAAGAGGAATGAGTTTAACAATGGCGCTTTTGCCTTCTTTACTGAATAATTCTTTTATGAAGGATGAACCTTTTGCTGGGATGTGAGCGAATTTTTCCCTCCCCATCCAGAAGAATAGAGTCGCTAGTGCCATTAATACTCCTGGTATACCAAAGGCAAGATGAGGCCCATGCCATTTCAATACCCAAGGTATTAAAAGATTGGAGATGACAGCACCGAAGTTGATGGAAAAGTAAAAAACATTAAATATTTTGGTTATCAGATGTTGATTTTTGATTCCAAATTGGTCCCCGACGTGGGCAGAGACACATGGTTTGATGCCTCCTGCCCCCAATGCGATTAGCCCTAAACCTGAAAGTAGCCAGAATTCAACTAATCCGCCTATGCCCATTAGAGCCAAACAGAGATGCCCTAAGCAATAGACGATCGATAGGCTGACGATAGTACTGTATTTTCCAAAGAATGCATCGGCAATAATAGCTCCCAATAGTGGGGTCAAGTAGACAGCACTATTGAACCATGAAACATAAGCAGTGGCGGAGGCTTCAGAGAGATTATTTCCTCCTAAAACACCTAAATAATTAGCCAGAAAAATTGCCAGCGCTGCCTTCATTCCGTAGAAGCTAAAACGTTCAGCTGCTTCATTAGATATGATGTACGGAATGCCAGGCGGCATGTGTGAGATTGGAAGTGGGGAGGTGCGATATTTGCTCATCAAAAAATATAATGCCTACATTGGGTCAGGCTGCCAAGGTGTTTAGAATTAAAAGTCTATAAATGATATAAGAGTGAAATAATTATCAGGATTATGCTTTTGCGTCCATCCATCAAGATGAAGTTTCTTGATTGGATACTTCTTTTTGGATCCTGACTTTATGGCGCTTTAATGTCCACCATAGAAAAATGAGTAGGATTGAATGCACGAATAATGAAAAATATCCTGATATTTGCATTAATCTGTCATCACCGGAGGTGTTCACTATTGGCAGAACTAATAAGTAGACTGGAGAAGCGATAGCCGAGAGGCCAGCAAGCAACACTGGGATAGTTTCAATTCCTCTCACTCCTAAAATAGAACTGGTCAGAAGTGGTGCGAACCAGCCTAAAATAACAAATAATAATAATGTCCTCTTACCGAAACGTTCAAGGATAGCATGGTAACACATTGCATAAAGAATGAGTCCGAGAGGAATGAGGCGTAGAATGGTAGGATTGTATTTGGTAGTATCTATTCCTACAAGATTAGGGGCGTACTGTATTATAATTGACCATGCTGCAAAGGTTAAGATGGAGAAGCCTAAAGCATGCCATAGTCCGGTTGCGCCATCAGCGTTTAGAGGAGCTTTAATTTTTCTCTTCTTTTGATTTTCAGGTTCTTTTGTTTCAGGTTCAGAGTTACTTGCAAGTTTGCGAGCTTTACGTAATGCACGGGTATATTTGTCGGAATCAGGAGTGGTAATTGTTATCATCCCAAAGGTGAGCGCCAGAAACCCTATACCCAATGAAGCTAGGATACCGGATTGCGTGAGGATATCTATCGTTTCCTGTGTGTCTATTGCATCAATGTTGTTGCTATCCTCATTTTTTTCTGAGGTTCGTTGTTCGATGAGCATTTCTGCTGCTCTTTGTGATCTTCCCCCTGAGAATAGAGTTTCATCTTTAATTATAGGAAGAGCGTTCCCTGTTATTAGCGTTAGGATCCATAAGTGCACGGCAAAAGAGAAGTTCTTTCCTAGCAAATGGTTCGTTGGTTGTCGCCACTTGCGATATAGAATGGATAAGAAGATTACTATTAGGGAGCACTGAATGAGGAGAGAAAAGTTTAAAGTGTTTAGCTTCCATTCGAATAGTAATACTTCGCCAATTTTTTCTGGTGAGGGGAAGCCTCCAAAAATAGGTCCTCTGACACTTTCAAATTGTTCAATAATCACAGGTCGCATGGTCAGGTATTCAAAGAAAACAAATCCCAATTGACTAAAGGTGGGCAAAACGAAGTAAAGCAGGATTACCATGATTTGTGCAACGCGCCCAGCAAAGTGCCTTCGCTTGACTATTGTTCCAGCAACGCAGCCTGTCAGATGATAAAGGATAGCTGAGGTCAGAAGTGTTCCATACACTTCACTGATGACCCCTATTGGAATCTTTCCTTCAATTATACAATAAATAGTAAAGGGTAACGTGGCAGCAAAGAGAGCATATTCCCGGATCGGCAATCCAAACAGATAACCGATAATTTTTGCTAATGGAGTCATTGGAGTCAGCCGCTGATAGTCAATCATTCCGTCTGCTGATTCTCGGGAAATTCCTCCAGCAACACTTCCAGTTCCCATGAATAGAAGTATAACCATTTGAAAGAAAAGTATTGGATAGAAGGCATCTCGGGCAGCCGCTGAGGGGCTCGCTTTTAATCGATACAAAGATGAGTAATAGAAGAGGAAAAATATGCTCGTTGCTACCGTTAGTACGATTATTATCCATGTGATCAGAGGAGCGGGGCGGAGCCTAGATCGAGTGTATCGGAGGAATATTGGATTAACCCAAATTTGCCACCACGGAACTGGTCTAAGATTTTCAGTCATTGATTCTGCGCCAATTTTTGGGTGGGTGTGTTCGAATCAATTTCAAGAAGTATTTGCTCTATACTTTTCTTCCGTTCTTGGAGTCCCTTGATAAGGAATCCGGCTTCAATGATTTCAGTGATTAGTTGAGCTTGCTCATCATCTTTACCTTTAAATGTAAAGATGATATCTTCATTGGAAGTGATGGTTTGATTGATCCCATGCTTATTATTAAGGAAATCATAAAGGGGCATTGGATTGCCTAGACAACTTACCACAAGGTTCCTTTCTTCTGAGCTGCCTCGGGAAATCACATCATTTATTTTTCCGGAGTCGACAAGGATTCCTTTAGACATCATTCCTACCATAGTGCACATGTCTTCGAGCTCGGATAGTATGTGAGAGCTGAGCAATACGGCAGCGCCTCCGTCTGCTAATTCTCGCACTGTATTTCTCAGAGCCTGTCGAGATACTGGATCCATTCCGCTTGCAGGTTCATCAAGTAGAAATAAGGATGGTCGGTGAATTAGAGTCTTAGCGAGAACGAGTCTCTGCATCATTCCTCGTGATAGGCTCTTACAGAACTCTTCTCTTTTATCATTGAGTGAAACTTTGTTAAGGCATTCTTCGATTCTCGATCGCCGATCAGTTCTGTTGAGGCCATGAGCGCTAGCGAATAGATCAAGGAATTCCCAAACTTTGAGATCCGTTGCAATTGGAGCTAAGTCAGGCATGTAACCGAGATGCTTGCGAGCTTCCTCAGGATGTAGAGAGATATCTACCCCGCCTATGAAGACGTCCCCGTAAGTGGGTTCCATGAGAGTGGCCAATACTTTGAAGCTGCTGGTTTTGCCTGCCCCATTGGGGCCAATTAGACCATAAATTTCACCCCTAGGAACGTTCAGGCACAGTTCATTCACTGCGACAAATGTTCCGTAATCAACTCTCATGTCGATCGTTTGGACCGCATATCCTTGATCATTTGAGGAGTTTTTGGACACTACATCCTATTATCTGCTTTATAGATCCCTTTGCAAGAGTCGGAAGAAAAATATTATTGAGTGGTGAATGTCTTGATGAAACTAGTCATTCAAGTTTCAATTCTTTAAGTATGAGTAAATCGCGTCGGAATTTCTTGCAAAAAGCTTCATTCGCATCAGTTCCACTTATTGTGAATTCGTCTGTTCTGGGTAAGGGCGGAGCCACTTCTCCTAATTCAAGAGTTCAATTAGCTTGTATTGGAGTCGGAGGCCAGGGAACGGGAAACATGAATAATTTCATGCAAGATGATCGAGTCAAAGTGCTCGCGATTTGTGATGTGGATCAGAATCACAGGAACCGTGCTTTAGGTATTGCAAAGTTGAATGATAAGGATGGATATAACGATTATCGGGAGTTAATGAATAGGAAGGACATTGATGCTGTAATGATAGCAACACCCGATCATTGGCATTCACTGATTACTGTTGCTGCGGCCAAGTCTGGTAAAGATATTTATTGTGAGAAGCCATTAACTGCGAGCATCGGAGAAGGTCGTTTCGTGACAGATGTTGTTAAAAATGAAAAGAGAGTATTGCAGTGCGGCACTTGGAGGCGCTCAGGAATTCATTCACGCATGGCTTGTGAATGGGTCAGGAACGGTTACATCGGAGATTTAAATAAAGTTGAGATTGGAGTTCCGGGGACTTTTCAAATTCGTGGAGGATATAGTGGAATGGAACGACCTCAGAAGATACCAAAAGGGTTTGATTACAGAATGTGGTCAGGCACGACACCTGATGCTCCTTATACAGCGGCACGGTGCCATTTTAATTTCAGGTGGATTGATGATTATGCTCCGGGATATATTACAGACTGGGGAGCTCATTTCATTGATGTTGCTCATTGGGGTATGAATACAGATGATACGGGGCCCGTTGAGATTTCTGCGAAGAATGTGAAAAGACGAGAAAAGGGAATCTATGATGCGGTTGAAAACTTTAATGTCCGTTACGTCTATAATACAGGTGTCGAGATGAAGCTTTTCAGTACTAACGATTCTTCATTGTGGGGAACTAAGTTTATAGGTACAGAGGGGTCTGTTTTTGTAGAAAATCAGAAACTGATAACAGATCCTCCAGAACTCTTAAGAAAAAAGCTGAATGGAAATGATGAGAGACTTTATGTTTCGAATCATCATCATCGTAATTTTATTGATTGTGTCTTTTCCAGGAAAAGGACTGCGTCTTCGGTCGAATCAGCTCATCGAGCAGCGAGCGCGTGCCATCTTGGATCCATTGCTGCACACATAGGCAAATCA
>Ga0163108_10000537_pt1 | contig 28364 bp, 26 predicted proteins | sample Fk1155metaG_FD_109644 | JGI IMG/M metagenome (GOLD analysis project Ga0163108, IMG submission 109644) | Marine microbial communities from the Central Pacific Ocean - Fk160115 155m metaG | ecosystem: Environmental > Aquatic > Marine > Oceanic > Photic zone | place: The Central Pacific Ocean...
CATATACATCCGGTCAATGGGTTCCAGATCCAAATTGTGAGACAAATGGAGGGGTTTTAGTTGGGTCATTCTGCAAATTTCTCTACGGAACAAGATTTAATATTGTGAATGATGAGGATCATAAAAAATTCTACTTAAGTTATAAGAAAAGAAATGAAAATTTAAGTTATAAAATCAAAGCAATAGTTGCCAATATTGATGTAAATGACAACCCTCAGTCCCCTTCTTATCCAGCCCTTTCATTTATGTCGAGAAAGATACAACCAGGACAAGGTGGGAGTCCTTTTAATGTTCCAGTAACTTGGTATGGGAGACCATTAGGGTCTTCTTTTCCTTCTCCGTTATCGCCTAAGGATATTGATCAATACCATATAAGCAGTGTTGTTAATTTCAATATTAATGACAACTCTGATCTAGAGTTATCAATCACTCAAAGCAAACATGAAAATTCTCATAACCGGCCAGATACCATCAATTCAAGAATGGAAAATGCAATTGCGGGCAACGGGGGTTCAAACGGCAATCAAACGTGGGATATCTTTGATCCATTATCAAACTCAGAAGACCTTATTCAATATATAAAGGGTTCAGAGCAAAGTTTAAGGACAGGCAAATTAACATCATTCGATGCCATCCTTAGAACTAGAATTAATGAAAATAATCTTGCGATTGGGATACAGTTAAATCATGAATCGCTCGATGTAAAATATAACGAGTTAGCAAGGGCAGAATTTGATCAATCGGGAAATATAATCAAAAGTGCTGATCTTTTATTTCTAGGCGGTGGTAAAAATATCGCATCGAATAGGAATAAAAAAGCCATTTTTCTTGAAATAGAAAAAATATTATCAGAAAGTTTTGATCTTCTCTTTGCGACCAGGTATGAAAAAGTTGAAGATAACTCTTCTTTTGATCCGAAATTGTCACTGAATTTCAGACCTACTGATAAATTATTGATAAGGGGTTCAGTGGGAAGTTCATTCTCAACCCCTTCAATGGCTCAATTATATAGTTCTGAAATTGCCTTAGGTGGCGTAAGAGATGTCATCAACGGTGTCGAACAATCCAGTTCACTTTTTGTAAGGGTTATTCAGGTTGGAAACCCTAATTTAAAACCAGCTACTTCTACCAACACAAATCTGGGATTACTTTTGGATATTAGTGACCATGCTTCTCTATCAATAGATCTATGGAAAATAAATTATAAAGACCGACTTGAGCTCGAAGACGCACAAGCAAAAATTACTGAAAACCCAGATAACCCAGAGATTCAAAGGAATGAATACGGAGATATAACGGCAGTGAGCACAACATTCTTCAATGAAGAAAAAACAAAAGTTAAAGGCTTAGATGTTAGTTTCGATTATAAGAAAAAACTAGACAACGGAATTCTTATAGATTTAGGTATAAATGCCACCCATCTTCTTAATTTCCTAACACCAGAGCATGGAGAAGAAGAGGAAGGACATGAAGGTGATGATGATGAAGGACATGAAGATCACATGGTCAATAGGGTCGGTAAATTTAATTATAATGCACACACTCACTCACTACCCCGACTTAGATTAAACGCATTCTTTGGCTTAACTCATAACGAAATTCGTTACTCTGTTAATGGCAGATATTTGGATGGTTATAAGAATCTAAGACCTCTACCTACAGCAGCTATTGCTAGTGGTTATGAAAATAAAGTTGATTCTTTCTTAGTGTTTGACATTGGGGCCACTAAAACTTTTGAAATAAATAACAATGAACTAAAGCTAGGTCTACATCTAATGAATGCTTTTGATAAATCAGCACCGCTGCTTTATGATTCTCCAGACTTTAGCTTTGATACAAGACTTCATGACCCGCGTGGCCGATTAATTAATCTTTCATTAAATTATGAATTCTAGCTTTATTTGAAGTTGGGAAGAACTTCCTTAGCAAAGATTTCTGTTTGCCCTACCATTGCCCTAAGTCTTGCATCTCTTGGTTCTGGAACTGGGGAGCCGCCAAGTAAGTAAATATAATCAAGACCTAGTTCGATCAATTCTCCTAAACGATCGATACATTTTTGTGGTGCTCCAGCAATTGTGAACCAATCAATGAACTCATCATCAATAAGATCAAGGTGATCGCCTTTTTCGCTAGAATGATTCTTCATATCATAATCAGTTTGAAGCTTTTCAGTTATAGGTTTTAATTGGTTTGGTAAATGTTCAGTTGGTGCTTGTTTCATGGCAGTAAAGTGTGCGACCAGGCCTGCTAACATTCTTGCCATAGCAATAGCTTTTTTTTCATCGTGGTCACAGATTAAATTAACATATGCTCCTATTTCAACTTCATCCCTAGACCGTCCTGTTCTTTCAATTTGTTTATTTGCAGTGTTCACTGCCCATTCAACCCTTTCTTTTGCACTTCCAACTGCAAAGGAAACGCGATCTGCAACATCACAAGCCATGGCTATTGTTTTAGGTCCTGTGCAAGCAATATCTATTGGCACAGGCTTAATTATTTCTGGATCAATCCATCGAATTGGAGATTGCATATCACCGACATCAACGGCCTCTCCTCTCAGATAATGTTTTATGGTTAAAACACAGTTTCTGAGTTCCTCAGTGGTTGCTTGACGCTTACCGATATGAGCGGCAGCGGAATCACCTCGACCAATTCCACAAATAGCTCTTCCGCCAGATTCTTCTTGCAACGATGCCATAGCTGAAGCAGTGACTGCAGCTGCTCTTGTGACTGGATGAGTAACACCTGTCCCTATTCTGAGTGTAGTTGTTGCATTTGCTATTAAAGAAAGCTGTCCATAAGGGTCAGCTGATAAGTTCTGAGTGTCAGGACATAAGACCATATCGAAACCCATGTCTTCAATTAAGGAGGACATTTCAGCAGAGCACTTAGGAACAGGTTCCATTACTACACCTATATCTGTCATCATCTTTTCTCCATTATTTAAGAAATTATATCCTTAATCTCTGAATAAAATTCAATTGATTTATTCAAATCTGCAACTCTGATTATCGCAAAATTCAATTGTGCAGATAGCGACTCAATTTTTGACATAAAGCATTGTTTATATAAAGTATAACAAAGGGATTATAAGAAAAATGACACAAGAACTTCAAAACGAAATTGAACAAGTTTTCAGAGCAGCTGAACGTATATGGGATTCACAACAGTACGGAGATCTGAAAACTCTTTGGGATGAGGAAGACAAAGACCCATTTTATTTAGCTGAAGAACAAGCTGATTGGAAAATTGGGTGGGATGCTCTTAGAAAATACTGGGAGCCAATTCCTGGAAGAAGAATGCTTGAGGCCATCCGTATGAGATTTTATAACATTAAAATCAAGCCACTATCAGATGAATATGTTTTTGCTGTTGGTTGGGTAAGGCACGATATGAAAATGAGAGGACCAATGAAGGCTTGGGGAGGCGACGCTAGAATTAGTGCATTATTCAGAAGAAAGAAAGAAGGTTGGAAATTTATTGCCTACGCTGAAAGTCATAAAACACCTGTGATATATATGCAAGAATTGTATAAAAAGTGGGTAAGAATTCCTTTGATCCATTCCATAACGAATCGTTTTCTTATGCAACTCTATCAGCGAAACATCCACCCAAAATTTGATGCCTTTCATAGAAGAATTATGGATGATGAAAACAAAGAATATAAAGTCAGCTTTAAAAGAAGGCTAAGCTTTTTTAAACCAATATTGATCAATCTTTTGTCTAAAATTAGAGGAAAAAAGGTTATACCAAAAGCTTATATACCGGGTCTTATTCCTTGTTTAAATGGACGAGGTTTTATGGAGGAAGATTTAAATGATGTCTCTCAGTCTTTTGCCGAAGATTCATCTAAAATGGAAGGGCTCTCTCTTGATGTAGGTTGTGCTTATGGTATTGCATCTATTGCTGCTCTTAAGAAAGGAGCTAAAATCCTTGCATCGGATATGGATCAAGCTCATCTGGATATTCTATTAAAAGAAACGCCTGAAGAACTCCAATCTAATCTCACCACTCAAGCTGGCACGCTTCCAAATATCGATTTTAAGAATGAATCTTTTATCTCTATTCACTGTTCAAGATGTTTACACTTCCTAACACCTGTTGAATTAATAGAAACATTAGGAAATATGTACAAATGGCTTCAACCAGGCGGGCAAATTTATCTGATTACTGATACTTGTTTTTCAGGACCATGGAAAAACCATTTACCGGAGTTTGAAAAAAAACTAGAAGCAGGAGATCCCTTTCCAGGGTTTATTGAGAATGTATTAGATTGTCTACCAGTGCCAAGATTGCCAAAAGGGATGACTCCTCATATGAATTGTTTGGATCCAGATACTCTAGCAAGGGAATGTAAAGCTGCTGGGTTTGAAATTATCTCAGCAAAATATTTTGGGCCTGCAAGAGCAAGCTCTGATTATGGTAAGGATCATGCAGGAATAATTGCAGTAAAAAATTAAACAATTTGCAATTCTTCTATTGTTCTCAACTCTAGTGAAAGCGCATGTAATTCATCTTCTAGAAATTCGTATAACAAAGAATAAATTCTTTGATGGCGTTGAATGGGAGACATATCTGTAAAATCATTACTCACTATTGATATCTTTAGATGCATCTTCCCTTCTTCTGCTGCTTTATGACCTTTATGTAAATGACCTTGATCCTCTATAATCAACTTGTGAATGTTTAGATTATCTCTCAGTGTAAGTTCAATAATTGCTATTCGACTTTTCATTATTATTTAAATACTAACCTTCTATTTTATAAAAGATGATATAAAATTAACCCAATTCAGTTAAATAATGTATTTGTTTTGTGAAAAAAATAAGCTTAAAAAGACTCCTAGATGATTCCAATCAGAATGATCAATCCACAGAATTAAAAAGACTCAGAGACGCATTAATTCAAGATTGTTACTTTATTCTTACTAATCATGGCGTTTCAGAGAAAGTCATAGATGCAGCTTACGATCAATCTAGAATCTTTCATAATATGAAAGATTCTAACTCTATAAAACAAGCAACACATTATCGCCATGCTCATTCTGGAAGAGGATGGTCACCTTGCGGAGAAGAACCGGCTTATTCTGCGAATACAAAAGCCACTTGTTCCGCATTTGATATGTGTTACGAGATAGAAGAAATAGACCATGAATTTGAAAATTTTGGTCCAAACTTATGGCCACCTAAAATGCCTGATTTCAAGAAATCAATTTATGATTACTATTTAGCATTCTCAAAAATAGAGAACCAATTAGTAAATAAAATTGAGGAGGCTCTAGTAATAAATAAGGGCTTTATTTCCAAGAAAATGACAGAAAAGTCCCCTTCTACCATGAGGTTAATATACTATCCTGCTGTTAAAGGTATTCCAGAAGATAACCTCTTTGGCATCAGTGCGCACACTGATTATGAGGTGTTTACACTCCTTACCCAATCTGAGGAAGGCTCACAATTAAAACATCGTTCTGGAAAATGGCATATGGTTGATTCAACTCGTTATGAGATCATCGTAATGTTAGGGGATATGCTGGAAGTAATGACTAATGGTAAAGTTAAAGCAACACCTCACAGGGTTCCACCTACATCTCATGATAGGTATTCTATTGCTCGTTTTTGTGCCATGGATGGGCACCATGAGATTAGCCCACTAAAACAATTTATAAATCCAGACAAAGGAATTCTATATAAACCAGTAAGCCAGCAAAAGAATATACAAGATGGTCTTGCTCAAGCAGAAGGTAATTCTGAAGCAATGAAAAAAGCAACAAGGGTGGATGACAGATTTAAGTATCAGAAAGATACAAATTAAACTATTAAGCTAAAAATATAGACCACTTTGTAAACGGGGTTATCCAGGCAATTTTTATGATCATGCAACAAATGATATAAATGGTTAAAACTGTACCAATATTACCTCGAATGGCCCCACTGACCATTCCGTGTCTTGGATCACCAGCATTCCTATTTCTGCCATAACGAATTACATCAGGAGTAATGCTTATAGCGGCCATTAACCAGAATGCAAAATAACCATTCCAAGCCCAAGGAGCATTATGTAATCCACCCCATGATTCAATGAGCATTAGTCCTGTTAGAGGAATTATAATCGAAGTTGTCATGGTAATTGATAAGGCTAGCTTTCTTAAAAAAGACCTTGCCCAAACACCCACTTCTTTTGCTTGGTTAAAACGAATTTGCATTGCCCATATATTTGAGAAAAAAGTATGGCCGAAAAAAAGAAAGGCAGCAAACTCATGAATAAAGAGTAAGAACAGATAGTTAATACCCAAATCATTAAGTCTAAGTCCAATAAGAGGTAAAGCACTAACAAATGTAATCAGTAAATAAATGAAGTACCAAAAAAAACGATTTGAGTCATTATTTTGATTGATTTCTTTATTCATTTTTATACCTTAAAATTTCACCGTTGGTGCAACATTAGCAGTTGCCCATACTTCAAAAGGAACAATTTTACTGGCAAAAGGATCAGAGAATAACTGATCTATTAACCAGCTCTTTCTCATCTTTTCCTGAGCAAGTAGGTCTTCCTCTGTATACGGATCATTCATTCTTTTCTGAATAGTTCTAAAATATGCATCAACAAATTCTGAGTACATTCCTTTGATGAATCTATAACTTTCCTCACCGCTCTGTCTAAAGACAGGAGGACCATAGAAGCTAACTCCAGAACATGACGGTTTCCTTCTAAATTCTGCGATTGTTTCTTCTGTCCCTTTACAAACTAGCCTTCTGTATAAGCTCGGATCAGCTTTATTTTCTTCGAAATATTCATCTGTAACTTTTTTTAAATAATTCAGATCACTCTCGACTCTAGTGCCAGGCATAACATCAAGCCAGCCTCCTGTTCCTATAGAACCATCTTCAAATATTTGCAGCACTAAAGTTGCATGGAGCATTCCTACTAAAGGGGTTTTTGGATGAACATCAATGGAATAAAAACGGCCCCATAATAAATTCCTTTCTTCACCTCTTCCGGGTGAAGTCATTTTACCTTCAGAAATCATCCGACCTATTTTCTCAACTACTGATCCTCTAGCAACCCTTATATCAAAATCTGAATATTTTGTTATAGACTGGAAACTGTCATCAGAGCTATTGCCATTCTCATTACCAAGACAATTGGTATCAATAGCTGATGTTTCATAATTTATACAGCCTGCCCAACTAAAATATTTTTTATCTGAATCTTCAATAAACTGAATAAGATCTTCGGCTATTAGTCTGTTTTCAACTGATAACTGTTCTAATCTTTGTGTTTGATCTCCAAAGTCTTTTTCTTGAGTTATGGAACAACCATGAATAAGGATTGCCAAGGAAAATAAGATTGTTTTCTTAGTATTCATTCAATTTTATAATTTAATACGACTATATTATTAGAAGTTTAATCAATAATATAATTTTAATCTTTTAAAAAGACAATTTGATACTTTTTTGATTCAAAACCTAAATCAAGGCCTAATTAATATCAATTGCAAACTTCTTTAGATTTTCAAAATCAATATAAGCTAAGGCACCTTGATGTGTAGAAGATAAAACTACTTTTGGAGCTGAGTTTGCTTCAAACGCTTGTTGCCATCTTGGAGCACACAAACACCATTGATCTCCTGGAGCTAAACCTGGAAACCCTAAAGCAGGCATTGGCGTAGATAAATCATTGCCGACTGAAGCACTAAACTTAAGAAATTCTTCAGTGAGAATAGTACATACCGTGTGACTACCCAAATCCTCATCTGAGGTATCACAACAACCATTTCTAAAAAAACCAGTTTTGGGAGAACTGCTGCATTCATTTAAAGGTTGTCCAAAGACATTTATTGAATCTTTCATTATTCTTTTTTTCTTATAATCGTTAAACCATCACCAACAGGAATCATGCTGAGTTCAATTCTACTGTCTTTATACAACATTTCGTTAAGTTCTCTTATAGCAACGGTAATTTGATTTTGATCTTTGAGGTCAGCGACTGCACCACCCCATAAGACATTATCGAAAATAATAATTCCATGATGTCTTAGTAACTTTAATCCTATTTCGTAATAATTCTTATAATTTCTCTTATCTGCATCAATAAAAATAAAATCAAAACTAGACAAACCATCTTGATCATCAATTATTTGATTTAATGATACTAAAGCATCCCCAAGACGAAGGTCAATTAAGTGATCAACTCCAGCTATTTTCCAATAATCCTTAGCGACAACTGTGGACACAGGATCACAATCAAGAGTTATAATTTGTCCTTTTTCCATAGCCATGGCACAAACCAGAGTGCTATAACCGGTGTATGTTCCAATTTCAATTAATCTCTCTGCTCCCATAATTTTAATCAACATAGCCATGAATTGTCCTTGATCAGGGGCAATCTGCATTCTAGAGCCTGGCATGGCAGCAGTTGTCTTTCTTAAACTCTTTAGTACTTCATCCTCTTTTAAAGAGATTGACAAAAGATATTCATATAGTTTCTCATTTAATTGGATAGTTTTATTACTCATAATCTAATTATTATTAGGCAAAGATAAAATAAAAATAAATACCAATATAGCAAGAAAAAATAATGAGATGACTGATGAAATAATCCAATATTTTTTTATGTTCTTTTTCATTAATAAGTGGTGGGCCGTGAAGGATTCGAACCTTCGACCAACTGGTTAAAAGCCAGCTGCTCTACCAACTGAGCTAACGGCCCCAAGTAAAATAAAAAATCTGGTGAATAATAACCTAGGTCTTAGAAATAAAACAGAATTTTAAACATATTCAATATTATCTTCTAGATTTAATTCTTTGAATGCTCTTAATCTAATTCTACAAGAATCACATAAACCACAAGACTTACCATTTCGGTCCAATTGATAACACGAGACTGTCTTAGAAAAATCAACTCCATTTTCTATTCCTACCTTGATGATTTCTTTTTTATCCATATCAATTAAAGGAGCTCGAACTTCTATATTGTTCCCTTCAGAAGTAATCTTGGTAGCAATATTAAATAACTCCTGTACAGCAGATATATATTCGGGTCTGCAATCAGGATAACCAGAATAATCAATAGCATTAACACCTGAAAAAATAGCATTAGCCTCTACAACTTCTGCCCAGGCCAAGGCTAATGAGAAAAAAATTGTATTTCTGGCAGGGACATAAGTTATAGGAATTCCTAAAGATTCTTTCTCAGGTACTTTTAAATTATCATCAGTAAGTGCCGAGCCTCCAAAAACACTAAGATCTATTGAGACCAACTTGTGCTCAGTAATTTCAAAATCCTTTACTATATTTTTTGCACTATTAATTTCATTTTTGTGTCTCTGACCATAATTCAATGTCAAAACATAACATTCGAACCCCTCTTTTATGGCTATGGATAGAGCTGTGGACGAATCCATCCCACCCGATAAAAGAACAATTGCTTTGCTCATCTTTATTTACCTGCTTGATTATCCCAAAGTATTTTATGTAATTGGATCTGAAACCTTACTGGTAGAGAGTCTTCAAGAATCCATTCCGCAAGAGTTGTCGGTTCCATCAAATTTGTTGTTGGAGACATAAGAACACTGCATTTTTCATAAATCATAAATTTCTCTATGATTTCCTTAGACCACTCGTAATCATTACGATTACAAATAACAAACTTTATCTCATCATCATTCTTAAGAAGATTTATATTCTCCCAATTATTTTTATCGACCTCTTTTGATTCAGGTGTTTTGATATCCATGATTATCTTTACTTTAGAATTTACATTTGAAATATCAATATAACCACTTGTCTCTAGACTAATATCATAATCTAACTGAACAAGTTCATTCATTAAAATATGGACGTTGGGTTGTGCTAATGGTTCGCCACCAGTAATACAGACATGCTGACTTGATGAAGACTTTATAGTTTCTATGACCTCAGATATTTTTAAATTCTTTCCGCCTGTAAAAGCATATTCTGTATCGCAATAGAAGCATCTTAATGGACAACCTGTTAAACGAATAAAAACCGTTGGCAAACCAGTTTTTGTTGATTCTCCTTGAATAGAGTAAAAAATTTCTGTCACTCTCAGAGTGTTCATATTCATCTTAATCTATCTAATTGTATTAATTTTTTCTCTAGCAAGCCGAGAAACGGAAGAATTAGGATAGTCAGTAATAATTTGTTTAAAAATTGTAAGCGATTTCTCAAAATTCCCTAACTCGTAATAACAAAATCCTGATTTCAAAATTGACTCCATAATCTTTTCTGATTTTGGATGCTCATTGTGAATATTCTCGAAAATTTCTAACGCTTTAATATAATCACCTTGAGCATAAAAAGACTCTGCGAGCCAGAATTTAGCATCATCAATAAAAGAACTACCTTGGTAAGATTTAATATAATTTGAAAAAGCAATTTGAGCAGCTTCGTAATCACCTTGTCTTATTAATTCAAAAGATTCCTGATAGGCTAATCGTTCAGAATCTGTAAGAACGTCATTAACAGTGTTCTCATTGATATTTTCTTGTACCAATGACAATTCGCTCTTCAAGACGATAATATCTTCTTCGAGAACTTGAGTGATCTTTTGTAATTCTTTTAATTGCTCTTTAAGACCATCAACATTAATTTGTGGCGGTGGAGAAACTGTTTCAACAGTTGTGCAACCAGCAACAAGCAATAATAAAAATACAGAAAACATGATGTTCATTAACTGAGTCATCAATTGCTAACTCTTCTTAATTAAATATAAACATGTTGTAACTGCGGTCAATGCTAAAAGTGGTAACCAACCTATAAATATTGGGTTAATTGTATAGATCTGCACTGACTCCATTAATATATTTTGCATAATAAAATAGACTAAACCAATAATAACTCCTAAAGTAATTCGGTAACCCATGCCTCTAGTCCTTTGGATACCAAGTGACATTGGTAAGGCAAACAAGCACATAATAGGAATAACAAACAAAGAAGCTATACGACTATGGAATGAGGCCGTGTATTGATCTGTATCTAGATTATTGTCCTGTAGATATTTGATAAACTGAAACAGCTCTATTACATTCAAATCCTCTGATTTAACGACGGTTAAACTAACAAGATCTCTATTGAGCTTTGTTTTATCAATTTTATACCTTGAATATTCTGACTCCACTCCTGATTCTTTAAAAGTGGATTCATTTAAGTTACTTAAAATCCATTGATTGTAATCATCAATACCTGCGGAAGATGCTTTTGAGATTTTATTTATTCGAGCGTCCTCACCTAATTCAAAAATGGTTAATTCTCCAAAACTTTTATTTTCTGAAACAAAATTAATATTGATAATTTTATTATCATCTTTGAGCCAAAAACCTTTTGATTGGCCCAGAGTAGATAGGTTGTATTTACTCTTCGTCCTGAACTGATCAGCGAATCTCTCCATGGGAGGTGATAAATACTCTCCAATAATGATTATGAAGAAACAGAAAATAAACCCTGTGATTGCAACTGATAAACTGAGTCTAAATAAAGAAAAACCTGATGACATCATAACGGTTATCTCGCTACTTCTACTCAGAGCACCTAATCCAAGTAGACTACCAATTAAGACCACTATAGGCATAAGCTGAAAAACAGAACTGGGCAATTTTAACAACGTGTATTGAACTGCTTCATAAACCCCATAACTACCTTCACCTATGTCATCAGCCTGACTAATAAAATCTATAAACCCTGAAAGAGCTGAAAAAATAAGAAACACAATAAATGTCATCTTAGTAATGGACCTAAAAATATACCAGTCTAAAACTCTCATTTTGTCTCTCTTGCTGCGGTTACCCGACTAAAAAAATTGTGACTGGTTAAAATCATAAGCAATGTAAAGATAAAGCCGAGACTGTGTACCCACCAAAGACCAATAACCTGAGGTGAATCTCCTTGCTCAAACCATACTCTGGCAGCGCCAAGCAAATTTACATAAATCATATACACTAAGATGCCAAGCATCAAACCCCCATACTGACCTTGTCTTGGTGAAGCTTTACTTAAAGGAACAGCTAGGAAGACTAAAATTAATAAAGCAATAGGGGGGGAGAGTCGCCATTGAACCTCAGCTTTAGATTCTATATCTGATCGACTTAATAAAGTATTAATGTTTTCTATTGAGATATTATTAATTTCTTTACTCGATTTACTGATAAATAAGGGTAATTGATGTTCTGAGAACTCTAAGACTCTAAAATCGTTATTACCTGGCTGACCTTGATATCTTCGGCCATTAAAAAAAACTAAACGATTATTATTCTGATCACCTTGAATTTCTGCATATTCTGCAGTAACAACACTAACCTCTCCATCAATCTCGATTTGCATGAAAACTTCTAAGAATCTGTTATTACCGATTCTGTCTTTAGAGTAAAACACCGCACCATCTTTTAAGGTAATAAATCGTCCAGGTTCAAAAAATTCTATACCGATCTTTGTTAAGGCATCTTGTTTTGACAATTCAATACTCTTTTTTGCTTGAGGAGATATAAAAACAGAAATTAATAATAAGCAAGCCACTAATACAACTAAAGGTACACTGAGAACTCGATATAAGTGAGAAGGGCTCACTCCTGAGCTTAAAATAGCGGTCATTTCACTGTTTTTGTAAAATCTTCCAAGGACCATAAGAATAGATAGAAAAGTACTCAGTGGAATAAGAACGACTAAATAATCTATGGATGAATAGAAAATGATTTGAAACAAAGAAGACGATGGTAATTCCCCAGATGCAATGTCTCCCATAACATCAGTAAATTTATTAGTAGATAGAATAATCAGGATAATGAAAGTGACAGCAAACCATGTAGCTACTAACTCTCTTAAAAAATATTTTCCAATAATCTTATTCATAAAATCTGCTTATTCATAAAGATTAAAAAATTGGCCTTTAATTATTGGTTTTAAAGCTCATGTCATTACACTACAATTATCACCTTAGAAATACTATAAAGATTATAGTTTTTTGAGTTTTTTCCTTTTAATATAAATTTAAATTAATGAGTAAATAGAATGAAGTTCTTAATAAACACAAACAAGGCTAATGAGGCAAAATTTGACTGCCTTATCCTTCCAATTTTTGATGACCATAAATTAAGAGGAGCAACAAAAACAATCAATACTGCAAACAATAAGATTATTTCTGATTTTCAGAAGAATAAGGATATACACGGAAAAATAGGTCAGTGTAGAATCTTACCTGTTTCAGGAAAGCCCTATAAACGACTAGTTTTAGTTGGGTGCGGAAAATACGAAAAATATTCTGAGAAAAACTACAAAAAGGCACTTATCTCAGCTCTTGCAAAATTATCTACGACCACTCATAAAAGCGCTATAAGTTTTCTACCGACAAGCGATATTTTTGGAAATAAAGCTAGGACTGAATATCGTGTTACAAAAATACTAGCCGAAGCTTGGCATCAAATCTCCTATCAATACACTGCTACAAAGCCAAGCAATGAAAAGAAAATATCCTTAAATAAGCTCTATCATGGCACTAATGGTAAAGCCAGATCCTATGAAATGAAAACAGGATTTAATCATGGGGACGCTATCGGTAAAGCAATAAAGAAAGTAAGGCTTTTAGCTGATTTACCTTCAAATATTTGCACTCCAACACATCTTGCTAATGAGGCAAAAAAGATTGGCAGTAGACATAAAACAGTCAGCGTAAAAGTATTAAATGAATCTCAGATGAAAAAATTGGGCATGAATTCTCTGTTATCTGTCACTGCTGGAGCTAAAGAACCGGCAAAGATGATTGTAGCCGAATATAAAGGCGCAAGAAAAAATGAAAAACCTATTGCGATAGTAGGAAAAGGAATTACTTTTGATACAGGAGGAATCTCACTAAAGCCTTCCAATAGCATGGATGAAATGAAATACGATATGTGCGGTGCCGCTACTACTATTGGCTTGATTCAAGTTGTTGCTGAGCTAGGTTTAAATTTGAACGCTGTTTTCATTATCCCTACTTGTGAGAATGTACCCAGCTCTACAGCCACAAAACCTGGTGATATTGTTAAATCAATGTCAGGTCAAACGATAGAAATATTAAACACAGACGCTGAAGGACGATTAATTCTAGCCGATGCTTTAACTTATTCTCAAAGATTTAAACCAAAATCCATTATTGATATGGCAACACTCACTGGAGCCTGTGTTGTTGCTTTAGGACAGCATCATTCTGGTTTGATGTCTAACTCAGATCATCTAGCTAAAAAACTATTAAACGCTGGAATTGATTCAGGTGATGCAACCTGGAGACTCCCATTGACAGAAGACTATTCTAATCAGATAGTGAGTAATTTTGCTGATGTCGCAAATATTAGCACAAGAGGCACTGGAGCTGGAACCATCACTGCGGGATGCTTCCTTCAAAAATTTGTGGGTGATTTTGAATGGGCACATATCGATATTGCAGGTGTCGCTTGGTTAGAAGGACAAAGCAAAGGAGCAACAGGTAGACCAGTTGGCTTGGTTTCTGAATTTTTAATCAGTGAATCAAGCGATTAAGACTTGCAAAATATGCAAGTTCTTTTCCATCACTTTGAAAAAACATCAGGAAGAGAGTTACTAGTTTATATTTGTAGATTAGTTGAAAAAGGCTACAAGCAAGGATCAAAACCTATCTATATTCATTTCGATAGTGAATCTGAAGCTAAAGAATTTGACAGCTTGTTATGGACTTTTAGACAAGAAAGCTTTGTTCCACACACAATTTCTGGACATCCAGAACAAGAAAAAACACCCGTAATAATAGGTTGGGGTAACAATCAAATTGAAACTGCAGAAGCTCTAATTAATGTTAGTCAAGAAATTCCAGAGGTATCAAAAAGCACTTCAAAAATCCATGAGATCGTGGGCAATGATGAAAATAAAAAAAAGAAAGCCAGAGAGAAATGGAAAGCATATAAAACAAATGGCTCTATAATTAAAGCTCATAGAGCAGATTAGAATATGGAAAAAACCTATAATCCAAAAACAATAGAGAAAAGGATTTATAAATCTTGGGAAGATGCCGGTTATTTTTCACCAAGTAAAAAAGGTGATTCATTTTGTATTGTTATCCCTCCTCCAAATGTAACAGGAACATTGCATATGGGCCATGCTTTCCAAGACACGATAATGGATGCCTTGACTCGATACCAACGAATGAAAGGAAAAAATACTTTATGGCAAGTAGGGACAGACCATGCAGGTATTGCCACTCAGATGGTGGTTGAACGACAGCTAGAACAGAATGGTTCTTCGAGAACTGAATTGGGAAGAGAGGCTTTTGAGAAGAAGGTTTGGGAATGGAAAAAACAATCGGGTAGCACAATAACCAACCAATTAAAACGTTTAGGCACATCAACAGATTGGACAAAAGAAAAATTCACAATGGATGATCAACTGGTTGAAGGTGTTAAAGAAGTGTTTATAAAGCTCTACAAAGAAGGTCTTATCTATAAAGGTAATCGCTTAGTTAACTGGGACCCAGTACTTTTAACTGCACTGTCAGATTTAGAGGTTATTCAATCTGAAGAAAGCGGTTTTTTGTGGCATCTTAAATACCCGATAAAAGGCACCACTGATTCAATAACTGTTGCAACCACAAGACCTGAAACCATGTTGGGTGATACTGCGGTTGCTGTAAACCCTAAGGATAATAGATATAAAGATCTAATAGGAAAAGAAATAGAATTGCCATTAACTAACAGGTCTATTCCAATTATTGCTGATGAATATGTTGATCAAGATTTTGGTAGTGGGTGTGTAAAAATAACTCCAGGCCATGATTTCAATGATTTTGAAATCGGCAAACGACATGATCTTGAAGTTATTAATATTTTCACAAAAGCAGCCAAGATGAATCAAGCAGTTCCTGATGAATTTATTGGACTAGATCGTTTTGTTGCCAGAAAAAAGATTATTGAAAAGATTGAATCATTAGGTCTTTTAGAAAAAACAGAAGATTATCTACTCAGTGTTCCAAGAGGAGATAGAAGTGGCACTATTTTAGAACCTTTATTAACAGACCAATGGTTTGTAAAAATGCAACCGCTTGCAGAACCCGCCATTAAAGTTGTAAAAGATGGCGAATTAAAATTTGTTCCTGAGAATTGGTCAAAAACCTATTTTGATTGGATGGAAAATATTCAAGATTGGTGTATCAGCAGACAACTATGGTGGGGTCACAGAATACCGGCTTGGTATGACAATGAAAACAATGTTTATGTTGGCAAGAGTGAAGAAGAAGTTAGAAAGGAACACGGTATCAGTCCTTCTATTGAACTTAAACAAGATGAAGATGTCTTGGACACATGGTTTTCCTCAGCTCTATGGCCATTTTCTAGCCTGGGTTGGCCTGAAAAAACATATGATCTTAATACCTTCTATCCCACTAATGTTTTGGTCACAGGATTCGATATTATATTTTTTTGGGTGGCTAGAATGATCATGATGGGAATTAAGTTTATGGGTGAAATCCCATTCAATGAGGTTTACATTCATGGATTAATAAGAGATAAGAATGGAAAGAAAATGTCTAAATCGAAAGGCAATATTCTCGACCCATTAGATGTAATTGATGGTATAGACCTCAAAACACTCACTGAGAAAAGAACCCAAGGATTAATGCAACCTGAAATGGCTCAAAGAATAATCAAAGAAACCAAAAAGGAATTTCCTAATGGAATTCCAGAATATGGTACAGATGCACTAAGGTTTACCTTTGCAATTCTTGCAACCACAGGCAGAGACATAAGACTTGATCTGAATCGAGTAGAAGGATACAGAAATTTTTGTAATAAATTATGGAACGCTGCTCGTTTTGTAAAAATGAACACAAATGATTTTGACTATAACTCTAAAACTGAAAAACAAACTGATTCTAATATTGTAGATCTTTGGATCAGAACAAAATTATGCTTACTAATATCTAATACTGAAAAACACTTTAAGGAATATAGACTCGATAAAGCTTCTAACGGTTTATATGAATTCATTTGGAATGACTACTGTGACTGGTATCTTGAACTCTCAAAATCTTTCTTAAATGATTCAAATCAAACCGAGACTCAGAAATCACAAATGAAAAATAACCTTATACAAGTTCTTGAAATATCTTTAAGGGCTTTACACCCAATAATTCCTTTTATCACAGAAGAGATTTGGCAATCACTAAGCAAGAAAAATAGCCTCACAAGTATAATGACCCAACCTTTTCCTAAAAGTAAAAATCTAGAATCAAACAATGATAGTGTTGTAATTATTGAATGGTTGAAAGCATTTATTACTAATGTTAGACAAATACGCTCTGAAATGAGTATTTCGCCAAAAAAGAAAATTAATATCTTGGTTAAAGGTTCGTCTGAGTTGGACATGAAAAAACTTGATCAAACCATGTCATACATTAAAGACCTTGCTTCTATAGATGAAATTATAATCATAAAAGAAAAAGACGATGTTCCTATTTCCGCAATAGCTCTTTTGGGTAATATGAAAATATTTATTCCACTCGAAGGATTAATTGACATAGAAGACGAAAAGAAAAGATTAAATAAAAAATATGAAAGAATACTCAATGAAATTACTTCGATGAAAAATAGATTATCCAGTGAGGGCTTTATCAATAAAGCACCTATAGATGTTGTTGATGAGCTAAAAATTAAGTGCAAAAACGCTGAATTTGATAAAAGTAGAATGGAAGAGCAAATTAAAATGCTCTCATTGGGCTAATTCTTTATTAGGAACCATCCAAAGTAGTATTAATCCAGGAATAAAAAGAAACAGTAAACTTAGAATACCGTATCTAGGGTTATTAAATATTAAAGCAACCCAAGAAACTAAGGCGGGCCCTATAATTACAGCTGATTTACCAACTAAATTATAAAAACCAAAGAACTGGGCTTCTTTGCCCTTTGGTATTAAATTACTAAAAAAAGATCTACTGATTGCTTGAACACCGCCTTGAACAAGACCAACGGTTGCAGCAATGACATAAAACTCAAAAGCTGTGGTCATATAAGTGGCATAAAAACATACCAGTATGTATATACATACTCCAATTGTGAGAATCTTTTTAAAACCTAATTTATCGGCATATATCCCAAAAACAAGAGTTGCTGGGAAGCCTATAAATTGAGTCATTAACAAAGCTGTAATCATTGAAGATGTATCTAAGCCAATGTCTGACCCATAAGCAGTTGCCATTCTAACTATAGTGTCTATCCCATCCATATAAAACCAATATGCAAGAAGGAATAAAGCGACTCGTTTATGCTTTTTTATCTCTTTTACAGTTTGAATTACAGCACTAAAAGCTTTAATAATAGTTCTAGAAAAATTTATTGAGTTGTCTTTATTGCCTTCCTCTTTAACATTTGTAAAAAGAGGTATTGAGAACATTGCCCACCAGATAGCCACCGACAAAAAAGACCAGAGTATTGCCTCCACTTCAGAGGATAATCCAAACCATGCAGGGTTCAAATACATTAAAACATTAATGAGAAACAATAGCCCTCCTCCCAAATAACCCATCGCATAACCTAGAGAAGAAACTTTATTCCTCTGATCTTCTCGAGAAACTGACACAATTAAAGAATCATAAAAAATATTGCCTCCAGAAAACCCAATCACTGCCAATGTGTAAAGAGCTGCAGCAAGAAACCAGTCGCCTTGTGGAATAAAATAAAGATACCCTGTGCTTAGAACTCCGATAAGAATAAAAAATGCAAGAAATTTTTTTTTCAACTTACCTAAATCACTATAGGCTCCTAGTACTGGTGCTAATGTCATAATAATAAGGCCTGCGATTGAATTAACTGTGCCAATTGCAGCAGTACTCTCAACGGGTGAAAGGTCTGTAGCCCAATATGATTTAAAAAAAAGGGGGAAAAACCCTGCCATTACGGTTGTTGCAAAAGCAGAATTAGCCCAATCGTAAAAAGCCCAAGAAATAACTTTTTTTCTTTTTAGATAACTCATCGCTTATTGCATCAATGCCTTTACAATTTGTAAATCCGACCATACTTTACGTTTTTGAGATGGTCTTCTCATTAGGTACCCAGGGTGGTAAATTGCGATTAACGGTATGGGTTCTGTTCCGTATGAATGCACTGTCCCTCTTAGTTTTCCTATCTCAAGATCTGTGTCAAGTAAATGCTGGGCAGCAGCTTTACCAACAGCAATAATAATTTTTGGTGAGATCATCTTAATTTGTTGCTGTAAATAAGTTGTGCACGATTGAATTTCATCTTGCGACGGATATCTGTTATTTGGAGGGCGACATTTGAGAATATTAGCTATATAAACCTCTTCTCGTTCAAGGCCCAATGAAAAGATAACCTCATTCAATAAACGACCTGCTTTTCCGACAAAGGGCTCTCCCTTAAGATCCTCATCCTTACCTGGAGCCTCACCTATGAAAAGCCACTCCGATTGTTGGTTCCCATACCCAAAAACGGTTTGGGTTCTTGTGTTATGAAGCTCGCAATCTTTACAATTGCTGACTTTTTTTTCTAATTCAATCCAATTGGTTTCGTTGCGGGCCTTTGGTTTAATAGAGGGCCTTAATACGTAGGTTTGAATTCCAATATACTCAAGGAACTTATGAAGGTTAGACATCAAGTTAATAGAATTTAGTTGTCTTCTTGTGGATTTGGATCAGATCTATCAATCAAAAAAAGTAAAGAATTTATTGGTCCAGACAAAATATAAGCCACTGATAAAAAAGTTAATACTAGCGGAGGATTTAATAAAATTAATATCAGTAATAGCGGGCCAAGGAGTGCTCCAGAAAAGGGCATTTTGTTAACTCTTTTGAGATTCTTGAAACTGTTAAAGTGTATTGATGAAACCATCATTAGAGCACTTATAGAGAAAACAGAGGAAATCAAAGCATAACTAATTAATGGATCAATATAATGAATTTGACATTGCCAAATTACAACACTACATAAAGTTGCTGATGCTGGAGATGGGAAACCAATAAAATGATTATCATCTTTTAATTGAAGCAAGTTATTAAATCTAGCTAATCTGAGTGCAGCGCAAACAATGTAGAAAAAAGAAATAAGCCAAATGATGTTATCTTGAGATTCCCCACCTGGGGTATTAGAGCACCAAACATAATAAAGTATCGCGGGAGCAGCTCCAAATGAAATTAAGTCAGATAAACTGTCATAGTCTTTACCAAAATCGGATACTGCGTTTGCAGCTCTAGCCACCTTCCCATCTAAACCATCCAGAAAAACTGCTATAAAAATAGCTATAGCAGCTAACTCATAATTTTCATCAATGGAACAGAAAATTGAGAAGCATCCCGAAAACAGGTTAGCCGTTGTAAAAATATTAGGGAGTATGAATACTCCATTTTTTAAGGGTTTTATCTTTTTATTTTTATTTCTCTTAATCACCATTTTTTCATTATACAAGAATAAAAAGTAAGCTTAGTAGTTTGTAAAAAAAATAACTTTAAACAATTTTTTTGATCATGCTTGGTGCATTTCTCTAAGTAATTACTTAATATTCTAATTATGGAACTTTCAAAATACCCTTTAAAGACCTATAAAGATACTCCTTCAGATGCAGAGCTAGTTTCCCATCGATTAATGTTAAGAGCTGGCTTAATTAAAAAACTAGCTTCTGGTCTCTTTACTTGGATGCCATTAGGATTAAAAGTCTTTAGAAAGATTGAAGACATTGTCAGAACTGAAATGAATGAATCTGGTGCCTTTGAAATTCTTATGCCAGCAATACAACCTTCAGACCTCTGGCAAGAAACAGGACGATGGGATGACTACGGCAACTTACTTCTAAAAATATATGATCGCCATGAACGTCTTTTCTGTTTTGGGCCAACCCATGAAGAAGTAATCACTGATATCGTTAGGAAAGAAATATCGAGCTACAAACAACTACCTGTAAATTTCTACCAAATACAAACAAAATTTAGAGATGAAATACGACCAAGATTCGGTGTGATGCGGGCTCGTGAATTCCAAATGAAGGACGCGTATTCATTCCATTTGGATCAATCCTCACTTGATAATGAATACGATAAAATGGCCAATACTTATAACAATATTTTTAATCGCCTTGGTTTAAACTTTAGAAAAGTCAGAGCAGACAGTGGGGAAATAGGTGGATCCATGTCACACGAATATCATGTTTTAGCTGATTCAGGTGAAGATGAAATTGGTTATTGTGATGAAGAAAATTATGCTGCTAATGTTGAAATGATAAATTCTAAAACTGCGCCAGACGGTGGCGAGCTCTCCTTTAGAAGAGGTATAGAAGTTGGGCATATCTTTCAACTTGGAGATAAATACAGCAAAAATATGGGGCTAAGTGTGCTTGATCACGAAGGAAAAAAAATCAGCCCTTTGATGGGTTGTTATGGTATTGGAATTTCAAGAATTGTTGCGGCTTCAATTGAACAGAATCATGATGAGAAAGGTATTATTTGGCCAGAACATATTGCCCCTTTTGATTATATTATTATTGCTTTAAATGATAAAAATCATGACATTACTTCTAAGGCCAAAGAGATATATGAAACCATTAAATCTTCTGGAAAAGAAGCTATGTTTGATGATCGGGATGAACGAGCAGGAGTAAAATTTGCTGAAGCAGAACTGATAGGTATACCGAATCAAATTATTGTTAGTAAAAGAGGATTAGATCAAAACACAATTGAACATGTAAGTCGTTCAAGTGGTGTTAAAGAAGATATAGCTATCAATGAATTAATGGGTAAAATTTCAGCCTAAAAAGCTAATCTAGTCGCTATTTTTTATCTCGGAATTTTTAGAAATTGCTTCTTCAATAAATTCTATTGCTTCTTTCTGAGCCCTCAATGCATCTTGCCTAGCAGCATCATAAAGATTGACTTCGATTCTCCTTTGAGCCCTTGCTAATAGTCGTTCTGCTTCGAGAATCTTTTCATCTGCAACTGCACTTTCACTTAATTCTTTAGCGGCTGAAATTGTTTGTCTAGCATTACTCATTTCTTGTAAAGGCGGGAGAGTTGCACACCCGGATAGAATGAACAAAAACAAGATTACGCCAATAATTCTCTGATTCATGAAACAATTAAAAAAAATTTATAATAAAAAAAATATCAGTCTAGCCCTCTTAGGTCAAGCAATCATTAGATTGAAGAACTATTTAATATCTAAAACTGTTTTAATAAAGGGTATTGTTAATTTTCTTTGTTTAGATAATGTCTCATAATCTAGCAGTTTAATAATATCAACCAACACTGAGACATCTCTAGGTACCCTAGAAATTAGATATTTGGCTACATCTTGGGGCAAATTAAAACCTCTAACTGTTGCATGTATTGAAATGGCTTTAATTATTTGACCTTCATTCATTGGCTTGAGTCGATCCACCAGTCCCAAACTGAATCTTGAAGCTAAATCAGGTAATTTAAAGTTCAACCCTTGTGGTGTGTCACTTGAAGAAACAAGAATTCTGCTTTTTGTGTGGATCAATTCTTCATATAAAATCAGAAGTTGCTCTTCCCAAAAAAAATCTCCAATAACATTTTCAATATCATCAATTGCGATTAAATCAAACTGATCTAAATTATCCAATATATCTGGTGTAAAATCTTTTGACTCTCTCATTGGTAAATACAGCAATCGATTATTGTGATCGTCCATATAATTAACAGTTGCTTGTAGAATATGTGTTTTTCCAGAACCTTGGGGTCCAGCAATCCAAATTAGTTTGTTCTTATCATCTTTAATAGAATTAATAACTGCTTTATTTGGGCTTGAATAAAAAGTCTCAAAAGTCATGTATTCTGATATGGAGACAGGCAAGGGTATTTGATGCACTTTTTATTCCGATTGCGTAAGAATGAATTTTGCCCTTTTAGACCAAGTAATCCAATAATCTAAACCGCTTAAAACCGATGTCAAAAAAACTATTGAGCCCATAAGAATTGATAAGAATTGAAACGGTTGAATAATAATTTGACTTGCAATAATGAACAGTACAAAAAAGATCTGCAAAAAAGTGTTGAGCTTACTTATGAAAGAAGGTTCTGGCTTTGGTCTTTCTACAAAGTAGTTGTATAGAAATAATCCAAACAAAATCATCACATCTCTGATAATTACGACCGCAGTCAACCAATAGGGAATAAGCCCCATGAGATATAAGGTAACAAACAAAGAAACTAAGAGTATCTTATCGGCAGCTGGATCAAGGGCAGCGCCTAAATTAGTCCTCCAATTATAAGTTTTGGCAAGAAACCCATCTAGAAAATCAGACAATCCAGCAATAGCAATAAGTAAAAGAGCATTGAGATGTTGTTTATTCCATAGGAAAATAATAATTGGAATAACTATAACTATTCTTAATATGCAGATCGTATTAGGTATATGCGACAGTTTAAATCTAATATTCATGAAAAAATTGCTCGAATAACTAAAAGAATAATTAAGTTGTAGATGTTAATATACAGTTTCTAATAATTATAGTCCTGACATAACATTACAACCAAAAAAAAGTAATGACGACTAAAAAAACAAAGCTTACCTATTCCGATTCTGGAGTGGATATAGATGAAGCAAATCAGTTGATAGATAATATTAAACCAATTGTTGGGCAAACCCTAAATAAGAATGTACTCTCAAATATTGGTGGGTTTGGGGCTTTATATGAATTAGACATAAAGCAATATAAAAAACCTGTTCTTGTTTCGGGTACTGATGGAGTAGGAACAAAAGTTATGCTCGCTAAACAATTATCAAATTTTGACCAAATTGGTATTGATTTAGTTGCCATGTGTGTCAATGATGTAATTACCTTAGGTGCAAAGCCTCTGTTTTTTTTAGACTATTTTGCAACATCAAAATTAGATACTAATGAAGCCACCAATATCATCAAGGGTATAGCAGAAGGTTGTCTTCAGTCGGACATGGCTTTAATCGGTGGAGAAACTGCAGAAATGCCTGGTGTTTATCAATCAGGTGATTTTGACTTGGCTGGATTCTGTGTTGGTGTTGTTGATTATGAGAATATTATTAATGGGCAAAATATCAAACCCACAGATTCTATAATCGGTATTGAGTCTTCTGGGCCTCATTCCAATGGGTATTCCTTGATTCGTAAAATTATTGAAGTTAATTCAATTAATTTAAAAGATAAGCTGGGAGATAGAACAATTGGAGAAGCTATTATTGAACCTACAACTATTTACTCTAGAGCCATTAATCATCTACAAGAAACATATGAGCTCCATGGGATGGCACATATAACAGGTGGTGGATTTAAAGAGAATATAGTGAGAATTTTGCCTGAAAATATTAATGCAGAAATTAATCTGAATTCTTGGCAGCAACCAGAAATTTTCAACTGGATACAAACAACAGGTAACGTTGATCATGAAGAGATGCTTAGAACCTTCAATTGCGGAATTGGTTTTGTCTTAGTAGTAAGTAATTCTGACTCACAAAAAGTAATAAATAAATTAACTGACACAGGTCATAATGCTTTCCTTATTGGTGAAATGACAACAGGACAAAAAGAAGTAAGGTTAAATTTATGACTCTGGCTGAGGACTCTCTTATGAGAGCTGTCTGTTTGCTATCAGGGACAGGAACAAACTTACAAGTAATTCTTGAAAACATTGGAAAAGGCAACATTCCCATATCTTTGAGTGCTGTTATCTCTGATAACCCGACTGCAAAAGGTATTGAAAAGGCAAAGACATCAGGGATCAAAACTAAAATTATTGATTATGAATTGTGTAAAGGAAAAAACATCTACCATGAGCAACTAAAACAGTTAGTTTTAGTGGAGAACCCTGATCTGATTATCTTAGCTGGCTATATGAGAATACTCTCTGATGACTTTTGTGAGACGTTTAAAGGTAAGATTATAAATATCCACCCTTCTCTTTTACCTGCATACAAAGGTCTTAACACACATCAACGTGTAATAGATGCTGGAGAAACTCATCATGGAACCACTGTCCATTTTGTTGTCCCTGAATTGGATGGAGGGCCGAGTATTATTCAATATAGGATAAAAATACATTCATCAGATACGGTGTACACCCTTAAAAAGAAAGTGCAAGAAGGAGAATATCAAATTTACTCTAAAGTCTTAAAATGGTTTGCCTTAGAACAATTAGAGATGAAAAATAATAAAGTGGTGCTTCATGGAGATCACTTAGATAAACCAATACTTATTGAAGAAAATTAAGTTTTAGGCAACGTTACCCCTGTCTGACCTTGATACTTCCCTGCTCTGTCCTTATACGATTCGTCACAATTTTCATCAGATTCAAGAAAAATCATTTGAGCAACTCCTTCATTAGCATAAATTTTTGCAGGCAGTGGCGTGGTATTAGAAAATTCTAGAGTAACATGCCCTTCCCATTCAGGTTCAAGAGGTGTCACATTTACAATAATCCCACAACGAGCATAAGTAGATTTTCCTAAACAAATTGTTAAGACATTTCGAGGAATTCTGAAATACTCCACTGTTCTCGCCAAAGCGAAAGAATTAGGAGGAATAATACAAACATCAGACTCAAAATTAACAAAACTATTCTCATCAAATGCTTTAGGGTCAACAATAGCTGAATTGATATTAGTAAATATTTTAAATTCTCTTGCGCATCGTACATCATAACCAAAACTTGAAGTCCCATAAGAAATAAGGGCCTCATCATCTTCCTTTCTGACTTGAGATTCAGTGAAGGGTTCAATCATTTTATGATCTTTGGCCATTCGTTTGATCCAATTATCTGATTTTATTGTCATAGTTTTAGTCGAAATGAATAAGAAAAGAATTAAACTAATCCTTGTAAATAGTATCATGCACTAAAAGTTTGATGGAGACTAGTAGGTCTAGGAATTTTGAATGCGTTTAAGAGAGCTCATAGATTGTGAAATAAAAAAAATCATCAGTAAACCGTGGTTACCGTTTACGTTTCTTTTTATTATTTCAATTTTTTTTGCTAATCACATAGATGAATTTGAGTTGGATGCCTCATCCGATTCATTGCTTCTTGAAAATGATGAAGATCTTCGCTATTACAGAAGTATTAAAGCAAGATACGGAGATGACGAATTTTTAGTTGTAACCTATCAACCACAAAATGAGCTTTTTTCAGCTGATACGATTGACCATTTAAAACAACTCAGAGATGAATTATCGACCATTGATAGTGTTGAATCAGTTGTCAGTATTCTTGATGTGCCTTTACTTAAATCCCCTCCTAAAAGCTTATCTGAGATAGCAGATGAAGCGCCTACATATTTTTCTCCTGGGACAAATAAAGAAATGGCTAAAAATGAGCTGCTTAATAGCACTCTATACAGAGACTTAATTATTAGTGCTGATGGTAAAACGACAGCTATCCTATTAAATTTAAAGGTTAATGAAACTTTAGAAATAATGATTGAGCAACGAGACGCCTTAAGATTAAAAAGGCTCTCTGGCTCATTAAGTGATTCTGAATTTAAAGAATTGACTACTGTCAGCAAAGAAATTAAAAATTTTAGAAAACAAGAAAGAGATAAAAATGCAAACATGGTTGCCACAATCCGTGAAGTTTTAGATCGATATAAAAATAAAGCGGGCATCTTTTTGGGTGGCGTCCCAATGATAACTGTGGATATGATTGACTTTATACAAAAGGACATTCAAATTTTTGGTGCAGCAATTCTTCTTTTTCTGATCGTTGCTCTTTTAATCATTTTTAAAAATCCAAGATGGATGTTTATCTCAATGGCATGTTGTGTTTTAGGGTTAATTAATATGACTGGATTTCTGGGTCTAGTTGGTTGGCCAGTCACTGTTGTGTCTGCTAATTTCGTTGCCCTACTACTTATCTTTAGCCTTTCTATTTCAGTCCATCTAACAGTACGATATAGAGAACTAATCACTTTGTATCCTGATAAGCCTCAATCTTGGTTAGTTTTCAATACAATGCGAGATAAATGGGAGCCTTGCTTATACACTACCATTACCACCATGGTGGGGTTTGGCTCGTTATTGGTTGCTGGGATAAGGCCTGTGATTGATTTTGGGTGGATGATGCTGATAAGTATGGGTGCTATCTTTGTTATGGTATTTCTATTTTTTCCAACTGCATTGATGAATCTTAAGAAAATTCAAATAGTCAGCACATCAGATTGGTCACAAAAAATAACTCGAGGATTCGCTAGAGTGGCTACATCTAAAGCAAATGAGACCTTACTTTTATTTTTTGTAATAGTTAGTGTAAGCGCTTATGGGATAACTAAACTGACGGCTGAAAATCAATTTATTAAGGCCTTTAAAGAAGACACTGAGATTTTCCAAGGATTAAGTGTTATTGATAATCAACTGGGAGGAACAACTCCTCTTGACATCATTATCGAGGCGGACCCTGATTACAACCAACCAGTGGTTATTAGTGATTATGATGATGAAGAATTTTTTGAGGAAGATTTTTTTGAAGATGAAACTTCAACCTATGATATAGGCGGTGATAGCTATTGGTACAATTCTTACCGGTTGAAAACCATTGACTCAATACATAACTATCTTGAATCACTTGAAGAAGCTGGAAAAGTTGTCTCATTCTCGACCACAATGGAAGTTCTAAAAACGCTGAATGATGATGAGGAGATTGATACCTTCTTCTTGTCTTTGTTATACAAAAAAGTACCGGATGATGTGAGAGAAGCATTGTTTGATCCTTACCTATCTGCTGATGGTAATCAATTAAGAATTTCATTTAGAGTATTTGAATCTTACCCTGAGTTACAACGCAATAAACTGATAGAAAAAATTAATAGAGAACTAATTGAAACCATCGGTTTAAAACCGTCTCAAGTAAAATTAACAGGCATGCTGGTTTTGTATAATAATGTGCTAGAAAGCCTTATTCGTTCACAGATTCTAACCATTGGTGTGGTCTTCTTAGCCATTACACTGATGTTCTTAGTACTTTTTAGATCGCTGAAATATGCCCTAATTGCTATTGTACCAAGCATTATTGCATCTACTTCTGTTCTTGGTTTAATGGGCTTACTTAATATTCCTTTAGATATTATGACGATAACAATCGCAGCAATATGTATTGGTATTGGTGTGGATCATTCAATTCATTATATTCATCGCTTTAGAGAGGAGCTTGAGAATAATATTAAATTAAATGAAGCCATTAATAATGCTCATGCAAGTACAGGTCAAGCCATCTATTTTACTTCAATCATTATTGTTATCGGTTTTTCTATCCTGGGGCTATCCAATTTTATACCTACAATATACTTTGGGGTATTCACAGCCTTCGCTATGATGATTGCATTAATCGCTAATTTAACTCTTCTGCCTGTATTACTAATGAAAATGATTCGG